>Ga0207678_10004158_pt1 | contig 12998 bp, 16 predicted proteins | sample KBSC63metaG_FD_184319 | JGI IMG/M metagenome (GOLD analysis project Ga0207678, IMG submission 184319) | Corn rhizosphere microbial communities from Kellogg Biological Station, Michigan, USA - KBS C6-3 metaG (SPAdes) (version 2) | ecosystem: Host-associated > Plants > Roots > Rhizosphere > Soil ... | reverse complement strand
CTACCGCGACGCGCCGCTGCTGCTGATCGGCGAGGGGACCTCGGAGATCCAGCGGATGGTCATCGGCAAGAAGCTGCTCCAGCGCAACAAGATATGAGCGCGTCCTCCACGGTTCCGCATCCGCTGACGGCTGGGCTCTGAGATGTCGTCGATCACCCAGGACCTGATCGAGATCGCCTACAAGCGACTGCTCGAGCAGCTGCCGGCGCTGACGAAACTGAAGCTCGTCGCCCGCCTCGAGCTTCGTGGCCGCGGCGACGTCCAGGTCTTCCGGGTCAGCGCGCCCGGGCCCGAGATCACCAAGGAGGAGCCCGAGGACTCCCGGATCGAGATCTCGCTGCCCCGGGCCGACTTCAACGACCTCGCCGACGCCGACCTCGCCCATTGGCACACCGCCTACGAGCACGGCGTCGTCAAGATCGGCGGCGATCCGGCGGTGCTGCGCCTGCTCGGCGGCGTCGTCGCCAAGCACGAGGCGCGCGGCAAGCTCAAGCGCGTCCGCTGAGCCGCGCCGGCGCCGGCAACCGACTTCCGAAGCCCCACCCGCGAACCGAACGAGGAGCAATGAGCGACAACGACACCCATGAGCTGATCACCGACCAGGCCGGTCGTGAGGCATCGGGCGCCCACCCCTACGGCCGTTACCTGGAGGAGTTCGACGTCGGCGCCGTCTACAAGCACTGGCCCGCGAAGACGGTCACCGAGTCCGACGACCATCTCTTCTGCCTGATCACGATGAACCACCACCCGCTGCATCTCAACGACGTCTACGCCGGCGAGTCGCAGCAGGGCAGGAACGTCGTCGTCGGCCCGCTCGTCTACTCGCTGGCGCTCGGGATGTCGGTCAGCGACGTCTCCGGCAAGGCGATCGCCAACCTCGCGACCGAGGAGCTCAGCCACCCGAACCCGGTCTTCCACGGCGACACCCTGTACTGCGAGTCCGAGGTGCTCGAGGTCCGGCCCTCCCAGTCGAAGCCCGACCGCGGCATCGTCAAGGTCCACACCAGGGTCTACAAGCAGGACAACACGCTGGTCGCCGAGTTCAAGCGGACCGTCCTCGTTCCCCGTAGAGACCCGGCCGAGTAGCAGGCTCGCCGCCGGTGGCCGACCCTTACGCGACCCGGCGCCCCGATCTCAGCGACCGCCCCGAGGGGCCGCCGCCGTGGGCCGAGGAGGTCGCCCGTCGCGGCGGCGCGCCGATCGGCCCCGGCGGCGATCTCGAGGATGGCTGCGCGTTCGCCGTCGTCGCCTGCCGGGGGATCGGCACGTTGGCGCCGCTCGCTCGGCTGGAGCCGCCGCTCGCGGTCCTGCTCTGGCTCGAGCACGTCGCCGACCCGCGTGACGGTGAGGCAGCGAACGCGCTCCTCGCCGTGCTCGCGGGCCTCGACCGGCCGCTCCTGGCGATCAAGCAGGGTCTGGTCGGCGGCCCGCCCGACCGCCCCGGCTGCGCCGAGGTCGCTCCGGAGCTGATCGTCGCGGCGCTCGACGGGCTCGGCGGCGTCGCCTGGGAGCGCGATCCCGACTTCGGCTACGAGGTCCCGGCCGCGGTCCCGGGCGTGCCCGAGCCCGCCGCGCGGATCCTCGAGCCGCGCCTGATCTACGCCGACAACGATCGGGTCTACGAGCACGCCGGCCTCGTCGCCGACAAGCAGCGGGAGCGACACGCGATCGCCGCGGCGGTCCCCGGCCTCGACCCGCGCGTTGCGGCCGCCGCCGGCTGGCCGCCGGTCCCGACCGGTGGCGAGTGGGGCGGCTGAGCGATGGGCGAGGTCGAGCAGAGCAGCGATCTCGCGGTCGCGGCGGACGATCTCTGGGAGGAGGTCGGGACGCTCGCCGGCGTCAACCGTGAGCTCGGACCGTGGCTGCGGATGACGGCCCCGCGCGACCTCCGCGGCGCGACGCTCGCGGACCTGACCCCGGGCCGGCCCGCCGGCCGGGCCTGGCTGCTGCTCGGCGGCCTGATCCCGGTCGACTACGACGATCTCTGCATCGAGTCGCTCGGCGCGCGCAGCTTCCGCGAGCGCTCGCGGATGCTGACGATGGATCCGTGGCGGCACGAGCGGACGATCGAGGAGGTCGGTCCGCGGTCGTGCCGGATCACCGATCGCCTCCGGTTCAGCCTTCGCCCGCTGCCGGCACGGGTGCCGGGAGCCGATCGGCTCGCGGCGGCGATCGTCGCGGCGCTCTTCCGGCATCGCCACCGCCGGCTTGCGAAGCTGTACGGCCAACCGAGCCAGCGATGAGGAGAGTGCACGAATGAGCGAGACCCCTGAGACCCTGGACGCGCTTATCCGCGTCCCCGCGCCGTCCGGCTACGAGACACCCGCCGCCGAGGTCTGGCGCGAGGCGGCATCGTTCGGCGAGGTCGCCGCCGACGTGCTCGGCTCCTCGACGGTGGCGGTCGGCGTCGCCGATGACCGGCCGACGGTCGCGATCGTCGGGCACATCGACGAGATCGGCCTGTACGTGAGCCACGTCGACGACGAGGGATTCGTCTGGTTCGGCCCGATCGGCGGCTGGGACCCGCAGAACCTCGTCGGCCAGCGCGTCATCGTCCGCGGTCGTGACGGCGAGGTCTCGGGTGTGATCGGGAAGAAGCCGATCCACCTCCTCGAGCCCGACGATCGCAAGAAGCCGGCCGAGATCAAGGCGATGCACATCGACATCGGCGCCAAGGACAAGGACGACGCGCTGCAGCTCGTCAGCGTCGGCGACCCCGCCGTCCTCGCCGCCGAGCCGCTGAACCTCCCGAACGGGAGGCTCGTCTCGCGCTCGCTCGACAACCGTCTCGGCTCCTACGTCGCCCTCGAGGTCGCCCGCCGGATCAGCGAGGGCGACGACGTCGCCGTCGGTGTGGTCGGCTGCGCCGTCTCGCAGGAGGAGATCGGCCTGTTCGGATCGGCGACCACCGGCTTCTCGCTGAACCCCGACATCGGGATCGCCGTCGACGTCACCCACGCCACCGACGCGCCGGGAATCTCGAAGCAGGAGAACGGCGACCACGCGCTCGGCTCCGGGCCCGTCATCGGCCGCGGTTCGACGCTGAGCCCGAAGGTCTCCGCGCTGCTCCGCGAGACCGCGGAGGCCGAGGGGATGGACTTCACGCTCGAGGCCTCGGGTCGCTACACCGGCACCGACGCCGACTCGCTGCAGGTCGCGCGCGGCGGCATCGCCGCCGGGCTCGTATCGATACCGCTCCGCTACATGCACTCGACCGTCGAGATGATCTCGCTCGACGACGTCGAGGGCACGATCCGCCTGCTCGAGGCGTTCATCCGCCGCCTCGACCCCGAGGAGTCGTTCCTGCGGTAGGGGTAGGGGCCGCCGTGGCTCGCGCCGGGCCGATTGGCGGCGGGCGGTGGTTTGGCTGGGGAGGGGCGGATGCGAGCGACATTTGGCCTCATTCGGCAGTCGAAACGCAAATTTGTGCTCTGTGAGGGACCAAATTTGCAGTTCATGCGGCTAGTGAGCCTAGGGCCCCCGTTCTCAGCCAGACCCACCTCCGCACCCCGGGGGCCGCTGACGCGACAGCGCGAAGCTCAGTGAGCCTCGTCCGCGGCGTGCGCGGGCGGGCGGGACTCCTCGGCCAGCGAGGTGATCTCGAGCGGGCCGCGGGCCGCGTCCTCGAGGACCTCGGTCGCCTCGTTCGAGGAGCGGGCGTAGAGCTCGACGAGCAGGTGGATGACGATCCGCTCCTCGTCGTGCTTGTGGAACCGCACGTGGGTGAAGAACTCGCGGGTCCCGGCGTCGCCGAAGGCGCCGTAGGTGAGGCTGTCGGCCGCCTCCGGGCCGGAGCAGACCTCGACCAGGTCCTGATCGACGGTGACCGTGCAGGAGGCGACCCAGGGCGTGCCCGCGACGAGGCGCTCCCAGCGGCCCTCGATCGGCACCACCTTGCCCTCCTCGACGGCGAGGTGGGGCTGGTCGTGCATGCAGTCGAGGCACTGGACGACCGACTCCTGGACTTCGTCGATCCGCTCGGCGGGCTCGCCCGTCTCGGGATCGATCCGGAGGATCGCGTCGTAATGGACCTGCGCCTCGAGGCGCTGCGACCAGCAGCGGTAGCAACGCAGCCAGGCGCTTCGATCCGTGTTCAACTCTTCAGCCATGCCTGCACTGCCAATTGTGGCGCTTCCGGCAAGTCGGCGTGGCTGCAGGGTGCGCCTGTCAGGAGACTTGCGAGGCCTCGTCGCGCAGCAGCGAGTACATGGCGGTGTCCCGGCGCTCGCCCTTGATGACCTGCCAGGAGCGCAGCACGCCCTCGTAGGTGAACCCGGCGCGCTCGGCGACCGCGCAGGATGCTCGGTTGCCGGGCTCGGCGGTGATCCCGATCCGGTCGACGGGAAGGCTCGCGAATGCCCAGTCGCCGAGGATCCGGACGGCTCGCGTGGCGACGCCGCGACCGCGAGCTGCGGGAGCGAGCCAGTAGCCGATCTCGCAACGGCGCTCGTCGCGCTCGAAGCGGACGATCCCGGCCGCGCCGAGGAGCTCGTCGGAGCCGGCGTCGACGACGATCAGATGGAGCTCCTCGCGCGGGCCCGCGTGCCACTCGCCGATCCACTCCCGCATCGCCTCGGCGCTGTTGTCGTCGGGGACGCGGGTCCAGCGCCGCACATCGGGATCGAGCGAGGCGGCCGCGACCCGGTCGAGGTCGGAGTCGGCGTGGAGCCGCAGGCGGACGACCCCGTCGTCGATTCCGCCGATCGGGAACTCGAGCGCCGTCACCGGCCATCTGCCTAGGCCGGCTGCGAGGCCGTCGCCCGCGCGGCGACGAGGTCGGCGATGTCGCCCATGATCCGGTTCAGGTCGAAGTCCTTGGGCGTGTAGACACGGTCGATGCCGGCCTCGGCCAGCTTCGCGGCGTCGGCGGGCGGAATGATCCCGCCGACGACGACGGGTGCGTCGACGCCGGCCTCGCGGAGCAGCTCGACGACGCGGGGAACGAGCTCGCGATGGGATCCGGAGAGGATCGAGAGGCCGATCACGTCGACGTCCTCCTGGACTGCCGAGGCGGCGATCTCCTCGGGGGTCAGGCGAATCCCCTGGTAGATCACCTCCATGCCGACGTCGCGGGCGCGGACGGCGATCTGCTCGGCGCCGTTGGAGTGGCCGTCGAGCCCCGGCTTGGCGACTAGGATCCGGATCCGGTGGCCGATCGAGTCGCTGACGGCGCTGACGCGATCGCGGACGTCGGCGAGCAACTCGGCGTTGCCGCCGGCGGCGGAGCCGTCGAGTCCGGTCGGCCCGCGGTAGGGCCCGAAGACCTCGCGCAGCGTCTCCGACCACTCCCCGGTGGTCGCGCCGGCGCGAGCGGCGTCGATCGTGGCCGGCATCAGGTTCGCCGACTCGTCGCGGGCCGCCTCGGCGAGCGCCGCGAGGGCCCGCTCGACCGCCCCGCCGTCGCGCTCCGCCTTCCACCCCTCGAGCGCCTCGATCCGCTCCCGCTCGACCTCCGGGTCGGGGGTGAGGATGCCGCCGTCCTCACCGACGGTCAGCGGCGAGTCCTCGGTCTCCGTGAAGCAGTTCTGGCCGATCACCTTGAGCTCGCCGGTCTCGATCCGCGCGAGCCGGTCGCGATGCGACTCGACCAGGCGCGCCTTCATGTAGGCGACCCCCTCGCCGGTCGTCGCGCCTCCGTGTTCGGCGACCACCTTCATCTCCTCCTTGGCGCCCTCGACCAGCTCGTCGACGAGGCCCTCCATGACCTTCGACCCCTCGAAGATGTCGGGGTAGTCGAGCAGGTCGGTTTCGTTGGCGAGGATCTGTTGGATCCGCAGGCTCCACTGCTGGTCCCAGGGACGCGGCAGCCCGAGCGCCTCGTTCCAGGCCGGCAGTTGGATCGCGCGGGCGCGGGCGTTGCGACCGAGCGTCACCGCCAGGGCCTCGAGGACGATCCTCGGGACGTTGTTCTCGGGCTGGGCCTCGGTCAGTCCGAGCGAGTTGACCTGAACGCCGTAGCGCATCCGCAGGAAGCGGGGGTCGGCGACGTCGTAGCGGTTTCGCCCGATCCACTCCCACATCTCGCCCATCGCGCGCAGCTTCGCGTGCTCCTCGATGAAGCGGACGCCGGCGTTGACGAAGAAGCTGATCCGGCCGAAGACCTTGGGGAAATCCGCCTCCGAGACCTGACCGCGGTCACGGACCGAGTCGAGGACGGCGATCGCGTTGCTGAGCGCGAAAGCGATCTCCTGGACGGGCGTCGCGCCGGCCTCCTGCAGGTGGTAGGAGCAGATGTTGATCGGGTTCCAGCTCGGGATCTCGTTGACCGTGAACGCGACCATGTCGGCGATCAGCCGCATCGACGGCCCCGGCGGGAACGCGTACGTGCCGCGCGAGAGGTACTCCTTGATGATGTCGTTCTGGGTCGTGCCCTTGAGCGCCTCCCGCGGCACGCCCTGCTCGTCGGCGACCGCGACGTAGAGGCCGAGCAGCCAGGCCGCCGTGGCGTTGATCGTCATCGACGTGTTCATCTCGCCGAGCGGGATGCCGTCGAGGAGCGTCTCCATGTCGCCGCGATGGGCGATCGAGACGCCGACCTTGCCGACCTCGCCGCGGGCGAGCACGGCGTCGGGGTCGTAGCCGGTCTGGGTCGGCAGGTCGAACGCGATCGAGAGGCCGGTCTGGCCCTTGGCGAGGTTGCGCCGGTAGAGCTCGTTCGAGCGGCGGGCGTCGGAGTGGCCGGCGTAGGTGCGCATCACCCACGGGCGATCGCGCTCGGGCAGGCGGTGCTCGCTCATACGCCGATTCTAGATGGACCCTGGCGTACCACCGGCCGCGGGCTCGTGCGCCCGTACGATCCCGGCCATGGAAGCGGCGCGGCTGATCGACACATGGCACCTGGGCCTCGACCGGGTGATCGGCGTCTGGGAGCGCGACGGCATCCTCGTCGATCCGGGCCCGTCGAGCACGATCGACCGCGTCCTCGCCGAGCTTCCCGGCGGCCGGCCGCGGGCACTCCTGCTCACCCACATCCATCTCGACCACGCCGGGGCGACGGGCGCGCTCGTCGAGCGGTTCCCGGACCTTCCCGTCTACGTCCACGAGGCGGGCGCTCCCCATCTCGCAGATCCGACGCGGCTCTTGCGCAGCGCCGCCAGGCTCTACGGCGAGCGGATGGACGAGCTATGGGGGCCGGTCCTGGCGGTGCCCGAGCGCAACCTGATCGCGCTCTCCGGCGGCGAGGTCGCCGAGGGCCTCGAGGTGCTGGCGACGCCGGGCCACGCCTCCCATCACGTCGTCTACGTCGATTCGGCCGCGGGGGATGCCTACGTCGGCGACGTCGGCGGAGTCCGGATCCCGCCCGGCGACACGGTCTGGCTGCCGACGCCGCCGCCCGACATCGATCTCGAGCTCTGGCGGGCGTCCATCGAGCTCGTCGCCGAGCGCGAGCCGGAGCGGCTGCTACTCACCCACTACGGCTCGGTCGACGAGCCCAGGCGACATCTCGCCGCCACCCTCGCCGAGCTCGAGCGGCTCGCGGCAAGCTCCCGCGAAGCCGAGCGCGAGAGCTTCCTCGCCGAGCTCGAGGGCCGCATCGGCGCCGAGCCGGCCGAGCTTGCGGAGCGGACCCGCTCGGCGATGCCGCCCGAGCAGGTCTGGATGGGCCTCGAGCGCTACTGGCGGACCCACTGACCGTCCTCGGCTGACACGGCGCGACCGCGACTCCGGCGCTCTCGGCGTGTTCGCAATGTTCGAGGCACCCGGCAACCGGGCGCCAACCGAGGTCCGCCGACCCGGCTACGCTCATCACCGATGACCAAGCGAATCGCACTGACAGCCACGATCTTCGCCGCGCTCGCGCTCGCCGTGCCCGCCTTCGCCGGGATCACGGTCTACAGCAACGACTTCAAGTCGAAGGACGACTACAGGTCGGTCACCAAGCAGTCCGGCAAGAAGAAGAAGTGCAAGCGCCAGTGGCGCAAGAAGTCGGCGCTCGGCGTCACCGTCAAGAGCGGCAAGCAGAACTGCGCGCTGAAGACCCCCGTCGAGGGCGATTCTCCGCAGCCCGACCTGATCGTCCGAGCCGAAGCGAAGATCACGGCGAAGACTGAGAAGGCGGCCCGCAAGGGCGCCTACGTCGGCGTCTCGGTCCGCTCCGGTCGCAAGGACGGCTACGTGTTCCGGGTCATCCCGAAGACGCGGAAGTGGGAGCTCGTCGAGAAGAAGGTCGTGCTCGAGAAGGGCAAGGACAACGCGGTCAAGGGGATCAAGAAGCGGAACGCGCTCGAGATCCGCGCCAAGGGCGACACCATCGTCGGCAAGGTGAACGGGAAGTCGATGGTCTCCTACAAGGACCCGGCCCCCGAGGACGTCAAGAGCACCGGCACCGGCCTCGTCTACGGCATCAAGCAGAAGGTCAAGAAGAAGGAGGCGGTCGCCTTCTTCGACAAGCTCAAGGTCCAGGTCCCGAACCCCTGACGATCCTGACCGCCGCCGCTCCGCGCTAGATTCAGCGGGGCCGATTACCGAGCCAGCGATGACGACCGAGACGATCGAGCGACCACGCACGGCAGGCCCCGGGTCGGGTCAGGGCGGTTGGCGCGTGATCGTCCGAAACGACGACCACAACACCTTCGAGCATGTCGCCGCGACGCTCTCGCAGGTGATTCCCGGGGTCAGCTACGACAACGGGATGGCGTTCGCGAACACGATTCACAACACCGGACAGGCGATCGTCTGGAGCGGCATGCGCGAGCCCGCCGAGCACTACTGGGAGCAGCTCGCGGCGGCGGGGCTGACGATGGCGCCGCTCGAGCAGCACTAGCCGGCCAATCCGATCCGGCGCGGAACGACGAAGGGCGCCCATGGGGCGCCCTTCGGGGTCCGATCGCTGCACCGATCAGAGCTGCAGGAGCCGTCCTCCGGCGCCCGGCGGCGAGCCGCCGAGCGAGCCGGGAGCGCGGCGCGGCCGGCGGTTGCGGCGATTGCGACGGGCTTCGCGGATTGTCTGCGCGATCCCCTCCTGGCGGCGCTTCTCGGTCTCGGTGACGACCGGCGGGGCAATCAGTGTCGAGCTGGTCATGGTGGCCTCCTTGGTCGGTCGAAACGTGATGAGTCCAGGGTGGCGCACGGTCGGAATAAGCGCAATAGATTCATCTACGCAGCGTGATAAGGTTTACTCATGCTGGATCTGAAGCGACTCCGCGTCCTCCGGGCGGTCGCCGAGCACGGCTCCTTCTCGGCGGCAGCCGACGAGCTCTACGTCTCCCAGTCGGCGGTCAGCCAGCAGATCGCCAACCTCGAGGCCGAGGTCGGCGAGCCGCTCGTCCTCCGCCTTCGCGGCGGCCCCGTCCTCACCGACGCCGGGCGGGTGCTCGTCGCTCACGCCGAGTCGGCGATGGCACGGCTCGAGCAGGCCGAGCGCGATCTCGCCTCGCTGTCGGGGCTCGAGACCGGCGAGCTGCGGATGGTCAGCTTCGCGAGCGCCAGCGCAACGGTCGTCACCGAGGCGATCTCCCGCTTCCGTGACGCCCATCCCGGGATCCGGATCAGCCTCACCGAAGCGGAGCCCGAGGAGGCGCTGCCGGCGCTCCGCCGCGGCCGCTTCGACGTCGGTGTCGTCTACGACTTCGAGCTCCATCCGTTCCCGGCGGACCCGGACCTCGACCTGACCCCGGTGATCGACGAGCGCATGCACCTGGCGCTGCCGCCGGGCCATGCGCTCGCCGGCTGCGAGGCCGTCGAGCTCGGCGAGCTCTCCGACGAGTCCTGGCTCTGTGGCAGCAGCGAGACCTCGTGCCGTCAGCTCACCCTGCGGAGCTGCGAGCGCGCCGGGTTCGTGCCCGACGTCGCCTACGAGAGCAACGACTACACCGTCATGCAGGCGCTCGTCTCGGCCGGGATGGGCGTGACGCTGATCCCCGATCTGGCGCTGCGGCTGCCGAGCCCCGATGTCGCGCTAGTCGAGGTGATCCCCGACCCGCCGGTCCGCCGTGTCTGGGCGGGGACGCTCGACGCCGGTTCGCGGAGCGTGGCGGCATCGGCGATGGTCGCGGTGCTCGCCGAGGTCGGTGCCGGCCTCGCCGCCGAGGCGGTCCCGGCTGCCGCCGTGTAGGGGTCCAGGAGGGCCGTCGGGGCGTGACCCGACGGCCCGGCGCCCGATTCAACTCGGAGCAGCCCAGAGGGCTGCGAGTCGCCCAGTTGTCTAGCCGCGGGTGTTCGACTCCATCTCGGCCGACGCGACGCCGGGCGGCACCCAGCCGGGGCCGTGCCAGAGGACGCCGAACTTCGAGCGGATCCCGTCGGCCCGCTTCATGTCGTGCCACATCGCCACGTATTCGTGGAATGCGGCGCGGACCGGGTTGAAGGTGCCGATGTTGGACGTCAGCCCGTAACGGACGCGCTCGCCCTCGGGCTGGTAGGTCCCGAAGAGCTTGTCCCAGATGATCAGGATGCCGCCGTAGTTCTTGTCGAGGTAGACGTCGTTGGAGCCGTGGTGGACGCGATGGTGCGACGGCGTGTTGAGGACCGCCTCGAACGGCTTCGGCAGTCGCTTGACCCGCTCGGTGTGGATCCAGAACTGGTAGATCAGCGACCACGCCTGGGCGAGCAGGACCATCCACGGCGGGAAGCCGATGGCCGGCATCCACAGCCAGAACGGCAGGTAGGTCATCGGCACCCAGGTCTGCCGCAGCGCCGTCGAGAGGTTGTAGTGGGTGCTCGAGTGGTGGACGACGTGGCTCGCCCAGAAGAAGCGGCTCTCGTGGCTGCAGCGGTGGAACCAGTAGTAGGAGAAGTCGTCGGCGAAGAAGAGCAGCACCCAGGTGAGCGGGTTACCGGGGTCGAGGCGGAGCGGCGTCAGCTCGTAGATCGCGGCGTAGAGCGCGACGACGACGAGCTTCCAGGCGACGTTGATCGTGACGTTGCCGACGCCGAGGGTCAGGCTCGTCCGCGTGTCGCGGATCTCGTAGCCGATCAGGTCGTCCTCGTCGCGCGCGTAGCGGAACGAGAGAGCCTCGACGATCAGCAGGAGGACGAAGAACGGGATCGCGTAGTAGAGGACCTCGGCCACGCCCCGAATCTAAGCACCCCGGCGGCCGCGACGGGGAACTGGTTGGACCGGCGGTGCCTGCTTATTCGCGCTCGGCGGCGATCAGCACGTGCCAGACGGGGAGGACCGGCTTGTTGAACCAGCTGCCGGCGGCCTCGCGGGCGTCGGCGATCTCGTCGGAGGCCCAGAAGCGGTCGAAGTCGGCGCGGTTCTCCCAGGTCGTCGTCTGGATGAAGTGGAGATGGTCGTCCTCGGAGCGGGTCAGCGAGAAGGAGGTCGCACCGAACGACGGGGCCCGCTCGAGCGCCGGCATCCAGACCTGGTACCAGCGATCCGCCCGCCACGGGTTGACGTGCCAGTTGATGATGTTGACCTCGGCCATCGGCCCGGCATCTTATTGCCCCGCGTCGGCGCTCGGCAGATACAGCGCCATCCGCGCTCCGCCGAGCGGCGAGTCGCCGACCTCGATCCGGCCCGCCTGCGCGCTCGCGAGCTCGCGGGAGATCGCGAGGCCGAGGCCGAAGCCGCCGCCCTCCCGGCTCCGCGACCTGTCGAGCCGGGCGAACCGGTCGAAGACACGCTCGCGTTCGGCGACCGGGATGCCGGGGCCGTCGTCGTCGACCGTGAGCGTCCCGTCCCCGGCCTCGGTGGCGGCCGTCACCCGGACCCGCTGGCGACCGTAGGCGAGCGCGTTAGCGACGAGGTTGCGCGCGATCCGGACTGCGTCCTCGCGGTGCCCGACGACGATCGCCGGCGATCGGGCGTCGAGCTCGACCCGGCCGGCTTCGTCGGGGGCGAGCGCCGCCACGATCTCGGCGGCGACGCCGGCGAGGTCGAACTCGGACGCCGGCTCGGCCGGCTCGCCACCCGAGTCGAGCCGGGCGAGCTGGAGGAGGCCGTCGACGAGCGCGCCCATCCGCTCGACCTCACGCTCGATCAGTCCGGTGACCCGCGCGACCTCGGCGGGATCGGGGTCGGGATCGGCGGCGAGAACCTGCGCCTGGCCGAGGATCGCCGTCAGCGGCGTCCGCAGCTCGTGCGAGGCGTCGGCCACGAACGCGCGTTGCGAGTGGAAGGCGGCCTCGAGGCGATCGAGCATCCGATCGAAGCTGTCGGCGAGCGCGGCGATCTCGGTGACCCGGGTGTGCTCTTCCATCCGCAGCTCGAGTCGCCCGGCATCGACCTCGTGCGCCCGCCTTGCCATCCGCTCGAGCGGCCGCGCCGTGCGGGTCGCGATCAGCAAGCCGAGCCCGGCCGCGGCGAGCACGGTCAACGAGCCGATCAGCAGGTAGGTCTTGGCGACCTGTCGCTGCGCCTGATCGGTCGCGGCGGCGGGCTCGCCGGCCTGGACGACGACCTCGCCGGCGCTCGTCGGGACGGTCCGGGTCAGGAGCCGCAGCTCGCCGCTCTCGGATAGGTCGATCGTCTCGTAGCCCGGCGCCGCCGCCAGCAGCTCACGCACCTGCGCGCGCTCGTGTTCCTCCTCGCCGCCCTCGGCGTGCTCCTCGCCGGAGCGACCGCCGTCGGCGGGGTCGAGCAGGTTCGCCTGGTTGCTGATCGGCGCCGCGACGCCGGGCACCTGTGCGACCAACAGACGCGACCCGGCAAGGGCCTGGCTGTCGATGAAGCTGCGGGCGGCGGTCGCCTCGGTGCCGGCCGGAGCCTCGGCGATCGTCCCGCCGAGCGCGTCGACCTGATCTTCGAGCTCGGAGTCGACGCGGTCGTCGAGGCGGCTGCCGACGAGGTTGTAGACGGCGAGCCCGAGCGCGGCGACCGAGACGAGGACGAGGGCGCCGATCGAGAGCGTCAGGCGGGTGCGTAGGCTCATCTCATCCCGGCTCGTCCGCCGGCAGCCGGTAGCCGGCCGAGCGGACCGTCTCGATCGCCTTCGGGTCGCCGAGCTTGCGGCGCAGGTAGCCGACGTAGACGTCGACGACGTTGGTGCCCGGATCGTGCTCGTATCCCCATGCCTCGGAGAGCAGGCGGTCGCGGGAAAGGGCTTCGCCGG
>Ga0207678_10004157_pt1 | contig 12998 bp, 9 predicted proteins | sample KBSC63metaG_FD_184319 | JGI IMG/M metagenome (GOLD analysis project Ga0207678, IMG submission 184319) | Corn rhizosphere microbial communities from Kellogg Biological Station, Michigan, USA - KBS C6-3 metaG (SPAdes) (version 2) | ecosystem: Host-associated > Plants > Roots > Rhizosphere > Soil ... | reverse complement strand
TCGGACAGCTTGGAGAGATGCGTGATGTCGCCGGTGTGAATGAGGAAAGCCGGCTTCACCGGCGAAGCCTTGACCTTGTTGATCGCTTCCTCGAGCGTGCCGAGGGCGTTGGGGTTGGCCGGCTTGTCGAAGCCCACATGGCTGTCGCTGATCTGCAGGAATGTCAGCCCGCCCGGTTCCGCCGCCGCGGCCTCGCCGATGATGCCCATCGAACGCGGGACGCCGCCCGCGATCGTCCACAGCACGCCGGTGCCGGCCCAGGTCATGCACTCCAGGATCTTGCGCCGGCTGACGCCGTGCGTTTCGTCGTGATCGGATGTCATCGCCAATCTCCCTTGCAGCCACGATGGCTCACGGGAGCAAGATCAGGATTGGCGGGATTTATTCCCGGCATTTTTCCGGAGCCGGCTGCGCTGGTGAAGCCGGAAATCAGCGGCGACGCACGGATCGAATGGGGCTTTGCCCCGCACTTCAGTGCGTTACGTCCAATCCATCACGATGCCGTGATGCTCGGCGCAGCCCTGCGCGGCGAACCATGTCGGCGGCCAATAACGTCGATGTGAAACGCACGCCGCATTGCGTACACGCGGACTTGTCATCCGCGAAATTTCATTCGATCGCGCGCACGGAAATAAACGCCGCGTTCCCTGATCCAGTCTGCAGAAGCTGCTTCGTGCTTCGACATCAGGAGAATGACCATGTTGATCCAGACTGTTCTGGCTCTCGCGTTCGCGTTCGCCGTCATCCAGGTCGTACCGGCGTCTGCCGGTCCCCGGACCTGCGGGTCCAGCACGTTTCAATACGACAGCTCCGGCGCCACCGTTGGTCCCTATTGTCACTGAGTGATGCCGCGCGACCAGCGCCGCACCGTCGGATGATGGCCGGCCGCACGCCGGCCATCATCCTTGTTTGGAACTGGGTTTAGCAGACCTGCACGAGGGCTGCATTCCAACTGCCGGAACTCACGGGGCCCGCTTTGCCGGCGTCCGTCGGCGCAGACGTTCCGCGGTGATGTAGAGAAGCGGAATGATGAAGATGCCGAATACCGACGCGGCGATCATGCCGCCGAACACCGGCGTGCCGACCGCATGGCGCGTCAACGCCCCGGCTCCACCTGCAAAGACCAGGGGCACTAGGCCGAAGATGAAGGCAAAGCTGGTCATCATGACCGGGCGGAAGCGCAGGCCGGCCGCTTCGAGCGCGGACGTCTCGATGTCCTGCCCGAGGTTGCGCCGCTCCACCGCGAAGGCGACGATCAGAATGCCGTTCTTCGCGGCGAGCGCGATCAGCACCACGAGCCCGATCTGCGCGTAGACGTCGAAGCTCAGTCCGGCCAACGCGAGAGCGCCGAGCGCGCCGAGCGCCGCGACACTGACCGACAAGAGGGCCGGGACCGGAATGTTCCAGCTCTCGTAGAGCGCGACGAGAAACAGATAGGCGAAGAGGATGGCCACTCCGAGCACGATACCGGTGCGGCCGCTCGCCGCCTTTTCCTGCAGCGCCGTGCCGGTCCATTCGTAGCTGTAGCCGGCGGGCAGGGTCGAGGCCGAGATGCGCTCCATGGCGGCGAGCGCCTGGCCGGAGCTGTAGCCGGGCTTGGGTGCGCCATTCACGATCGCGCCGCGATATCCGTTGTAACGGATCACCGTCTGCGGCCCCTGCACCAGCTTCGCTTCCGCCACCGCCCGGATCGGCACCATGCCGCCTTGGGCGTTGCGCACATAGATCCGGTAGACGTCGTCGATATTGTCGCGAAACGCTGTCTCGCCCTGGATGTTGACCTGCCACGTGCGCCCGTAGACGTTGAAGTCGTTGACGTAGAACGTCCCGAGCGTCGACTGCAGGGCGTTGAAGATATCGCTGATCTTGAGCCCGAGCACCTGCGCCTTGTCGCGGTTGATGTCGAGGTAGATCTGGGGCGTATCGGCGGCATAGGTGCTGAAAACGCCGGCAAGCTCGGGCTGTCCGTTGGCGGCGACGATCAGGCCGCGCAGCGTCGCCGCGACATCGGTCGGCGACTGGCCCTGCAACGCCTCCAGCGCATATTGGAAACCGCCGGTGCTTCCGAGGCCGAGAATAGGAGGGAGGTTGAACGGGAATGCGACGGCGCCCTTGATCGCCGCCATTTGCGGGCGCAGCCGCGCAATGATGGCGCCGGCGCTCTGCGCGCGGTCGGTGCGGACCTCGTACGGCTTGAGCCTGATGACGAAGAAGGCCTGGTTCGACGAGGCAACGTAGTCGATGAAGTTCAGCCCAACCACCGACAGGATGCCCTCGACACCCGGAATCGGCCGCACCATGTCCTCGACCTCCTTGACCACGGTCTCGGTGCGGTTGAGCGAGACGCCTTCGGGCAGGCGCAATGCGGCGAAGATGGCGCCCTGGTCCTCGTCCGGCAAAAAGCTCTGCGGCGTCTTGCTGAACAGCCACGCCGAGGCCGCCAGCACGCCGGCCACGACGACGACGCCGACGATCGCGACGCGCATCAGGCGGCGCACCACCGCGACGTAGCCGTCGCGGACATGGTCGATCGCGCCCAGCACGTAGCGCATCGGCCCGCGGCTTGTTTGTCCGCGCTTGAGCAGCACCGCGCACAGCGCGGGACTTAGCGTCAGGGCGTTGAGCGCCGAGATCAGCATCGATACCGAGACCGCCACCGCGAATTGGCGGAACAGCTGGCCGCTGATGCCGGGAATGAAGGCAACGGGGACAAAGACCGACAACAGAACCAACGTGATGGCGAGGATAGGGCCGGTAATTTCCGCCATCGCCTTCTTGCAGGCGTCCGGCACCGACAGCTCGGGCTCCTCCTCGATGACGCGCTCGACGTTCTCGACCACGACGATGGCATCATCGACCACGATGCCGATCGCAAGCACGAGCGCCAGCAGGGAGACGGTATTGGCCGAGTATCCGACCGCCAGCATCACGGCGAACGTGCCGATGATCGAGACCGGTACGGCGACCAAGGGAATGAGCGTCGTGCGCAGCTTGCCGAGAAACAGGAACACCACCAGCGCCACCAGGACGATGGCCTCGGCCAGCGTGCGAACGACCTCCTCGATGGTCGAGGTGACGAACACCGTGGAATCGAAGAACACGTTATAGGAGAGGTCCTCGGGGAAACGCGTTGCCAACGTGTCCAAGGCTTCGCGCACGAGGCGGGTCACATCGACCGCGTTGGATCCCGGGGTCTGATAGATGCCGAGCGCGGCGGCCGGCGCGCCGTTGAAGCGGCTGTAGCGGTCCTGCGATTTTGCGCCCATCTCGATACGGGCGACGTCCTTCAGCCGGACCACGGAGCCGTCCGGCTTGGCGCGCACGACCAGGGCCTCGAATTCCTCGGGGCGCGACAGCCGGCCCTTGGTCTTGATGGTGATCTGGACCTGCTGGTCCGGCGAGGTCGGCGCCGCGCCCACCCGGCCGAGCGCTGCCTGGACGTTCTGGCTCTGCACCGCCGCGATAATGTCGTTCGGCGTCAGGTTGAGCTCGGTCAGCCGGTCGGGGTCGAGCCATACCCGCAACGAATAGTCGAGCGGCCCGAACAGCGAAACCTGACCCACGCCCTTGATGCGCGCCAGCGTGTCGATGATGTTGATGGTCGCGTAGTTGCTGAGAAAAACGGCGTCGTAGGTATTCTTCGGGGAGAAGACGGTGATGACCTGTAGCAGCGCCGCGGATTTTTTGCGGATGGTCAGGCCTGTGTGCGAGACCTCCTGGGGAAGCTGCGGCGTGGCGAGGCTGGCGCGGTTCTGCACGTTGACGGTGTTGATGTCCGGATCGGTCCCCAGCGCGAACGTGACGTTGAGGGTGTAGCTGCCGTCGGAGCCGCTCGCGGACTGATAATACAGCGCGTTGTCGATGCCGTTGACCTGCTGCTCGATCGGCTGCGCGACCGTGGTCTCGACCACTTCGGCGTCCGCGCCTGGGTAGTTCGCGGTCAGCGTGACCTGTGGCGGCACGATATCCGGAAACTGCGCGATCGGGATCGCCGTAATGGCGATGATGCCGGCCAGCGTGATGACGATGGCGATGACGAAGGCGAGCCGCGGCCGGTCGATGAAGATGCCGGAAAACATCCGTTTCAGTTTCCCGGCACGACGGTCGCCGCCACGATCTGTCCAGGGTGCACCTTCTGGATGCCCTCGACGATGACCAGCTCGCCTTCCTTGAGTCCGCTCGTGACGACGATGTCGCGGCCTTGCTCGACGCCGGCCGTGATGCGCCGCAACTCGACCTTCTTCGCTGAGTCGACGACGAGCACGTATCGGCCAGCCTGATCGAGCAGGACGGCGGATTGCGGAACGGTCAGGGCCGAGCGCGGCGCGCCCCGTTCCACCGTGACGCCGACGATGCCGCCCGGGATCAGGACGCCGTCCGGGTTCGGCAGTTGCGCCCGCACCGCGACCGTATCCGTCGTGGCGTCGACCTGGACGTCGAGGAAGTTGCTGAGGCCCGGATGCGGATAGGTGGTGCCGTTGGGCAGCTTGACGTGAATGACCACATGCGGGCTCTTGTCGGCGGACTCGGCGATCCTCCGGCTGTAGTCGAGAACATCGCGCTCGCTCGCCTGAAAGATCACGTAGATGGGATCCTGGCTGACGATCGTCGCCAAGGTCCCGGACGAGGGACTGACCAGGTTGCCGACGGTGTAGATGGCAAGTCCGATCCGTCCATCGATGGGCGAGCGGATCTCGGTATAACCGAGATTGATTTGCGCCTGGTCGAGCAGCGCCTGCGCCTGCATCACCTCGGCTTGCGCCGCGGCGTCGTCGGCCGCGCGCTGGTCGAGCGTGGATTGCGGGATGTTCTGATTGCGGACGAGCTCCTGGCCGCGCTGCAATTGGAGCGCGGTGTTGACCGCCGTCGCCTTTGCCTTGGCGAGATTGGCGCGCTGCTGCTCGACCGCCGCCTTGTAGGTCGCCTGCTCGAGCCGGAACAGGAGATCGCCGGTCTTGACCTTCTGCCCTTCGGTGAAATTTCGCTCCTCGATGAAGCCCGCGACCCGCGCGACGATGTCGACCTTGTTGATCGCCGTCACGCGCCCAAGGAACTCGCCGGTTTCCGTCACCTGGCGGCTCGCCACGGGGATCACCGAGACCGCGGGCGGCGGCGGAGTACCCTGGGCCATGGCCGCGCCACAGCAGACGAACAGCGCCAGCGCACCAATGGCGGCCGGCCAACCGAGACACGTGTCGCGACCAGGCATCAAGGCTCTCCCGACAGCAGGGAGACGCCACCCTGCATCATTTCGCCTTCCGATGTCACCGGCTGGTTGATGTGGAGCGGCGGGCCAGAAAAGGCAAACGCATGCGTGACCCGCCAATCCGCATAGCGGGAGTGACACGCGTCACCCTGGCTGCAGCGGCGGCCCAGAACGCCAACGCGCCAGCGAATTTTTCCTGAGGCACTTCGCGCGCATGACACGGATCAGGCGCATTGACTGCGTGCGCGCCTTCCAGCTTCGGGCGCGAAGCCCCCTCAAACCTCCTTCGCCATCTCGCGCAGCTTGAACTTCTGCACCTTGCCGGTGGAGGTCTTGGGCAGTTCGGCGAACACCACGTAGCGCGGGCATTTGTAGCTGGCGAGATTCTTGCGGCACCAGGCGATGAGATCGTCCTTGCTGGCGCTCTCGCCCGGCTTGAGCTCGACGAAGGCGCAGGGGGTCTCACCCCACTTGTCGTCGGGCTTGGCGACGACGGCGGCGGCATGCACCGCCGGATGCTTGTAGAGCGCGTCCTCCACCTCGATCGAGGAGATGTTCTCGCCGCCCGAGATGATGATGTCCTTGGAGCGATCCTTGAGCTGGATGTAGCCGTCGGGGTGGATGACGCCGAGGTCGCCGGAGTGAAACCAGCCGCCGGCGAACGCCTTCTCGGTCGCCGCCTTGTTCTTGAGGTAGCCTTTCATCACCACATTGCCGCGGAACATCACCTCGCCCATGCTTTCGCCGTCGCGCGGCACCGGGGCCATGGTGTCGGGATGGCGCACGTCGAGCGCCTCAAGCGGCACGTAGCGCACGCCCTGGCGCGCCTTCTTCGCCGCCTGCTCGGCGGCGGGCAGCGCGTCCCAGCCCGTCTGCCATTCGTTGACGGTGGCGGGGCCGTAGGTCTCGGTCAGCCCGTAAAGATGCGTGACGTTGAAGCCCGCGGCCTTCATCGCCGCCAGCACGGCCTCGGGCGGCGGCGCCGCCGCGGTGAAGAATTCGACCACGTGCGGCAACGGCTTCTTCTCGGCGGCCGGCGCCTCGAGCAGGGTCGCCATCACGATCGGCGCGCCGCACAGATGCGTCACCTTGTGCTCGGCGATGGCGTCGTACATGGCGGGGGCACGGACCTGGCGCAGGCACACATGGGTGCCGGCGACGACCGAGATCGTCCACGGAAAGCACCAGCCGTTGCAGTGAAACATCGGCAGCGTCCAGAGATAGACGCAGTGCTTGCCCATGCTGCCGGTCAACACGTTGCCCACCGCGAGCAGCGACGCGCCGCGATGGTGATAGACCACGCCCTTGGGATCACCCGTGGTGCCCGAGGTGTAGTTGAGCGAGATCGCGTCCCATTCGTCGCGCGGCAGGCTCCACGCAAAGTCGGCGTCGCCGGTGGCGATGAAATCCTCGTATTCGGTCGTCCCCAGCCGCTCGCCGGTGCCGGTGAATTCGGGATCGTCGTAATCGATGACCAGAGGTCTCGCCTTGGCGAGCGCGAGCGCCTCCTTCACCAGCTTGGAGAATTCGCGGTCGACGATCAGCACCTTGGCTTCGGCATGATCGAGCTGGAACGCGACGACGGCGGCGTCGAGCCGCGTGTTGATGGTGTTGAGCACGGCGCCGGCCATGGGCACGCCGTAGTGGCATTCGAGCATGGCGGGCGTATTGGCAAGCACGGCGGAGACGGTGTCGCCGCGCTTGATGCCGAGGCCGGCGAGCGCGCCCGCGAGGCGGCGGGCGCGGGCGTAGAATTCGGCGTAGCTGCGCTGCAGCCCGCCATGGATTATGGCGGTGCGATCGGGGAAGATCGCGGCGCTCCGCTCCAGGAACGACAGCGGGGTGAGCGGCTGGAAGTTTGCCGGATTGCGATCGAGATCGATGTCGTAGGGCGTCATGTCCACCACCAGCCTGCCGCAGCAAGCTTACGAATGGTGAGCGTTGCGATCAATCCGGCGGCTGCGACGATCGCACGACCGGCGTCGCGCAGTGGCGATCGGCCGCGGTCGAAGACGGCTTCAGCCCGGCAGCTCGGCGATGCCCTGCCAGATCAGGCCGAGCGAGATGAGAAACATCAGCACATAGGCGATCTTGTAGAACAGCTCGGTCGGCGTCCGGCGCGCGAGCCATAGCCCGAGGAAGTTGCTCGCGATCGCGAACGGCAACAGCACGAGGGAGGTGCCGAGCGTCCGGGTCGAGAACTGGCCGAGCGCGATATAGGGCACGAGCTTCATCACGTTCACCAGCGCGAAGAAGATGATGGTGGTGCCGATCAGGGTGAGCTTGTCCAGCCGCTGCGGCAGGATGTGGATCTGATAGGGCGGGGCGCCAACCTGGATGATGGTCGAGGTGAAGCCCGCAAGCGAGCCCCAGAACATGGCCATCGGCACGCTCGGCCGGTGCGGATGCATCGGCACCTTGCCGAACCAGGTGTAGAGGGCGAAGCACACGCCGGTGAGGCCGACCGCGATCTCCACATAGGCGTTCGGCACATAGGCCGCGAACAGCCAGGCGATGGCGACCCCGACGAGGGCGCCGGGTAGCAGCACCTTGAGATTCCATCGGCTCCATTGGCGGCGGTAGACCCAGACCGAGATCGCGTCCTGGCACAGCAGGATCGGCAGCAGGATTGCCGCTGCCTGCAACGGCGGCATGGTGAGCGCGAGCAGCGGCGTCGAGATCATGCCCACCCCGGCAAAACCGCCCTTGCCCAGTCCGAGCGCGGTGATGGCCGGGATGGCGAGCAGGTAGAACAGGGGATCGGTGATGATGGTCATGCGAAGGAGAGGGGGCCGGCGCTAAAGCCGATTCCTTTGGTTTGTTTCACAACGGCGCCACGAGTCTGGTGCGCTCCCTCTCCCTATGGGAGAGGGAGCAGACCGCGCCTGCCGCTCGCATCGATGTCTTCTCATTGAGCGGAGAAGCGCCGCGACACCACCCGCGTTTGCGCATGGCGGCGGCGCGCCTTCAGGTGCGCGACATTTCGACCAGCGCGCTGCGGATGAGCTCGACCGAGATCAGGAACATCAGCACGTAGGCGACGCGGTAGAACAGCTCGGTGGGTGTGCGCCGGACCAGCCAGATGCCGCCATAGTTCGCGATGATCGCCGCCGGCAAGAGCACCGCGCCGATGGCGAGATTTTCGCCCGTCAACTGGCCGAGCGCGCCATAGGCCGGGATCTTCATCAGGTTGCTGGCGGCAAACAGCAGGGTAAAAGTGCCGACATAGGTGAGCTTGTCGAGCCGCTGCGGAAGCAGGTGCATCTGCCAGGCCGGCCCGCCGGCATTGGCCAGCATGGTGGTGAACCCGCCCACGATGCCGAACAGGACGCCGGTGCCGACACCGGGCTGCGGCGCCAGCCGCTCGAAGCGGGTGCCGAGCCAGTGCCGCAGCACGAAGAGGCCGGCGATGAGCCCGATCGCCAGCCGGATATGCGCGGCGGTCAAGGAGGCCGCGAACAGCCCCGCCACCGCGATACCCACCGCCATGCTTGGGATCATGATCTTCAGGTTCCAGGCGCTCCAGTCATGGCGATAGGTCCACACCGTGAGCGCGTCCTGGGCCAGCACAGTGGGCAGAATGATCGCGGCCGCTTGCAGCGGCGGGACCTGCAGCGACAGCAACGGCAGCGCCATCACGCCCAGGCCGAAGAAGCCGCCCTTGGAGAGCCCGAGCAGGATCACCGCGACGGTGGCGAGGAGATAGAACAGCGGATCGGTGATCACGTTGCGACGGCGCTCTGGACGAGGGGGGCGACGCGCCCGCGGGCCGGGATCAAAGCGCAGGCGCGCGTCCCGCGCCAGCCTGTTGCCGCATGGCGGCGTTGTGGTGCCCGCGCGACTTGCAAACCGCCGGCGCGGCTTCACAATGGCGGCGAAACGAGCACAAACCGCCTGCCACGCCCTCGAGTGCCGGATCGCGGTGCATCCGGACGGAGGCGGCATACGACCGACGAGGGAGCAGCGCCATGGACGCGCGCGCGAGCCGCTATCACGAGGTCTATGCCCGCTGGCAGCGCGACCCGCAGGGCTTCTGGGGCGAGGCGGCGCAGGCCGTCGACTGGATGGAGCCGCCCAAGCAGGTGTTCGATCCCGATGCCGGCGTGTATGGGCGTTGGTTCGCCGGCGGTGTCTGCAACACCTGCTGGAACGCGGTCGACCGCCATGTGATGCAGGGGCGCGGCGAGCAGCCGGCGATCATCTACGATTCTCCACTCGCCGGACAGAAGCGCACGATCAGCTACTACCGTCTGCAGGTCGAGACCCAGGTGCTCGCCGCCATCCTGCGCAACTTCGGCGTCGGAAAGGGCGATCGCGTCGTCCTCTACATGCCGATGGTGCCCGAAGCTGTCGTGGCCATGCTCGCCTGCGCGCGCCTGGGCGCGGTGCATTCCGTGGTGTTCGGCGGTTTCGCGGCGAACGAACTCGCCACCCGCATCGACGACGCCAAGCCGAAAGTGATCCTGTCTGCGAGCTGCGGCCTCGAGCCCGGCCGTATCGTCAAGTACAAGCCGCTGCTCGACGAAGCCATCCGGCTCGCCGGCCACAAGCCCGACGCCTGTCTCATCCTGCAGCGTCCTCAGGAAGAGGCGACCCTCGTCCCCGGCCGCGATCACGATTGGGCCAAGGTGCGCGACGAGGCGATCGTGTTCGCGCGCTCGGTCTACGATTGCGTGCCGGTGGCCGCCACCGATCCGCTCTACATCCTCTACACGTCAGGGACGACCGGCCGGCCCAAGGGTGTCGTGCGCGACAACGGCGGCCACATGGTCGCGCTCAAATGGTCGATGCATAACCTCTACGGCGTCGAGCCGGGCGAGGTCTGGTGGTGCGGCTCCGACATCGGCTGGGTGGTCGGCCACAGCTATATCGTCTACGGGCCGCTGCTGCACGGCGCCACCTCGGTCCTGTACGAAGGCAAGCCCGTCGGCACGCCCGACGCCGGCGCGTTCTGGCGGGTGATTTCCGAGCATGGCGCCGTCGCCTTCTTCACGGCGCCGACCGCGTTCCGCGCGATCAAGAAGGAAGACCCGCAGGGCAAGCTGTTCACGTCCCACGACCTGTCGAAATTCCGCACGCTGTTTCTCGCCGGTGAGCGCGCCGACCCCGACACCCTCCAGTGGGCCGAGCGGCTCCTGAAAAAGCCTGTCATCGATCACTGGTGGCAGACCGAGACCGGCTGGTGCATCGCCGGCAATCCGGTCGGGCTCGGGCAATTGCCGATCAAATACGGCTCGCCGACGGTGGCGATGCCGGGTTACGACGTGCGCGTGGTCGACGAGCAAAGCAAGGAATTGCCGGCCGGCACGATGGGTTCGATCGTGATCAAGCTGCCGCTGCCGCCGGCGTGCCTGCCGACGCTGTGGCAGGCGGACGAACGCTTCCGGGAGAGCTACCTCGTCGAGTTTCCCGGCTACTACAAGACCTCGGACGCCGGCTTCAAGGACGCGGACGGCTACCTCTACATCATGGGCCGCACCGACGACATCATCAACGTCGCGGGCCATCGGCTCTCGACCGGCGGCATGGAGGAGGTGCTCAGCGGGCACCAGGACGTGGCCGAATGCGCGGTCATCGGAATCGCGGACGCGCTCAAGGGCGAAGTGCCCTGCGGCTTCGTCGTGCTCAAGGCCGGCGTCAACCGGCCCGTGGCCGACATCGAGCAGGAATGCGTCGCGCTGGTGCGCGAGCGGATCGGGCCGGTGGCAGCGTTCAAGCTGACGATCACCATCGCACGGCTGCCCAAGACCCGCTCGGGCAAGATCCTGCGCGGCACCATGAAGAAGATCGCCGACGGGGAGTCCTGGACCATGCCGGCGACGATCGACGATCCCGCGGTCCTCGACGAGATCGGCCGCGCGCTGAAGGCCAAGGGCGTGGGCGCTTGATGACATCACTGACGCCATCAATCACGCTGTGCCGCATAGCCGTGCCCTGGAATTGGATGCCGTGAACGAGCAAGCAGACCTGCGCATCCGCGCGATGGCTCCGGAGGAGATCGCCGTCGCCGCCGACTGGGCGGCGGCCGAGGGCTGGAATCCCGGCCTCGGCGACGCCGCGTGCTTTGCCACCGTCGACGCCGGCGGCTTTTTCATCGGCGAGCTCGACGGCGCGCCGGCCGCGACGATTTCCTGCGTCAACTACAACGATCGATTCGCGTTTCTCGGCTTCTACATCGTGCGGCCCGACCTGCGCGGCCGCGGCTATGGACTGCGCATCTGGAATGCCGCGGTCGAACATGCAGGTGACCGCATCATCGGGCTCGACGGGGTGGTCGTGCAGCAGGACAACTACCAGAAGTCCGGATTCCGGCTGGCCTATCCGAATGTCCGTTACGGTGGGCGTGTCGCTACCGGCGCCGCACCGCCGGGGATCATTGCGCTGGCGGATGTGCCGTTCGCCGCCGTGGAGGCGGACGACGCCACGGTCTTTCCCGCGCCGCGTACGTCATTCCTGCGCGCCTGGATCGACACCCCCGGACATGTCGGCCGCGCGCTGGTCCGCGACGGCCGTCTGGTCGCCTGGGGCGCGATCCGTCCGTCCCGCACGGGGTGCAAGATCGGGCCGCTGGTGGCCGACGATCGCGCGGCGGCGGAGGCCGTGTTCGCGGCGCTGGCCGCGGGCGCCGGCGGCGGAGAGATTTTCCTCGACGTGCCCAGCGTCAACCGCGATGCGGTCGCGCTCGCCGGGGATCACGGACTTTCGCCGGTTTTCGAAACCGCGCGGATGTATACCGGCCCGATCCGTCCGCTTCGCCTCGAGCGCGTGTTCGGCGTCACCACGTTCGAACTGGGGTGATGTTCCCGGACCTCGCGGTTCGCTCGGGCGTCATTCCGGGGCCACCGATCTCGGGTTTACCCGAGATCGGCATTTTTATGCCCAAGTCGGCAACAGCCGACTTGGGTGCGCAGCGAGGGAGCCCGGAATCCATAACTACCGCCTGTGATTCTGGATTCCGGGCCCGCGCCTTCGGCGCGCCCCGGAATGACGGCGGTTCGGACGTCAGCGAAGCAGGCTCAGTCGCCTTACTCGTTCTTGCCGCCGATCTGCTTGAGCTTGGCGAAGACGGCATCGACGTTGAGCTCGTCGGCGGGCTTCTTCTCTTCCGGCTCGGGCTCGCGCCGGATGGTGGTCTCCGATGCCGGCAGCAGGGTCGCGCCCTGGGACTCGGCGTCGACCGGCTTCTCCTTGGCGGCGCGATGGACCTCGAGATCGAGATCGATCTGCGAGCACAGGCCAAGCGTGACCGGATCCATCGGCTGCAGGTTCGAGGCGTTCCAGTGGGTGCGCTCGCGGATCGCCTGGATGGTCGACTTGGTGGTGCCGACCAGCCGCATCACCTGGCTGTCCTTGAGCTCGGGATGGTTGCGCACGAGCCAGAGGATCGCATTCGGCCGGTCCTGGCGGCGCGAGACCGGCGTGTAGCGCGGTCCCTTCTTCTTCTTGGCCTCGGGCAGGCGGACCTTGGGGTCGAGGAGCTTGAGCCGGCGGGCCGGGTCGGCCACCGCCTTCTCGATCTCCTCGCGGCTGAGCTGGCCGGTGAGGACGGGGTCGAGGCCCTTGATGCCCTGCGCCGAGTCGCCGTCGGCGATCGCCTTCACCTCGAGCGGGTGAAGCTTGCAGAAATCGGCGACCTGATCGAACGAGAGCGCGGTGTTCTCGACGAGCCATACGGCGGTCGCCTTGGGCATCAGCGGTGCAACCATGGCTAAATCTCCTCTGCGCTCCGCCCGCCCTTGGAGGCGAAGCCTGGGTGTCATCGGCGATGACGGAAGTGGCGGGAATATAGGCA
>Ga0207678_10004154_pt1 | contig 13006 bp, 5 predicted proteins | sample KBSC63metaG_FD_184319 | JGI IMG/M metagenome (GOLD analysis project Ga0207678, IMG submission 184319) | Corn rhizosphere microbial communities from Kellogg Biological Station, Michigan, USA - KBS C6-3 metaG (SPAdes) (version 2) | ecosystem: Host-associated > Plants > Roots > Rhizosphere > Soil ... | reverse complement strand
GCATTCGCCAGGACAATTTCGCGGGTGCCGAAGCCGACTACGACACGGCGATCGCGCTGTTGCGGGACAGCGGCAACGCGGCGGAGCTCGGGCGCGCGCTGACCGGTCGCGGCATCTCGCGCGCGATGCGCCGCGCGTTCGCGCCCGCGCTCGCGGATTTCGGCCAGGCGCGCGTGCAGCTCGCCGAAGCAGGCGACACGCTCGCGATCGCGCGTGTCGATACCGATCAGGGCGGCCTCGAGATGACGCGCGATCGTCCGCAGGACGCGCTCGCGTATCTCGACGAAGCAGCCGACACGTTCGAGCGCTACGGCGCGATCAACGAGCTCCTGGAAACGCTCGAGAGTCTCGTCTCGAATCATCTCGCGCTGTTGCAGCCGGCTGGCGCGCTCGCAGCGAGCGATCGCAGCTGGTCGCTCGCGTCGCGCGTGACCGATCCGAATCAGCGTCTGGATCTCGTCGAGGATCGCGTCGATGCGTTCCTCGCGATCGGTCGTCTCGGCGAAGCGGGAGCGCTGCTCTCGACGCTGCCGGCCGACGCGCCCGGCGCGAATCCGTTCGTCGCGCGCCGCCTGCATGCGCTGCGCGCGAGGCTCGCGTTCGCGCACGACGACGACGCGCTCGCGGCCGACGAGGCGAAGCGCGCGCTCGCGCTGCCGGCGCCGAGCGACGATCTCGGCGAAGGCGTCGCCGAGATCGCGCTCGTCTATCAGCGTGCGGTGCTCGCGTCGTCGAACGCGCGCACGAACGAAGCGCCGTCCGCGCCGTGGATCGATTTCGGCAAGCCCGCCGCGTATCCCGTGCAGGTGCTCGCCGAGGCCGAATGGTCCGCATCGCGCGGCGACGACGCCAACGCGGGCGCGCTGTTCGAGCGCGCACTCGCGATGGCCGAGGCGCGCGGCGTGCCGGCCGACGTCGGCGGCGTCAGCGACGCGTACGGCCCGTGGCTGCTCGCACACGGCCGCGTGCGCGAAGCCGGCGACGTGATCGGCCGTGTCGCGCCATGGGCCGAGCGCGACTACGAATCGGCGCTGCTGCAGGTGCGGCTGTTCCACGCGCTCGGCGAGCCGGCCGCGTGGTCGAAGGCGCTCACGGCCGCGCGCGCGCTCGCGGGCGAGCGCGAAGTGCCGTCCGACCTCGTCGAGCCGCCGTCGAGACGCCCGGCGATCGTCGGCGTGCATCCGCACTGAGCGCGTTTTGCGACGCGCCGCACAGGCGTCACGCGCCCGAAACGGAACTGGAAGCGTTGTGGAAAGACTTCGGGAAGCGCCGCGCGCACTGTTCGGCGCCACGCGGTCGCACTCGCATCGGCCGCGATCCACCGTCCGGAGATCCCATGAACCGATTCACCGTGCTTCTCGCCTCGACGCTGCTCGCGTCGGCGGCCGCTTCCGCCCGCGCGACCCAGGTGGTCGACGATTTCGAATCCGGCACCAACCCGAATCAATGGGGCTGGACCAATGGCGGCGGCGGCGCTTTCACGATCGAGACCGATGGCGGCAACCCCGGCGCGTGGCTCGACAGCGGTGCGCCCTATTTCTCCGATCATCCGAATCTCACGTCGTATCCGCCCGACGGCAGCGCGCTCAAGGATGCGCTCGCGAGCGGCCAGCTCGTCTCGGCGAGCGCCGACATCGAGCGGCTCGACACGTCGAGCGTCGACACCTGCCATCCGGTCTACGACCTGCCGAGCACGTTCACGCTCGTGCTGACCGATCTGCACACGATTCCGAGCGATCCGCCGACCGTGATCGGCGCGCACACGACCAATGGGCCGGCGTCGCCGCTCGAAGGCCCGTTCCCGTGGATGACCGTGAGCTTCTCGATCCCGAGCGGCGCGACCGACACGCCGCCGGGCTGGGTGCTCGACGTGCCGCCCGATCTCGACTACACGTGGCAGGACCTCATGCACAACATCGACGGCATCAGCTTCTTCGTCGTCGCGCCCGACGAGATCACGTTCGATTCGTGCTGGCAGCTCGGCGCCGACAACGTCGTCGTGACGTACGGCGACGGCGATCCCGTGTTCCTCAACGGCTTCGACGACCCCTCGCGCTGATCCCGCGCACGGGTAGACTGCCGGCGCGCGCCGGCAGTCGGCGCAGGGAGCGGCGCCGATGGACCTCGAATTGCCTGCGGCACGGACGACGCTGCGCACGCGGCTTCGCGAGAAGCTGCCCGAAATCCTCATCGAGGCCGCGTCGGTCGTCCTCGCGCTGATGCTCGCGCTCGCGCTCAACGCGTGGAACCAGAATCGCGAGACGCGCGAGCGTGCGGAGACCGCGCGCGCGGGCATCCTCGCGGAGCTTCGCGCGAATCGCGACGAGCTCGATGCCGCGCGGCCGAAGCTCCACGAAATCGTCGATTCGCTGAAGCAAAAGCTCGCGACCGACGCGCCGGAGCCGCACGAGGTCACGGTCCTTCTCGGCATCACGCAGCTGTCGTCGGCCGCGTGGCGTGCGGCGCTCGCGACCGACGCGATGCGCACGGTCGATTTCGCATGGATCAGCGAGATCGCGCGCGTCTACGAGATCCAGGACGAATACCTTCGGCTGCAACAGAACGCGCTCGACCAGATCGGCTCGATCCCGGCCGATCCGACGCTCGGCGGCAAGGCCGTCGCGGCATCGCTCGTGCCGCGCTTCAACGTGCTCGTGCAGATCGCGGACGGCTTGTCGCGGAATTACGGCGAAATCCTCGACAGGAAGCAGCCCTGAACTCGGCGAGACGGCGGGATCCTCGTCCCGAGTAACGCTGACCGGGCGCCGCATTTGTTATAACTGCGGTATGGGCACGGAAAGCCGCACCCGCCAGCGATGCTTCGCCTCCTCGCTGCTCGCGGGCTTGCTGCTGCTCGTGGCCGGCCGCGCGATGGCCGGGCATATCAGCGTCACGGTCGACGGCATCGACGGTCCGCTGCGCGACGCGGTGCTCGCGGGGCTCGAGCTGAACCAGTACGGATCGCGCGACGTGACCGCGGCGCAGGCGAACCGGCTCTACGAGCGCGCGGCGGATCAGATTCGAAACGCGCTCGAGCCCTACGGCTATTTCCACGCCGAAGTCAGCGGCGATCTCAAGGAGAACGGCGCCGATTTCGTCGCGGTGCTGCACGTGACGCCCGGCGATCCCGTCCGCGTCGCGACGCTCGACATCAAGCTCGACGCCGACGCCGACGGCCAGACGCCCGTGCAGAAGGCGATCGCGGCGTTCTCGCCCGCGAAGGGCCAGCCGCTCGACCAGGGCGCGTACGAGAAGAGCAAGGCGACCGTGCAGGCCGCGCTGTTCGGATCGGGTTATCTCGAAGCGGAGCTCGTCGAGAAACGCGTCGACGTCACGCGCTCGACGAACACGGCCGATATCCATCTCGAATGGAAAGTCGGTCCGCGCTACCGGCTCGGCGCGACCGAGTTCGAAGGCGGCCAGTTTCCCGACACGTTCATGCAGCGCTACGTGCCGTGGAAGGAAGGCGATTTCTACACGCAGGACAAGGTGCTGGAGCTCCAGCAGCGCCTCATCGACGCCGACTACTTCGCGATCGCGCAGGTGCAGCCCGACATCGAGAAGGCGCATGACGGCATCGTGCCGATCCAGGTCATCCTCGGTCCCGCGAAGCGCACGATCTACACGGGCGGTCTCTTCATCGGCACCGACACGGGCTTCGGCGTTCGCGGCGGCATCACTCGGCGCTGGCTCAACAAGCGCGGGCACAAGGGCAAGATCGAGGCGATCGTCGCCGAGCGGCTGAAGACGCTCAACGCGCAATACATCGTTCCGCTCGCGGGGCCGAACAACCACAGCCTCAACTTCGGCTTTGCGTATCGCGACGAGAACACCGACACGAGCAAGTCGCGCACGTTCGGGCTCGCGGCGACGGACTCGGCGATCTGGAACGGCTGGACGCGCCAGCTCGGCATCAAGTTCCTGACCGGCGATTTCGAAGTCGCGAACATTCCGGGCGACACGACGCTGCTCTATCCCGAAGTCTCGCTCTCGCGCAAGAAAGCCGACGATCCGATCTTCGTGCGCGACGGCTATTCGCTGACCGTCGCCGCGCGCGCGGGTGCGGGCTCGACGAAATTCGCGCAGGCCACCGCCGACGCGAAGTGGATTCGCGGGCTCGGCGAGAAATCGCGCTTCATCACGCGCGGCTCGCTCGGCGCCACGCAGGTCGACGACTTCGACAAGCTGCCGCCGGAGCTGCGCTTCTTCGCGGGCGGCGACCGCTCGATCCGCGGCTACGCCTACCAGACGATCGGACCGCCGCTGCCCGAGGACCTCGTGCCCGAAGCGAACGCGCGCTGCGCGGCCGACAAGAATCGCGACTGCCAGACGCTCGTGATCGGCGGCAAATTCCTCGCGGTCGTGAGCGCGGAGTACGAGTATTACTTCAAACCGAACTGGGGCATCGCGACGTTCATCGACACGGGCGACGCGTTCTCGAAGCTCGACGACTATCGCCAGAAGATCGGCGTCGGCGTCGGCGCGCGCTGGCGCTCGCCGGTCGGCATGGTGCGCGTCGATCTCGGCTTTCCGGTGCACGACGACATGAATTCGGGCGTCGAGCTGCATATCGTGATCGGGCCCGACCTATGAGAGCTCGGCGCATCCTCAAATGGATCGGCATCGCGTTCCTCGTGCTCGTCGCGATCGTCGGCGCGCTGCTTTACTGGCTGCTTCGCACCGAATCCGGCGCGCACTTCGCGATCGCGCGCGCGGTCGGCGCGATGGAAGGCAAGCTCGCGATCGAACGATCGAGCGGCCGTCTCATCGGACCGCTGACGCTCGGCAACGTGCGCTACAACGATCCGTCGGCGGGCGTCGATGCGCGGGTCGGCTCGATCGTCGTCGACATCGCGCCGCTCGAAATTCTCTCGCATCGCGTGCACGTCGAAAGCCTCGACGTCGAAGGCGTCGATGTCGCGCTGACGACGACACCGCCGAAGCCCGAGGAACCCGCGACTCCGTTCTCGCTCGAAGCGCCGATCGATCTCTTCCTCGACAAGCTCGCGCTCAAGGGCGCGAAGATCAGCCAGGACGGCCAGCTCGCGTTCGCGGTCGACAACCTCGATCTCGCGGGCGCGTGGACGCGCGGCGGCGCGGTCGTGAAAGCGCTGAGCGTTCGGGCGCCCGACGGCCGCGTCGATCTCAAAGGCACGATCTCGTCGGCGCCCGGCTATCCGGGCGACGGCGAGACGACGTTCCACTGGAAAGCGGCGGATCGCGAAATCGAGGGCACGCTCAAGGCGAAAGGCGACGGCAAGCAGGCGACCCTCGATCTCGCGCTGACCGCGCCGACGGCCGCGACCGTCAACGCGACGCTCACGCAATCGCGCGAATTCCCGTGGACCGCGAAAGTCAGCGTGCCGCGCTTCGATCCGAAAGCCGTGCAGCCCGATTCGACGCTGACCGCGCTCGCCGCCGCGCTCGAAGGCTCGGGCGACAAGCAGCACGGCGCGCTCACGGGCGAAGTGTCGGTCAACGATCATCGCGTGCAGCTCGAGCCGTTCCGCTACGCGATCGAAGGCGAGACGCTGAAGATCGAAACGCTGACGCTGAAATCGCCCGAAGCCGAAGGCACGCTGCACGCGAGCGGCGACGTGCGTTTCGACGCGAAGCCCGTCGATGCGACGCTCGCGCTCGAATGGACGGGTGTCGAGTTGCCGGCCGATCTCGTCGGTCAGCCGCTCGCGACGCACGGAAAAATTGATGCCTCGGGCAGCGCCGAGAAATTCGCGGCGAAAGGCGCGCTCTCGATCGGCCCGCCCGGCAAGCTCTCCGACATCGCGCTCGATCTCGACGGCACGCCCGAAGCGATCGCGCTGAAGCAGCTCGCGCTCAGACAACCGAAGGGCGGGCTCGACGCGCAAGGCACGATCAAGCTGCAGCCCGCGATCGGCTGGCAGTTGCAGACGAAAGCGAAGCAGTTCGATCCGGGCGCGTTCGCGGTCGAATGGCCCGGCGCGCTCGATTTCGAACTCGCGACCGACGGCACGATGACCGACAAAGGGCCCGACGCGACGATCAAGCTCGACAAGCTCGGCGGCACGCTGCGCAAGCGGCCCGTGTCCGGCAACGCGGATCTCAAGCTCCATCCGGGCTACGTCGTCGAAGGAAATCTCTCGCTCGCGTCCGGCAAGAGCCGCGTCGACGTTGCGGGTTCGCGCGGCACCGAGCAGACCGACGCGACGATCAAGCTCGCGATCGCGTCGCTCGCCGACTGGTTGCCGGACGCGAGCGGGAGCCTCGACGGAAATTTCCACATCAAGGGCCACTGGCCGAAGCTCGCGATCACGGGCACTGCGCACGGCGCGGGCATCACGACGGGCTCGACGTCGATCGCAGTCGTCGACGTCAACGCGAACGTCGCATCGATCGAGCCGCCGGAAGGCACGGCCACGGTGCGCGCGCAGAAAGTGACGAGCGGCAGTCTCGCGTTCGAAACCGTCGACATCGAAGGCGGCGGCAGCCAGAAAGCGCATCAGCTGAAGGTGATCGCGAACGGCACGCCGCTGACGACGACGATCGCGCTCAACGGCGCGATGGGCGACAAAAATACCTGGAGCGGCACGCTGTCGACGCTCGACGTCGCGGTCAAGGACGTGCCGAAACTCGCGTTGCAGCAGCCCGCGAAGCTCGCGTGGGACGGCAAACAGTTCAGCGCGACCGACGTCTGTCTCGCCGGCGGCGGGCCCACGCTTTGCGTCGCGGGCAACGGCGGCGGCGACGGCGCGTTCGCGGCGCGCTATCGCATCGAAGCGCTGCCGCTCGCGCTCGTCATGAAGATCGCATCGCCGGATGCGCCGCTCCGCGTCGACGGCGTGATCGCGGGTCACGGCGACATTCGCCGCGACGGCGCGGGTGCGTTCAACGGTCAGGCGACGATCGGCTCCGACAAGGGCAGCATCGCGTATCCCGACAACGCGACGCAGCCGCTGCTCGCGTACACGGGTCTTTCGCTCGACGCGAATCTCTCGCCGCAACTCGTGCACGCGACGCTCAAGGGCGCGCTCGATCACGACGGCCGCATCGACGGCGAGGTCACGCTGTCGGGTCCGATGCGCGCGAATCCCGCGCTGTCAGGCAAGCTCGACGCACGACTCAACAGCCTCGCATTCGCCGAATTGCTCACGCCCGAAGTCGCGAACATGAAAGGTCATGTCGAAGCGCACTGGACGTTCGCGGGGACGACCGCCGCGCCGCAAGTCGCGGGCTCGCTCGCGCTGAAGGAATTCGCGACCGAAGTGCCGAACGCGGGCCTGAAACTCCACGACGGCGAGATCACGGTCAAGGCGTCGGATCCCGAGCACTTCGCGCTCGACGGCACGATCAAGTCGGGCGACGGCACGCTGACGCTTTCGGGCTCGGGCGGCATCGGCAAGACCGCGCCCGCGAAAGCCGCGATCAAGGGCACGAATTTTCTCGCGGCCGACATTCCGGCCGCGCGCGTGCTGATTTCGCCCGATATTTCGATCGAGCGTACGACCGACAACATCCAGGTCGGCGGCAGCGTGACGATTCCGAAGGCGACGATCGATCTCGGCAAGTTGCCGGGCGGCGGCGTCACGCAGAAATCGCCCGATGTCGTCGTCGTCGACGCCGAGCAGCCGCAGGCGAGCAAGCCGTTGCCGGTCATCGTCGCGGTGACGGTCAAGCTCGGCGACGACGTCAAGCTCGCGGGTTTCGGACTCGACGGCTCGATCGGCGGCGAGCTCGCGGTGAGTCAGCGACCGGGCCGCGTCGCGACGGGCACGGGCACGCTCAACGTCGGCGGCACGTACAAGGCATATGGCCAGGATCTCAAGATCGAATCCGGGCGCCTCCTGTTCGCGGGCACGTCGCTCGACAATCCCGGCCTCGACATCCGCGCGGTGCGCACGATCGTCGGCGCCGGCGGCGAGGATCTCGGCGACGTGATCAAGGCCGGCCTGCAGGTGCGCGGAACCGCGCTCGTGCCCGTGCTCACGGTGTTTTCGCAGCCGTCGATGGAGCAGTCCGAGGCGTTGTCGTACCTCATCACCGGCAAACCGCTGTCGGGTTTGAAGAGCGGCGAAGGCGACATGCTCGGCAGCGCCGCGCGCGCGCTCGGCAGCGCGTCGGGCGATCTGCTCGCGAAGGGCATCGGCGCGCGAACGGGGCTCGATGTCGGCGTCGCCGATTCGACGATGCTCGGCGGATCGGCGTTCACGGTCGGCAAGTATCTTTCGCCGAAGCTTTATCTGAGCTACGGCGTCGGTCTCTTCACGCCGGGCGAAGTCGTGACGCTGAAGTATCTCTTCAACCGGCGCTGGAACTTCGAGGCGCAGAACGCGACGACGGGCAATCGCGCGGGCATAAACTACCGCTGGGAGAAGTAGCTTTCTCTTCTCCCGCTACGCGGGACAAGGTGCCGAAGGCGGATGAGGGAGACGCTCTTCGCAAGAGTGCCTCACCCCCTCTCCCGCACGCGGGAGAGGGGAAAGCCAGTCACTCCGGCGGAATCACCGGCGGATCGAATCCATCCTGCATCAGACCCGTCACGTCGACATCCTGCGCCACGTCATTCGATGGATCGTAGTCGAGCGCTCCAGTGATCAGCGTGATCGTCGCCGTCGTCTCGACCGGAAGCTCGGGCAGCATGACCGCGCTCGCAGTGACCTCGTAGATCGCACCCGAGCCGCTCGGAAGCGTCAGCAGATCCGAGATCGGCCCGTTGCCCGATGGCGAGCACGTCGCATCGTTGTACGTCTCGCAGGTCCATGCGAGATCCGAGAGATTCGCCGACGCCGCAAACGTCGCGCGTGCCGACGTCACGTCGACCGGGCCGTGATTGCGCACCCACACTTCGTAGGTCGCGACGCCACCGCCAGTGACGAGACCCGTGCGGTCGATGATCGAGACCGCAAGATCCGCACCCGGATCGACCGTCAGCGTGAAGTCCGATTCGGCCGACGTATCGTTGCCGCCGTTCTCGGTGCCGCCGTCGTCGATCAGCGAGACCGCGAGCGTCGCGGTGCCGCCGCGGCCGGTGAGCTGCGTCGACAGCGTGCCGTCGAGCGAGATCGAAGGTTCGCCGAAGAAAAGACCCGACGGATCGGAGAGCGTGCGGATTTGCCACGCAAGCGGCTGGTCGTCCTCGCCCGGACCCGAGCTCGTCATGACCGCGAAGCCCGGCGTCGTGCGAACGCCGAACGGACCGGGACCGAGATGCAGGCTCGACGGAATCGAGATCGTCGGCGGATCGTTCGCAGGCCGCACGTGGATCGTGACCGTCGCCGGTGCAGGCGCGTTCTCGAGGCCGTCGAACGGCGTGTACTCGAACGTCGCGTCGCCGTTCGCGTCGGGCGGCGGCGCGTATTCGTAGCTGCCGTCGAAGAAGACCGTCACGGTGCCGCCGATACCTCCCGCGACGCGCGGCCCCTCGTCGCTGACGACGAGCTCGGTCCCGTCGGGGTCCGTGTCGTTCGAGAGCACGCCGTCCGTCGCGTTCACGGTGAACGGCTGGTCCTCGTTGGACGTCATCTCGTCGTCGACGGCGATCGGCTGAAAATTGACGTTCTGATGCGAGAACGCGTCGCTCGGAAAGAAATCGGCGTTGCCCGCATAGTGCGCGGCGACTTGCTGCACGCCGCGGATGGTGAACGGGAGATCGCAGCTCGTCGCGGGCAGCACGATCGTGCACGCGGCACCCTCGTTCGCATCGATCGAGATCGTTCCGGTCGCGGGACCCGGCGCGCCGCCGACGAGCAGCAGATTCACCGACACCGTCACGAGCTGGTCCGGTATCGACGGATCCGGCGTCTGCGAGGCGATCGCGAGCGTCGTCGCCACCGGCTGCACGTCCTGGGTCACCGGATCCGATATCGACGGCTGATGCGTCTCGTCGCCGCCATAGGTCGCCGTCACATCATGGAGACCGACGTGCGGGAACGCGACCTCGCACGACGCCGCGGAATGCACGACGACCGCGGTGCAGCTCGATTCGCCGTCGCCGATCGTGACGATGCCGCCTTCGACCTCGACGGCACTGTCGAGCGTCGCGAAAAATTCGACGGGCTCGGTCACGCTCGAGATTCCGCCACCCGCGAGCGCGATCGTCGTCGTCGTGCGCGGCGCCGTCGGCATCAGCGCAAAGCCCGTGCGCGGCACGTCGCCGATCACCGTGAAATTGCCGCCGACCGCGAGCGCATCGTTGCCGACGCTCGCGAGCGAGGTCACCCAGTCGCCGTCGGCCGTTGCGTTCCAGTCGTCGTCGAGCGCGCCGTCGATCGTCGACAGACGCGCAAGGTGTGCGCGCGGCGCGGCGCCGACGTTGTCGAACACGCCGCCCGCGTAGAGTCCGCCGTGCGCATCGAGCGCGAGCGTGTAGACGAACGAATCGAGCGCTGCGCTCCAGCTCGCGGCCGCGGCGCCGGTGCCGGTCGCCGAGAGCTTCGCGACGTAATTGCGCGAGAGCCCGCCGATCGTCGTGAACGTGCCGCCCGCGTAGACGCTGCCCGCGCCGTCGACAGTCAGCGACGTCACGTCGCCGTTCGGCGAAGGATTCCATGTCGCATCGGCCGAGCCCGCGCCGGTCGTTGCGATTCTCGCGAGACTCGCTCGCGTCTGGCCGCCGATGAACGTGAAATGCCCGCCGACGAAGAGACCGCCGCTGCCGTCGAGCGCCATCGTGCGGATCTGGCCGACCGAGTCCATGTTGGGCGTCCAGGTCGTGTCGACCGCACCGACCCCGGTCGTCGAAACCTTCGCGATGTTGAAGCGCACGAGAGCGCCCACCTGCGTGAACTGTCCGCCGACGATCAACGCCGAGGCCGGCACCAGCGCGAGCGACATCGGAGGGCCATTCACGCCGGGATTCCAGACCGTATCGAGCACCGCCGTGGCGCCGCCCGAGAGTCGCGCAAGGCGATTGCGCGCGACGCCGTTGATCGTCGTGAACGCGCCGCCGACGAAGACGCTGCCATCGGTATCGAATGCGAGCGTGTAGACGAACGCGTTCGCAAGCGGTTTCCAGGCGGGATCGAGCGTTCCGGCCGGTGTGATCCGCAGCAGATGCGTGCGAATCTGCTGCCCGGCTTTCCAGAACTCGCCGCCGACAATTAGCGATCCGTCGGCCTGTTCGAGCGTCGCATTGGCATGGCCCGGAATCTCGGCGTCGATCATCGGGGTGTTGGTCTCGCCGAATGCATCGACGAACGCGAAACCGAGGTGCTGCCGCGCGCCGAGATTCGCGAACGCGCCGCCGACGACGAGCGAGCCGTCGGCGTTCGCGACGAGCGCGAGCACGTCGCCGTCGCCCGACGCATCCCATTGCGTGTCGGCGCGGCCGGTGTCGGGCGCGAGCCGCGCGAGGCGGTTGCGCGTCTGTCCGCCGATCGTCGTGAACGTGCCGCCCGCATAGATCGCGCCGTCCGGATCCTTCGCGAGCGCGAAAATGTCGCCGTCCGGCGTCGCGTTCCAGCGCGTATCAACGACGCCGCTGCCGCCGGCCGAGAGCTTCGCGACGAAATTGCAGGCGACTCCGCCGATGACCTGGAAGTAGCCGCCGACCCAGGCGTTGGCTCCGTCGAGAAGAATCGTGCTCACCGCGCCGTCGGGCGATGGATTCCAGAGCGGATCGGCGGCACCGCTCGACGAGAGCTTCGCGAGATATCGGCGCAGCTGCCCGCCGATCGCGACGAACCGGCCGCCGACGTAAAGCGAATCCGCTGCATCGATCGCGAGCGTGTTGACGGCCGCCGACGGCGACGGATTCCAGGCGGCATCGACGGTGCCGGTCCCCGTGCTCGACAGCTTCGCAAGATTTGAGCGAGGAATGCCGCGGATCGACGCGAAGCTTCCGCCGACGTAGACATTACCGAGCGAATCGATCGCGAGCGCCGCGACATCGCCGTCGGCGCCAGGTGCCCACAGCGCGTTGACGACGCCTGCGCCGTTCGGAGAAATTTTCGCGAGCCGACTGCGCGCGCGGCCGCCGATCGTCGAGAACGAGCCGCCCGCATAGACGCTTCCGTCCGTCCCGACCGCGAGCGCCGAGACGCGCTGATCGGCCGAGGGATTCCAGTCGGGATCGAGCGTACCGTCGGCGCGCACCTTCGCGATGTTCCTGCGCGGCACGCCGTTGATCGAATCGAAATAACCGCCGACGACGAGGCTGCCGTCGGCGAGACGCACGAGCGCCTGCACGTCACCGTTGGTCGAGAGATCGAGATGCGGCGCGTTCAGCGGCGGCGGCTCTTCGGCCCTCGCGATACCGCCACCGACGAGCGCCAGCACGAGCAGCAGCAACAGCGTTGCCGCGCCCGCGAAACCCTGCCCCGCACGCGCTCCCGCCCGGAACCCGTCGTCTCCGTGGGATTTCGGTCCGATCTTCATGTTCCCCTGCATCCTGTCCCGGCCGGCGTCGCTCGTTCGTGCAAAAACGTGACGAATTTCGCAAATCGCCCGCGCAAGCCCCCGTTGCTGCAAGAACCGTGCTCAGCGCGCGCGCGCCCCCCGCCCGGGCGCGCTGACGCCGCCGGTCGCAATCTGACGGATCAGGCGCGGCCCGCGGCGATTGATGCCAGCAGGCCCTTGAGCGGCCCAAACCGATCGACGATCGAAAGTCCGACGCCTCGCACCGCCGGCGTCACCGGATCGTTCATCGTGAACAACCGCTCGATCGCATCGAGCCCGCGCGCCGCGAGCGCGTTCTCGCTGCGGCGCTCGCGCTCGTAACGTCGCAGCACATGCGCGGCGCCGATATCGCCGCCGCGCTCGCGCGCGTCGCGCAGCACGCGTGCGAGACACGCGACGTCGCGGAAACCGAGATTCATGCCCTGCCCCGCGAGCGGATGAACGACGTGCGCGGCATCGCCCGCGAGCACGACGCGCCCCGAAACGTAGCGATCGGCAAGACGCAACCGCAGCGGAAAAGCCGCGCGCGCGGTCGTCGCCGTGATTTCGCCGAGCCGGAAATCGAAGGCGGCGCCGAGCTCGGTGCGGAACGCTTCGTCGTCGAGCGCGAGAATGCGCGCCGCTTCGGCATCGG
>Ga0207678_10004153_pt1 | contig 13007 bp, 16 predicted proteins | sample KBSC63metaG_FD_184319 | JGI IMG/M metagenome (GOLD analysis project Ga0207678, IMG submission 184319) | Corn rhizosphere microbial communities from Kellogg Biological Station, Michigan, USA - KBS C6-3 metaG (SPAdes) (version 2) | ecosystem: Host-associated > Plants > Roots > Rhizosphere > Soil ... | reverse complement strand
AGCGCCGGGCGGAGCAGGCGGTCGCGGAGCATGTAGCCGGGCTGCATTTCCTCGACGATCGTGCCGGGTTCGGCAGTGTCGGAAGGCACTTCCATCATCGCCTGGTGGCGGTGCGGGTCGAGCTGCTCGCCGATCGCCTTGATCCGGCTGATCCCGTGGCGGGCGAAAACCTGTTCGAGCTCGCGCCCAGTCGCCTCGATCCCGGCGAGGAACTGGCTCGCAGCCTGATCGCCGCGCAGCTCCTCGGTCACCGCGGCGAGCGCGCGCTCGAGATGGTCCTTGATCGCAAGCACGTCCTTGGCGAAGCCGGCCTGGGCGTAGGCCGACGCCTGCTGCTTCTCCTGCTCGAGCCGGCGGCGGACGTTCTGGATCTCCGCCGCGGCATAAAGCACCTTGGAATTGGCTTCCTCGAGCTGCTGCTCAAGCTCCGCAACGCGGTCGTGCTCGGCGAGCTCGGGCGAGCCGTCGGCGGTTTCCTTGCGCAGCTCTTCGGCTTCGTCGTGCAATTGCTCTTCGTCTTTCATGCCATCAATCTCGTGAGCGCTTTCGCTGTGAAATCCACCATGGGGACCACGCGCGCATAGTTCAACCGCGTCGGGCCGATGACCCCGACAACGCCCACCACCTGCCCCTGGCTCCCGCGATAGGGCGCCGCGATCACCGACGAGCCCGACAAAGCGAACATCCGGTTCTCCGAGCCGATGAAGATGCGGCACCCCGGAGCGTCGCGCGCGCCTTCGAGCAGGCGCGCGATCTCCTGCGCTTCCTCGAGCTCGTCGAGCAGCCGGCGAACGCGGTCCAGGTCCTCGGCCGCGGTCTCGTCGATCAGGTTGGCCTGGCCGCGCACGATGAGCACCGGGCGGCGGGCGTGATCCTGGGTCCAAGCGGCAAGACCCGAGGCGACCAGCTCGGCCGCGGCGGAGTCGATCGCTTCCTTGTGGTCGCGGATTTCCGCCCGCAGCCGCGCCTCGGCTTCCGCCAGCGTCAGCCCGGAAAGGCGGGCGTTGATGAAGTTGCTGACTTCGGTGAGCGCCGCAGCGCTCGCTCCGGAGTCGAGCGAGACGATGCGGTTTTCGACCGTTCCGTCGGTGCCGACGAGGATGGCGAGCGCGCGGGTGTCGCTGAGCGGCACGAAGTTGAGCTGCTTCAGCCGCAGCTCCTGCTTCGGCGCGAGCACCACGCCGGCGGCCTGCGACAGGCCCGACAGCGCCGACGAGGCTGCGGCGAGCGCGTCCTCGATCGGCTGGTCGCGGACGATCTGACGCTCGATCTCGGCGCGCTCGCGCGGATCGGGCGCCGAGGCCTGCATGATGCCGTCGACGAACAGGCGCAGCCCGCTCTCGGTCGGGATTCGGCCGGCCGAGGTATGCGGATGGGTGAGCAGGCCGCGCTCCTCGAGCTCCTGCATCACCCCGCGGATCGAGGCCGGCGACAGGTTGATGCTGCCGGCGAGCACCTTCGAGCCGACCGGAAGCCCGCGCTCGAGATAGGCCTCGACCACGTGGCCGAAGATGTCGCGCATGCGGTTGGTCAGTTCGCCGATCGGCTGGGTCATGGTCTTTGATGTAGGAACATCGTCATTCCCGCGAAAGCGGGAATCCCGCTTCCTACGGCGCAAAGGCCAGCGGGACCCCCGCTTTCGCGGGGGTGACGCTGTGGTTCGGGTTGGCTAGGGACACGCCCGCACCAGTATCAGGAGACATGCCCATGCGCCCATCCGGACGCGCCCCCGACCAGATGCGCGAACTGCGCTTCGAGCCCGGTTTCACCAAGCATGCCGAAGGCGCGTGCCTGGTAAGCTTCGGCGACACGCGCGTGCTGTGCACCGCGAGCGTCGAGGACAAGGTCCCGCCGTTCCTGCGCGGCAAGGGCCAGGGCTGGGTGACGGCCGAATACGGCATGCTGCCGCGCGCGACCCACACCCGCGGCAATCGGGAGGCGGCCAAGGGCAAGCAGTCGGGGCGGACTCAGGAGATCCAGCGGCTGATCGGCCGTTCGCTCCGCGCGGTGGTCGATCTCGGCAAGCTCGGCGAGCGGCAGGTGATCGTCGATTGCGACGTGATCCAGGCCGATGGCGGGACGCGCACCGCGTCCATTTCCGGCGGCTGGGTCGCGCTGCGCATCGCCGTCGACAAGTTGCTCGCCGCCAAGGGCCTGTCGATCGACCCGATCCGCACCCAGGTCGCCGCTGTCAGCTGTGGCATCCACCAGGGCAATGCCGTGCTCGATCTCGATTATGTCGAGGACAGCGGGGCCGGCTGCGACGGCAATTTCGTGCTGACCGCCGACGGGTCGATCGTCGAGGCGCAGGTGACCGCCGAAGGCGAATGCTATGACGAGGAAGGCTTGCTGCGGCTGCTGCGCCTGGCGCGGATCGGCTGCGACGAGATCTTCCAGGCGCAGTTGAAGGCGGCCGGCCGGTGAGGGATATCGGCGGCAAGCTGGTCATCGCCACGCACAATCCGGGCAAGCTGCGCGAGATCGCCGAGCTAGTCGCGTCGCTCGGCATCGAATGCGTCAGCGCGGCCGAGCTCGATCTTCCCGAGCCGGAGGAGATCGGCAACACCTTCGCCGACAATGCCGACCTGAAGGCGCGCGAGGCGGCGGATTTGTCCGGGCTTCCGGCGCTCGCCGACGACAGCGGGCTGTGCGTCGACGCGCTGCACGGCCGGCCGGGGATTTTCTCGGCGCGCTGGGCGGAGGACGAAAGCGGCCAGCGCGACTGGACCCGGGCGATGGAGCGGGTGTGGCGCGAGGTCGAGGCGACCGAGCCGGATGCCGCACCGGCGGCGCATTTCGCCTGCTCGCTGGCGATCGCCTGGCCCAACGACGGGCAGGTCGAGACGTTCGACGGGCGGGTCGACGGGACCTTGGTGTGGCCGCCGCGCGGGGACCGCGGGTTCGGCTACGACCCGATGTTCATGCCGGTCGGATACGACCAGACATTCGGCGAGATGGAGCCGCTGGCCAAGCACAAGATGAGCCACCGCGCGGACGCGTTCCGCAAGCTGCTGGCGGCCTTGCGTTCGTCATCCTGAACCTGGTTCAGGATCCATCTTGGAGAGGGCTGAGCGGGTGGAGGAATGGATGCTGAAACAAGTTCAGCATGACGGGAATATCGCCCTCTACGTCCACTGGCCGTTCTGCGTGAGCAAATGCCCCTATTGCGACTTCAACAGCCATGTCCGCGCGGGAATCGACCAGGACGCGTGGCGCGAGGCGCTGCTCGCCGACCTGGCGCACGAGGCCCGGCTGTTGCCGGGGCGGCGGCTGGGCTCGATCTTCTTCGGCGGTGGGACTCCGTCGCTGATGGAGCCGGGCACCGCCGCGGCGGTGATCGCGGCGGCGCGGGCGTACTGGCCGGCCGACGAGGCGATCGAGATCACGCTCGAGGCCAATCCCAACTCGGTCGAGGCAGCGCGGTTCGCCGACCTTGCGGCGGCTGGGGTCAATCGCCTGTCGCTCGGGCTGCAGAGCTTCGACGACCGGGCGCTCGCTTTCCTCGGCCGGGCGCATTCGGCGCGCGAGGGATTTGCCGCGCTGGAGACTGCGCAGAAGCATTTCCGGCGGGTCAGCTTCGACCTCATCTACGCGCTTCCGGGGGAGAGCGAGGGCGGCTGGTCGGCGACGCTGGCGCAGGCGCTGAGCCTCGGGACGTCGCATCTGTCGCTGTACCAGCTGACGATCGAACCCGGGACTCGGTTCGCGAGCATGGTCGCGCGGGGCGCGTTCGAACCGCTCGACGCGGACGCCGCGGCCGGGCTGTTCGAGCTGACCGACGCAATGACTTCGGCGGCGGGCGTGCCGGCCTATGAGATCAGCAATCACGCGCGGGCCGGGCAGCAGAGCCGGCACAACCTCACCTACTGGCGCTACGGCGATTATGCCGGGATCGGGCCGGGCGCGCATGGGCGGCGGCTCGGGATGCGCACGGTGCGGCACAAGAAGCCGGAAAATTTCCTGCGCGGGGTGCTGCGCAACGGGCACGGGCTGGCCGAGGAGGCGGCGCTCAGCCAGTTCGAGGCGGGCGACGAGGCGCTGGTCATGGGGCTGCGGCTCGCCGAGGGCGTCGACGCGGGGGCGCTTGCGGCGCGGTTCGGGCTGGAGGCGATCGTCGACTGGGCGCGGGTCGAGCGGCTGGTCGGCTCAGGTCATCTCGAGCGCGACGGGTCGCGGATCGCGGTCACCGCGCGCGGGCGGCTGCTGCTCGATGCCATCCTCGGCGAGATCGCAGCGCCTATTTCGGCGGCTGCGGAGCCGATGCCGGAGTCGGTGCCGGCGTAGCGGCGAGCGCTGGGGCCGGAGCCTTTTGCGCGGCTTCGACCTTGGCGTTGTCGGCTTCGATGCCGGCGCGGAATTTGTAGTTGTCGACCGAGCTCGCGACATAATCGTCGACGGTCATGTCGGCGTCCTTGGCGGCCTCGGTCCGTTTGGTGCCGTTCTTGACCTCGAACCCGATCAGCGCGTTGCGCAGCGCGCCGATCTGGCCGGTGCAGGAACTGCGGACATAGGCTTCGTAGGCGTCGCCCGAGACCTTGTCCTTGGTGGCCCTGTCGCCCGTGTCCTTCAAACAGGATTTGAGCGACACCGTCGGGGCCGTGATCGCTGACTGGTTGGCGACCAGGAACACCGCTGAAGCGGCAATCAACAAAATCATCGCACCCTCTCCCCAGGCACTGACGATGGGTGGAGAGGATGACTCCTTTTGCAAGCGATGGGAAGTGCTTATCCGTCGGCGGGATGACGGACGCGCTTCCTCCCGGACTGCACATCGTTGCGACTCCGATCGGCAACCTCGGCGACCTGTCGCCGCGCGCCGCCGATACGCTCCGCCGGGCCGACTCGATCCTGGTCGAGGACACGCGGGTGACCGCGAAGCTGCTCGCCCACATCGGCGCGAAGACCAGGATGCGGCGCTACGACGACCACAGCAGCGAAAGCGACCGCGCGGCGATCGTCGCGCAGCTCGGCACCAACGCGGTCGCGCTGGTCAGCGACGCCGGAACGCCGCTGATCTCCGACCCCGGCTACAAGCTGGTCCGCGCCGTCCGCGACGCGGGTCACAAAGTGCACACCGTTCCAGGCCCGTCGGCGGCGGTTGCAGCGCTGACGCTCGCCGGGCTTCCGACCGACCGCTTCCTGTTCCTCGGCTTCCTGCCCGCCAAGGCCAAGGCCAGAGCAGACGCAATCGCCGAGATCGCCTCGGTTCGGGCGACGCTGGTCATCTACGAAAGCGGCCCGCGGCTCGGGGAGACGCTCGGCGCGCTCCGAAAACAGCTCGGCACGCGCGACGCGGCTGTGGCGCGGGAAATCACCAAGCTGCACGAGGAATGCGTCACCGGCACGCTCGCCGAGCTCACCGAACGCTATGCGGAGGCTGCGCCCAGGGGTGAGATCGTCATCGTCGTCGGCCCGCCGGCCGAAGCCGAGCCCGCGAGCGACCGCGAGGTCGACCGGCTGCTCCAGCAGGCAATGGCGCGCTTGTCGCCATCCCGCGCGGCGGCCGAAGTCGCCGAGCAGCTCAACATCCCGCGCCGGCGCGCTTATGCCCGCGCGCTCGACCTCAGTCGCAAATGAACCGGCAGGACGCGGAACGCCGCGGCCGCGGCGCCGAGACGATCGCCTGCTGGTACCTGCGCATGCACGGCTGGCGGATCCTCCAGCGCCGCGCGCGCGTGCCCGGCGGCGAGGTCGACATCGTCGCCAAGCGCGGCCGCACCCTCGCCTTCGTCGAGGTCAAGGCGCGCGCCGACGCCGAGACGGCCGCCTTCTCGCTCGACGAATGGCGTCTGCGCCGGGTCGCGGTTGCGGCCGAGCGGCTGATGGCGCGCTACATGGACGGGGTCGACGAGGTCCGGATCGACGCGATCTTCATCGTCCCGTTCCGCTGGCCCAGGCACCTTGAGAACGTCTGGCAAGGGTGACAGGCGTGGTTCGATACGGCATTTCGCCCCGCTCAACGCCTACTCAGCATGAGCGGATTTGTCTGTTCCGCTCATCCTGAGTAGCGACTGGGCAAGCGAAGCGCAGCGAAGGCGCGTATCGAAGGACCAACCGAAATGCCGCTCCGCGTCGCAGTGCAGATGGACCCGCTCGACAAGATCAACATCGCGGGCGATTCGACCTTTGCCCTGATGCTGAAGGCGCAGGAGCGCGGGCACGCCCTCTACCATTGTCTCGCCGAAGACCTGACTTGGCAGGACGAGCGGCTTTACACCGGCGCGCACCAGGTCAGCGTCCAGGCGGTCGCAGGCAACCATTTCGAGCTCGGCGACTTCGCGATCCTCGACCTCGGGCGGGACGTCGACGTCGTGCTGATGCGCCAGGACCCGCCGTTCGACCTCGGCTACATCACCGCGACACACCTGCTCGAGCGGATCAAGGGCGAGACCCTGGTCGTCAACGACCCGGCGTCGGTGCGCAACGCACCGGAGAAAGTGTGGGTGCTCGACTTCGCGCAGTTCATGCCGCCGACGATGATCACCCGCTCGCTCGGCGCGGCGCGCCATTTCCTCGCCGAGCATGGCGACATCGTGGTCAAGCCGCTCCACGGCTTTGCCGGGGGGTCGGTGTTCCGCATCGGCGCCGACGGGCGCAACCTCGCCTCGCTGATCGAGCTGTTCAACCGCACCTACCGCGAGCCGCACGTCCTCCAGAAATTCATCCCCGAGATCGCGGAAGGCGACAAGCGGATCATCCTGGTCGAAGGCAAGGTCGCGGGCGCGGTCAACCGCGTTCCCGGCCAGGGCGAGATCCGCTCCAACCTCGCGGTCGGCGGCACCGCAGCCAAGACCGAGCTGACCGAGCGCGAGCTCGAGATTTGCGAAGCGCTCGGCCCCGAGCTCGAGCGGCGCGGGCTGCTATTCGTCGGGATCGACGTGATCGGCGGCCGCTGGCTGACCGAAATCAACGTCACCTCCCCCACGGGAATCGTCGCGGTCGACAAGTTCAACGGCACCGACACGCCCGGGCTGATCTGGGACGCGATCGAGCGCCGGTTGAGCTGATCCGGTTCGGAGCGGCTTTGGGCGCATTTCTCCAAACGCGATCCTAAGCATTTTATCCGAAACGGTTATTTAGAATATCGTTGACCAATTCGCCGCTAGCCCGGTCGTGCCGCGGAGGTGATCGGCTTCCCCACTTGTCGGGACCACCGCGGCAAAACTTTCAAATGATCGGACGATCAGGCCCGCGGGTGCGCGTGGCGATAGACGTCGAGCAGTCGCGCCGCGTCGACCGCGGTGTAGATCTGGGTCGACGACAGGCTCGCGTGGCCGAGCAATTCCTGGAGCGCCCGCAGATCGGCGCCCCGCGCCAGCAGATGGGTCGCGAAGCTGTGACGCAACGCATGCGGCGTCAGCGTCTCCGGCAGGCCAAGCCGGCGCCGCGCCGCGGCCACCGAGCGGCGCACGAGGTCGGGATTGAGCGGCCCGCCGCGCGCCCCGAGGAACAGAGGCGAATCGCCCGACAGCGGAAACGGGCATTGCCGGACATAATCCTCGATCGCCTCGCGGACCGCCGGAACGATCGGCACGACCCGCATCTTCGAGCGCTTGCCGGTCACTCGCAGCGTGCTTCCGATCGGCAGCGCGCGCACGGTCAGCGACAGCGCCTCGGCGACGCGCAGCCCGGCGCCGTAGAGCAACAGCAGCACCGCAAGATCGCGGGCGCCAAGCCAGGGCGTGCTTGCCGCACCCGCGGCATCCTCGGCAAGATGCATCGCATCGTCGGGCGCCGCCGGGCGCGGCAAGGTCCGTGGGCGCCGCGGTGCCCGGGTCCGCGGCAGCTGCGCGGGCTGTCCGGCCTGGTCCGCTGCGTAGTTAAGAAAGGCGCGCACACCCGACAGCTCGCGCGCCGCCGATGACGCGCCAAGGCCTTCGGCGCGGCGCTGCGCGAGGAATCCGCGGAGGTCGGCCGGCGCGATTGAGAGCAGTGCGTCGGGAGCGATGGTCTCGCCGCGATAGCCGCCGAGGAACTGGATGAAACGATGCGCGGTCGCGACGTAGGCGCGCACCGTGTGCGGCGAGCGCCGGCGATCGTGCTCGAGATAGCCGGCCCAGCGCGCCGCAAGGGCGCTCGCCGGATGGGTCAGCTCAGCTTCGGATCGATCAGCCACCGGCGGATGATAGCCGCAAGGCTGTTCCCAAGGAACATCAGCAATTCAGAGCCGTGACGCGCGTCGAGGCTGAGCTCGGCGCGCTGGCCCAATGCAAGCACTCCGCGCGGCAGCGGCGGCTCGCAATCGAACCGGACCAGCGCCTCGGCGCGGATCAGGTCGCACGCCGGGCCGAACAGCGGATGGCCGCGCTTGACGGTCCGCATGTCGACCCCGACGATTTCGCGCACCGAATGTTCGAGCATCCGCGGCTCGACGAGCTGGACTCCGTTGCCGTCGGCGCGAAAGCCCTTGTCCCCGATGATCAGCGCCAAAGCGACAGCGTCGATGCGAAGGATCAGCGGCCATTCCTGGGTGACCACGTGGAGCAGGCCGTCGACCCCGTCCGCGTCCATCGCCGCGAGCACCGCGGAGTGGATCGAGCAGACTGCGCCCGAATGGCCGCGGGCGAAGGCGATCAGGTCCTGGTTCGCTTCCTCGGCCGCGCCGAGCCGCTGGCGCAGCTGCGCGACGGCGCGTTCCTCGAAGTTGATGACCGTGGCCATGGCCGGAGAATAACCCGGAGCGGGTTAATTTCCTACTGAGGCGTGGCGCCTGCTCGACAAGCCTCTGAACCGATGCGATTTAACCACGCATGTTGTGGATCGCACTCGCCGCTGTTCCGTTCAGCATTCCGCTCATGATCGGAGCGCCCGGCGGGGATATCCGCACCGTTTTCTCCAACGACGATTTTCCTGATTATTTGCTCCGCGGTCCTGCGGCCAGTCGGACGGTCTATACGCGTACGACAGTCCTTCCCGACGGGGCCATTCAGAACTGCACCGTCGACGCCAGCAGTGGAGATCGCGCGCTGGACTCCTACACCTGCGGGTTAATTCTGAAGCGCGCAAAGCTGCGTCCGGCGACGTGGACGGACGGCTTGCCAGCCTATGGCGTGATCAGGCAGCCGATCAATTGGTGGGTGGGCGACTTGCCGATCTCTGAGGTGGCAAGAGTGAAGGCGATCAATCCCGATCTGGATTTGTCCGTGGACCGCCTACCGACGGGAGCACCCGCGATAATCGCAGTTGAGCTTGAGGTTGCGGTTGATCCTGACGGGAAGGTCTCCGCGTGCGCCCAGCTACCGCCGGTCTCGAAACATCAGCGGCAATTTCCAGAGCTGGTCCAGCCCACCTGCCAGCAGGTCACCAGTCGTCTCAAGCTTCACCCTCCGGTCGATCCTTCCGGTAGCCCCGTTCGATCGATCCAGACCGTACTGGTGCACGTTCAAGCGAGTCGCGACGCAAAATAAAAGCGGCGGAGTCTTTCGACCCCGCCGCCTGAACTCAACACTCGAATGAAAAAGCTTAGAGCTTGTTCGAAACGTTGTTGAAGGTCGTGCCCAGCTTGGTGCCGATGCCCTGCATGGCGCCAATCGCCGCAACGGCGATGAGAGCGGCGATCAGGCCGTATTCGATGGCGGTCGCGCCCTTGCTGTTCTTGATCAGGTTGAGAAACTTGCTCATGGTCTAGCTCCTTGGTTCCAAAGAGGCAGAAAATGCCCCACTCGCAGTCCACAATCGCGAGATGTGAGCACCCTAGTCCGTGAGCCGTTGAGAAAGTCTTACGCCGGTAGGTTTACGGGCGTTAACCGCACAAAATTAATCGAGATCAGTCAGCCGATGCGCTGCCCGGTCGCTTCCCAGTCCTTGAGGAAGCTGGCGATGCCGTTGTCGGTCAACGGATGGTTGAACAGCTGCCAGATGATCTTCGGCGGAGCGGTCATCACGTCGGCGCCGATCTTGGCCGCTTCGAGGACGTGCATCGGGTGGCGGATGCTCGCCGCCAGGATCTGCGTCGGATAGTCGTAATTGTCGTAGATCAGACGGATGTCGGCGATCAGCCCCATGCCGTCGGTGGCGATGTCGTCGAGCCGGCCGATGAACGGCGAAATGAAGGTCGCGCCGGCCTTTGCCGCAAGCAGTGCCTGCGCCGCGGAGAAGCACAAGGTGACATTGACCATCGCGCCGTCGCCGCTCAGCGCCTTGCACGCCTTGAGACCGGCGGGCGTCAGCGGCACCTTGACCGCGATATTGTCGGCGATCTTCCGCAGCACCGCCGCCTCACGCATCATTCCGTCATAATCGAGCGCGACGACCTCGGCCGACACCGGGCCGCTGACGACCCCGCAGATTTCCTTCACCACCTCGAGGAAATTGCGGCCCGACTTGTGGATCAGCGACGGGTTGGTCGTCACCCCGTCGAGCAGGCCGGTGTCGGCGAGCTCGCGGATCTCGGCAATCTCGGCGGTGTCGGCGAAGAACTTCATTGATCGGCCTCGGCTCTCTAAGGGGGACCTGAAGCCAATAGCGGCGCCCGGTGCAGCCGTCACTCGATTCGGGGAGGGTCAGTCATGAACGATCATGTGAAGGTCGAGCGCGGCGGCGGGGTGCTCGCCATCACCCTCAACCGGCCCGAGCGGCGCAACGCCATCACCGTCGCGATGTACGCGGCGCTGGCGACCGCGATCGCAAGCGCATGGGACGACGGCGAGACCCGGGTCATCACCATTCGCGGCGAAGGCCAGGACTTCGCCGCCGGCAACGACCTTGCCGATTTCCTCGCCGTGCGGCCGGCCGACGGCGAGGAGATCCCGGTGTGGCGGCTGCTCCGCGCGCTGGCGGAATGCGAGGTGCCGATCGTCGCCGCGGTGCACGGCAATTGCGTCGGGATCGGCACGACCATGCTGCTCCATTGCGACCTCGTCGTCGCCGCCGACGGCGCGCGCTTCTCAATGCCGTTCGTCGACCTCGGCCTGGTGCCGGAAGCGGCAAGCTCGCTGCTGTTCCCCCGGCTCGCCGGGCGGCGCCGCGCCGCGCGCTACCTGCTGTTGGCCGAGCCGTTCGGCGCCGGGGAGGCGCTCGACATCGGGCTGGTCAGTCACGTGGTGGGAATGTCGGAATTGGGCCAGACGATGGACGGGGTCGTTCAGGCCCTGCTCGCCAAGCCGCCCGAGGCGCTTCGCCTGACCCAGCGGCTGCTGCGCAGCGGGACGCGCGAGGACATCCTCGAACGGATGCGGATGGAAGGAAGCCTGTTCGCCGAGCGGCTCGAATCGCCCGAGGTCAAGCAGGCGATCGAGCGCTTCTTCGCCAGCCGGGCGGCAAAGCCCGCGGCTTAGTGGGCGATGTAGACTCGCTTGGTGCGGGTGAGGCTGACCGGCCGCCCGTTGAAGAACAGGAAGTTCGGGGTCACCGTGTAGGTGACCGTCAGCACCCGGCAGTTGGTGCAGGTCGCCGTTGGCGGAGTCGTCACGGTCGGGGTTCCGAAAGCGCCGATATTGTCGCCGAACAACTTGTCCTGCATCCGGGTGACGATGCTCGAATCCGACGGCGCGTTGCAGCCGTTGGCGGTCGGCACGCACAGGCTGGCGAGGCGCGCGCCTTCGCCAAGCGCGTGCTGCATTCCGGCATTGGCCTGGAACACCAGGCCGATCTGGAAGATGCCGTAGATCATCACCAGCAGCACCGGCAGAGCGATCGCCATTTCGATCGCGGCGGCGCCGCGCTCGCTGCGGCGAAGCAGTTTGACCATGCTCATTGGGTCCTCAGTCCGGCCTTGCCGTGAAGCGTGTAGGATCCGTCGCTGTTCGCGCCCGGCCAGTGGGTCGAGGCGAACATCGGCCAGAATTTGGCGGTGACGTCGACCGTGACCCAGCGGGCATAGACCTGGCCGCCGGTGCATTGGGTGTTGTAGTCCGCCTGCTTGGTGCCGTTGCACTCGAGCCAGAAGTCGACCGCGACGTCGGTGTCTGCGACCCCGGAGAAGCCCGAGCTGTTGGCCGCGGCCGCGGCCTCGGTCTTCAGCGTGTCGTAGGTGCTCGACGTCGTGTTGTACTGCTGGACGTTCTCGATCGCGCGATAGGCCGACTGTTCGAGCTGCAGCTTGGCCGAATAGGCGCGGCTGATGTCGACGAAGCCGATCAGCAGCGAGGCGAGGATCGGCAGCATCAGGCCCATCTCGATGATGGACGCGCCGCTGTCGTCGCGGACGATCGATGGCAGGTTGCGGATCATGCGACGAGCCTCACCTTGCGGCCCCTGAAGGAGCCGGCGCCGGAGCCCGCGGGGCAGGTGTTGGTGACGGCGGAATTCCCCTTAAACTGCACGCGCTTGGTCACAATCTGCAGGCAGGCGGTGTTCTGCCCGCTGGTGCCGGTGAATTCGAGGTCGCCCCGCGGGAAATAGAGCGCGCCCTCAAGCTTCGACGAGCTGTTGCCGTTGATCTTGTTCATGTTGTCAGCGGTCGCATTGCGGTCCTGAAACAGGGTGATGCCCTTGTAGGTGCCGCTCGTCGGCGAGGTCAGGTCGAGCAGGCCCCCTTCGAGGTCGAAGTTACCGATATCGCTTGCGGCTCCGCTGCTGGTGAGGATGAACGTGCAGCCGGTGCAGTGGAGCTCGGCGCCGGTGTTCGTCATCCCGAGATCGCCCTGATCGATCACATAGATTCCGGGATCGAGGGTAACCTTGCCCTTGATGTCGATGTCGCCGCTGAAGCATTTTACGCCACCGGTGGGATTCGCGATCTGCGGATATGTGGTCGAGTTGACAGTGTCGCTGGGCTGATTGTTGGGGAACGGCGTGCACGAGCTGTAGCTCGGGACACCCTTGCTCGCGAATGGGTCGGCCTGTTCGAGCGTGAACGGCTGAAGCACGGTCCCGCTGCCCCAGTGGGTGCTCGCCGGGATGCCGCCGACCGCCGCCACCGGGCTAGCGGTGACGCTCGACGAGCCGGTTGCGACGGCGGCGCTCATCGACGGCGAATTGGTGATCATGCCGCAGCCGAGGTTGACCGTGGTGCTGCCCGTCGCATCGATGCCGGTCGCCGCCTGATCTTCCAGGCTGATCACGCA
>Ga0207678_10004152_pt1 | contig 13009 bp, 12 predicted proteins | sample KBSC63metaG_FD_184319 | JGI IMG/M metagenome (GOLD analysis project Ga0207678, IMG submission 184319) | Corn rhizosphere microbial communities from Kellogg Biological Station, Michigan, USA - KBS C6-3 metaG (SPAdes) (version 2) | ecosystem: Host-associated > Plants > Roots > Rhizosphere > Soil ... | reverse complement strand
CGATCTTGTCTTCCTCGACGAGCCGACGACCGGCTTCGATCCAGAAGCTCGCAGGCGATGCTGGGCGGCGATCGAGAACCTGCGCCGACTGGGCAAGACGATCGTGCTCACCACTCATTACCTGGACGAGGCGGAACAGTTGGCCGACCGGATCGCCATCTTGCGAGCGGGCCGCATCGAGCTGACCGGGACGACGCACGAGGTCGCGGTCCGGGCCGGACTCGCCACCCGGATCTCCTTCACCACACCCTCCGCGCTGCGCCGCGGTCAGGTCCGGCCTCCGCACGGGATCGACCTGTCGGTCCGCGGGCCGGAGTCGGTCTGCCATACCGGCAACGCGGCCATGACCCTGCGGCTGCTGCTCGACTGGGCGCGGCAGAACAGCCTTGGCGACCTGGACGGCCTAGCCGTGACCGCTCCCCGCCTCGAAGAGGCGTACCTGCAGCTCACCAGAACCAACGGAGATCACGCGTGACAAGAACGGTTCACCTCACCGTCCGGCAGGCCGTACTCGAGCAGCGCAGCTTTTGGCGCAGCGCCGAGTATGCGCTGTTCACCTTCGCCTTCCCGCTGATGATCCTGCTGCTGATCGGGGCGGCCAACGCCGGCTCGCACCTGCCGGGCACTGACATCAAGAGGACTACCGTCTTCGTGCCGGGCATCCTGGCCTTCGGCGTGATCGTCGCCGCTTACGTGAACCTCGGATCCAAGGTCGCGGTGCTGCGCCACGACGGCGTACTCAAGCGGATCAGGACCACGCCGCTGCCATCCGGGGCCTATATCGGCGGCCTGCTGGTGAGCACGGTCGCCACCGTGATCTTCATCACCGCCGCGACCGGGATGATCGGCTGGCTTGCCTTCGGCGCCGCGCCGCGACCCGGCGAACTGCTCGCGCTGACGGCCGGCCTGGTCCTGGGCACCGTGTGCTTCGCGACGCTCGGCCTGGCCATCAGTTCGGTCATCACCAGCGCCGAATCCGCCGGCTCCGTCGCGTACGCCAGCTTCCTGCCGATCGCGATCATCTCGGGCGTGTTCGATCCCACCTTCAGCGGGCTGCCGGACTGGCTGTCGCGGCTGGTGGACATGTTCCCGGTGAAGGCGCTCGCCGAGGTGCTGCAGAACGCCTACGCGGTGCGACCCTTCCCGGCCTGGAACCTGGCCAACCTCGGCCTCTGGACAGCCGCAGGCGCCGCTTTCGTCATCTGGCGATTCCGCTGGCACGCCACGTGACCCAGGCGTCAGGCTTGCTCGGCCCGCTGGCTTACTCGATCCGGTCCGCTATGGGCGTGCCGAGTTCCACGGTCCGCGACACCGTGCACAGCCGGTCATGTGATTTCCGCACCGCATCCGGTAGCAGCTCCCTGGCCTTGTCGCCGTCTTCGCCTTCGGGGAACCTGATCCGGAAGGTCACCACGATGTCGGTGAGACGGTTGCCCGCCTCATCGCGGACCTTGTCCGCGTCGACGAGGATTTCGAACTTCTCCGGTTCGGCCCGGCGTGACGTCAGGATGTCGACATCGACCGCCGTGCAGCCGCCTATCGCGGTCAGCAGCAGGTCGACCGGGGTGAAGTCGGTGCCTCCGCCGGAGCCGATGGTGATCTGGCCGCCGCGGTCGTTCGTGACGAGGTACCTGGTGTTCTCGATGCGCTCGAGCCGGACGGCGCGGTGTGCGGGAGCGGTGGTCATGCTGGTCACCTTGTCACAGGGGCGGGCTATATGCCGCTCATCTGGGCATCGGGCTGCCCGTGCCAGAATGAGCTGACATGGAGGACGGGGGCCCATCGCAAACCGCGCGCCGGGTGGCGGCGCACCGCCTGGACTTCAGACGGATCCCCGCTGACTACGGTCACCCCGCCGCGGACCACGCGCTGGCCGTCGACGTGGCGGCCGGGCGGCAGGCCCCGGCCGGCCGGATGCACGACTACCTGGCCGCGCGCACCACGTTCTTCGACCGGACCGTTACCGGCGCGCTCGGGCGCGGCGTGACGCAGGTCGTGGTGGGCGCGGCCGGCTACGACGGCCGCGCGTTCCGGTACGCCAAGCCGGGCGTCCGCTGGTTCGAGGTCGACCATCCCGCGACCCAGCGGGACAAGCTCGAGCGGCTCGAGCGGCTCGGCATCGACGCGTCCCACGTGCGGTTCGTCGAGGCCGACTTCACCCGCGACCCGGTGGCCGGCCGGCTGCGCGCGGCCGGGCTCGACCCGGACCTGCCCAGCCTGTTCCTGCTCGAAGGAGTGGCCGTCTACCTGGAGCCCGTCGTTCTCGAGGACGTCCTCCGGCAGTTCCGGCGGGTCGCCGCGCCGGGCAGCAGCCTGGCCATCAGCGTGTCCCTGTCCCGGCCCCGCGGCGACGCCGCCCGCGCCCGCTTCCAGGCCACGGTGGCCGCGCTGGGGGAGCCGGCCAGGTCCACGTTCGAGGCCGCCGAGGCCGAAGCGCTCCTCGCCAGGACCGGCTGGCCCCTCGCGGCCGAGAACGGCGACGGCCGGCAGACAGCCGCCGGGAGTGACCGCCTCCGCGCCGCCGGCCTGCTGGTGGCCAGCCCCGGCCCCGCCGCACACGGCCCGGCCGCACACGGCCCGGCCGCACACGGCCCCGCCGCGTCCGAGCCGCTCCGGCCACCACGCCCAGCGGCACGCCAGACGCCCAGCCATCCACCCCAGGGGCACGACGGGGCTCTTCCCTTGTCGGCCCTGCTGTCCCAGGCGCTGGTCGCGTACACGATCGAGTTCGACAACGAGGCCGAACACCGCCTCCCGCACCGCACCACCGGCCACGGGGCGTCTGGCCCCGGCGACGGCGCCCCGGCGCCGTGGCTGGTGTCCCTGGCCATGTGGGAGACCTGCATGCGCTACGTCACCGCCGAGCCCATCACCGTCGGCGACCTCGAAGCCCGCGCCCGCACCGGGACCAACCTGGACGGCATGCGCCGCTGGGGTTACATCACCATCGACGGCACCGCCAGGAAGGTTCACAAGACCCGCCCGGGCCCGGCCGCCGTGCTGCGCGCGACAGCGGCCGGCCTGCGGGCGCGCGAGATCTGGCGGCCGCTGCCGGGATTCATCGAGCAGCGCTGGCGCGAGCGCCTCGGCGCGGATCAGCTCAGCCGCCTGCGAGATCCCCTCACCAGCATGGTCAGCCGGCTGGATCCGGGGCTGCCCGACTGCCTGCCGATCCTCGGCACGGCCCTGCGCAGCCAGGGCCCGGACCCCCGGCTCCCGCCCAGGCCCGACGGCACCGCGCCGGAGGCGCTGCCGCTGTCCGCCCTGCTGTCCCGGGTCCTGCTGGCGTTCGCCCTCGAGTACGAGCGCGAAGCCGGGCTGTCCCTGGCCGTCGCCGCCAACGTGCTGCGCGTGCTGGGCAGCGAAGGGACCCGGCTGCGCGAGCTCCCCGCGCTGACCGGCACCTCCACCGAGTCCGTCCGCTGGGCGCTGGGCATCCTGACCCGGGGTGACCTGGCCGCGGAAGAGCCCGACCCGGCCGCCAGCCGGGGCAAGGTCGCCCGGCTCACCCCGGAGGGCCTCGACGCGCAGCACCTCTACCACGAACTCACGGGAACGATCGAGCGGCGCTGGCATGACCGCTTCACGCCGGACGTGACCGGCGCCCTCCGGGCCTCGCTCGAACCGCTGACCGCGGGCCAGCCGCCGGTCCTGTTCGGCGGGATCGAGCCGTATCCGGACAACTGGCGCGCCTCGGTCCGCCGTCCGGCCACCCTGCCGCACTTCCCGATGGTGCTGCACCGCGGCGGCTATCCCGACGGCAGCTGACCCCCGCTTGCGCACTCGTGAATCAGAAGGTTACTGTTTAGCTGGGCAATGATCCCGAGGAAGCCGGTGAGAGTCCGGCACGGTCGCGCCACTGTGAGCAAGCGTCGAGCTTGTGAGTCAGATCTTCGGGCATCGCGCCGCTCCATTGGACGGAGGGGACGCACGATCCCCGGAGGAGGATTCTGAGATGGCCGTTCTTTCCACCCCGAGGGCTGCCGCCAAACCCGTCGCCCTGCCGATTTCCAAGGGCCTGCTCTGGCTGCTCGGCGCCGCGCTCCTCGCGGTCGCGGTGTACTACTTCATCGGCGTGGACCAGGGCGCGACGTCGGTGTTCGGCAAGTCCATGGTCATCCACGAGTTCGTGCACGACGCGCGCCACTTCCTCGGCTTCCCCTGCCACTAACCGGGCCGGGGGTCTGTCGCAGGCATGGAGAAGAAACTCATTCTCCGCGGCGTCCTCGCGGGCGCGATCGCGGGCCTGCTCGCGTTCGCGTTCGCCAGGATCTTCGCCGAGCCCGTCATTAACCAGGCGATCAACTACGAGTCGGGCCGGGACGCGGTGATAGCCGCCCTGAACAAGGCGGCCGGGCTGCCTGCCCCCGACGAGGGACCGGACATCTTCAGCCGGACGATCCAGGCCAACGTCGGGATCGGCGTCGGGATGATCGCGTTCGGCGCGGCCATGGGCGCGCTGTTCGCGGTGGCCTACGCGCTGTACCTGGGCCGGGTGGGAAACGTACGGGCCCGGACGCTGGCCGTGCTGGTCGCCGGCGGCGGGTTCGTGGCCCTGTACCTGGTGCCGTTCATCAAGTACCCGGCCAACCCGCCGTCCATCGGTCATCCCGAGACCATCCGCCAGCGTGGCGAGCTCTACCTGGTCATGGTGGTGGCCTCGGTCGTGCTGCTGGTCCTGGCGGTCTGGGTCGGGCAGCGGCTCAAGACGCGCTTCGGTACCTGGAACGCCGCCCTGATCGCCGCGGCCGGGTTCGCCCTGCTGATCGGCGCGATCATGGCGCTCCTGCCGGAACTCGGCCAGCTCGCGGTGAACCAGCACCTGTACGGCAACCACGCCACCGAGACGCCGCTACCGCTCAAGAACGCCAAGGGCGTCATCGTCTACCCCGGTTTCCCAGCCGATGTGCTGTTCAACTTCCGGCTGTACTCCATTGCCGCGCAGCTCGTCCTGTGGAGTGCCATCGGGCTGATCTTCGCGCCGCTGGCGGACCGGCTGCTCGCCCCCGGGCCTGCCCGGGCCGAGCTGCGCCAGGTCAGGGAGACCGCCGGAGTGTGACCCGGGCCATCCCGCCGGCCGCCGGGGCCCGGCTGCTCGCGGACCTGGCCGCGCTCGGCCCCTACTTCGCGGTGGACGTTCACCGTCCCGGTTCGCCGGTGCGCCCGCCATGGCAGCCGCTCAGCGAGCTGACCGGTTCACCGGGCGCGCTGGCCGGCCGGATCGGCGAGGTACGTGAGCGACTCGCGGCGGCGGCCGGGTGTCCGGCCGCCGCCGTCGAGTTCCGCGTGGCGGCCTCGATCGCGCAGCTCGGGCTGTGCGCCCGGCTGCTGTCCCCGGCCCTTGGCGCCGCGGCCGCCGGGCGGGCGCTGTCCGTCGAGGTCGCGCAGGCCCGCTGGGTACCCGCGCTCGGCGGCCCGTTCCGGCTGTCCCTGGCCGAGGAGGCGATGGCCGCCGGGCCGGATACGGCCGCGACCGCCGCACTGCTCGCCGGTCCCGTCACCCAGATCGTCCGGGCCGTCGAGGCGATGGCGGTCTCGCCGCGGGTGCTCTGGGGCAACGTCGCGTCGGCCGTCAACGGCGCCGCCACCATGATCGCGGCGGCCCGGCCGGACCTGGCCGGCCGGGCGGCCGAAGCCGCGGCGGCGCTGCTGGGGCACCCGGACCTGGCCGGCACCTACCAGGGCCGTCCGCTGGGGGGTTTCCGCCGCCGGAACTGCTGCCTCATCTACCGCCTGTCGCCCGAACGGCCCGCATACTGCGGCGACTGCGTCCTGGGCCGGTAGGCCAGCGTTCGGGTCGCCGTCGCCGACCCGACGCCGTCCGGCCGTCCGGCCGCGATAGACGTAGACTCCACGTTCCCGCACCGGAAGGCTGACCATGAGACTCGCACGATCCTGGTTCATCGTCACCGCGGCGGCCACGGCATCGGCCATCCTGGCGCTGGCCCCGGCCACCCGTGCCGATGCCCGGCCGGCGGCCAGCCCGGCCGGGGTCGCCGCCTCGCGCGCCTGCCCGCCCGCTGGTTTTGCCGTCAGCTTCAGCGACAGCCTCGACAAGCTCGTCTATCACGGCGTGGCGCTCGGCGGCCTGTCCTCGCTCGCCTGGGACCCGCGCTCGGCCGCCTGGGTATCGGCGGTCGACAACCACGGCACCGACCCGGCGCGCATCTGGTTCTTCCGCAACCTGGCCCACCCCACCGTGATCCGGGATCCGCTCGTGCTGCGTCGGCCCGATGGGACAGCGTACGACGGGACGAACTCGGACAACGAGGGCCTCGCCGTGCTGCCCGACGGCAACTACCTGGTCAGCTCCGAGACCGAACCCTCCATCAGGATCTACGGTCGCGACGGCGTGCAGAAGGCGTCCCTGCCCGTCCCGGCCCGGTTCGCGGTGACCGGTACCACGCCGGAGGGCCAGGCCACGAGCAACGCCACCCTGGAGGGGCTCACGATCTCGCGCTCCGGCCGCGAGATCGTCGCGGCCATGGAGGGTGCCCTGTCCGGCGACGTGTCGTCCAGCGGCGACGCGACCCTGCACCGGTTTCTCGTCTACGACCTGGACCGGCACGGGAACTGGCAGCTGACCAAGCAGATCGCCTACCGGACCGAGGCCGGCAACCGCATCCCCGAGGTCCAGGCCTACGGCCGTGACTCCCTGCTCGTCGAGGAGGCCGCGTTCTCGACTGCGGCCGGCAACTCCGAGGAGCTCTACGCGGTCACCGGCGTCAACGCGGCGCCGGACGTGAGCACGGTGGTGAACCTGTCGGTGGCGCCCGTCAAGGACGTGGTGAGCAAGAAGCTGGTGGCGAACCTGGTCGCCTGTCCCACCCTCGGCGCCCCGTCCCGGGAAACCCAGGCCAACCCGCTGCTGGACAACTACGAGGGCATGACCATCACCGGCGGGCCCGGCCTGGCCGGCGTCTCCCTCATCAGCGACGACAACTTCAGCGCGACCCAGTTCACCCGGGTCCTGAACCTCCTGGTCAAGCTGCCGTAGCTCAGCTCGCGCCGTCCTCGGCGAGTACGGCCAGGATCGCCTGGCCGTACTTGTCGAGCTTGGTAGCGCCGACGCCATTGACCTGCCTCAGCTCGTCCAGCGTCGACGGCGGCGAGGCCGCGATGAGCCGCAGGGTCGAATCGTGGAAGATCACGTACGGCGGCATGCCGAGTTCCTTGGCGACCGATGTCCGCCAGGCACGCAGCCGCTCGAACACGCCCTCTGCCTCGGGTGACAGTTCCGCGGCGGCCGGCCGGCCGGCCGCCGCACCGGAACCGGCACCCGCACCGGAACCGGCACCCGCACCGGAACCGGCACCCGCACCGGAACCGGCCGCCGCCCGCTTACTCCGCGGCGGGGCCGGGACCTTCGGCGGATCCCGGCGGAACACGACCGGCCGCTCGCCGCGCATCACCTCGCCGCTCAGGTCGGTCAGCGCCAGCGTGCCGTGATCACCCTTGACCGCGCGCAGCCCGGAAGCCAGCAGCTGCCGGACCACGCCTCGCCACTCGCCCTCGGTCAGTTCACCGCCGATGCCGAACGTGGACAGCGAATCGTGCCCGTAGGAGAGCACCCGCGGCGTCTTCTTGCCGAGCAGGATGTCGATGGGCTGCCCGGCCCCGAACGCGGGACCGCCGAGTCGCCCCAGCCGCACCACGGTGGAGAGCAGCTTCTGCGCCGCCACCGTGCCGTCCCAGACCGAAGGGGGCGACAGGCACGTGTCGCAGTTGCCGCACGGGCCCGTCCCGGTCTCGCCGAAGTACGCCAGCATCTGCTGCCGCCGGCAGCCGGCCGTCTCGCACAGCGCGAGCATGGCGTCCAGGTGCGCCACTAGCCGGCGGCGGTGGGCGAGGTCGCCCTCTGAGTCGTCGATCATCCGCCGCTGCTGCACCACGTCGGCCAGCCCGTAGGCGAGCCAGGCGGTGGCCGGCAGCCCGTCCCGGCCGGCCCGTCCGGTCTCCTGGTAGTACCCCTCGACCGACCGGGGCAGGTCCAGGTGCGCCACGAAGCGGACGTCCGGCTTGTCGATGCCCATCCCGAACGCGATCGTGGCCACCATGATCAGCCCGTCCTCGCGCAGGAACCGCGACTGGTTCACCGAACGGGTCTGCGGGTCGAGCCCGGCGTGGTAGGGCAGCGCGGTGAGCCCCTCGGAGCAGAGGAAGTCGGCGGTCTTCTCCACCGACGCCCGGGACAGGCAGTAGACGATGCCGGCCTCGCCCGGATGCTCGGTCCGCAGCAGCCGGAGCAGCTGGCGGCGCGGCTCGTTCTTCGGCTCGATCCGGTACTGGATGTTGGGCCGGTCGAAGCTCGCCACGAACTGGCGGGCGCCGCTCAGCGACAACCGCGCGACGATCTCCGCGCGGGTCTGCTCGGTCGCGGTGGCCGTCACCGCGATCCGCGGCACCGCGGGCCACCGCTCGTGCAGCACGGACAGGCCCAGGTAGTCGGGCCGGAAGTCGTGCCCCCACTGCGCCACGCAGTGCGCCTCGTCGATGGCGAACAGCGAGATCGTGCCGCGGTCGAGCAGCCGCAGCGCCGATTCGGTGCGGAGCCGCTCCGGCGCCAGGTAGAGCAGGTCCAGCTTGCCGTCCATGAACGCGTACTCGACGCCCCGCCGCGAATCGGGATCCTGGGTCGAGTTGAGGAAGCCCGCCTTCACGCCGAGCACGTTCAGCGCGTCGACCTGGTCCTGCATGAGGGCGATCAGCGGCGAGATGACCACGCCGGTGCCCTCGCGCACCTGCGCGGGGATCTGATAGCACAGCGACTTGCCGCTGCCGGTCGGCATGAGCGCGACCGCGTCGCCGCCGGCGCAGACATGCTCGATAATCTCCTGCTGCTGGCCGCGGAACGAGTCGTAGCCGTAGACGCGGCGCAGCACCTCGGCTGCCGCGTCACCAAGGGGCGAGCCCACCCGGTGATTCTACGGGCTGACCCCGTCAGTCACGCCTCGAACAGGTGCCGGAAGAACGGTTGCGGGTCGCACATGAACTGCCGCCACGCCACCACCAGGCCGAGGTCTTCCCAGGTCGCGGGCCGGATGCCCCATGGCCCGAGTTCGAGCAGGCTGGCTCCGGGGATGGCCGCGAGAACAGGGGAGTGGGTGGCGACCACCACCTGGGACCCGGCCGCGGCCAGGTCGTGCAGCACCCCGGCCAGTCCCAGCGACGCGACGAAGGACAGCGGCGCGTCCGGCTCGTCCATCAGGTAGAAGCCCTCGTCGTTCACCCGCGTGCGCAGGATCTCCAGGATCCCCTCGCCGTGGCTCAGCTCATGGAACGGGTTGGCCGACTTGCCCGGGTTCTGCTCCAGGTAGGTGTACAGCTGGTGCATCGTGTCGGCGCGCAGGAAATACGACCAGCGCGGCCGGACGCCCCGGACCACGACGAGGTCGCCGCCGACGCCTGGCTCGCTCTCCCTGATCCGGAACGACCGGCCCAGCGCCGAACCTCCCTGCGGGTTCAGCCCGTACGCCTCGGCCAGCGTCTCCACCACCGTGGACTTCCCCGACCCGTTCTCGCCCACCAGCACGGTCAGCCCAGCGGGAAGCTCGAGGCCGTCCCGCAGCACCTGCGCCATGGCCGGGACGCTCGCGGGCCACGCCGATTCGTCGACCCGCAGGTCCGGTCCGGGGAGGAAGGCCCGGACCGGGCGGACGTCGAACTCCCCGCTGGCCGTCATGCCCCCATCATGGCCGGAGGGAAGGACATTTATGCCGAACGGGCGTGGTGCCCGCCCTCCCCATGCAATAGCGTGCGCAGGGTGGACGCCACGCTTGCCGATCGCCTCGCCATCCGCGACGTCGTCGAGACCTGGGTCAGCGCCAGGGACTCAGGCGACTGGGACGCCTTCCGGGCCTGCTGGCACGACGACGGCTACATGATGGCCACCTGGTTCCAGGGGCCGAAGGAAGACTTCATCAGGGTCAGTCAGGAGGGCGCCGCCCGCGGCGTGAACATCCTGCACTTCACCGGCGGCTGCCGGATCACGCTGAACGGGACGCGGGCCATCGCGCAGACCCGGATGACGATCATGCAGCGGGCCGAGGTCGAGGGCGTGCTGTGCGACGTGAACTGCCTGGGCCGGTTCTACGACTTCTTCGAGAAACGTGACGGCCGCTGGGGGATCGTGCTGCGCCAGCCCATCTACGAGAAGGACAGGATCGACACCGTCGACCCGGCCGCCACCCTCGTCCTGGACCCCGAACTGCTCGCCCGCTTCCCCGAGGGCTACCGGCACCTGGCCTACCTCCAGGTCCGGGTCGGCTACCCGGTCAAGCCCGACATGCCGGGCCTGCGCGGCCCCGAGACCGAGCGGCTGTACGAGCGGGGCTCCGCCTGGCTGGCCGGCGAGAGTGACTAGGTGTCAGGGCGCAATTAGCCGGGCCAGGTTCATATACATTTGCGCCACGTAGCGCAGGTGGGCGGCCGACCTGACCGGGGCGGTGGCGTCGAACTCCGGCGCCCGGCGGTAGCCGAGCCGCTCGTAGCCGGCGATGGTATCGGTCATGAAGCTGGCCGTGCGGATCGCGAGCACCGGCACCCCGGCTTGCGCGGCCAGGCGCTCGCAGACGCCCAGCAGGGCGCGCGCGACACCGGGCCCGTCCGCGCCCTGGTGGACGGCGAGCACCCGCACGGCGGCCCAGCCGGACGGGAAGCCGGAGTCCTGTACCGAGGCGTCCGGGTAGAACGCCGCGAAACCTAGGACGCCGTCTCCGGCCTCGGCCACGAGCAGGCGCCCGTAACTGGCGTGTGTGCCCAGGTCGAGCTGGTCGGCCAGGTAACGCGAGAAGACCTCGGGTGCGAGCTGACCCGCGTGCTCGGCGTGCGCGCCGAGCACGAGCCCGCGGATCGCTTCGTGATCGGCGGGCTCCGCGCTGCGGACGAGCAGCGAGCCCTTCCGCTGGGTCGCCGCGGCGGTTTCGGATTCTGACATGACGCGGTTTACCTTCGTGTCGTGGGTGGTCGCTCGGAGCACGACACGACCAGGACGGATGTTCACGTCAGATTCTGGCGGCGGCTTCCGCCCAGGCCCGGGTGCTGTCCCGGGTCGGCGTGAACGAGCGCAGCGGCTGGGTGGACCGGATCAGCGCGCGCATCCCGGCCAGGTCGCCGGGCGCCGCGCCCAGGGCGCGGGCCTGGACGAGCACGTTGCCGAAGCAGGTGGCCTCGGCGGGCCCGGCGATCACCGGCAGACCGGTGGCGTCGGCCGTGAGCTGGCACAGCAGCGCGTTGCGGGCCCCGCCGCCGACGATGTGCACCACGTCCGCGTGCCGCCCGGACAGGGACTGGGCCTCGGCGATCGCGCGCCGGTAGGCCAGCGCCAGGCTGTCCAGGATGCAGCGCACGGTCTCGGCCGGCCCGGCCGGGACGGCCTCGCCCCGGCCGGCCAGCCAGGCGGCGATCCGGGCCGGCATGTCACCCGGCGGCAGGAAAACCGGGTCGTCCGGGTCGATCACGAACCGCAGCGACGGCAGCCGCGCCGCCTCGTCCAGCAGCGACCCGAGCGAGGCTTCGGGCCAGGTGCGCAGGCTCTCCTGCAGCAGCCACAGTCCCGTCACGTTGCGCAGGTAGCGGATCGTACCGTCGATACCCGTCTCGTTGGTGAAGTTGGCGGCGCGGCCCGCCTCGGTCAGCACCGGCGCGTCCAGCTCCATCCCGGCCAGCGACCAGGTCCCGGAGGAAATGTAGGCGAAGTCCGGTTCCGCCGCGGGCACGCCCGCCACCGCCGACGCCGTGTCATGGGAGCCCACCGTGATGAGCGGGAGCTCCGAACCCGGCCCGTTCGGCCCCGAAATGGGACCGATCACCTCGCCCGGCCGGCGCAACGGCGGGAAGATCCGCGGCGGGAGCCCTGCCTTCTCGATCAGCCCGGTGGCCCAGGCCTGGGCGCGGACGTCGAAGAGCGACGTGGTTGAGGCGTTGGTGACCTCGGCGCCGGCCCGTCCGGTGAGCCAGTACGCCAGCAGGTCCGGAATCAGCAGCATGGTCGCGGCGTGCCGCAGCATGGGCGTCGCGGCGAGCTGGTAGATCGTGTTGAACGGCAGGTGCTGGGTCCCGGTAACGGCGTAGAGCTCGGCGGCGGACACCGGGACCCGGACCCCTTCGGTGCGCGCGTCGCGGTAGTGCACCGGGTTGCCGAGCAGCCCGCCGGCCTCGTCGAGCAGCCCGTAGTCCACGCCCCAGCCGTCGATGCCCGCACTGGCCAGCGGGAACTGGCGCGCGGCCAGCTCCAGGCCGCGCCGGACGTCGGCGTACAGGCGGAGGACGTCCCAGTACAGCGTGCCGCCCGCGGTCACCGGCTCGTTGGGGAACCGGTGCACCTCGTGCAGCGTGACGCCCGAGTCGCTCACCTGCCCGGCCATCACCCGGCCGCCCGAGGCGCCCAGGTCGACCGCTGCGACGGTGACGTCCGTCATCGCAGGAATGCGGCGGCGACCCCCGCGTCGACCGGGATGAGCAGGCCGGTGGTCAGCGGCAGGTCGCCGGCGCACAGCGCGAGCACGGCCGCGGCCACGTGCTCGGGCAGGACCTCCCGCTTGAGCAGCGTGCGCCGGGCGTAGAACGCGCCGAGTTCGTCCTCGGGCACGCCGTACACCGCCGCCCGCTGCGCTCCCCAGCCCGAGGCGAAGATCCCGGAGCCGCGCACCACCCCGTCCGGGTTGATGCCGTTCACCCGGACGCCGATGCCGCCGAGCTCGGCGGCCAGCAGCCGGACCTGGTGCGCCTGGTCGGCCTTTGCCGCGCCGTAGGCCACGTTGGACGGCCCGGCGAAGACCGCGTTCTTGCTGCAGATGTAGACGATGTCGCCGCCCATCGCCTGCTCGGTCATGACCTTCGCGGCCTGGCGGGAGACCAGGAACGAGCCGCGGGCCATCACGTCGTGCTGCAGATCCCAGTCGGCCAGGGTCGTCTCCAGCAGCGGCTTGGAGATGGACAGGCCCGCGTTGTTGACCACGAGGTCCACCCCGCCGAAGGCCAGCGCGGCCGCGCCGAACGCGGCCGCCAC
>Ga0207678_10004146_pt1 | contig 13020 bp, 17 predicted proteins | sample KBSC63metaG_FD_184319 | JGI IMG/M metagenome (GOLD analysis project Ga0207678, IMG submission 184319) | Corn rhizosphere microbial communities from Kellogg Biological Station, Michigan, USA - KBS C6-3 metaG (SPAdes) (version 2) | ecosystem: Host-associated > Plants > Roots > Rhizosphere > Soil ... | reverse complement strand
GCGTAATGCCGTAGGTGTCCGCCTGCTTGCGCAGCGCCGTGAGCAGGCCCGGTCCTGAGATGCCCTCCGGAAAGCCTGGATAATTATGACTTTCAGGAATCAGCGCCGCACGGCTTTCGCCACCGTCGAACAGCACGATCCTGCGCCGATAGCGAGCCAGGTAGACCGCGGCGGTCAAGCCCGCGGGCCCGCCCCCAATAATCACGCAGTCGTAGGGGTCATGGGGCGCAGAGGTCATGACAATGGCGTCATCGGCATTTTTTCAACGGCCGGAGTTCTTTCCCATGTCTCCAGAAATTGTTTCATCTCCCCAACCTCTTTTATCGCCGCATAGCACCCCGCGTTCTTGAGTGCCGCCAGGGAGAACCCTCCGGTCAAAACGCCCAAGGCTGAGACACCCGCGCCCTGCGCGGCCTTGGCATCGTACGGAGTGTCCCCTGTCATCACCACCCGAGTTAGGGTGATGCCTAAGCGCTGGGCTGCCAGGCTGACGAGTTTTGGGTTCGGTTTACCTTCTCCGACGTCCTCCCCGCAGGCGATTGCGTCGATGAGGTCATCGACACCGAGGACAGCGCGGTAATGCTTCAACTGGGGGTCCTGGCAATCCGTCGCAAATGCGATTTTGCCGCCACCGCGCTTTATGGCTTCAAATAACGGCCGGATGCCTGCGAAGGCTCGAACGGACTTCAAATATCTAGCCTCGAATTTCTTCCCCTCCGCCTCAAGGGCCTTCTTCCTGACCTTCTTATCCATATCCGGCGCAAGGATCCGCAGCATATCGTCCCCGTCCATCCCGGAATAAGGCTGCAGGACGTCGAGCGACACCGTCACCCCGAAGCTGGCCAAGGTCTCCTGCCAGGAGCGCAGATTCTGCGGAATGCAATCGATCAGCGTCCCTTCGATGTCGAAAATGAACCCGTCAAAACGCATGCGTCACCACCTTCTGCAGGGGAACGCGCGGCGCGAAGGGGAGTTTCACACAACTGTCATAAACCGGGCCGGCAATGTCGAAAAAGCTCGATAACAAACTGAAAACCGCTCTGGATGAGACCCGGCTGCTTTTCCTTGGCGGACAAGTGCTGCTTGGCTTCCAGTTCCAGGCCTTTTTTCAGGACGGTTTTGCAACGCTCTCAGGTTCGGCAAAGTATCTGAGCCTGGGTGGCCTCGCGCTTATGGTGGTTTCGATGACGCTGCTGGTCGCCCCCGTGATGCAGCACCGCCTGGTGGAGCGCGGCGACGCGTCACAACGTCTGCTTAGGACCACAACACGGTTTGCAACGGCGAGCCTGGTGCCCCTCGCATTGAGTCTTGCCACGGCGACGTACGTCGTGATCGGTCGCCGCTACGGCATAGAAGCAGGCGTTTTGTCCGGCCTTTGCATGGGGACGGCCTGCGCGCTTTTCTGGTTCGGGATCGAAGTTTTCGTGGGTATATCCGAAGGAGCAGGCGAAATGAAGGAAACCTCCACTCCGCTCAAGACCAAGGTGGAGCAGTTGTTGACCGAAGCGCGGGTCATCATCCCCGGCGGCCAGGCTCTCTTTGGATTCCAGTTCATTGCAATGCTTACTACCGGCTTCGATAAGCTGCCGCCCAATTCCCAACTAGTACATACCGCCGCGCTCTGCTTCACCGCGCTGAATGTGATCGTTTTGATGGCCCCGGCGGCGTTGCACCGCCTTTCGTTCGGCGGAGAGGATTCAGAGGCATTCCTGCAGCTAGGCAGCGCGCTGGTCATGACCGCGCCGATGCTCCTGGCACTGGCTGTCGCGGCCGAACTCTACGTCGTATTCGATAAGGTTCTGGGAAATTCCATTTTGGCGTCGCTTGCTGGCGCAAGTGGCTGGCTAGTGATGAACGCGTTTTGGTATGTCATTCCGCTGGGACTCAAATCACGACATCAGGTCCGCTCTCGATACGGGGGACAATCAGAGGGAAAGCCCAGCCTCGCGAAATAACCTGCTCCGCGCAGGTCCCGGTCAAAACACTGCCGGGAAAAAAACAGGTCCCGGATTGCTCCGAACCCTTACCAGCAGTTGGGGTGCGGCGATCTAGCTGCAAAGCAAAACCTCAATTCCCCGAACCTTAAGAGTCTAGACGTCGCCCCGCGTGGCCGGTCGGACCTCGCGAAGCCTGATCTTAAAGCCACTGTCTTCCGCCCTATCTGAGCCGGAGGCGCCCGATAGTTAACGCCGAGCACCGGGCATCATTCCCTTAAACTCCAGTGAGGTCCGGAACCCCGCGCGCCCTCCGTCATTGGGTAGCGACAAATACGGAGATCAAAATGACGCCAGACTATCCGAAGCCGCCCTTCCCCGCCCAGAAGCAGTCGATGCCAGGATCGACCGGTGCCATGCAACCTCGTCCGGACCATGGCGAGTCGAGCTACAAGGGTTCGGGCAAGCTGAAAGGGATGAAGGCGGTCATCACCGGTGGGGACAGCGGCATCGGCCGAGCGGTTGCGATCGCATATGCGCGCGAAGGCGCAGACATCCTCATTGCATTTCTTAACGAAACCGAAGAAGCGAATGAAGTCAAGAAACTCGTGGAGAAGGAAGGCCGCAAAGCGGTGTTGGCCCCCGGCGACCTGCAGGACGCAAAGCACTGTCGCGAAGTCATCAAGAAGGCCGTCGACGACCTCGGAGGCATCGACATCCTTGTCAACAACGCTGCCCATCAGGCTACGTTCAAGGACATCGGCGACATCTCTGACGAGGAATGGGAGATGAGCTTCAGGACGAACATCCATGCGATGTTCTACCTGACAAAGGCCGCCGTGCCGCACATGAAGCCAGGCAGCGCCATCATCAACACCACGTCCATCAATTCCGACATGCCGAACCCGATGCTTTTGGCTTACGCGACAACTAAAGGAGCGATCCAGAATTTTACGGGGGGATTGGCGCAGATGCTCGCTGAAAAGGGGATCCGTGCCAATGCCGTGGCGCCAGGACCGATCTGGACGCCGCTCATCCCGTCGACGATGCCCGATGATACCGTCAAGAATTTCGGTAAGCAGGTCCCGATGAAACGGCCCGGGCAACCAGCCGAACTGGCGACCGCCTACGTGATGCTGGCCGATCCGCTGTCCAGCTACACGTCTGGGACAACGATCGCGGTAACCGGCGGCAAGCCGTTCATCTAGTGGCCAGCCTCAAAACGGCCAAGGAGCACATCATGGAAACCGTGGCGACGAGTTGCACGGAGTGCGGTGCCGCAATGAAGCCCGCCCAGGTTTTGTGCTCACGATGCCATCGTCCGAGGTGGCACACATTGAAGAAGGTTTCGGCCTGCTTGCTCGTCGTTGCCTTACTCGCCATTCTGATCCGAATTATAGTGATCTACGGCGATCGGACGCTCAGCCTTTGGTTTGGATGAGCGTCCGTTGGACGGATTGCAAAGCACCTAAAGCTTTCCCAGATTTGCCCGATCGGAGATACTTTTTCCAGTCGCATCGACAACCCGACCAATTTTTGCCGAAATATCTCGAGCGGCAGTTTTCGCGCCGTCAGGCGTGAGGCCCTGCGTGGTTGCCTCTTCTTTAACGGCCTCCACAACGTTTCCAGCAACAGATGTCACGCGGTCGGTTTGTTCGGCGGCAAATTGCGCGGCCGTTTTTCTTACAGTGTCGCTTGTTTCACCGAGGTAGTCAGCTTCGATCTGAGTTGCCGGCAAAGCTGCTGCAATGCCGGCTCCAATAGCGATTCCTATGGCGCCCAGCGCCAATGGCTGAGCCTTGAAAAGATCCGCTAGATTCGACCGAACAGTATCGAAAATCTCCGCACTGGATCCGGGGATCGAGCTAGCGTATTCGGAGGCTGTATCGGCGTACTCTCGCCCATAGCGGGTCGCGCTATCGAGAGCGTCAACCACACCGTCTTTCACGATGTCCTTTGCAGACGCCACACGTTCGCCTACCGCGTCGGTTCCCGATCGCAAGGTAGAGCGAGCGGCGCCAAAAGCATCGCCGGCCGCGCCCGGAATGCGGTCGAGACCAGAACTCCGCGCGAAGTCACCAATCCTTTCTACTGGCTGGCTACCCGCAAAAAGCCATAAAACGCCCATCCCTATCAACGCAGCAGAGAGAGGGTTCTTGCCAACGGCGTCACCGAGATCCTGGATAAAGTCGAATCCCTTTTCCGAAACGTTATTCATCGAACCATCTCCTTTGCCGCCACTTTGTCGCGTTGTACCTGGTCAAGCGTGACTGTGGGCTTGAGTGCGCTCCCGGCAAGACGACTCATGCCAACTGCAATTAGCACCGCCGAAAGCAGCGCCGCTCCGAAGCCCACTGTTAAATAGGCGCCAGGCTCCGACAAGCCGCTGCGAATCAATGCCGCCGAAACCGCGAACAGCACGAGCACGATTGCGGGAATCAAGATCACCGCGCCGGCACCAATCATTCCCGCAGCTTTGCCGGCTTGGCCTGCCTTTTCGGATAGTTCAGCTCGTGCCAAATCGAACTCACTGCCAACAAGTTTGGCGAGTTGTCCTACGGCATCGCTAAAAAGCTCCGGTATTGAACGGCTACTTGGAGAATTCATCCGCGGTACCCTGTATCCTCATGAGAACGATTGACCCCTGCCCCGGAATACGTGGTGCCGCTCGTAGGCTGGGAGCCGGACCAATCGGTGTCAGTCGCAGAGCTCTTCAAAAAACGCACCACGCCAAACCCAGCGAGCACGGCTATGCCGAGAAATGCAGTCGGCTGCCGACGCGCAAACGACTGCGCTCCGCGCACGAGATCATTGAAGTTGCCGGTCCTAATCGTGTCGGCCACACCCTCGACCTGCGTTGCCGCCTTCCGGATGTAGGTGCCGGCAATCGGAAGATCTCCGTCAAACTCCTTGGCTGCGCGGCGGATCGTACCTGCGAGGGTGCCGACGTAATCCGCGCCCGCGCTCTTTTGGTGATCCACCGCTTGTTTCAGCTTGTCAGTTGCCTGAGACGCAACGTCCTTGGCAGTGTCAACGAATTCTGATGCCTTATCCTTAACCGTGTTGGAAGCCGCATCCACAAGGCCGGACGCCTTATCCTTGACCTCCCGGCCCGCCGATAGGGCCTGGTCGGTAACGTTTTTCGAAGCGGTTGTGGCCTTCTCCGCCGCCTTCTCGAAGCCATGCGACGGACCGGATCCCGCTTGGTTCCCCGTTGTGAATTTTTGATCAGCCATGGTCGTTTTCTCCGCGCATTTTGGGTTGAGGATTGTCTTGTGAAGGTGCGAACGCCGTGGTTACGGCGGCCTCGGCGACACGCCGGACGCGCTGGCTGATGTCTTGTGCGGCCTTCCCAAGACCTTCCGCGGTCAGGCCTTCCGCCTCCGCCTGCCGGGAAGTTTCATCGTAAACTTCGCCGACGGCCGTCTTCGCGGTGTCGAACCCTTTGGATGCCGCAGCTTCGAGCTGACGCTTCGCGGCAGAACTGGTATCGCCCACTAGTTCGTCCTCAAACTCCGACCGGGGCAATGCACTGGCGATCAAACCGCCGACCAGCAGCCCAACCCCCGCGACCAGCAGCGGGTTCTGTTCGATCGTTTGCAAAATGGTCGTTCCGGCGCGGTCCGACACATCCGACGCCTTACCTCTAATGCTCCTCGCCGCATCCGCTCCGGTATCTGCGACCGAACTCGCGACGCTCCGAGTGGCCGCCATGGCGCCAGATGCAATCGAAGCTGTCGATCCAGCGATGCGCAGGCTCTCGTCCTTGAGGCTGTTGGCTCGATCGGACACAGCCGCACCCGCCGATACCGCGCTATCTTTAATCTTCCCAGAACTGGAGGTTATCGTGGCCCCCGCTACATTAGCCGCCTCCTTTACTTGGCTGGATCCACCCACCACAGCGGAGCTTATGCGCTCATACTGGTCTGACGCATAATTTGTTACGGACGCAGCATTATCCTGCATCTGGTCCCTCAAATCGTGCGCGCGGCGAACCATTTCTTCGGAAAGGTCCGCTGCTATGTCGGACGCTTTCTGTGTGACGGCTTGGCCCGTCTTGGAGCCGGCAAAAAACAATCCGGCGCCCACCATCAAGATGGGAAGGGGTATCGCTCGCGCAATCTTAAGCACCGGATAGGCGATGCTCGCCCCGACTGCCACAGCTTGCATTGGATTACGGCGGGCCGCGGACGTCACGTCATTCATCAGTTGCTCGCCCCTGCTTCGGATATAGTTCGAAACTTCCGCCTTAATCGCATCCGGGCTGATTCGATGCCGTATGTCGCTTACGGTCTCGGCGACGGTGGTTTTCAATTGCTCAACCGTATTGGATAGGCCGGCTCGCGTTTGTTCGGTTTCGCGTTTGATCTGCTGCAGCGAACGGGTGTCTGCGTCTGCCATGGGGCAATTTCCTCTAACGGTGTTTTAGCCAGAACTTTCGCCGTGGCCGTTGGTTCCTAAGGACGCCTCTGGAGCAGCCCGGGGGTCGGCAAAAAGGGCAATCGTCGCTTTCAGCGACCGAGGATGGGCTTGATCCTTTGGTGTTTCCGAACTCTCCGGCGAGTCCGCCAGGAGACACACCACCATGCGAGCGGTGGGCGCGCTTCTGGAAAGCTTTCGCAAGGCGTAATCTCGCCGCGCCTTCGAAACGTCTTCGAGGTAGCAAAGGCAAATTGACGAAGCTTTATCATTCTCGATTGCCGTCGTGGCCCCCGCGACGCGGGCGTCGATCCCATGGCGTTTCAGGGCGTCCGCGACCACGAGCACTGCACAATCGTCCAACCGGCCCAAACCCGGGATGCAAAACACCTGCTTCCCAAAATCACCCCTCGACAGCGATACGACGTTGTCGACGGTTGATGAGTGCTCTTTTGGCTTTTCCGCTGAAGTTTCACCTTTTCTGTGTTCGTCGAGGTCCTCCACTGTGTCGGATACGGTCTTGAAAATGTTTTCCAGCCTGGCATCGTCGAGCCGGCCTTGTTCGGCATCTGCCTGCGCCAACCTGAGGGCTCCGAGCACTATTTCGTCGTAGTAGGCAAGAACGGTACCCTCTTTGAGAAAAGCCCGGGCCTGTTCGATTGCCTCGACGGGATCACCGGTAAGCATGCGTTGATAGGCCGCCTGTTGCGGCGTCAGCGCGGGCTGGTCTCCGATCATGATGTCGATGAATTGTAGACGATCGACGTGCCTTGCCAAAACGGCGAGGCAAAGTGTCAGCGGTGTCGACATCAGTAGTCCAAGAGGCCCCCATAGCCAGGTCCAGAAGGCCGCCGAAATGACAATGGCAACAGGCGAGAGACCGGCGCTGCGACCGTAAATAAACGGCTCGATGACTTGTCCCATCACAAGCTCGACGAACGTAAAAAGAGCGATGGTCCACATCGCCATCCGCCAGTTCGGGTCCACCGCGGCCGCCAACGTCAAGGGAAGTACTGCCGCCAACACAGCACCAATGTAGGGCACAAAGCGCAATATCATCGCCAACAGCCCCCACAGCGGAGCACTGGGAACGCCGATCAGCGCGAGACCGGAACCGATTACGAAGCCGAAGATGGCATTCAAAATAAGCTGCGTCGCGAAGAGCTTGCCCAATCTTCGTCCGGCGTCGTCTAAGGCCGTCGTTGTCCGTTCGATATCTCCGCTTCCAACAAGTCTAATGAACCTGTCTCGAAGATCTTCCCACTGAAATAGAAAGAACGTTAAAAAGATCAGCACGATTCCCGTGGTCGTAAAAGGTCCGACGAGGGGTTGAAGAACGGCTACCAATGCTTCCGAAGCCCCAGGTGCCGGCTGGTGAACTTCCACCGGGATGGGCGCCGCTGCTTTACCGGTCTGTGTCAGAGAACGCGGGACTACCGCGGGCTTGTCCGAATCGTTAGTTTCTAATTCCTGGCCAAGGTTCTTCAGGAGGTTGGACGCATTTTTCAGGATGCCATTTGGACCTAGTGTGTCCCGCAGGCTATGAACTTTTTGGCCCAGGATTGTCTGGTAGCGCGGCAAATCACTTACCAGTTGATTGACCTGTACCGTGACCATCGTCCCAAGACTGATTGCGACAGCACGTGCAGTGACGACAGCCACTAACACTGCGACCGGACGCGGTATCCGCACTCGCTGAAAAAACTTGACCAATGGCGCCAGCACGAAACTGAGCAATACCGCCAAAGCTATCGGTACAAGGATCTCGCGAGCAAAATAGAGAGTAGCGACGATGACGGCGACCACGATAAAATTATTGAAGGCCAATCCCGCAGGAATAATCATTCTGTGCTCTCAAATCAGGAAGCGAACGGATACCCGCAACGCAATCGATCTGATGAGCTAAGGTTCCAAGTCGTTCCAAGTCTCCGTCCGCTCCAATAAATGGCTGATGCATCGCCCACGGCGGAATCGACCCATAGCCTTTGGTCCCGTTAAACCACTTCACAGTACCTGTAGCCACGTCCGTACTCCCTGGTTTTGCCCCCAGGGAGACAACCCTAGGTCCGACTGACAGTACACCGCAAAAGACCCGCCAGCGTGAACTGGCGGGCTTTGATTTGGTAACGGCCTTCGCGAACTCTTTGTCTGTCATGCCCGAAAAGGAAGAAACTCCAATACTACGGAGTCCCCAATATTTCGGAGTGTTGTCGCGAACGTATCGCAAACAAGGCGACCCATTTGAGAGAAGTTTTCGTGAACAACCGATCGCGGACCGGATGAGAAGGAAGCCAAGGCGGCTCGGGAGGGAACATGCAGACGTTAGGCAAGTTGGTGCACCGAAAGCCTGTGGCGAAGGGAAATGACAAACGCCTTCTCAGCGATGGAATACCCGCATTGGCTGATTATCGCCGGCGCCATCCTATTGATGCTGGGTTTCGTCGGGCTTGCACTGCGCCAAAGAGCCGTAGAAGCCGAGATCGATGACATGGCGAGTGACCAGGAGCCGTTCGAGCTTGAGGCCGAACTCGCTCAGACTCAGGGGGCTGATCGCAAGTCGAAGCTTGAGGAGCAGAAAAGGGTTCGGTGGTTCAAGGAACCGTTGCACGAGAGACCGAAAATTTAAGGCGTTGCCTTCGAATATCCGGTGATTGGAACCGTTGCCGCCTGAAAGAGTCGTAGGTGTGCTTCCGGCTTTCAGCTCCCAAGCCCGGCCGGAAGATGGCGGCCCTAGCTCGCCGAAAAAGCTGGGGCCGTTTCCTTTTCCTATTCAGTGCGCCAAGACAAAGGCCACGCGGGCGTTACACCGCATGGCCTCATACCGGGACTGTCCCGCGCCTCGCAAGATTCCGTCGCCGCTAAGACAACCGCGAACAAACGTGACGTTCCAAAACTCGGAATGAGGTAGTCCGGCCAGCGCGAACTTTCCGGACTGCCTACCTGTAGCCTCGGGTAAGGAGTCGAGAAGGCCGCAGGCACTGAATCGAGTCCGCAGACCTCGATTGTTCCTGGCAGAAAAGCGGCCCCAGCCGGTTAGGACTGAGGCCGTGAAAGTTTCTCCTTGTGTGCCGTTAGGCACGCTTTAACGGCGCCGCTGCGCCGATCTCGTTCCCGGACGCAAATGAAACCCGCCGAGGTGAGAAGGCGGCCTCACCCGCTATGGCAGTCCAGCAAGACCAGCTGACAAATTCAGTCGGAGTCCGTAATCTTTCCCTTGCCGTGGCAGATGCTGCATTTGACGGGATAAATCTTGCGACCCGGCTGTACCGGCTGCATCACCATAGGGAAACCAGTTCCGTTACAGGCAACGCACGTATGCTCTTTGATCTTCGGCGCCATTGCTGAACCTTTCACGCCGCTCTCGCCGACTCTCAGTGATATGCAAAAAGACGCAAGACGGCCGGATAATCAATTACTGAACGATTATAAAACGCGATCTAAGCGTGCACTGCGCTTAGTCGTCAAGACTGCCCCAGCTACGCACGCCTATGCGCGCAGCTGGGATCGCTTAGAGGCCAGCAATCCGCTTGCCGAGTATCACGTGCTCACCCTGAGGCACAGACGGGCCGCGTAGAGTCGGATGAGCCGCTTGCGAACGCGTCGCGTTCACCCGCTTGTTGAAATCGCGGGCGAGCATGCGCCAGCAGAAAGCCGGCTGCCCACTAATTTTGTACGTCGTTTGGAACGGCGCCGAGCGCCACAAGTTTTTTAACAGCTTCCGGGTTCCTGATGTCCGGCCCGGAAGTAAAACCGGTTGCCGGTTTTCGGCCCCAGATCAGCGACCCTGGGGCCGTTTCCACCCTTTTGGAAGACCGGGAATTTCCCGTTTTTGATAAGATCTTTGCAGTCGAGAGCGGCGGCGCTTGGGCCGCCAGCAACAGGCCCCGCAATCTGCAGCGGCTTGCCGTTGGCATCCCGGCTGCGCTTCAATAGCGCATGCCCGAACTTACGCGCCACCGGTATCCCGAACGTCACTACTGTTGGCACGTCTATTTTGGCGACGTGTGCGTCGGCACGATCGCGCGCCGTACCGGTTGTCCAGTCGACGTCGACCAATGGAGCTGGCAGTGCGGATTCTATCCCGGATCTAATCCGGGCGAATATCTTGACGGTACCGCGGCGAGCTTCGACCAGGCGCGCGCTGACTTCGAGAAAGCTTGGCGGGCGTTTTCGGCCAAACGGACCGAGGCTGATTATCAGACGTGGCGCGATCAACGCGACTGGACGGCACGCAAATACGCCATGTTTGAACGCGGCGAGCCGCTCCCGTCTCAAGAGGTCAGCCGGTGAAGTACGCAACCAGCCGCCCCTTCGCCGATCCAGAAGCAGCCGCGCGCAAGCTGCTCGAAATCGCTCACGAGACTGAATCGGTCCAAGATGGTCGCATTCATATCGAGAAGATCAATGGGCCGTTTCTATTTCGCGACGGCGGCTCGCCGGCCGAATATGGCGCAGGGCTGGCTTATGCAATCGAGAAGGACTGGCTGTGGAAACATGAATCCGGCACCTATGTGAAGTTCACTCAGGCTGGTGCTGATCTTTTCGCATGAATCTAAGGCGGTTTTTTGCAGAAATTTACCCGGCCAAGCGAAAGCCCGGCGTCTTGGAGGGACCGCCGGGCGATCGGAAAATACAAATTCGTGCTAGGGCAACCGCTATATCGGAATGGGAAAAAACGGCGTTTTCTTGGAACGAACGGAAACCGGGAAGATTATGCAGGTGTGTCTCCAGGAGGACACCTCGACTCACTTCACGGCCCCAGCATCCGCCCGGTAGCTTGGGCCATTCTTTTATCGGTTCGTTCCAATGTTGATTAGTGAGCCGACCGAGGCCGCGACAGAGGCGGCCTATAGCAGCGCAAAGGCGATGCTAAAGCACGTGATCACGTCGCGGCGTATAAAGACACCGTAACTAAAGCTGCGTCCCTGCGTTTTTCAAGTTCTTCTTCTTCCATACGGGGTTGATGCCGACAGAGCAGCTTCGTTCCGACGGTGCCCTCTTTTTCTACGCTGGCTCTGGCGGCCGAAGCCCCGGCGAGGAAAGCCACTCGCTCACATGAAGCGCGGTATCAAGTTGCCTGATCTTTCTGACCAGTGCGTCCCTCTGAGGACCATGTTTTAGCTTCGCGACTTGGGCTTCGAGCTTCGCTTTCTCGGCTGCGATATTTTCCTCGAACGTATGGGGGACTGATCGTCGACGCTGCATGATACAACCTCGTGCTTACGGGTCCTAGCCGTAGGGTTTGAAAGTCCGATCCTAATATGCAGACAGCCCTGCGTCGGTTCCAAAGTGAACAATCGAGCATATGGAGACAAGTACACGCATCGGCGGATGTTGGACGGCTTCGGATTGTACCCATCAACGAAAAGGCCCGGCTGTAAGGCCGGGCAATTCAGATCGAAGAATCATCCTAGATTGACAATGCCTGATGGATATAAGCCAACACTCACCCTGTCGGCGCACAATGTAACATTGGAACAAAAACCGGGGGCTTTCGCACAGGCTGGGGCAAGGTGGTCAACCGGCGCCAAGCCTGACTAATCCGGGTAACCCCGCCTGATACCGATGGGCGAATGCTGATCGGACTGATGTCCGGTTGGTGTCGAAGTCAGCGCCCGCGTTGGCTAAGTCCGCTCTACTCCCAAAAAGGGAGATCACGCCCGACGTCATACGTCAATCCGCCGTCCCGGAAGTATACGGCAGCTTCCCATATGGACGGCAGGTGATGTCGCGCGGCGAGTTCGATCTGGGGCTGACTATGCCTGTTCAAGAACGGCGACGCCATCGTGGCGAGTGAAACAATTCGCAATTTGGGGGATTAGCTGAATGACGGAGATACCTTATGAATTTCACCGCATTGGTTGTCGAGGACGATACGCTTCAGCGTGAAGCCTTGGCTGAGCTGTTGAAGGACGAAGGCCTTGAGGTGGTCGAATGTACTTCCGCGGAGGCAGCCGAACTGGTGGTAGCTTCTACCGGATTGGAACTAAAAGCCTTGATCACCGACGTGTCTTTGTCCGGAGAAATGTCCGGCGTTGAACTTGCCCAATATACTAAACGCAGGTTCCCGCACATAAACGTCGTTATGGTCTCCGGGCGTGCGCCGGCCTATATTCCGCATGACGCTTCCTTTCTGTTGAAGCCTTACCAACCAAGGGAATTGTTGGACGCAGTCCTCGTTTAGATTTATTGCCGCTTCTTTCGAGTGTCCCAATTTGACCCTTCCCATCATCGTCGCCGTCATCTCGGGTAGATCAGGACCGGGAACTTCCCACTTCGCCGCGAATAATCGCCAGAGCTAACTCTTCGACTGTGTAGATGCGTCCGTTGCCGATAATCTTAACGTCACGCTCCTCTTCAGCCCAGCGGAGAGCAGTCGCCAAGGCGTCTCTGCTGCTCTCTAAGGTGATGGATACTACGTCGTCGAAGTGTTGTCCTCGCGACGCTTGCACAATGAAAGCCATTTCGTTGCCCTGCTAAGACTAAGCGGGGCTTCGTAGGAGGCGTCTGTGCACTTGTGTACCGAACTCGCGTTTGGCCACTGTCAAATCGAATGCGTTGGCTGCCCACCGCACCCTCGCTAGACTGCCTCGGCTTCTCCCACGCTGGGTCCTTTTGGGCGCCCCATGCGGCACGGAGCCAGCCAAGGCGGACCCGGCCAATGTCG
>Ga0207678_10004145_pt1 | contig 13027 bp, 13 predicted proteins | sample KBSC63metaG_FD_184319 | JGI IMG/M metagenome (GOLD analysis project Ga0207678, IMG submission 184319) | Corn rhizosphere microbial communities from Kellogg Biological Station, Michigan, USA - KBS C6-3 metaG (SPAdes) (version 2) | ecosystem: Host-associated > Plants > Roots > Rhizosphere > Soil ... | reverse complement strand
GCTGACGCATCACACGAGCAACGGCTGCAACCTCAGGCCCGGCGACCTGCTTGCCACCGGCACGGTGTCGGGCCCGACGCGCGAGTCCCGCGGGTGCCTGCTGGAGCTCGCATGGCGCGGCACGCAGCCGATCACGCTCCCGACGGGCGAAACGCGATCCTTCCTCGAGGATGGCGACGAGGTGATCTTTCGCGGATGGTGCGAGAAGGAAGGATGGGTCCGGATCGGGTTTGGCGAATGCCGCGGGATGATTACGTCATAGCGCGAGTTCCGCAGCCTTCGCCGTCTTGAGAACCATGGATTTCACAGTTCGCGCAGATTCAGTTGGCGAACGGACCGGCGCCGGTCCGCCGAGCTCGCCACGGTGACTGAATCGGCGCCATCTGCGCAATCTGTGATCAAAGACCAGCGTCAGCTCAGTGCGTGCCCTGCGACTCGCCGAAGCGCTGCGGCATGTCGGCCACGACGTACGCCATCGCCGTCATCGCGGCCACGCACTTCGACAGATCCGACGGATCGATCTTGTCCACCGTGTCCGCCTCGGTGTGGTGGATGAGGAAGTACTTCGAGCCATCCACTTCGAGCGACATCGCCGGGATGCGGCCGGCGGTCGCGCTGGGGCCGATGTCGGCGCCGCCGCCCGACGCCGCGACGTGCGTGGCGTTGATGGGCACGAGCAGCGCCGCGATCGCGGTGACCTGCGCGCGGGCGGTCTCGTTGGCGCTCAGCCCGAACCCGACCGGCGCGAAGACGCCCGCGTCCGACTCCAGCATCAGCACGTGCCGTGACAGATCGGCGCGGTAGCGATCCCGGTAGTCCAGCCCGCCACGCAGGCCGTTCTCCTCGTTGGTGAACAGCACGACGCGGATCGTCCGCCGCGGCCTGAGGTCGAGCTTCTTCAGCAGACGCGCCACTGCCCACGCCGCCACCGCGCCGCCGCCGTCGTCGGTCGCTCCGGCGCCGACGTCCCACGAGTCGAAGTGGCCGCCGACGACGACGATCTCTTCCGGCTTCTCACGCCCGCGGATTTCGGCAATTACGTTGGCCGAGTCGGCGTCGGGCAGCATCTCGGCGCCCATGGTCAGCTTGAGACGGATGCGCTCGCCGCGCGCCGCCATCCGAGTGAGGCGATCGGCGTCCTCTCCGCTGATTGCTGCGGCGGGAATCTTCGGCACGCCCTCGCGATAGGTGAGCATGCCGGTGTGCAGCGTCCGGAGGCCGTCCAGGCCGACGGACCGATCCCTCCGGGCAATCGCACGTGGTATTCCGACAAGCTGCCCCGTTACGCCCACGACGTTGCGCGCGCACGGCAGCTGCTGACCGAGGCCGGCCTCAAGGACGTCGACGGCGACGGCATCTTCGAGACGTCGGCCGGCAAGCCCCTGGCCATCGAGCTCCTCACGCAGCGCGGTCACGCCATCCGCCAACGGGGCGCCGAAGTCATCGCCTCCGATCTGAAGGACGTCGGACTGACGGTGAACGTCGTGCCGCTCGATGTGTCGGCGCTGATCGACCGACTGACCAAGGGCACCTACGACGCCGCCTACTACGCGGTCGCGGCGACCGACACCGATCCGTCGGCCAACCTCGATTACTGGCTCAGCTCGGGCAGCTTCCATCTCTGGAACCCGAACCAGAAGACACCGGCGACGCCGTGGGAAGCCGAGATCGACATGTTGATGCAGCAGCTCACCGGCCTCACCGATGTGCGCGAGCGGCAGGCGCGCTTCGCCAGGGTCCAGCAGATCATCGCCACTGAGCTGCCGACGATCAGCTTCGCCGCACCCTCGCTGATGACGGCGACCAGCACGCGCGTCGACGGCATCGAGCCGTCGGCGATCACCCCGTACCTGCTGTGGCGCGCTGATACGATGCGCCTCGCGCCGCCGCGCTGACGCGGGGGCTTCCTTCCACACCGTGTGGCGCTTCCTCGTCGCGCGCGCGTGCTTCCTCGTCGCGCTGGTCCTCGCCGCGTCCTCGGCGATGGTCGCGGTGACGAGCCTCGCGCCCGGCGACGCCACCACCGAGACCCGGCTCGAAGGCGCCTCGCCCGAGCAGATCGCGCGTGAGCGCGTCCGCCTCGACCTCGATCGCCCGGCGCTGGCCCGTGTCACAGGCTGGATCGGCCACGCCGCGCGGCTCGACTTCGGCACGTCGTTCCGCTACGGCGAGCCGGTCCTGCCGCTCGTGACGACCCGCGCCGGGTACTCGGCGCTGCTCGCCGGCACCGCGCTCCTCCTCGCGATCGCGATCGGTCTGCCGCTCGGTCTCATTTCGGGCAGCGGCCGCTTCCCGCGCCTGGCCGCCGTCGTCGGCGCGGCCTCGCTGGTGCTGTTCTCGCTGCCGCCGCTGCTGGTCGCGCTCGTGCTGACGGTGATCGCGGTGCGCACCGGCTGGGCGCCTGCCGGCGGCATGCAGAGCGCCGGCGCCGACGAGTGGGACGCGGGCTCCCGCGTCCTCGACGTCGCGCATCACCTGATCGTGCCGGTGCTGGCCCTGGGCCTGCCCCTCGCGGCGTCGCTCGAGCGCATCCAGCAGGCTGCCGTGGCGGAGGGCACGACGGCGCGGCACGTGCTCGCCGCCAGCGCGCGTGGGGTCGGCCTCGTCCGCTGGTTGTGGCGAGCGCTGTGGCGGCCGACCGCGTCGCCGGTGGCCTCGGTGGTCGGTCTCGCCGCGGGCACCCTGCTCAGCGGATCGCTGGCCGTGGAGCTCGTGACCGCGTGGCCCGGGCTCGGACGCCTGATGTTCGAGGCGCTGGCCACGCGCGACGTCCCGCTCGCGGCGGGCTGCGGCGCGGCGGCGGCGGTCTTCCTCGCCGTGTGGACCACGCTCGGCGACCTGCTGGCGTGGTGGCTGGATCCGCGGCTCCGTCCTGGAGCCTCGTCGTGAGCGCCGTCGTCGGCGCGCCGTCGACCGGCCGCGGACGCCGGCTCGCGACCGGCGCCGGCCTGCTGGTCCTCGCTATCGTCGGCGCCGCCGCCATCGCGGCGCCGGTGCTCGCCACCAACGATCCGTCGACGCAGTTCCGCGACTACGTGCTGGCCCCGCCGATGCTGCCGCGGCTGGTCGACGCCGACGGCCGCTGGCACCTGCGGCCGTTCGTCTATCCGCTGCGCGTGGTGGATCGCCTCGAGCGGCGCTTCGCCGAAGATCACGCCCGGCCGGTGCCGCTCGGCCTCTTCGTCCGCGGCCGGCTGATCGCGCCCATCGACGCCGCCGCCGGGCCGTGGCTGCCACTCGGCGCCGATCGCCTCGGACGTGACGGCTGGGCGCGGCTGATCGTCGGCGCGCGGCGCTCGCTCGGCGTCGCCGTGATCGCCTGTCTCGGCGCGCTCGCGCTGGGACTCGCCATCGGCATCGGTGCCGGCTACGCGGGCGGGCTCGTCGATCTCCTGGCGATGCGGGCGGCCGAACTCGTCCTGGTGCTGCCCGTGCTCTACGTCGTCCTGGCGGCGCGCGCCGCGCTGCCGTCGACGATTGCCCCGTCGATGGTGTTCACGCTGATGACGGGCGTGCTGGCCCTGCTGGGCTGGCCCATGGTCGCCCGCGGCGTGCGAGCCATCGTCGCCCGCGAGGCGCTGCAGGAGTTCGCGGTCGCGGCACGGGCGATGGGCGCCTCGCCGGCGCGGATCGTATGGCGCCATCTGGCGCCTGCCACGCTCGGGTTCGTCCGCATCCAGGGCCTGCAGCTCCTGCCGGCGGCCATCCTCGCGGAAACCACGCTGTCGTTCGCCGGCCTCGGCTTCGCGCCGGACGCCCCGAGCTGGGGCACGCTGCTGCACGACGCCAGCGACCTCGCGGTGCTGAACGACGCGCCGTGGCTCCTGGCCGCCGCGGGAGCGGTCGTCACGGTCGTGTTCGCGATCAACCTGGCGAGCCTTTCCCTCGATCCGCGGCGCGATCCGCGCTGATCGGGCGCGCCGAGCCATTCGCGAACCGATACAATGAACGCGTGCCCCTCGACCTGGCCGGGATCCTGCCGCCCGTCGCCACGCCGTTCGTGGACGACGAGGTGGATCTGGCCGCCATGCGCGCCAACTGCGAGCGCTGGATGCGCACCGGGCTGCGTGGCGTCCTCCTGCTCGGCACCAACGGCGAAGCGGCGCTGATCCGGGACGACGAAGCGGTGCGGCTGGCCGCGGCCGCGCGCGAGGCGGTCCCTCGCGATCGCGTGCTGCTCGTCGGCACCGGACGCCAGGCGACCCGGGACGTCGTCGCGCTGTCGAAAGCGGTGGCCCGCGAAGGCGCCGATGCGGTGCTGGTGCTGACGCCGTCGGTCTATCGCAACCAGCTCACGCCCGCCACGCTGGTGGCCCACTATCGCGCCATCGCCGACGGCTCGCCGGTGCCGGTGCTCCTCTACAACATGCCGCAGGCGACCGGCGTCACGCTGACGCCGGCGATCGTGCAGGAGCTGGCGTCGCATCCCAACGTCGGCGGGATCAAGGAATCGAGCGGCGACGTCGCGGTCGTCGGCGATCTGGTCGGCCGGGCGCCGGCCGGGTTCCCGGTCGTCGTCGGTGCCGCCGCCTCGCTCTACGCCAGCCTGATGGTCGGCGCCACCGGCGCGATCGTCGCCATCGCCAACGTCGTCCCCGAGTTGTGCGTCCGCCTCTTCGAGCTGGCCCGCGCCGGCCGCCACGAGGAGGCGCTCGCGCTGCAGCGCGCGCTGACCCCGCTCGCGGCGGCGGTCACCACCGGCTTCGGCGTGCCCGGTCTCAAGGCGGCGATGGCGCTGGCCGGCTACCGTCCGGGCCAGCCTCGCCGCCCGCTCGTCCCGCTCGATGAGAACGATCGCCGCACGATCCGCGGCCTCTTCGAGACGCTGTCCACCCGGGCGGAAGCCCTGACCGTCAGTTGATCGCCATGTCCACTCCTCCACTGCCCGACGTCGAACGCCTCCTCCTCGGTCCCGGCCCCAGCCCCGTCTCGCCGCGGATCATGCGCGCGATGGCGGCGCCCGTGCTGAGCCATCTCGATCCGGACATGCTGAAGATCATGGACGACCTGCGGGCGCGGCTCGGCCGCGTCTTCATGGCGCCGGCCGACGGCTACAGCCTGGCGGTATCGGGCACGGGTTCGGCGGGCATGGAGATGGCCGTCGCCAACCTGGTGCGCGAAGGCACGCACGTCCTCGTCATCGTCAGCGGCTACTTCGGCGAACGCCTCGCCGACATCTGCGCCCGCTACGGCGCGCTGGTCGGCCGGGTCGAGGTGCCGTGGGGCCGGGCCGTCGATCCCGAGATGGTGCGCCGCGCCCTCAAGCAGACGCCGGCCGACATCGTCGCCATGGTCCACGCCGAGACGTCGACCGGGGTCCTCAATCCGGTCGAGGCCGTGGCCCAGATCGCGCGCGAGCAGGGCTGCCTGATGCTCGTCGACGCCGTCACCTCGCTTGGCGCGCATCCCGTCGACGTGGCCGGCTGGCAGCTGGACGCGGTCTACAGCTGCACGCAGAAGGGCCTCGGCGCGCCGTCCGGCATGGCGCCGATCTGCTTCTCGGCAAAGGCCAAGGCGCGGGCGAAGTCGCGCAGCTTCTACTTCGATCTCGGGCTGCTCGAAGCGTACTGGAGCGGCCGCAAGTACCACCACACGATCTCGGCGCCGCTCGTCTACGCCGTGCGCGAGGCGCTGGTCGCGGTCGAGGAAGAGACGCTCGAGGCCCGCTTCGCGCGACACCGCCGGCACCACATGGTGCTCGCCGCCGGCCTCGGGGCGATGGGCCTGGAGCTACTGCCGCCCGAGGGCGAGCGCCTGTGGACGCTGAACGCCGTGTGCGTGCCGGACGGCGTCGACGAGGCGGCCGTGCGCAAGTACCTGCTGCAGCAGTTCAACCTGGAGATCGGTGCCGGCCTCGGCCCGCTCGCCGGCCGCATCTGGCGCGTCGGGCTGATGGGCAGCGGATCGAGCAGCCAGTTGATCCTGCTGTTCCTCAGCGCGCTCGAAAGAGCGCTGCGCGCGCAGGGGTTCGCGGTGTCACCGGGCACCGGCACGGCGGCGGCCGGCGACGCATTGTCGTCGCTCACCACCGCCTGAGTACGTTGTGCCCCGCTGGAAGTACGGCAAGCGCTTCGGCGGGTCGTCGTCGCTCCTGATGCGCATCGGACGCTGGCCGATCGCCGCGATGGCGTTCGGCTACGTGTACCTCACCGCGGTCTACCTGACGCTGCCCGACGTGCGGCCGCTCGCCACCGCGGCGCCCGCGACCACGGCCTTCATCGAGCTGCGGGCCCGTGAGGCGGCGCGCGAGGCGCGGCCGGTCGAGCGCGTCCAGCACTGGGTCGCCTACGACGACATCTCGCAGAACCTGAAACGCGCGGTCCTCACGGCCGAGGACAGCGCGTTCTTCGATCACGACGGCCTCGACTACGACGAGCTGAAGAAGTCGATGGAGCTGTGGAAGCACGGCGATTTCTCGCGCGGCGCCAGCACCATCACCCAGCAGCTGGCGAAGAACCTGTACCTGTCGCCGTCGCGCAATCCGTCGCGCAAGTTCCGCGAGCTGCTGATCACGCGGCTGCTCGAAGGCGCGCTGACCAAGCGCCGCATCCTCGAGCTGTACCTCAACGTCGTCGAGTGGGGCGATGGCGTCTATGGCGCCGACGCCGCCGCGCGCACGTATTTCCGCGTGTCCGCAGCGGGCCTCAGCCCGGAGCAGGCGGCGCTGCTCGCCGGCTCGCTGATCAATCCACGGCGCTACAGTCCCGGATCGCCGCCGCGACGCCTGCGACAGCGTCAGGCGATCATCCTGCGGCGCATGCGCGGCGGCGGCGCGCTCGCGTCGACCGCACCGCGTGCGCCGGCGGCGCGGACGGCGGCGCCGCCCGAGGAAACAGCGGCCGAGCTTGAGACGCTGGACGAGGATCCGGAAACCACGCCCGATGAGGCGGAAAAACCCGCACCGCCCGACTCGACGGCACCGCGGCCGCCCGCCAAAGATCCATCGTGAGACAGAAAGTTCTTACGGTAGACTCACGCGCACACGACAGCGTGCCGATTGTCCGTAGCGCCACATGATCAACTACACCGAGTGCCTGACCCGGTTGATGCGGGACGTCGTCTCGCGTGTGGAGCCGCTGTCGTTCATCGATCCGGACGCGGTCCTCATGTTCGGCCGCTTCGGGCGCAGCGGCGCCGAAGGGCCCTACGCGACGTGCCACTGCCTGTGCCTGCCGGAATCGGAGCCGGGCTACTACTACTGGCGTGACACCAGCACCGGCGAGCTGACGCGGCGCTCCGAGTGGTTCGTGCCGCGGACGCCGCAGGTCACCGTCGGCAGCACACGCGTCGACTACCTGATCTCGGTGGCGCTGCCGCGCTTCACCGATCAGCGGCTGCGGGCGACGCGCAAGGCCGCCTTCTACGGCGACGGCGAGCCGTGGCTGGCCAAGCTCGATACCATCGTCCACGAGCTCTATCACATCGATCCCGCCGGCGCCGGCATCCGCCAGCTGGCCAGCGACGATGGCGGGCAGTCCAGCCAGTGCCACGGGCCGGCGTTCTATCTGGATGTCGCGACGTTCGTGAAGGCCTACTTGCGGACGCAGCCCGATCCGGCGCTCTACGAGTTCCTGCGCTACGACTTCGCCGGCCTCACCTCGCGCTACGGCCAGGTGGTGGCGACGACGTTCCGCAACTTCCCGTCCTATCCGCAGATCTACCTCGATCCGCTCGCCGAGCAGCCGCATGGCCCGGACACGCCCGAGATCGTGCGCCTGCGCCGCGTCTCGCAACCGCGCCTCTACACGCAGCAGGACGTCGTCGTGCGCGAGTTCAGCGCCCGCGGCACGCGCCGCTGTCCATCGTGCTGTCAGGCGGCCTGAGGCTGTCGGACCGCGTCGGCGTGGATCTGCTTCGCGCGGCCTACTCGATCGCCACGCGCCTCGCCTCCAGGAACCGGCTCGACCAGTAGGCCGAGGCGAACGGCTCGACGCGGACCACCCCGCGTGAGCTGGGCGCGTGGATGAAGCGGTCCGGGCCGAGCGCGATGCCGACGTGGGTCGGGCCGTGGCCGTCCGTGGCGAAGAAGACCAGGTCGCCGGCCTGGGCGTTGCGGACCTTCGATCCCACCTCGGCCTGCCGCCGCACCGTCCGCGGGATGTAGACCCCGTGCTGGGCGTAGACGTACTGGACGAAGCCGCTGCAATCGAAGCCGTCCACGGTCGAGCCGCCGTTGCGGTAGGGCGTTCCGATCAGGTCGGTGGCCGTCCGGAGCATGCCTTCGACGAGCGGGCTGGCCGGACTGGCGACCCCCGAGCGCGCGGTGCCGCCGGGGGTCGGAAATGGCCGGGGGACGGCAGACCGTCCACCACAGGCGGCTGAGCCGGCCGCCGCAAGCGCCGCCAGGCAGAGGGCTAACCCGTTCGCTGAGAGTGCGTTACAGCGGTACGACGCTTGACACGGACGACGCGGTTGGTCCACAATCCGACTACGAGTCATGGAGCAGACGCTCCTCCTGAACGCCACGTACGAGCCCCTCAAGATCGTTCACTGGCAGAAGGCCGTGACGCTGTGGGTGCAGGGCAAGGTCGAGATCATCTCGGTCTATGACCGAGAAGTGCGCTCGGTCTCCTTTACGTTTCGGCTGCCGTCGGTCATTCGACTACTGCGCCGGATACGGATCAGGCGAAAATTCGACTACGTCCCCTTCTCGCGCGCCAACATTTATGCGCGCGACCATTACACCTGCCAGTACTGCGGGCACGTCTTCCCGACCGGGGACCTCACGTTCGACCACGTCGTGCCGGTCGCCCAGAGCGGCCGCAAGGATTGGGAGAACATCGTCACCTGCTGCATCACGTGCAACCGGCGCAAGGGGGGGCGAACGCCCGAACAGGCGGGCATGCGTCTCGTCCGCCACCCGCGCCGGCCGGACAAGGCGCCGGCGTTGCGCATCACCATCGGCCTGCGCGATACACCCGAGAGCTGGCGCGATTATCTCTACTGGAACGTCGAGCTCGACGACGACTGAGGTCGTCCGTCGGGCTCGCCGCACGGACGCCCGTGGCCCGTCCTGAGCTGACCGGCCTGTCGCCCCACCGCGCCGTAGCGGGCGGACGGGTGCGCCTCACGCTGACCGGCCTGGACGTCGCGGCCGTCTCGCTGCCGCAGATCCGCATCGGCGACGACACCGTTCGCGCCGCCTTCGCCTCCCCGACCAGCGTCGCCTTCGTCGTACCGCCCGGGACCGCCTCGGGCCACCTGCCGCTGCGCCTGGACGCCGTCCCCGGCCAGTCGGTGTTCCTCGACGTCGGGGCGCCCCTCGCGACCGGGGTCCACCAGGTCGACAGCCCGGTGGTCGACGCCGCCGGCACCATCTACGCCACCTGCAGCGGCTCTCGCGGCCAGCAGTCCAGCGTGTCCATCTATCGCATCGGCGCCGACGGCGTCCGCGACGTGTTCGTGACGGGGCTGACCAACGCCACGTCGATGGCCTTCGATCCGCAGGGCCGGTTGCACGTCTCCAGCCGCTTCGACGGCACCGTGTCGCGCATCGACGACGCCGGCCGCGCCGAGACGATTGCCACCGAGCTCGGCGTCGCCTGCGGCCTGGCCTTCGATCCGGAGGGCGTGCTCTACGTCGGCGATCGATCCGGCACCATCTTCCGGCTGTCGCACAGCGGCCACGCCACGCCGTTCGCGTCGCTGCCGCCCAGCGTCGCCGCCTACCATCTGGCCTGGCACCCCGCCGACGCGGCCCTCTACGTCACCGGTCCGACGATCTCCACGCGGGACCGCGTCTACCGGATCGGCCGGCAAGGCGACATCCGGACGGTGTACGAAGGGTTCGGCCGGCCGCAGGGGCTCACCGTGGACACCGACGGCTCGCTCCTGGTGGCCGAGGCGCTCGCCGGCGCCAGCGGCATCTATCGCCTGCGCCACGGACAGGCCGACCCCGAGCTGGTCGTGTCGGGGCCGGCGCTGGTGGGCGTGGCGGTGCATCCCGCCGGCGGCTACGTCGTGGCCACCGCCGAGGCCATCTATCGCTGCGGCTGAGGTCAGCCTGGGTTCAGGGGACCAGCCTGCCGCCGAAGAACGACGGCAGGGGCAGGCTCCGCATCGTGTGCAGTCCGGGCGGCGCGGCCAGGACCTTCGGGATCGAGTTGACGGCAATCGACGCCGTGGCGATGTCGCCGTGGACGCCGCCAGCCAGCTTCATGCGCAACGGCGGCGTGCCCTCGATGCGGATCGCGTCGTAGGACTCCGGCGCCCCGAGGTAGGCCTCCATGTGCAGCGTGATCACCGGCTCGCCGTCGCGGTAGCCGACGCCGTCCTGGATCAGGCCGCAGACCTGGCCGGCCTCGACCTGCAGGAACTGGCTGGCGATCGGCGCCTCCGCGATCTTCGGCACGATGTCGTCGGTCACCCGATCGAGCGTCCAGCCGAGGGCGTCGGCGATCATCGTGATCGACTCGGCCAGGCCGACGTGGCGCACCGTTCCGGCGTCGACGCGCGCCTGGAACGCCTCCCGCGTCAAGCCGGAGCCGATCTTCTGCTGGAACGGCAGCCGCCGGATCCGGGCGTCCTGGATGCGATCGACGTGCACCGCCTGCACCGACTCGCAGACGCCGGTCAGCATGATCGGCAGCGCGTCCATCACGAAGCCGGGGTTCACGCCGGTGCCGAGGATGGCGACCCTGCCCTTCTTCGCCAGCGCGTCGATCTGGCGGGCGAAGCGGCGGCGGGCCCGGGTCGGATACGCGAGCTCCTCGGTCGTGGAGACGATCGGAACCCGGCGCTTCACGATGGCCGCGACCTGCGGCACCAGCCTGGCGATCGACGAGCTGGTGCAGAGGATGGCGACGTCCGGCTTGGTCGCGCGGATCACCGCGTCGACGTCGTCGGACACCTTCAGGCGCAGCTTGCGGCCGAGTTCGGCGACGTCGCCGAGATCGCGCCCGACCTTGCCCGGATCGATGTCGACCGCCCCGACGGCGGTGAGGCCCTTGCGGCCGGCAACCTGACGGACCACGCCGAGGCCGATCGGCCCCAGCCCCACGTGCAACACGCGAATCGGCATAGCGGGGCGGATTATAGCTGGCCGCCCGCGGCGGCCCGTTCGCCGGCGCGCAATGCGGTACCATCTCGGCCGATGCTGGCCCTCAGAGAAGCGCTGGCCGCCTATCGCGACGGCTGGAGGCGGGTCTGCCAGGCACCCAGGATCCTCGTCCTGCTGGCCGGTGCGACCATGCTCGTCAGCGCGACGCTGGAGAGCGCGCCCGGCTCGCGCGCGCCCGTCCTCGACGTCTTCGAGCAGCTCGGCACCGCGCTGATGGGCGGCGCCATCGCCGCGGCTCTCGACGCCAGCGACGTGACCAGCCGTCTCGGCGGCGAGTCGGCGCCGTGGCTGCTGTGGCTGCTCGTCGCCATCGCCGGCGTGGTCCTCACCGGCGGCGTCATGGATCGGTATGCGCGGCAGCGGCCGCTCGACGCCCGCGCGTTCTGGGGCGTGTCGGGCGAGCTGGCGTTCCGCCTGATCCGGCTGAGCGCGATCGGCGGCGCGCTGTTCACGGTGCTCACCGGCGCGCTCGTCGTGCTGCTGGACGCCATCGCCGCCGCGGCCCTCGCCGCCGCCGGCCCCGAGCACGGCGAGACGATGCTGTCGGCGCTCGAGCTGTCGCTCGCCGTGCCCTATCTGGCGGCGGCGCTGGCGCTGTTCGCCGCCACCGACGCCGGCCGGGTGCGGATGGTCGTCGAGCGGCGCCACAGCGCGCTGTTCGCGTTCACCGCCGGCGCCCGCTTCGCCTGGCGGCACCGCGGGACGGTCGTCCTCCTCTACGCGGCGCTGTTTGCGACCGCCGGCCTCCCCTGGGCGCTGATCTCGGCCGTCGAGCTGTGGCTGGAGCCAGGCGCCGTCCTGGCGCGGCTCCTCGACGCCGCCCAGGTGGGCGCCGCGATCACCGCGGCGCTCGTCAGCGCCGCCGCCGCCACCGCCCTGTTCCAGGCGGCGCTGGCGCACGCCTCCTACGTGGCGCCGCCGCGCCTCGTCTGGCCGGACTCCCCGGCGATCGAGACGCTCGGCGATCGTGACTTTCCTCCGGCCGTCTGAGACACTCTCGGCGAGTGTCCCGGCCGGCGCCCCCGGCAGGCCTGGCCCGGCGCCGAGATCCGCAATGCTCCAGCCGCCTGCCACGACCGCGACGATCCTGATCATCGACGACCAGGAGAGCAACCTGCGCCTGCTGGAGCGGGTGCTGATCAGCGCCGGCTATCAGGCCTTCGTCAGCTCCACCGACCCGCTCAAGGCGGTCGATCTCTACCGGCAGTACCGGCCCGACCTCGTGGTGCTCGATCTGCACATGCCGATGCTGGACGGCATCGGCGTGCTCGAGCGGCTCAACGAGCACATGCCCGAGGGCACCTACGTGCCGGTCCTGGTAATCACCGGCGACCTGAGCCCGACGACCAAGCAGCGCGCGCTCTCGGCCGGCGCCAAGGACTTCCTCGGCAAGCCCTTCGATCCGCTCGAGGTCGTGCTGCGGATCAAGAACCTGCTCGAGGCCCGCTCGCTCTACGTCGAGCTCCAGCGCCAGAACGAGGTGCTCGAAGAGAAGGTCGCGCAGCGCCGCTACGAGCTGGAGGACGCGCAGCTCGAGATTCTCGAGCGCCTGGGCCGCACGGCGGAGTTCCGCGACGACGACACGATGCAGCACACGCAGCGCGTCGGCGCGATCTCGGCCCGCATCGCCGAAGCGCTGGGCCTGCCCGACGACCTGGTCAAGACGCTGCGCCTGGCCGCGCCGCTGCACGACATCGGCAAGATCGGCGTCCCCGACAACATCCTGCTGAAGCTGGGCAAGCTGACGCAGGAGGAATACGACGTCATCAAGACGCACACCGCGATCGGCGCGCGCATCCTCTCGGGCAGCACGCACCTGCTGCTGCAGATGGCCGAGCAGATCGCCCTCACCCATCACGAGCGCTGGGACGGCCACGGCTACATCGGCGGCCTGCGCGGCGAGGAGATCCCGCTCGTCAGCCGCATCGTCGCCGTCGCCGACGTGTTCGACGCGCTGACCCACCAGCG
>Ga0207678_10004144_pt1 | contig 13030 bp, 12 predicted proteins | sample KBSC63metaG_FD_184319 | JGI IMG/M metagenome (GOLD analysis project Ga0207678, IMG submission 184319) | Corn rhizosphere microbial communities from Kellogg Biological Station, Michigan, USA - KBS C6-3 metaG (SPAdes) (version 2) | ecosystem: Host-associated > Plants > Roots > Rhizosphere > Soil ... | reverse complement strand
GGTGGCGCTTCCGGGCCCTCTTCTGTCTGGGGCTCAGAGACAATCTCAGTCACGACAGAGCCTGAGCGGGCTGCTTTCCGAGCCGCCCGCCAGTGCGTGATCCGGATTGCGAGGATCGCGAATTCGTAGAGGCCGTAGAGCGGCACCAGCAGCAGCAGCATCGAGACGACGTCGGGCGGCGTCAGCACCGCGGCCACGGCGGCAGCGGCGACGATCGCGTAGCGGCGCGACTTGGCCAGCTGGTCGCGCGTAACCAGCCCGGCCCGCTCGAGGATCATGAGGAGGATGGGCAAGAGGAACGCCGCGCCGAAGCCGAAGATGAAGCGGGTGCAGAACGTCAGATAATTGCCGACGCCCGGCAGCGCTTCCTGATTGATCCCGCCGTAATTCCCCTGGAAGCTGAGCAGGAAGTGCAACGCCCATGGCATCGCCACGAAATAAGCAAAGCTCGCCCCGATCGCGAAGAACAGCGGGGTCATCAGGAGGAACGGCAGGAACGCCTTTTTCTCTTTCACATAGAGGCCCGGAGCCACGAATCGCCACAGCTGCGTGGCGATAACCGGAAAGCTCAGCATCAGTGCGGCGAACAACGACACCTTCACTTGAGTGAAGAAGGCCTCGAAAATGTCGGTGTAGATGAGCTTGCCCTGGCCGGCCCGCAGCAGCGGCTGCACCAGCACTGCGAAAATCTGCCTGGCGAAGGTAAAGCAGATGAAGAAGGTAATGACGAGCGTCACGAGGCACCACAGGAGGCGCCGGCGCAGCTCGATCAGATGTTCGAGCAGCGGCTGCTTGGAGTCATCGATATCCCTCACGGCAAGGGCCGCTTCTCGGGCGGGAGGTCGTCGCCCTCGCTGGGTGCGATCGGCGGCATTTCATCGGGTTGGCCCGGCTCGGGATAGTGGGCGTCCGGCGGATGGAGCTGCATGATCCGCTCATTCTCCTCGCGCCACTTCTTCTCCATTTCCTCGAGCTCGGCTTCGCGGATCATATTCTCGATGCCAGAGGTGAAATGGCGCGCCATTCCCCGCATCCGGCCGACCCAATAGCCGACCGTGCGCATGACCTTGGGCAGGTCCTTGGGCCCGATGAAGATCAGCGCGAGGATCGCGACGACCGCGAGCTCGGAAGAATCGACGCCGAACACTTATCTGGCGCTTAGAGCGCGTCGTCGTCTCGGCGCGGCGGCGGAGCGGTCGGCTCGTCGCGGCGCGGGGTCACGTCGATCGTGTCGGGGTCGCGCGAGATTCGCGGCGGCTCGGCCCGGCGCCGTTCTTCCTCGTAACGCCGGCGCTTCTCGTCCTCGTCGTCGGCCATGCCCTGCTTGAAGCTTTTGAGGCCTTTGGCGACGTCGCCCATCATCGACGAGAAGCGGTTCCCGCCGAACAACAGCAGCAGGATGATCGCGAGGATCAGGATATGCCAAATGCTAAAACCGCCCATCACGGAAACTCCTTTGAGGCGCGTATCTAGTCCGCCTCGTCTTCGCTTTCCAGTTGAAGCTGGAACACGGACTCGTCGAGCGGATCCAAAAGTCCCGCGGCCTTGAGATCGTCGATGCCCGGCAGATCGCGCCGCGAGCCCAAGCCAAAGTGGGTGAGGAACTCCTGCGTCGTCGCGTAGAGAAGCGGCCGCCCCGGCCCCTCGCGCCGGCCGGCCGGACGGACCCAGCCGGCGTCCATCAGCACATCGAGCGTGCCCTTGGATATCTGCACGCCGCGGATCGCCTCGATCTCGGCGCGGCTGACGGGCTCGTGATAGGCGATGATCGCCAGCGTCTCGGTCGCAGCGCGCGACAGGCGCCGCGGCTCCTCGCGCGTCCGCCGCAGCAGATGCGCAAGATCGGGCGCGGTCTGGAAGTGCCAGCGGCCGCCGCGCTCGACCAGGTCGATCCCGCGCCCTTCGTAATGCCGAACGAGCTCCGCCAGCGCGAGCTCGACCGGCCCCTCGCCGACATGCTCGGCGATTTCGTCGACGCTGAGCGGAGTCGCCGACGCGAAAACGGTCGCTTCGACCGCGCGGGTGAACTCATCGATCATGCCGCAGCCCTCAAGCGGATCGGGCCGAACGGTTCGTCCTGGGCGATGTCGAGCCGGCCGCGGCGGGCAAGCTCGAGCGCCGCAAGGAAGCTCGACGCCAGCGAGGACTTGCGGAATTGCGGGTCCTGGGTCGACGGCAGGAAGCTTTCGAGGACCGTCCACTCAATCGCCTGGCCGATCATCCGCCCGACCCGCTCGATCGCCTCCTCTAGGGTCATCACGGCGCGGGCGTGGACGACGTGCATCGCTGGCGCCGAGCGCGCCTGGACCGCGCCGTAGGCCGCGAACAGGTCGAAGTCGCGCACCTGCCACGCCGCCTTACGCACCAGCCGCAGCCCTTCGGGATTGCCGCGTAGGAAGACATCCCGGCCGACACGGTCGCGGCCGAGCAGGCGCGCCCCGGCTTCGCGCATCGCATCGAGCCGCTGCAGGCGCATCTGCAGCCGCAGCGCGATTTCCTCGGGGCTCGGGTCCTGCTCGGGGTCCTTGGGCAGCAGCAGGCACGATTTGAGGTAGGCGAGCCACGCCGCCATCACGAGATAATCGGCTGCGATCTCCAGCTTCAGCGCGCGCGCCTGCGACAAATAAGCGAGATATTGCTCGACCAGCTGGAGGATCGAGATCTGCGCGAGGTCGACCTTCTGCGCCCGCGCAAGGTTGAGCAGCAGGTCGAGCGGCCCTTCCCAGCCGTCGAGCGCGAGCGTCAGCTCGTCCGACTGGCGTACCGGCCGCTCGTCAAAGTCCTCGTCCACAAGCGCGAGAATATCATCAGTTGGGCGGCTGCGAAGGCGCAAACCCAAACTGTTGGGGATAACTAGGGGCGGCGGCGGCGGTGCCCTATACCATCGCCAGCAGCGCGTCCCGCTTCGCCACCACCTCCGCGAAGCTCGGTCCGTCGTCATCGTCGGTGAGAGTCGTCGCCATCGCCCGCGCCAGCCGCGCCTCGGCCTCGGCGCCGAGTGGCGGAACCGAGGCCGCGACTGCGACCATCTCGTCCATCTTGCCCGAGCAGTGCAGAGCTGCGTCGCAGCCCGCGGCAACCACCCCGGCGGCGCGGCTGCCGAAATCGCCCTGAAGCGCCTCCATGCCGAGGTCGTCGCTCATCAGGAAGCCGTCGAACCCGATGCGGCCGCGGATCACGTCGCCGATGACGGTCGGCGACAGGCTCGCCGGGTGATCCGGATCCCACGCGGTGTATATGACGTGCGCCGTCATCCCCATCGGCGCCGACGACAATCGCTCGAACGGTTCGAGGTCGCTTTCGAGCTCGTCCGCCGAGGCGGTGACGACCGGGAGCTCCTTGTGGCTGTCGACCAGCGCCCGGCCATGCCCCGGGATGTGCTTGATGATTCCGACGACTCCGGCCGAAGCGAGCCCGTCGAGCACGGCGCGGCCGAGCGCCGCGACCTGCATCGGCTCCGACCCGAGCGCGCGATCGCCGATCACGTCGCTCGCGCCGGGCTGGCGGACGTCGAGCAACGGCAACGCATCGACGTTCACCCCGGATTCGCGCAGCGTCAGGCCGATCGCCCGGGCGTTTGAACGCACCGCCTCGATCGCCGACGAGGGCGCGAGCGCGTAAAGCTGATCGAAGCGCTCGGCGGCGGGGAACGCCGGCCACACCGGCGGCTTCATCCGCGCCACTCGCCCGCCCTCCTGGTCGATCAGGATGGGAAGGTCGGGGCGCCCGCTGAGATCGCGCAAGGCGTCGGTCAGCCGCAGGACCTGCGCCGCATTCTCGCAATTGCGCTTGAACAAGATGAAGCCGGCCGGGTCAGCATCGCGGAAGAACGACCGTTCGTCGTCGCTGAGCTCGAGGCCTTCGAGGCCGTAGATCGCTGCCTGCATCTATTGGGCCACGAAGCAATTCTCGCCGGCGGCCTTCAGCGTCTGGCAGACTTGCCTCGCGTCCGCGGGCGAAGCAGCGCCGCCGCGCAACCGGATTCCGCCGGGGAACGGCACGATCATCTTGCTGAGGGCGCCAACCGCCGGGAAGCGAGCCGAAAGCGCGGACCAAGCCCGCTCCGCCTGCGCCTTGTTGGCGAAGGCGCCGAGCTGGACGACGCTGCCGGTGCCGCCAGTGGCCTTGGGCGCTTCGGCGACGGCCGGCGCCGTCTCCTTCGGCTTGTCCGGGGCAGTCGCTTTCGGCGCGGTCGCAGGGGGTACGGGCGCGATGCCGGTTTCCCTCACTTTGCTGAGGTCGAGCTGCGCGTCCTTGTCCTCGCCGGCGCTGGTCTCGAACGCAGTCTCGCTGTCGCCCGCGACGTTGAGCCCGCCGGGATTGGGCGGCTTGACCTTGTACGGACCAGGCTCGGCCTTGATCAGCTCGGGTGGGCCGTTTCCGGACGCATCGCGCCGGCCGATCCAGAAAAAGGTCGCTGCGACCAGCGCGGCCGCAAGCAGGACGACGACTAAGGCAGCGAGCATTTTGCGCGCGGAAACGCCTCGCGGCTCGTCCTCGTCCTCGACCGCCGCAAGCCACGGCAGCTGGCCGTCGTCATAGGCGCGCTGGTCGCTCACCGCTCGACCGCTTTCCGCGTGCCGGGAAGCCCGACCACGGCGCAACTGAACCGGATGCGTTCCATGCGCTGGCACAGGACTTCGCTATGCGCCTGCGACGTCGTGCCGATCTGGAAACGATAGAATGGCCGGCCGCGCGAGTTGCGGGTTTCCACGACGACCGCCGGAAGCCGCTTCACGCCCGGATATGCGCGAACCATGTAGGTCCAGCCGCGCTTGGCCTGCAGCCGCGTGCCGAAGGCGCCGATCTGCACCACGCGCCCGGCTGCTCCGGCCGAGGTCCACGGCGACCACAAACGGACGTTCTGCGTGTTGACCGGGCGCGGAATTACGGGCGCCGGAGCCTTTTGCTGGGCGGCGACGCGGTCGCGCTCCTCGGTCGCCACCGTCCGCTGGACCCTGTCGGCGACGCTCTTCGGGACCGACCGCGGCAAGGGCCGCCACGCCGGCCGGCTCGGTGCAGCGCCGCGCTCGGTCACGCGACGAACCTCCGGCTCCGGCACTGGCTGCACCTCGGGGACAACGACGGGCTGGACATCCTCTGGCGAAGGCACGGTAGATCGCTTCGGCAGGGTCACGCTCGCGCTCGGCGGCGCAGCGGTCGATCTCTTCTGAGGAGTCTCGGTGCTCCGTGTGCCGAGCCAATAGGAAAAGCCGGCGACGAGCAGGATTGCCGCGACCGCCCAGCCAAGGAAGCCGGTCGGCAGACTTGTCCGCTTGGGCGCCGCAGGCGGCCTCGCCGGCTCATCGGAGAGCCATGGCAGCCGGTCCATGCCGAGCGCCACCCGGCTGTCGGTCATCGTCAGCGCATCTCCTCGGTCGCGGTCACCCCCATTAGGCTCAACCCGCTGCGGATGATTTGCGCGATTCCGAGCGCCAGTTCCAGCCGCGCCCGCGAAAGTTGTGGATTATTTTCAACGAGGAAGCGCCGCTCAGGGTCGTCGTTGCCGCGATTCCACAAGGCGTGGAAATCCGACGCGAGATCATACAGGTAGAAAGCGATCCGATGCGGCTCGTGGGCCAGCGCCGCGCTCTCCACCGTCCGCGGATATTGCGCAGCGCGCCGGACCAGGGCGAGCTCCTCGTCATCGAGCAGCGCTAGGTCAGCCGGCGCGTCGAGGTCGACCCCCGCGTCGGCCGACTTGCGCTTCAGCGAGCTGATCCGCGCATGGGCGTACTGGACGTAGAAGACCGGATTGTCCTTCGACGCCTCGACTACCTTCATGAAATCGAAGTCGAGCGGCGTGTCGGCGCGCTTGGTCAGCATCATGAAGCGGACGACGTCCTTGCCGACTTCGCCAACGACTTCGGCCAGTGTGACGAAGTCGCCCGAGCGCTTCGACATCTTCACCGGTTCGCCGCCGCGGAACAGCCGGACCATGTTGATCAACTTGACGTCGAGATCGACCTTGCCGTCGGTCAGCGCCTTCACCGCCGACTGCACTCGCTTGACGGTGCCGGCATGGTCGGCGCCCCAGATGTTGACCAAATGATCGGCGTTCTGCGCCTTCTGCCAATGATAGGCGGCGTCGGCGCCGAAATAGGTCCAGCTTCCGTCCGACTTCTTCATCGGCCGGTCCTGGTCGTCGCCGAACTGGGTCGAGCGGAACAGGGTCAGCTCGACCGGCTCCCACTCGTCGTGGGGATCGAGGCTCTTGGGCCGCTCGAGCACGCCTTCATAGACCAGGCCCTTGTCGCGCAGCACCTGCGTCGCCCGCTCGACCGCGCCCGAGCGCTGGACCTCGGCCTCGGACGAGAAGAGGTCGTGGTGGATGTCGAGCAGGCCGAGATCGTGGCGGATGAGGTCGAGCATCGCCTTGATCGCCGCGTCACGGAAGACCGGCAGCCACTCGGCTTCCGGCGCGCTGGCGTAGCGGTCGCCATATTCGGCTGCGAGCACGACGCCGACCGGCTTCAGATAGTCGCCCGGGTAGAAGCCCTCGCCGATCTCGCCGATGTCGGCGCCGAGCGCCTCGCGATAGCGGAGGTGGACCGACCGGGCGAGCGTATCGACCTGGGCGCCAGCGTCGTTGACGTAATATTCCTTGGTCACCCGGAAGCCCGCAGCCTTGAGCAGCCGCGCGAGGCTGTCGCCGACCACCGCCCCGCGGCAATGGCCCATGTGCAGTGGCCCGGTCGGGTTGGCCGACACATATTCGACATTGACCCGCTCGTTCGCGCCGACCGTGGAGAGGCCGTATTCGTCGCCCTGGCGCAGGATAGTCGTGAGCTCGTCGCGCCACGCGTCCGGGGTCAGCCGCAGGTTGATGAAACCGGGGCCGGCGACCTCGACCGAAGTGACCGACCGCAGAGCCTCCAGCTTCGGCTTGATCGCCTCGGCCAGCGCGCGGGGATTGGTGCCGGCGGCTTTGGCGAGGACCATCGCTGCGTTGGTCGCAAGGTCGCCGTGCGCCGGATCGCGCGGCGGCTCGACCGTGACATTCCGCCGGTCGAGCTCCGCCGGCAACGCGCCGTCGGCAACGAGATCGTCGAGCACTCCGTCGAGAAGCGCGGCATATTGGGCGTAGAGGCTCAAGTTCGGTGCACCAGTGCTGGAAAGCGTGCGCCTCTAGCGCAGCACTCGCGCCGCGTCACCCGTGGTCAGGCGGTCAGCTGCTGGCGGAGGACTGTCCCACGCGTCTCGGGGAACAGAGCGCTGAGAACCTGCCGCCCATCGAGGCGATAGTGCTGCGCGAGCGCCGCTGCGATCAGCGCGTCGAGGTCGGTCGTCGGCTTCAAATCGCGGCCTTCGTACAGCGCTGCTTGGTTGAGGCCCGGCCAGTCGGCGATCACCTGCCCGCCGGCGACCCCACCGCCGAGGAGCATCGACACCGACGCCTGGCCGTGGTCGGTGCCGCCGGTGCCGTTGGGTGCAACGGTCCGGCCGAACTCGGTCGCGACTACGACCAGTGTATCGGCCCAGTCCGCGCCAAGCCCGGTCTTCAGCGCGGCGACCATCTGGTCGAGGCCGCGCAGTTGCGCGTTGAGGCGTCCGCGCTGGCCCGAATGCGTGTCCCAGCCGCCGGTTTCGATCATCGCCAGCCGGGCGCCATTCTCGCCACTCAGCAGCTTCGCCGCGAGCGCTCCGGTTGCAGCGCCGTTCTGCGCCGTCCCTGCGGCGAGGTCGCCGGCTGTCATCCGGGTCTCCATCGCGGCGCTCCACAGGCCGTGGAGCTGCTGGTCGCTTTCATAAAGCTTGCCGACGCGCGTCAGCAGGTCGTCCGACGCTCCGGGCAGTGCGGACGGCGCGTAGGACGAGACCTCATGCGGGCCGCGGAGCGCCATCGGCACGGTCGAGGACAGCGCGAGCGCCTTCGCGTCGTCCGGCGGCAGCAGCCCGATCAGGCGGTTCATCCAGCCGTCCTTGACCCGATAGGCGGCCAATCCGCCAGTCTCGAGCACGTTCTGGCCGTCGAAATGGGAGCGGTCGCGGTAGGGTGAGGCGACGGCGTGCACGAACAGCGTCTGCTTGGCCTGGTATAGCTTCGCGGTTTCGCCGAGGGCGGGGTGCAAGGTGAAGAAGCTGCCGAGCTTCGTGCCATGATCGAAATCAGCCGCGAAATCGCCGCGCACCGAGGCGTAGGCTGGATCGCCCGTCGGCGCGACGACGTGCAACCCGTCGGCCGCGCCGCGCTGGATGATGAACACGAAGCGCTTCGCCGTATTGGCGCGGGCGAAGGCCATGCGCGGCATACCGAGCATCGCGAAGGTCGCGGCCGCGCCGCTCGCGCCAAGGAAGAAACGGCGGCTGAACATGCTCATCTCCTCACGAACTCGGGGCTGACCAAAAGCAGCGCGAGGCCTTCGGCCGGGCTTTCGGCGCGGGCGATGGCCGTGCGCGTCGGTTCGCCGAGCGAGCCGGGCAGGACCTTCTCGGCAATCGCCCGCGGATCCACCGAGGAGCCGACACGGTCGGCGATGCGCTGCGCCACTTCGACCCGCCGCACGAGCGCTTCGGGCGCGGCCCAGCTCGCCGCGATGTCGTCGAAGCCGGCGGGCGAGCCGGGCTTCCAAGTCGGCTGGCCGAGCTGGGTCATCAGCGCTCCAGCGACGTCCGGCTCGATCTCGGTCTGGTCGAGGGCGCGGAGCGCCGAGACGGACCATTCCCACGGAGTCTTGAACTTGAGCGGTTGCGCCGCCCAGGCTTCGGGCGAGTCGATGATCGCGCGATAGACGGTCGGGAGGTCGCCGCCGCTCTTGAGATAGGCTCGGGTCAGCCGGTCGACCATCGCCTGCGGCGGGTCGTCGCCGGCGAAATGCCGCGCGAGCTTCGTCGCGATATGCTTCGCCGTCGCCGGGTTGGCGGCAAGGTCGAGCAGGATCGCGCGCGCCTGCCGCTCGCCCTCCGCGCCGTAGCGGCGACCCATGATCGTCCGCTCGCCCGGCTGGTGGATCAGCTCGGCGAAGGCGAACTCGCCCGCCGGTCCGCCGCCGAGCATCCGCGCCGCGGGCCCGCGCCCGAGACCGCTCACCGTCCAGCCGGTCAGCGCCCGCGCGAACTCGGTGACGTCGGCCTGGGTATAGCCGGTGCGCACGCCGAGCGTGTGCAACTCCATGATCTCGCGGGCGAGATTCTCGTTGAGGCCGCGTTTCTTGCCGCCGCGTGCGGCGATGGCCTGCCCGGCTCGCGAGTCCGGCCCGATCGACTGCGCCTGGTCAAGATAGAGCAGCATCGCCGGATGCTGCTCCACCGCGATCAGCATGTCCGAGAATTTGCCGAGCACGTGCGGCCGGATCGCCTCGAACTCGAGCAGCCCGGCGACCGGGATCACCGGCAATTTGTCGATCGAGACAGCGAAATGGTTGGCCCAGAAGTGGACCAGCCGCTCGACGAACGGACTGCGGCTGGTGAGCGCTGCGTTGAGCCGCGCGCCGGCCATCGCGACGTAATCGTCGCGGATGCCACGGCGGAGAAAGCGCTTGGCCGAATCGCCGGGTTTGTCCGGAGCAGTGCCGGTCGGCATCGCAGCGGCCATGCGCTTGGCCTGCCCGGCCATGCGCTGCTCGGAGATGTAGTCGGCGAGCTGTCGGACGACGTCGCTGCGCGGCGGGACGGCGGCGAGCGCCTGCGGCCGCGCTTCGAACCGGTCGAACTGGGACAGCAGCCAGGCCTTGCGGTCGGCTGGAACGCCGTCCGCCGAACGGGCGCCGAGGCCGAAGCGATTGAGCGCGATTGCCGTTGGATTCACTGGAGAAACCCCTTCGGACCATTGCTGCTCCGAGCGGGCTGAACGCCTGGTGAAGCTGCCTAGAAGCGGTCCGGCAGGTGGACTGGCCCGACGATCTCCTCGTGCCGCGCGATTGCGAAGGTGTCGGTCATACCGGCGATGAAGTCGCCGATGGTCCGAAGCTGCTCGACCGTCGTCCCGCCGCGGCGCCAGGATTCGGGCAGCAGCTGCCGATCGGCGCGATAGGCCGCGGCGAGGTTGGCGACGATCCGCTCGGCTTCCTCGCGCACCTGCTGCAGCTGCGGCGATTCATAGAGGCGCGAATAGAGGAACCGCTTCAGCCCCCGCTCCTCCTCGGCAAGTCCGGTCGAGAAGCCCGCCAGCTGCGCCCCGGCGTGGCGGACATCGTCGACGCTGCCGACCCCGGCCTCACGGACCCTGCGCTCGGTCTCGGCGAGGACGTCGCCAACCATGGTCCCGATCATGTCGCGGACCAGCGCGCGCTGGCGCTTGTCGTTGGAGATTCCCGGATGGCGCTCGCCGATCGCCGACCAATGGCGGCCGACCAACGGGAGCTCGAGCAGCTCGTCGAGGTTGAGGATGGCCGAGCGCAGGCCGTCGTCGATGTCGTGATTGTCATAGGCGATGTCGTCGGCAATCGCCGCGACCTGTGCTTCGAGCGAGGGCCAGGTGCCGAGCTCTAGGTCCCATTCCGCGTTCGCCTCGGCCATCGCCCAGGTCGGGTCGAGCACCGGCCCGTTATGCTTGGCCAATCCCTCGAGCGCCTCCCAGCTGAGGTTGAGCCCGTCGAAATCGGGATATGGCGCCTCGAGCCGGGTCACCAGGCGAATGCTGTGGGCATTGTGGTCGAACCCGCCGGCGTCGGACAACGCGGTTTCGAGCGCGCTCTCCCCGGCATGGCCGAACGGCGGATGCCCGAGGTCGTGGGCGAGGCACAGGGCCTCGGTCAGATCCTCGTTGAGGCCGAGCGCTCGCGCGATGGTCCGACCGATCTGGGCGACCTCGATGCTGTGCGTGAGCCGGACCCGGAAATGATCGCCGTCCGGCGCGACGAACACCTGCGTCTTGTGCCGCAACCGGCGGAACGCGACCGAGTGGACGATCCGGTCGCGGTCGCGCTGGAACGCGTCACGGGGCCCGCGCGGGCCGAGGTCGGGCTCGGGATGAAGGCGTCCGCGCGACCGGTCAGGCCGGGCGGCGACGCCGGGTGGAAGGCTCATTCCGTGCCGAGTGGCACAATCTGGTCCGAGGGGGAATTGGTCCAGCTGAACGCGTCGACTCCGACGGTGTGGAGATCTTCGGCGAAAATCTCCGCGTCGGACGAACCGCGGAACGGCCCGATCACCAGCCGCGCCCGATCCGGGCTCCGGGCGACATAGCCGCTAATGCCGTCGAACAGGTCGCGGTTGCGCGATTTGAGGCGGCGGAACTGGTCGGGCAGCGCCTGCGCGTTCTGACCGCTGGCGAGCTGGAGCCACACCTTGGGCTCCTCCGTCCGCGCGACCTGCCGACGGACCGGCGCCGTGTAGGAGACCTGGGTCGGCGCGCTTTGCCACGTGGGCATCGGCGCTGCGGGAGCCGGCGCCTGCGGGGCGCGAAGCTGCTCCTCGATGCCGGCGAGACGGTCGACGGTACCGGAGGTGCTGACGGGCGGCGTGGCGAAAGGCGAGGCGATCGTCGCCGACGCGACCTGCGGCGCGCCGGAATCGGGGAACATGCCGAGGTTCACCGCGGCGGCCTTCTGGCCGGCGGCAAGCGTCGGCAGCCGTTGCAGGAAGGGCGACACGCGCGCCCAGCTGCCGGGCATCGCGGCGTCGATCGCGACCATCGCGCCTTGCGAATCGCCGCTGAGCGCGAGAACGAACGCACGGACCCGCCCGGCCGCAGTATCGCCCCTGGCTGAGAGTGGAGCGAGCGTCTGCATCGCGCCGGCCTTGTCGCCGCTGATCGCGAGGCTGAGCGCGAGGCGGCGGCGCGCTTCGATAGCATCGGGGCCCGTGAGCGCCGCGCGATAATCGGCCTGCGCGAGCTTCTGCTGGCCCATGAGGTCGTAAGCGAGGCCGCGGTCGCAGCCGATCTGCGCCGGACCGGCGCCGAGCTGCACTGCGCGGGTGAAATAAGGCATCGCCGCCGAGGGCTCCCCGTTCGCGACGGACACCGCGCCCATGCCGGCCTGAGGCAGCGGGCTGCGCGGATTGACCTCGTCGGCGCGGGCGAAGAAGCCGGCCGCGGCCTGCGTGTCGCCGATCTCGAGCGCGGCCTTGCCGGCGCCGATCAGCGAGCTGAAGTCCTTGGGATCGGACGCGAGCACGCGCAGATAGCGGGAGAGCTCGTCGGACGCGCTCTGCGGCTGCTGCTGATAACCATAGGCGCCCGAAACCTGCGCCGCAGTCGGCGCAGCGACGAGTGCGAGCATGGCTCCCGCGCACGTCAGAATCGGTCTCATGGTAAACAAACCCCGCATCAATCTCCCCGTGGGGGACTGAATCTTGCCGAAGCCTTTCTGCCTAGAGGCTTTACGATAGGTCGTGCGCGGCAGGCGGTGAGTAGCCGTTTTCGGTGAGATTCTAACGAGAAAGGGCGGCCCGTTGCCGGACCGCCCTTCGTGTTTCGCGAAAGCGCGCCTTACTGGTTATTTTGGCGGTTGAGAAAGCGCGGGATGTCGATCGGCTGCTTGAAACCGGGCTCCGCGACGTCCTCATCCTCGCCGATCTGCGCCTTCGGCGCACCGCGCGCGATGTTCGACATGCGCTCGAACAGGGTCCCGCCGCTGGTCACCGCGGGCGCTTCATCTGACTCTTCGTCCGCCGGCGGCGCGATCGGCGGCTTGCCGACCGGCGTCGTCAGGATGTCATCGTCGCCGAGCACGAGCTCGTCGCCCTCGTCCGTCGCTTCGGTGTCGAGGGTGAGATCGAGCGGGGTGTCGTCTTCGGCGACGGCCTCTACCTTGTCCTCTTCGACAACTTTCGGCGCGGCGGCCGGGGTCGTGTTGCGCGCCGCGGGGAAGGTGAACACCTTGCCCGGAGTCGGCTGCGACACCGCTTCGGCGTCGATGCCGGTGGCGACCACTGACACGCGGATGCGCCCGCCGAGGTCGTTGTTGAACGCCGAGCCCCAGATGATGTTGGCGTCGGGGTCGACCAGCTCCTTGATGTGGCTGGCGGCCTCGTCGACTTCCATCAAGCGCATGTCCTCGCCGCCGGTGATCGAGATGATCACGCCCTTGGCGCCCTTCATGCTGACGCCGTCGAGCAATGGGTTGGAGATCGCCTTCTCGGCGGC
>Ga0207678_10004143_pt1 | contig 13031 bp, 10 predicted proteins | sample KBSC63metaG_FD_184319 | JGI IMG/M metagenome (GOLD analysis project Ga0207678, IMG submission 184319) | Corn rhizosphere microbial communities from Kellogg Biological Station, Michigan, USA - KBS C6-3 metaG (SPAdes) (version 2) | ecosystem: Host-associated > Plants > Roots > Rhizosphere > Soil ... | reverse complement strand
GCCTTCCGCTGCGTCTACGACGGCGTCGAGGACCTGCGCGCGCTGATGCCCGACCTGACCGACGAGGAGGTCGCCAAGTCGGACTTCGGCACCTACCCGGAGGAGAAGTTCTTCGACGACATGGGACGCGTCACCGAGTATCGCACCGACCCCGACCTGTGCGAGCTGCTCGTCACGCGCAGCAGGTCCACAATGCTGTGGATGCGCGACAAGGGCGTCCGCTTTGTCCCCATCTGGGGCCGCCAAGCCTACAAGATCGGCGGCAAGTTCAAATTCTGGGGCGGGCTGACGGTGGAGTCCTGGGGCGGCGGGCCGGGGCTGGTGGAGGCGCTGACCAACATCGCGCGCAAGAACAACGTTGCCATCGCCTACGGGGCCCGTGCGGTTTCCTTGATCGCCGACGACGACGGCGTCAAGGGTGTGCGGGTGAAGCGCGCCGGAAAGACCGTGGACGTGATGGCCAAGTGCGTGGTCCTTGCCGCCGGCGGCTTCCAGGCCAACGCCGAGATGCGCACGCGCTATCTGGGACCCGGCTGGGAGCTCGCCAAGGTACGCGGCACGCGCTTCAACACCGGCGACGGCATCCGCATGGCGCTCGACATCGGCGCTATGCCGACCGGCAACTGGTCGGGCGGGCATGCCGTCGGCTGGGACCGCAATGCGCCGGAGTTCGGCGATCTCGAGGTCGGCGACAACTTCCAGAAGCACTCCTATCCCTGGGGCATCATGCTCAATGCCAACGGCGAGCGCTTCGTCGACGAGGGGGCCGACTTCCGCAACTACACCTACGCCAAGTACGGGCGCGTGATCCTGATGCAGCCGGGGCAGTTCGCTTGGCAGGTGTTTGACGCCAAGATCATCCCGATGCTGCGCGACGAGTACCGCATCAAGCGCGTCACCAAGGTGCGCGCCGACAGCCTGGAGGAGCTTACGGCCAAGCTCGACGACGTGAATGCCGCCAAGGCGCTCGAGACGATCAAGGCCTACAACGCGGCGGTGATGACCGAGGTGCCGTTCGACCCCAACGTCAAGGACGGCCGCGGCACCAGGGGGCTGGCGATCCCCAAGTCCAACTGGGCCAGCACCATCGATACGCCGCCGTTCGAGGCCTACGCGGTGACGTGCGGGCTCACGTTCACCTTCGGCGGCCTCAAGATCGACACGACCGCCCGCGTGCTGGACACGGAGGGCGCCGTCATTCCCGGGCTCTATGCGGCGGGCGAGTTGGTCGGCGGCCTGTTCTATTTCAACTACCCGGGCGGCACCGGGCTCATGAACGGCGCCGTGTTCGGCAGGATTGCGGGGGCCTCCGCCGGGCAGCGCGCGAAGCAGATACCTTAGTGCTCCCTCCTCCCGAGCGGGGAGAGGGAGGCATCACCCGTCGCTCGGCGGTGAGGTTGCGACCAGGAAGACCAGATCGACGAGCCCGGTGTTGGAGATCGCATGCTCGATCCCCGGCGGCAGGAAGATCACGTCGTGCTTGCGCACGACGTGACGCTCGCCGTCGATCTCCATCAGCCCTTCGCCTTCGAGCACGTGATAGACCTGCTCCTGCACCTTGTGCTTGTGGGGCTTTACGTAGGCCATCGGCTGATACATCGAAATTCGATAGTCGATGTGCCCCGAGCCCGCCGTCTCCGGCATCACCAGCGGCTTCGACAGCGCGCCGCCGAAGTGGTCGGGGAACTGCCGCCATGCCACCTCGGCGATGTTGCGGATGAACCATTTGCGCCCGGTCATCGCGGTACACCTCCCTTTCACTTTGGAGACACGGGGTCGCCCGGCACCCAGCGATTGCCGTACGCGGGCTCCTTGTGGGGCGTCGGCGGCAGCTGCCAGGTTCCGGTCGCGGGCGGCCGCACCTCGGCGTCGACGTGCACGTCGATGAGGAAAGGGCGGTTGGCCTTGATGGCGTGCTCCAGCGCGCCCTTGAAGTCCTCCGACCTGGTGATGGTGAGCGCATCGACTCCGGACGCCTTGGCCCAGCCGGCGAAGTCCGGATTGTAGGGCGTCCTGTTGCCGCCGGCGTGGAACATGGTGCCCAGCTCCCGCCCGCCGAAAAGCCCTAGCTGGATGTCACGGATCGACACCCAGCCGAAGTTGTTCCAGATCACCCACACCACGGGAATGTCGTACTCCACCGCGGTGCAGAGCACGTGCGGCACCATGCTGAAGCAACCATCGCCCGCAATCGCCACAACGGGCCGGTCGGGAGCCGCAAGCTTTGCGCCAAGCGCCCCCGCAGCCCCGAAGCCCATGCCGGAGAAACCCCACGAGTTGAGCATCGTCTGCGGCTGGCGCGCCTTCCAGAACTGCATGTACCAGTTGTGGTTGACGCCGACGTCGCAGGCGAGGATCGCATCGGGCGGCAGGATCTCCTGGCAGTCGGCGACGATGCGCTCGGGCCGGATCGGCGAGGTGTGGATGTCGAAGTTGGGGCGGGTGAACCTCTCCCACGCAGCCTGCCAGGTCTCGATGTCGGCATGCCAGGCCCTGAGCGCGCCCTCGCGCTTGGGCGCGCGCCTGTCCAGCTCGGTAAGAAGCTGACGCAGGACGGTGCGCGCGTCGGCGAGGATGGGCAGATCGGGCGGATAGTTGCGGCCGAGCTCGTCGGGGTCGACATCGATGTGGATGAGCTTGGCGTGCGGGAAGTTCCAGGAGTAGCCGGCGAGCCACGACGAGGCGGAGCGGTCGTCGAAGCGCGCGCCGACGGCGATCACCACGTCGGCGTGCCGCCCCGCCTGATTGGCCGGGTATGCGCCGTTGCGGCCGATGAACCCCAGCGACAGGGAGTCCGTCATGTCGAGGCAGCCCATGCCGTTGGGCGAGGAGATGACGGGGACGCGCAGGCGGTGGGCGAGCTCGGTCAGCTCCTTCCCGGCTTCGGAAAGTGTCACACCGTGACCTATGAAGAGGACCGGACGCTCGGCCTTCAGGATGATGTCCAGCGCCGCCGTCATCTGCTCCGGCGAGGCGCCGCTCCTCTGCGTGCCGAGCCGCGGAGCCGCCGGCGGCACCTCCACCTCGTCCTCCTCCTGGAAGACGTTGAACGGCACGTCCACGTTCACCGGCCCCGGACGCCCCGACAGCATCGCAGTCATCGCCTGCCGCAAGGCCAGCGGCAGCATGTCGACGCGGGTCGGCTGGAAGCTGCGCTTCACCACCGGGCGGACGATGTTCGGGAAGTCGGCCTGGAAGTGCTTGTTGATCTCCTGGAACGGGCTGCGGTTGAACTGCTGGGTCGGCACGTTGGCGGTGATGGCGAGCAGGGCGGAGCTGTCCGAGAGCGCCACCTGCAGCGGCATGACGATGTTGCACGAGCCCGGCCCGCAGGAGGTGAGCGTCGCCACCGGCTCGTGCCGCACGCGAAAGTAGGCATCCGCCATGTGCGCCGCGACCTGCTCGTGCCGCGGCGAGATCATTTTGATGCGGTCGCGCGCAGCATACAGCGCGTCGAGCATGCCCACATTGCCGTGTCCGCAGATACCGAAAACGTAGGGGATCCGGTTGGCGACCAGATACTCGGCGATCAGCTCCCCACCTTTCATGCGTGTCATTGCCTCGCTCATCCCACCCTGGATTTTGCCGCGGCCGCAAGACCCGGCCGCCCATGTGCCAGTATCACAATACCGTTTTTGATGCAGCAATGTGAGATGTTGCAGGTGTGCGCTGCGACGAGCGGACCCCTGCCAGGGGGACCTTGCAGCCTGCAAGCAATGTCGTTCGACATCGGGTGGGCCACGACTTGGAAGTGCCAAGGTGGAGCGAGCGTCCGCGATTGCCATCGCGGGGTACGGCGTCGATGTAGCGCGGCGTCACGGTTCCGATGTGGCCAACGTCGCCGCCGAAGCGGCGCCAGTCCCGTCTCCCCGTTCGAATGCCAAGACTAGGTCTAACAGACTACGGCGCACGCCCATCTCGATCCCGGCCCGGCCGGCTGCGCATGATCCGTTCGCGCGTGCCCTCCGGCAGAGTGACGACCAGATCGCCCTCGACGACGGCGATCTTGACGGGAAGGAGCCGCATGCGCGGATTGCCCTGGTGCCGACCGCTGCCGATGTCGAACTCATAGCCGTGCCAGGGGCAAACGACGTTCACGTGATCCTTGGAGAAGGCCAGCCCCAAGCTGGTCTTGTCGTCCGCGATCCGCTCCTCGACGCGGGCGATGATCTTGCCCCGGCACACCGGTCCGCCCATGTGCGGGCAGACATTCTCGTAGGCCGTGAACCTCCCATTGCGACGAAACACGCCGACCGCGATGCCATCGACCTCCACCACCTTTCGGCCAGGGTCCGGGAATGCGTCCGCCTTGCCGATCACAACTTCGCGCATATGGGCTCCTCCGAGGTCAGCGCGCGCGGCGGTACCACATGGACAGGTCGAACAGGTTGAGGTTGACCGCGCGCATCATCTCGCTGATGACCACGACGACCTCGGTCGGCGTGATCTTGTCGGCTGACACCGGATGAGGCGGCGTCGCCTCGACCTCGGCTTTGGCCGCGTAGAGCTTTATCATTGCGGTGAGTACACGCTCGATGTCGCCGCTCGCGATCTGGGACACCGCACCAGTCGCCAGCGCGCGTTCCGCCATCGCGGCGAGCGCCTCGGCGCAGCCGCCGAACTCTGTGCCGACGGGCTCGGCCGATCCGCCAGCCACGTCACGCCTCCGCGGCCGTGGCGGCGGCACGCACGTCGCGCGCTTCCGGCCGCAATCGCTTGACCTCCAGGTTGAACACCCGCGCCGCGTTGAGCCCCAGGATGTTGCGCTTGGCCTGCTCGCTGAGGAACGGAATGGTGGTGATGGAGCTCGGCGGGTCGAAATCCCAGTGCGGCCAGTCGGAGGCGAACAGCAATTGCGTCTCGGCATTCATGGCATGAAGGGTGGCCTCCAGCAGCTTCATGTTGGTCTTCTCCAGCGGCTGACTGGTGAAGTACATCTCTCGGATGTACTCGCTCGGCAGCCGCCTCAAGAGCGGCGCCTCGCACACTCGCATCATGAACTCGTGGTCGAGTCGCTGCATGATGAAGGGCACCCAGGCCACGCCGCTTTCGACCCACACCAGCTTGAGCTTCGGGAAGCGCTCGGGCAGCCCGTTGATCACCCAGTTGGTCAGGTGAATGAGGCTGTAGTGCACGAACGACAGCGCGTGCATGGAGATGAAGCGGTTGAGCTGCAGGAACGATGGGTCGCCCCAGTGGAAGCCCGAGTGGAACGCGAGTGGCTTGCCCAGCTCCTCGATCATGGCATAAAGCCGCATGTACTGGTCGTGATGCACGGGCTTGTTACGGCTGGCCGTGATTGCGAAGCCGATGACGCCCTTGGCGTCGCCGAAGTCCTTGACGATGTCGATGCACGCCTGAGGCGTGTTGAAGGGCAGATACAAGAGCCCCTTGATGCGCTCGTCATCAGGCAGTATCCGCTCAACCAGCCAGCGGTTGTAGGCACGCCCGACGGCGGCCTCGATGTCGTCCTGCGGGTGCATGCCGAGCACCAGCATCGGGGTGGGAAACACCACCTGGTAGTCGAGGCCCATCGCATCCATCGAACGGCGCGCCAGCTCGGTGAAGTGATGGCACTCGCTGCCGTCGACCGCCTCGGCCAGTGCCACCTGGTGGGGAATGCGCCCATAGACGTTCTGATAGAGCATGCCCGGCTGGGCGTTGAGGAGAGCCGTTGAGACGCCCGGCCTGGACTGCATGGCCTGGCCCATCTGCCGGATCACGTCGTTGTCGATGCGCTCGATGATCTCCGGCCAAAACTGGGTCTCCGTCACGTGCGCGTCGATGTCGACGAGAAAGTAGTCCTCGAAAGCTTCCGCCTGCATGGTCGCGTGAGCGAGGATGTCGCGCGTGTCGGTCTTGACCGTGATCTCGGGCAGTTCCTTCACCTCCCGAACCACTCGCTCCTGCATCTTGATGCTCCTTGCGATGAGGCGATACGGGCCTATTGCGACCCTGCCTTATGAGATCCAGACAGGCCGAGCTTGCTCAGGGCATCGCGCCAATGGGCGATCTCCGAGCCGAGAAAGCTGCTGCAGCTCGTCGGGCGCCTGGACGCGCGGCGGGATCAGACCGCCCTGGACGATCCACGTCTGCACCTCTGACTCTGCCATTATAGGCACCAGCTCGGCGCGGAGCCTATCAACAATCTGCGGCGGCGTTCTCGCCGTGGCCTTGAACATGATCCAGGCGACACCTTCGAAGCCGGGAACCGCCTCCGACATCGGCGGTACCTCCGGCGCAACGGTCACCCGGGTGCTCGAGGAGACGGCGGGGGCCCGCAGCTTCCTCAGTTGGCGCGACTCACCGGACGCTGCGGGTGGGGAAAGTCGCGGGCGCTGTCGCGCCAGCTCAACCAGTGGGGGCCGTTGGCGATGGAAACGAAATGGGGACCGACGTCGATGTGGATGTGGTCCATGTCGGCATACGTCATGGTACCGCCGTCCCGGTGGTTGGCGATCAGCCACTCGACGATGGCCGCCTTGCGGGTGCCGGCCAGGAAATCCACCGCATTGCCGCTGGCGTGTCGCGAGGGGTGCCCGGTCCCGGCGATGAAGGCGCCAGGGCGGCAGGTGGATATCGTCTTCACGGGGCCGAACTGCCGCTCGACGCGGTCGAGCAGGGCGCGCACCTCTGCCGTCAGGCAGGCGCGCGGCGCATCGGGGGCATCGCGCAGGCCGGGCGACGCGAGCGCCTCTCCAAGGACGGGCGCGCTGGAGCGGGGAAGCGGCGACGCCGGCTCCTCGGGGGCAAGGTAGGCGCTGTTGACCCACCCGTTCGTTGCGCGGTGCTGCACCGGGCACCACGCCGAGCGGCAGGCGCTGGTGATCGCGACCCCGCGGCTGCCGGGCGGGAGCCCGCCGACGATGTCGAAATCCGCCGACGGACCGCTGCGGACGTTGAGCACGTCGTCGCTGCGGATGTTGACGACCCTGAATCCGGACCCGAACCCCGGCTGAGCCGCGCGACTGGCGCCCGGCTCAGCCGGAGAAGGCGGGCCGGCGCTCGGCAAGGCCGCGACCGGCGCGAGCGGAGCCTTCGCAGCGGAAGCGGGAACCGGAGCCGGAGCAGCTTGGCCCACTGCCTCTTTCAGCTCAGCCGGAGAGGGCAGGTTGGCGCTCGGCACGGCCGTGGCCGGCGCGAGCGGAGCCTTCGCAGCGGAAGCCGGAACCGGAGCCGGGGCAACCAGGGCAGGTGCCTCTTTCGCGGCCTCCTGCGGTGGCTGGCTGGCGGGCTCGACGGCTTGGCGAGGCCGCTCCTCAGGCGCAGCCGGCCTTGGCGCCGGCACGTCGGGCGGAGTGGCCTGCCTGGCGCGGTCCGGCTCCGCCCGGGGCGGGACGGCCTTGGCCTGGAGGGCCGGCGCCACCGCGACCGTGCCGGTCACCTCGTATCCTTCCTGGCTGCGCAGGTGGATGGTGGGGCCCTCCTTGCTCAGCCGCACGCATTGGGGCTCGGACCCGAACCAGCGGTTCCATTTGTGGCAGAGCTGGTCGGAGGCCACCCACCAGCGCCCCTTGTCCACGTCTGCCCCCAGATACGCGGCGAGGGCGCCGGCGTCCCCGGAGAGCCTGCCGTCGCGCGCGTAGTGGACCGGCAGCCTGGTCCCGAGCGGCGTGACGATCACCAGCGTGGCGCCGGCGACCAGCTCCCTGATCTGCGGCCCGGACAGCGCCGATGGCTGCGCCTGGGCCAAGGTCGCGCCCAGGAAGGCGGCGGTTATGATCCGCTTGAGCATGAGGTCCCCCGTAAATGCTCAATAAAATCAGCCACCTATTCGCGGCCATCGTTGGCCGCCGGTGTGGCGGCAAAAGGGAATCTGAAGGGGAACCCGGCGAGTATCGGGGTCAGACCCCCCGCCTCCAACATCCAAGAGTCGGACTGACGTTCGAAGCGAGGGGTCTGACCCCGGCCGGGCAGGCTCGCCCCAACCGCGGCGACGCTTCAGCTGTCTCGCGTGCGGGCGATCGTTACGCCCACGTCGGCGAAGGTGGCGGCGATGGGTGCGTGCGGCTTGTGGACCGTGAGGCGCACGCGGGTGACACGCGTGAAACGCTCGAACAGGGCGTCGATCACGGCGCCGGCCGCCGCCTCGATCAGCTGGCGGGGCTGGGCGCAGAAGGCCTGCCTCGCGATGTCGGCCACCTGATCGTAGGAGACGGTGTGTGCGAGCCGGTCCGAGCGCGACGCCTCGCCGAGGTCGATATCGAGCACGATATCGATCCTGAAGCTCTGCCCGACCTTACGCTCGTGCGGCATCACGCCGTGATAGGCGTGGAGTGCCAGGCCGGTGAGGAAGATGCTGTCGGTGCGGGTCTCGGCCATGAGAAGGCCCTCGTGACAATGCCGGCGGACGCCGCGCCTCAGCGGTGCTTGCCGTCCTCGGCCGGCTGGGTAGGCGCGATCGCGGGCCCGGTGAGATGCGCCAATTGACGCATGGCGCTCTTCCTGCGGGCAGGGGCTGCGGCATCCATCGGCTCGGCGTCGATCACCTTATCAGCCGCCGCGGGTTGCTGTGAAACGAGCTTCCGCAACCGGCTCAGCAGGAGACGCTGCTCGTCGCCTAGGCGGCCCTCGCTTTGACCCTCCTCGAGGTCCAAGATCAGCCGATCGATCTCCCGCAGCAGCAGGAGTGCCGGAATTCGGCGGTCGATCTCGGTCGCCAGCTGCGTGAGGAACCCCATCGCGCGCTCGTCGCCGCGAAGCTTCGCGGCGAGCGCCTCCTGCTCCTGCGCCAGGACGTCCCTCAGCTCAGCTTCCGCCAGGCGCAGCCTGTCGTGGAGCTCCGGGTGGTCGCGCGCCTGACGCTTGAGGAGGACGGCGGCTGCGAGAGCCGCTTCGGCACTCTCCGCGTCCCAGATGCGGTCGCTGACCGCGGGCGTCAGCCCCATGGCCAGCGCCAGGTCGTACCGGATGCGGTCCGCCAGGATCGCATCGGCCTCGTGCTGCCTGTCATTGCTGTCGGTGCTGCCGTCGCCGATGCGCTCGTCGGTCAGCAGGTGCTCCCCCGGATGGGCGGCGGCGATGCTCGGCTGCGCGCGAAGCGGCTGGAGCACGGCCGGCTGCCGCTCGCTGCCCTGGCGGGGGTGGATCGCCTCGATGGGGCGGAGCACGGCGTCCGCGTTCCTGTCGCGATCGGATGCGCGAGCCATGTTGGCGATGATCGACAGATACTCGAACAGCTCCGGCCGCACGAGGTAGCGCTCGTCCTGGGGCTCCGAGGAGGCGCGTTCGACGGCGCCGATGCTGGCGCCGGCCACCAGCACCCTCCTGATTCTGCGCGCGGTCTCCGCATCGCACGAGCCAATCTCGATCTCGGCACGGTGGCCGGTATCGGCGTGCATTGGCTTCATGGCGGCGAGGACCAGCTCGGCATTCTGTCTGCGGTCCGCGCCCAGGGCGCTCTTGACGATGGCCTCCAGCTCAGCGGCGCTGCGCGCCTTCGGGCTCGGCAGGTCCGACAGCGGCGATCTCGCCGCGGCGGCGCCGAACAGGCCCGCCGTGAACACGAGCGCGTCGATGCCGATGGCCAGGGCGAGGGACAGATAGGCCAGCCGGTTGCCGTCGAGGAAGGCATTCCAGGTGACGACGAAACGGTGAGCCTTGTCGTCCCGGTTCATTTCGATGGCCTGGAGCCGTGCGCCGAGGTCGGCCACCTCCTGCGAGACGAGCCCCGACTCCTGCAGGCACTTGCGGCCGAAGGCCAGCAGATCGTCGGTGCCCGCCGTCTGCGGCAGCCTGGAGCCGCCGGCGCAGCTCTCCCGGAAGGTGGCCAGCCCCGCGTTCAGCGCGAGCAGGCGTGCGGCGGCCTCGGCGGCGCTCTTCGGGTCGCAGTCGATGCCGTGCGCCGGCTCCTGGGTCGCCGGCGTTGCCGACATGACGCTCACCAGCGTACCGCAGAGCGACTGCAGGGCAGCCAGCTTCTCGCCGTCGGGCTGGCGCCGGAAGGCCGCGCGGGTGCGCTCGAAATCCGCGACTGCGCGTCCCGGCTCCGGAGGCCCGCCCTGGGCGCCCGCGCCGTCGCCCTGAGCCGCCTTGATGCGGTGCTCGGCGGCGGCGATCTGGCCCTTGTACTTCGCCACCTCGCCGACAACGGTGGCGATCTCGCGCTTGAGGCCCACGATGCGGGCGGACGCAAGATCCCGTTGCCGCTGCGCCTCTTTGAGGCGCGGCTCCTCGACAACGGCAAGCCTGCGCTGCAGCTCGTCCAGCTCCGCCATGCGCTGGCGCCAGGCGGGGCCCCTGCCGGGTTTCAGTGTGCCTTCCACGCCGCCGTCCTCGGCGGAAGCATCGATGCGCTTGGCCGCGATCGCCTGCCGGGTCGCATCGTAGCTCGCCTGCGCCTTGGCCAGTTCCGCCTCCAAGGCCCCCATCGCCGGCTCCAGGCGCTGCAGCTCCGCCTCCAGCTCGTCGCGCTTGCGCAGCAGCGCCGCCTGGCTCCGCTCCGCGCCGGCGACGCGCTCCTGCTGCTCGCCGATGCCGCGCTGCCGCTCTTCCATGTGCCGGACGAGGACCGCCTCGATCTCCGCCTGCGCATCGCGCGCTGCCAAGGCGAGCCTGGCGAGGTGCGCGTCGTAGGCCTTCCAGCCGTCGCTCTCGAACAGCCGCTCCGCCTCGACGATCTGCGCCTTCTGGGCGCGCTCCCCGATGTCGGCGACGATGCCGGCGACCTGGTTGAGCGTGCGGACCTCGGCCGCGCGCGCCCGCGCCTCGGCAGGGAAGATGCCGTTGAAGTGGGAATCGAAGGAGAAGAACACCGACGCGCTCATGGCGGCCAGGAGCATCACCCACAGCACGGCATTCTTGGCAATCAGCCGCACGCTCTGGACGTACGGCCGGGCGACGTCGCCGCCGCGCCGGAAGCTGAGGACGACGAGCGCCAGCAGCACCAGGGCCATCGCGAAGTAGAGCGATATGTCGGCGAAACGCTGCCAGTCGGCGCGTAAGCCCTGCGCGCTGCCGGCGCCGCGCGCGAAGCCAACGGCGCCGTACTGGATCAGCACCCAGCAGAAGACAAGGCCGGCCAACGTGAGCCCGAGTCCCATGCCGATCGCGGTCTCGCCCGCACTGGGAGCCTTGCCGTGCGGGGCCTGGCTCATCCCGGTGGCGAAGGTCTCGCCGATCAGCCAGGCCACGATCAGCATCACGCCTTGGATGCCAAAGGCGACGAGGACGGAGAGCAGCGGCGCGGAGGTGAAGTTGCGCAGGCCGTCGAAGGTGGTGTAGCCGGAGGCCAGGGAGAGCGCGAGCGCCGTCGCCCCGAGCAGCGCCAGCTGCCAGTTGCTGAGCAGCATCTCCTCGATGATGCGCAGCAGCCGGTGCACGAAGCCAGAGCGCCAGAGCGCGAGGAGAATGGCAAGAAGGAGGAGCGCCAGCAGGCCATAGGAGGCTGCCGTCCCAACGCTGTCGGACCCCATCGACCTTCCCCGTCGATGCGCATGTACGTCGGCTGATTGTCAGTCAATGCAGCCGACAAATTGTATGTGATAAGATCGTAGAGCGCAATCGTCTGAACGGCGATCGATTCGGTTCCCCCATCCTCGGGTTGGACGCGAATATGGGCTCAAGGCCAGCTTCGGCGCCATGGACGCTTGCCCAGCGACACCCACCGTTTTGCCCATGGCGTGTGTGGCTGGACGTGATACTGGAATTGGGGGCGCGCTGCGGCCGGCGTGCCCCCCAATTGCTCAACAGCCCATGTGGCGAATCGGGTCGCAGACCCCGCCGTCCCTCATGATGATGCCCTGGGTTGTCGGCTGCGTTGCTTTGGGGCTGACAAGCTTCTTGGATGTGAAAGATCCGCCAGCCACGCCCTTGCTGCTGGCCTGCTGGGCGTGCCATGCATTCTTCCGTCCGGCGGCAGACGCGGAGTCCGTGGCGGCGAGAGCCGCAAGCGCCATTGCCATAATGACAGCGAGTCTCATGTCGTCTCTCCTTGGTCGCCGATTGCCGACGATCGGCCATCGCGTATCCAGGTAGACGCAGCGAGTCGCCCGGAGGTTCGTGCACGTGACAAAAATCGGGTGGAGCGGGGTTGGACCCCGCGCACGGGCGTCGCGTTCTTGCCGCTACGTCGGGGGCGAGGGGTCTGACCCCGTGCCATACCGCCTGGCCACGTACTCTTCCACGATGGCCTTGAATTCGCTGGCGATATTGGGGCCGCGCAGGGTTCTGGCCTTCTTGCCGTCGATGAACACAGGCGCCACCGGGGCCTCGCCGGTGCCGGGCAGCGAAATGCCGATGTCGGCGTGCTTGGACTCGCCGGGGCCGTTGACGATGCAGCCCATCACGGCGAGGTTCAGGCCCTCGACGCCCGGATAAAGCCCTCGCCACTCGGCCATGCGGGTGCGCACGTAACCCTGGATCTCGGCCGCCAGCTCCTGGAACACGGTGGATGTGGTGCGCCCGCAGCCGGGGCAGGCCGCCACGATCGGCACGAATGAGCGGAGCCCCATGGTCTGCAGGATCTCCTGGGCCACCCGTACCTCCTGGGTGCGGTCGCCGCCGGGCTCCGGCGTGAGCGACACGCGGATGGTGTCGCCGATGCCCTGCTGCAGCAGGATGCCCATCCCGGCGGTGGAGGCGACGATGCCCTTGGAGCCCATGCCGGCCTCGGTGAGGCCAAGATGCAGGGCGTAGCGGCAGCGGGCGGCCAGCAGGGTGTAGACGCTGACGAGGTCCTGCACGGCGCTCACCTTGGCCGAAAGGACGATGCGCTCAGGGCCCAGCCCCAGCTCCTCGGCCCGCTGCGCCGACAGCAGCGCCGACTGCACGATGGCCTCGTGCATGACGCTGCGGGCGTCCTTTGGCTGGCTGGAGTTGGCGTTCTCGTCCATGAGGCGGGTCAGCAGCTCCTGGTCGAGGCTGCCCCAGTTGACGCCGATGCGCACTGGCTTGCCGTACTCCAGTGCCAGCTCGACGATGGCCGAGAACTGCCGGTCGCGCTTGTCCTTGAAGCCGACGTTGCCCGGATTGATGCGCCACTTGGCCAGCGCCTCGGCGCAGGCGGGGTTCTCGGCCAGCAGCGTATGGCC
>Ga0207678_10004124_pt1 | contig 13057 bp, 14 predicted proteins | sample KBSC63metaG_FD_184319 | JGI IMG/M metagenome (GOLD analysis project Ga0207678, IMG submission 184319) | Corn rhizosphere microbial communities from Kellogg Biological Station, Michigan, USA - KBS C6-3 metaG (SPAdes) (version 2) | ecosystem: Host-associated > Plants > Roots > Rhizosphere > Soil ... | reverse complement strand
GGGCTGTGTGCTCCCCGCCGGGCTCGGCCAGGCGCCGGCTCGCCAGGCCGCGATCAAGGCGGGCCTGCCGAAGTCGGTCCAGGCGACCACCGTCAACAAGGTCTGCGGCTCGGGCATGCAGACGGTGATCATGGGTGACGAAGCGATCCGGACCGGCAATGCCGACGTGATCGTCGCCGGGGGCATGGAGTCGATGACCAACGCGCCGTACTTGCTCAAAAAGCATCGCTCCGGCGCGCGGATCGGCCACGACACGGCCTACGACCATATGTTCCTCGACGGACTCGAGGATGCCTATGAGGAAGGCCGCGCGATGGGCAGCTTCGCCCAGTGCACCGCCGACGAATATCAGCTGACCCGCCAGCAGATGGACGATTACGCCATCGAGAGCCTCCGCCGCGCGAAGGACGCGATCGACAATGGCGGGTTCAAGGACGAGGTGGTGCCGGTCACCATCAAAAGCCGCGCGGGCGAAACGGTAGTCGACACGGACGAGGCTCCGGGCCGTGGCCGTCCCGACAAGATCCCGCAGCTGAAGCCCGCCTTTTCGAAGGAAGGCACCATCACCGCGGCGACCTCGTCGTCCATCTCGGACGGCGCGGCGGCGGTTGTGCTGACCAGCGAGTCGAATGCGCGCGACAAGGGCTTGCAGCCAGTGGCGCGGATCGTCGCGACCGCCGCTCACGCGCAGGAGCCCGCACAGTTCACCGTCGCTCCGATCGGCGCGATCGAGAAGGTGTTGCACAAGGCCGGCTGGAAGGCGGCCGACGTCGACCTGTGGGAGGTCAACGAGGCGTTCGCTTGCGTCGCGATGTTCGCGATGAAGGACCTCGGCATCGGCCACGACAAGATCAACGTCCACGGCGGTGCGACCGCGCTCGGGCACCCCATTGGCGCCAGCGGCACGCGCATCCTCGTGACGCTGATCAACGCGCTGAAGCAGAAGGGCGGCAAGCGCGGCGTCGCGAGCCTGTGCATCGGCGGCGGCGAAGCCACAGCGGTCGCAATCGAGCTTGTCTGAGGTTTAACTCGCGGCCCCGTTGTTCCGGTGGTATGGGCATCCCCCTCGAAAAGGGGAAAAAGCCGATGCGTTTCACCATCTGCCTCACCGCCGCGCTTGCATTCTGCGCCGCCTCGACACCGGTCGCCGCCAAGCCCGCGCACTTTCAGCTGATGAGCACGAGCTGGAGCTACGTCGACCACGGCACCAAGGTGCGCCAGTCCGTCGACGCCAAGGGCAATTACATCGAGAATGCCGTCAGCGGTAAGCATGTCGACCACGGCACCGCGGTGATGAAGGGCAACAAGGCCTGCTTCACCAGCGCGATGACCAGCGACGGCGAGATGTGCTGGACGACAAGGCCGGTCGCCATCGGCCACTCGATGCACACGGTCAGCGACAAGGGCGACAAGCTCACCGTCACCCGCGTCGCTTACAAGCCTCTGAGCATGCCCAAATAAAGCGGCGCTGACCGCTTACTTCTTGCCGGCGTAAGCCTGGCATTCCAGCTCGAGCAGTGCGCCGAGCGCGAGGCCGTTTACGCCGAACGCGCTTCGCGCGGGCAGCCGGCCGTCCGGGAAGTAAGTCACATAGATTTTGTTGAACGCCGGCCAGTTCTTCATGTCGCTGAGGAAGGCCGTGCAGTGGAACAGGTCGGCGTGGGTCAAGCCGGCGCGCTTCAGCGTCGCGCCGATGTCATCCAGCGTCGCCTTGGTCTGCGCCTCGATGCCTTCGGGCGGCTTGCCGTCGGGACCACGGCCGATCGCGCCCGAGAGATAGAGCACGTCGCCGACGCGCACCGCGCTCGAGAAGGGCGCTGGCGCGCCGTTGATGGGCGGCGATGGATAATGCTCGACGGCGGACTGATCCTGGGCCGCGGCGGGGCTGGTCATGGCGAGAACTCCCAATGCAAGTGCGATTGAAACCAGTTTCATTCTTGTCCCCCTAAAGTCCCTCTCACCTGGCGGGAGAGGGGTTGGGGAGATGGGGCATGAGCAAAATCGCCCCCCTCTCCCTTCCGCCGGTTCACGGCTCCTTCCCTCTCCCGCGGAGGGGAGAGGGACTGAAAACTCAATCCACCACCTCGTTCTCGCTGACGCCCCAGATGTCGGACACGCGCACGTACCCTTCTTTGTTGCCGACCGCGAACCGGCACCAGCCGTCGCGGCACTTGTCGATCCGCCCGACCACCCCTTGCTCGGCCATATAACGGACCTTGGCGCCATCGCCGGGTCCGCTGCGCACCGCTCGTGGGTCGCCCTTCTTGACGATCGCAGTGCGGCGGTCGCTGAGCAAAGTCACCAGCATCCAGCCTTGGGTCCCGTCCGGGTCCTCGATAAAGCGCCAGTTGGGATAGGTCTTCAGCACCCGGATCGGCAGGTCGCGGCGCTGGTAGAGCCAGGTCCCTGGATAGTTGCGGGCCGGGCCGGTGCGCATCATCGCCTGCCCGCTTGCGATGGACGCCCAGTAAGGCGGCTTCTTGTCCTGCGCCGCGGCGGACGCCGCCAGCAACATCATCGTCATTCCCGCGAACGCGGGAACCCAGTTTCTTTTGCTTCGCGGGGCCCCCGCTTTCGCGGGGATGACGAAATCTTGCACTACGCCCCCGTCAAAATCCGATCGACCAGCTGCTTCACGGTCGGGACGAAGCCGTTGGAATAAAACGGGTCGCTCTTGAAGCGGAACGCCGCGTGGCCGGCGAACATCAGGTTCTGCTCCACGGGCGCACCGTGGGCGATGTCCTGGAGCGTTTTCTGGATGCAGAAGCTGCGCGGGTCGGCCAGGCGCCCGGTCGAATTCTTCTCATTGTCCGCCCAGGAGGAGAAGGCGCATTGGGACAGGCAGCCCATGCATTCGGCCTGGTCCTTGCGGATCTGCTTCTCTTCCTCGGGGGTGACGAAGATCAGCGTGTCGTCGGGCGACTTCATCGCGTTGGTGAAGCCGCGCGCATACCATTCGCGGGCGTGTTGCAGGTCGCCCTTGGTCACCCAGTAATTCTTCTTTGTGCCGATGCCGACGTCGAGCTCGAAATGGTGATCGCCGATCGGGTCCTTGGTGTAGGCGATCTGGCGCTCGCTGCGCGCTTCGAGGTTCCTGAGGAACGGGTTGCGAACCGCTGACGAATAGAAGCCGGTCGGCGAGAAGCGGTGCAAAAGCACATCGCCTTCCTCCAGGTTCATCAGCCGCGCCTTCCACTCGGGCGGGATCGGGCTTTCCTGGGTCAGCAGCGGGCGCGTTCCGAACTGGAAGACGATCTGCCCGAGTTCCGGGTTGTCGATCCAATGGTCCCACTCGTCGAGCCGCCACACGCCGCCGGCCATGACGATCGGCACGCTGTCGGCGATGCCATTCTCGCGCATCGTGTCGCGCAGCGCCTTCACGCGCGGATACGGGTCCTGCGGCTTGCGCGGGTCCTCGGCGTTCGACAGGCCGTTATGCCCGCCGGCAAGCCACGGGTCCTCATAGACCACGGCGGCCAGCCATTCCGCGGCCCGGTGGTAGGCGCGCTTCCAAAGCGCACTGAACGCCCGGGCCGAGCTGATGATCGGCAGGTAATTGACGCCGTAGGACGCCGCGATCTCGGAGAGCTTGTAGGGCATGCCCGCACCGCAGGTGACGCCGCTGACGAGGCCCTTGGTTCGCTCCAGCACGCCGTGGAGCACGCGCTGCGCGCCGCCCATTTCCCACAGCACATTGATGTTGATCGCGCCCTTGCCCGAGGCGATGTCGTAAGCGCGCTGGACCTGCGCTACGGCCCCGTCGATCGCATATTGGATCAGCTCTTCGTGGCGGTCGCGACGGGTCAACGCGTCATAGACCTGGGGGATGATCCGCCCTTCGGCGTCATAGCTGTCGGCGTTGACCGCGCTCACCGTGCCAATGCCGCCGGCCGCGGCCCATGCGCCCGAGCTTGCATGATTGGTCGCGGACACGCCCTTGCCGCCTTCGACCAGCGGCCAGACTTCCTTGCCGGCATAGAGAATGGGCTTCAGGCCCTTGAACACCACACGTCTCCCCGGCGCATGGAGCGCCTCGCGCGGGTCATATAGGGGGTTTGCCCCCGATTGCGCGAATCAAAAGAGCGGGGCGGCCTGCGCCGCGCCCGCCCTCCTGGGGATGTTGTCGTCAGCAGCCGCTGGAAGAAGCCGCTCCGCCGACAACGGCGCCGAGCACTCCGCCGATCGCCACGCCCTCGCCGGTGTTGTGGCGATGGCCGTCCGAGCCGGCGATTACGCCGCCAAGCGCGGCGCCGGCGATTCCGCCCGCAACTGCGCCCGCCGCCGGATTGCCGCAGCGGTAGCCGTAGCCATTGTTGTAGCCGTATCCGCCGCCGTAGCCCGGATAGCCGTAGCCAGATCCATAGCCGCCATAAGCGGGATAGCCCGCGTAGCCGTAGCCAGGATAGCCATAGCCGCCGTAGCCGCCGCCATAGCTGCCGTAGCTGCCGCCGTATGGATAACCGTAGCTGCCGTAGCTGCCGTAGCCGCCGTAGCCGCCACCGTATGGATAGCCGTAGCTGCCGTAGCCGCCGTAACCGCCATAGCCGCCATAGCCGCCATAACCGTACGGCGAGCCGACCCCGATGCTGACGACGGTTCGCGGGTAGGCGTAGCGGTAGTTGCTGTAGCCGTAGGACGGATAATAGCCGCTGTACGAATAGGAATAATTGCGGTCGCGGTTGTGGTGATGCCTGGCCGACGCCGCGGTCGGGATCAGCGCCAGGGATGACGCGGCGAGCGCAAGCGCGATTTTCTGGATCATCGAAATACTCCTCGATTGTACACGCCAGCCGCGTGGACGCCGGGCCGACTCAGCTTCGCTGCTGCGCCTCGATTCCTGTCACCAACATGAACATCGTTGCGTCAACTTAACGACAGAGCGCGAAATCGAGCCCGATATCGACCGCAGGAGCGGACTGCGTGATGCGGCCGACCGAAATGAAGTCGACGCCGGTCTCGGCGATTGCCCGAATGGTGTCGAGGTTGACTCCGCCCGACGCTTCGAGGGGAACACGACCCGCGACCAGTGCAACTGCCTCGCGCAGGACCGGCAGAGGCATGTTGTCGAGCAGCAGCCGGTCCGCCCCGGCAGCCAGCGCCGGCTCGATCTGGGCGATCCGGTCGACCTCGACCTGGACCTGAAGCCCGGTGTGCGCCGCCTTCGCCGCGCGTACCGCTTCGGCCACCCCGCCGCACACCGCGACATGGTTGTCCTTGATCAGCATTCCATCGTCGAGCCGCATCCGGTGATTGTGCGCGCCGCCCATGCGCACCGCATATTTCTCCAGCACGCGCAGGCCGGGAATGGTCTTGCGTGTATCGATAACTACGGCGCCGGTGCCTTCGATCGCGTCGACATAGCGCCGCGTGAGGGTCGCGATTCCCGACAAATGCTGGAGCGTATTCAGTGCGGGGCGTTCAGCGGTGAGCATCGCCCGCGCCCTGCCCGACAAGCGCATCAACAAGGCACCTCGGTCGACGCGATCGCCGTCGGCGACAAGCGCTTCGATTTGCACTGCGGAATCCAGCTCGGCGAAAAATGCGGCGGCGATATCGAGCCCGGCGACGACGATCGGCTCGCGGCAATTCATCTCGGCGGTGAAGCGGGCATCCGTCGGAATGGTGGCGGCGGAGGTGACGTCCCCGCCCGTTCCCAGGTCTTCGGCGAAAGCGTGCTGGACGAAATGGTCGAGGTCGAAATCCGCGGGCAAAGGCATGGCGCGCTTTAGTGCGCGGACTGCTCGGCTTTCAATATGCGCCAGCGGCCATCGTGATATTCGTAGCCTCGGCGATCCATCGCGTGGAAGGCATCGCCGCCCCAGCATTCGACGGTCAGCCCCACCCGCCCGTCCGCGATATCGATGACGTTGAAGCTCTGGCTCTGTTCGCGGACGCGGGTCGAGGTCGCGGTGCCGGCCTGGATCACCAGCGCGCCGCCGGCACGCGTGACGAGATCGTCGGCGTGTTGCACCGAGGCATGGTGGGCGTGGCCGGCGAGCAGCAGGTCGACTCCCGCCTCCTCGATGGCGTCCAGCGCCATCTCGCTCCGGCCAACCGGCCGCTCGACCTCTGTTCCGACCTGAACCGCAAACAGCGGGTGGTGCGTAACGAGGATGCGCGTCGCGTCGGAGGGGGTGCGCGCGAAAGTCTCGCGAATGAAGTCGATCTGCTCGCGGCTGATCCGCCCGTCCTTGAAGGTCAGCGAGCGGGCGGTGTTGATGCCAAGCACGGCAAGGCCCGGGAGCTCGACGAACGGGCACAGGCTGTCGTCGATGAAGCGGCGGTAGCGAGTGAGCGGCGAAAGGAACCGCCGCAGCACATCGTACAACGGAACATCGTGGTTTCCGGGCACGCCGAGAACCTCGTGGCCGCGCTCGCGCAGCCGGTCGAGGAATTCGCAAGCTTCGCGAAATTGCTCGGTGCGCGCGCGCTGCGTGAAATCGCCGCTGATCACGACCAGGTCGGGTTTGAGCTGATCCGCTTTGCGTTCGACCGCCGCGACGACCTCGTCGTCGTGTGCCCCGAAGTGAAGGTCGGACAGATGGATCAGGCGGGCCATGCCGCCTGAACGCGCTGGCCCGCGCGCGGGTTCAGTAGCCGAGGAAGATCAGCAGCTTCACGTCGATGGCGAAGCCTTCCGCGCGCTTCTGCTCGAGGAAGTTGGGAATATCGCCTCGAGCGACGAGATGGACGGCGATGTCCTCATGGTCGTCGCCGCCGCCCTCGCCGACGCGGCGGACGCCGTGGACGCGAACCAGCGTGAAGCCTTCGGACACCATCCCGGGCGAGGCGTAGAATTCGCCCAGCCGCTCCACGCGGTCACCCGTGAAGCCGGCCTCTTCTTCGAGTTCCTTGATCGCCGTCGTCTCAACCGTCGCGTTTGGATCCTCGTCGCCGATCAGGCCCGCCGGAAGCTCCACGCAGCGTTGACCCAAGGGCACGCGCGGCTGGTCGATCAGGATCACCTTGCCGTCATGCTCGGCGAGGATGACGACCGCCCGAATGTCGTTGGTCCTGCTGGCATATTCCCATTTGCCGCGGCGGAGGGCGCGGACATATTTTCCCTGCCACATCACCTCGGCCGGCGGCAGGTCGTCGAGCTTCACAGCTCGATCAACTTGTCGGGGATTTCATTGCGGTCGTTCTCGGAACGCGGGAAATGCTCGGCCAGCACGACGCCCACGCGCTCGATCGCTGCACAGATCCCATCGGCCGCGCGGCCCTCGCCGACGTGCTCGAGCAGCGTAGCCATCGCTTCGCCCCAGGTGTGCTCGTCGGTTATCTTGAGGATCGCTTCGTCGGCGACGATCTCGGCGCGCCGCTCGGCAAGCGAGAGGTAGATGAGGACCCCGGTCCGGCCGAGCGTCCGCCGCTCGGCAGCCGCCTTGAACACGGCAATCGCTCGCCGCCGTACCCGCCGGTGCTTGGTTGCGCCCGGAGTCAGCGCGAGCCGCAACGGTCTCCACTTGAGGATCAGAAGCACCGCGGTGAACTTCAGAACCGCGAGGATCATGAGGAAAGTCAGCAGTTCGCCGAGCGCCGGCTCGGCGTGCCAGCCGCCCGTCAAAATGTCGTACCACCATTGCAGCCAGTCGGGACGCCATGCCGCCCAGGCGAGCACCAGGATCAGCGCGGCGACGGCCCAGTGGAGCGCGACGTCGTGATAGGCATCGCTGATCGGCGTTGCGACGGCGACGATCTCGCCATTCGTGTTGGCCTCGGCTGCCGCAATGGCGGCGCTGACCTTGTCATGGTCACTGTCGGACAGGTGCCGAGTCACCAGCTCCCCCCTGCGCCGCCGCCGCCGAAGGAGCCGCCGCCGAAGCCGCCGAAGCTCCCGCCACCACCGCCGCCCCAGGATCCGCTGCCCAGTGAGCCGCCACCGCCGCCCCACGAGCTTCCGCCGCCTCCCCAGCCGGGACCCCACAGGATGATCGGCCCGCCGCGGCCGCGACGGCGGCGATAGCGACGACCGCCGGCCGCCCGGGCGAACATCGAGATCACGAACAGGATGATGATCATCCAGAAAATGACCGGCAGAATGCCGGGGCTTGCATCGCGGCGTGCCCGCTGCGCCTGCTCGGCCTTGGCGACATTGGCCTGAGCCTGGTCGGCGGGCAGGCTCATCTGCTTGATAATTGCGTCGGCGCCGGCCTCGATGCCGCCGCCATAGTCCGGCGGGTTCTGCTTGAAGTGCGGGAGGATCGTCTCGCGCGTGATCAACCCCGACATTGCGTCGGTCAGGAAGGCGCCGGCGCCATATCCCGTCGCGATCCACACCTTGCGCTCATTCGGGGCGACCAGCAGCAGCACGCCATCGTCGCGACCCTTCGTTCCAAGGCCCCACGATCGCCCCAGCCGGTAGGCATAATCCTCGATCGGATAGCCTTCGAGGCTGTTGACCGTCGCAACCGCGAATGCGCGCCCGGTCTGAGCGTAAAGCGCCTGCGCCTTCGACTTGAGGTCGACCACCTGTTCGGGACGCAGCAGGCCTGCCTGGTCGACGACCGGCGATCCGTTGTTCTTCGGGAACGTCTGAGCGGACGCCGGCGCGGCAAGTGCGAGAAGAATAATCGCCAGCGCGACCATCCATTTCGTCATTCCCGCGAAAGCGGAAAACCCGCTTTTCTGCCGGTAAGGCAGCGGGACCCCCGCTTGAGCGGGGGTGACGATGGCTGTTGTCACCTCAACCTCAACCGGCGTTGGTGTTGAAGTCGACCGTCGGCGCCTGCTGCGCGGCCGAGGTCGCCTCGAACGGCACCTTGGGCTTGGCGCCGTAGAAAATCTTCGCACCTACGGCGTCGGGGAAGGTGCGGATGCGCGTGTTATAGGACCGCACCGCTTCGTTATAGTCGCGGCGCGACGCGTTGATGCGGTTTTCCGTACCCTCCAGCTGATCCTGGAGCGCGAGGAAGTTCTGGTTGGACTTCAAATCCGGATAGGCCTCCTGAAGCCGCTGCAAGGGAATGATCGCCTGGGTGAGGCGGCCCTGGGCTTCGTTGAAGGCTTTCACCTTCGCCGGGTCGTCGAGATCGCTGGCGTTGAGCTGAACCCGTCCGGCGTCGGCCCGGGCCTGGGTCACCGCGATAAGCACGCTGCTCTCTTGCTTGGCATAGCCCTTCACGGTGTTGACCAGATTGGGGATGAGGTCAGCACGACGCTGATAGTCGGCCTGCAGGTTCGCCCATTGCGCGTTGACCTGCTCCTCCGCGGTGGGAACGCTGTTGAGGCCGCAGCCGGCGAGGCTGAATGCGGCGAGCGGTACGAGCAATCCGAAACGGCGAAGCACGGTCATGCTGAGTCCCCTGCGATGATGCGCGTTTAACTAATGCGCGGCGGCGCCGTTTCAATATGCTGTCCTAAGCGCACAATACACTAGTTCGCGCTGCCAAATCGCGTGCAACGGCGCTATGGCGATTTCGGACTTCAGAGGGGGACTCAATGCTCAGGGAATTTCGCGCCTTCATCGCCAAGGGCAACGTGCTCGACCTTGCGGTCGCAGTCATCATCGGTGCCGCCTTCGCCAAGATCGTGGCCAGCCTGACCGACGACATCATCATGCCGATCATCGGCAAGATTTTCGGCGGCCTCGATTTCTCCAGCTACTTCGTGCTGCTCGGTCCCGTCCCCGCCGATTATCACGGCTCGATGGCGGACTATGCGGCGCTCAAGAAGGCCGGCGCGCCCGTGCTTGGCTGGGGCGCGTTCGTGACGGAAGTCGTCAGCTTCCTCATCCTCGCGTTCATCGTCTTCCTGATGATCAAGGCCGCCAACAAGGCGATGCGCAAGGGCCCCGACGCGCCCGCCGGGCCGAGCGAGGTCGAGCTGCTGGCCGAGATCCGCGACGAGCTCAGGAAGCGCGCCTGATTACCCTGGCCTAGCGCTCCATCCGGTAGAGCAGGTTCAGCGAAACGCTGGTCTCCAGCTGTCCCGGTGCGACTATGCCGCCGCCATCGCGTTCCGGCGCCGGCGGCGGGGGCGGAGGTGGCGCCATCGGGGAGATAATTCTCGATCCGGTAACAATGACGTCACTCCCTCTGTACGAGCTACCCTCCTCAACCGACAGCAGGCGGACCGAAGTATAGCCGTTGTTGCGGGCATATTCGGTCGCTTCGTCCTTGCCTCTCGCCATCGCCCGGACGCGCGCTTCCTTGCGCAGTGGCGAAGGGTCCGAAATCCCGAAATTGGGGCCGTAAACGGTATCGGCTCCGGCCGTCGTCAGCGCATCGAGCAAAGAGGTCAGCGAGTCGATGTTGCGCGTCTTGATCTGGACCGAGTTGCTCGCGATGTAGCCGACGAGGGTCTGCCGCCCCTGGCCGTTCGGCACATTGTCCCAGCGATAATCCGGCTGCAGTTGAATGCCCTGCGTCTGGATGTCGCGCTCGCGGATGCCGGCAGCGCGAATGGTCGCCAGCAGCTTTTCGGTCTTGGTCTTGTTGGCCGCGACCGCCGCGGTCGCCGTCGGCGCCTTGGCCTGCGTCCCGACCGTCATGCTCGCTTCGTCGGGAGGGGTGCGCAAGGATTCGGCGATGTTGACTCGGATGAGCGGCGTATTCGCCATCTCCGCGATTCCGGCGGCCGGAGCCAGCTGCGCCGCGGCCATTGCGGGCTGCATCAACAGGGCTGAAAAACCGATGATCTTCAATGATTTGGCAACGGACACGAAACTCTCCCCGAACGCGGCTCTCGCCGAGCCAATGTTCGGGGTGAGTTATGTCGAGATGCTTGAGGAGCGTCTGAACGCAAGTGTCAGTCGCGGTTCAGCGAGCTCCCCGGCATCATTTCGGCATTCCGCTGAGGCCGCTCGCCTCGCGCAGCGCATTGCCGTCTAGCCGGTAACCGTCGAGGAACACCGTCTCGACGTGCCGCAGGTTGCCGAGGTCCTTCGACACATCGCCGTCGACCAGGATGATGTCGGCCGTCTTGCCGCGCGCGATCGAGCCGGTGCGGTCGTCCATCCCCACCATGCGGGCGGGAACGATGGTCGCGGTCTGCAGCGCTTCGGCGTTGGTCAGGCCGGCCTGCTGGTAGAGCTCAAGCTCGCGCACCAGCTCCAGGCCATAGCCGTCGGTTCCGGCGACGATCCGCACGCCCGCCTTGTGGAGCCGGTCAACCAACCCGACCATCTTGTCGAAGCTCTTCTTGAAATCCTCGCGGGTGAGGCCGTCGAACAACGGATAGCCGCTGATCTTCCAGCCACGCGCGACGGCGGGCGGGGCAATGTCGGCGAACGGCGCATATTCGGGTGAAAGCGCGCTTCCGTCCGAGGTCATCAGCGGCTCCCACACCGTCAAGGTCGGGTCGATGATCGTCTTGCGCTTCGCAAGCTCGGCATAGAAAGCCTTCATCGCCGGGGAATCGAGGTCGACATCCTTGCCGTACTTGGCCGGCCCTTCGAGGCGCGCCGAGGTGTTGGCCTTGTCCACCACCGACTGCGGCATCGCCTGCATCATGATGAAATTGATGTGCGTGACCTCGTCATAGCCGGCGCGGACCGCGTCGAGCGGTCGCATGCCCGCGGGCACGTGGCCGTGGACGTGCAGGCCTAGCTTGTGCGCTTCGGCGGCGCCGGGGGCGATCCAGGCCGGATTCATCGAGGTGTAGAATTTGACGCCCCACAGCCCGGCGGCCTTGATCTTGTCGACCGCGGCGATGGTCTCCGCCTCGCTCGACACGGTCTCCGACCCTTGCGCGGCCAGCGGATCCTTGCGGTCGATGATGACCGAGATCTTGCCGTCTGGGGCGAGCAGGTCGCCGGCCGCGCGGCGCTTGTAGATGCTGTGCGCATCCTCGATCGACGAGCCGGGGCTGCGGTAATTGGTCATGCCGGTGGCGAGGTTCTGAAGCAGGTTCCAGTCGTCGCCGACGTGCTGGTGCGAATCCCACAGGCCGGGGAGCAGCGTCTTGCCGCGCCCGTCGATCACGGTCCCGCCGGCCGGAGCCTTGATCGAGCCCGCCGCGCCCATGGCGGCGACCTTGCCGTCGGCGATCAGTACCGCCCGGCCTGGGAGATATTTGCCGGCGACCGAGTCGAACATCAGGACATTGTCGACGAGGGTCGGCGTCTTGTTGGCCGTATCGAGGAAGCGGTGGGCGACATCCTTGACCATCGCCGCGGTCGCCTTGTCCTGGATGTCCTTGAGAACGGGCCCGGCCTTCTCGAAGCCCTCGGGCAGGAGCGAGATGGTGCCGGCGTTGCCGAAATAATGGTTGTCGCCGTCGAGCCAGACGGCGCTGGGCGCGAAGCCGAGGCCCTTGATGAAGGCGAGCTTGACCGTCTTCGGCCCCTGCGGCCCGTCGATCTGGACGCTCTGGCCGATGCTGAGGCTGGCATGACCGCTGGGCAGCAGGTCCATGCCCTTGTCGCCGGCCGCGACCAACGCCTCAATGTCCTTGTCGGCTGCCAGCCACGGACCGCCGTAAGTGCTGTATCGTTTGCCGCCCAGAGGCGCGGAGCCGGAATCGACCGACGTCTTCCAATGGGCGACGCCACTGGCATCGACGTTGAAGTCCTCGGTCGCGTCGCCCTGGTCGGTGTAGCCGCGAATGGCGATCGCCGTCGGACGGCCGTCCGGGCCAAGCGTGGTCAGCTGGTCATCCTCGGTGATCCATCCCCGAAGCGACATCGACATGCGATAGGCGATGCGACCGTCGGGCATGGTCCACGACCAGATGTCGCCATGCTTACCGGCGGTCGAGCTGATGGTGTAGTGACGCGCGCCCTCGATGGGCTTCAACAGCTGCTCCTTGGGCGTCGGATCGGCGATTGCGGCTGAGGCGCAGGCGGACAGAAGGACGGCAAGAATCGTGGCGCGCATGGAAGAACCCCCGGCAAATGGAATGCCGGAGGTCTGGCGCGGCTCGCTGTCGAGCGCAACCGATTGTTCGACAGGCGGCGGTATGCGTCGCTTCACGGCGCCGGAAGAAGGAAGTGGGAGGCTTCTGTTGCCCGGCGCCTCCCGTGCCGCTGGAATCCCCTTCTGTTGCCCGGTGGGGTCCAACCGCGCTTTAGCTTTGTAACTTCAGACCGTTAGGCCGTCAGTTACGCGGCAAGAGC
>Ga0207678_10004123_pt1 | contig 13060 bp, 8 predicted proteins | sample KBSC63metaG_FD_184319 | JGI IMG/M metagenome (GOLD analysis project Ga0207678, IMG submission 184319) | Corn rhizosphere microbial communities from Kellogg Biological Station, Michigan, USA - KBS C6-3 metaG (SPAdes) (version 2) | ecosystem: Host-associated > Plants > Roots > Rhizosphere > Soil ... | reverse complement strand
AACCGCGTCGGCGACTTCGGTTTCAGCCTCGGCATTTTCGGCACCTTCCTGGTGTTCGGCACCGTCTCGATCCCCGCGATCCTCGCCGCTGCGCCGGGCATGGCCGGATCGACCATCGGCTTTGCCGGGATGCGCGTCGACACCATGACCCTGCTGTGCCTGCTGCTGTTCGTCGGAGCGATGGGCAAGTCGGCGCAGCTCGGGCTGCACACCTGGCTGCCCGACGCGATGGAGGGCCCGACCCCGGTCAGCGCGCTGATCCACGCCGCGACCATGGTCACCGCGGGCGTGTTCATGGTCTGCCGGCTGTCGCCGATGTTCAACGTGTCGCCGGTTGCGCTGCACACGGTCACCTACGTCGGCGCCGCGACCTGCTTCGTCGCTGCGACCATCGGGACCGCGCAGAACGACATCAAGCGGGTGATCGCTTATTCGACCATGTCGCAACTGGGCTACATGTTCTTCGCGGCGGGCGTCGGGGCCTACGGTGCTGCGATGTTCCATTTGTTTACCCACGCCTTCTTCAAGGCGCTGCTGTTCCTCGGCGCTGGCAGCGTGATCCACGCGATGCACCACGAGCAGGACATGCGTTACTATGGCGCGCTCCGTAAGGAGATCCCGTTCACCTTCTGGGTGATGGTCGCTGGCACGCTGGCGATCACCGGCGTTGGCGTCGCGGGCATCGGCTTTGCCGGCTTCTGGTCCAAGGACGCGATTCTCGAGGCGTCGTGGGCTGCGAACTCGGTGCCGGGCACCATTGCTTTCTGGCTCGGCGCGTTCGCTGCGCTGCTGACCAGCTTCTACTCGTGGCGGCTGATCTTTCTGACCTTCTTCGGCAAGGCCCGCTGGGCGGCGTCGGAGCATATCCAGCACGCGGTCCACCACGTGCACGAGGCGCCGGACGAGGAGCATGGCGACAGCAGCCATTCCAAGCAGACTCCGCCCGAGGGCACCGCCGGCTATCACCCGCACGAAAGCCCATGGACGATGCTCGTCCCGATCGGGCTGCTCGCCATCGGCGCAGTGTTCGCCGGGCAGTTCTTCCACGCCTTCTTCACCGACGCCGAGCGCGCGCCCGATTACTGGCGCGGCGCGGTCGCGTTCAGCGAGCACCTCGCCCATGCCGCGCACCAGTCGCCGGAATGGGTCAAGCTGACGCCGACGATCGTCATGCTGATCGGGCTGTGGATCGCGTGGAACAACTACATCCGTAATCCAGGCGCCGCCGAGCGCTTCGTTTCGGCCTTCCCGGTCTTGCACCGCTTCGTGCTCAACAAATGGTATTTCGACGAAATTTACGACTTCCTGTTCGTCCGTCCGGCGCTGTGGCTTGGTCGGGTGCTGTGGAAGGGCGGTGACGAGGGGACGATCGACCGCTTCGGCCCGCACGGCGCCGCTTATGCGGTGGGGATCGGCAACCGCGTCGCGGCGCGATTCCAGTCGGGCTATCTCTATTCCTACGCCTTGGTGATGCTGCTCGGCCTGATTGGCGCTGCGAGCTGGGCAATGTGGTGGGCAGCGAAGTGACCGGATTGCCCTTGCTCACCATCCTCATCGCACTGCCGCTGATCGCCGGCGCTGCGTGCCTGTTCGTCAGGGCCGAGGCGGCGCGCTGGATCGCGCTCGTCACGACCCTGGTCGAGCTGGTCATCAGCATCTACCTCTGGGTGCAGTTCGACCCGAACGGCGCGCAGTGGCAGTTCCAGGAATATGTGCCGCTCGGCGGCGGGTTCGGCTGGGCGTTGGGGATCGACGGGATCGCGCTGGTGCTGATCCAGCTGACGGCGTTCCTGATGCCGATCTGCATCGGCGCCAGCTGGCGCTCGATCGACCGGCGCGTGCCCGAATATATGGCCGCCTTCCTGCTCATGCAGGCGCTGATGTTCGGCGTGTTCGCGGCGCAGGACCTGTTCCTGTTCTACGTCTTCTTCGAAGGCGGGCTCATCCCGATGTACCTGATCATCGGCATCTGGGGCGGCGCCGAGCGGATCAAGGCGAGCTACAAATTCTTCCTCTACACCTTCCTCGGCTCGGTGCTGATGCTGATCGCGATGATCTACATGGCGCAGACCGCAGGCACGACCTCGATCCCCAAGCTGATGGCCTACGACTTCCCGGTCGACGCGCAGAAGTGGCTGTGGCTCGCCTTCTTCGCCAGCTTCGCAGTGAAGATGCCGATGTGGCCGGTCCACACCTGGTTGCCCGACGCGCACGTCCAGGCGCCGACCGCGGGCTCGGTAATCCTCGCTGGCGTGCTGCTGAAGATGGGCGGCTACGGCTTCATCCGCTTCTCGCTGCCGATGTTCCCCGACGGGTCGGCGATGTTCGTACCGCTGGTGTTCGTGCTGAGCGGAGTGGCGGTGGTCTACACCAGCCTCGTCGCGCTGGTGCAGACCGACATGAAGAAGCTGATCGCTTATTCGTCGGTCGCGCACATGGCCTTCGTCACCTTCGGCTTGTTCGCGCTGAACCGGCAGGGGATCGAGGGCGCCATGATGGTGATGCTTGGTCACGGCCTGGTTTCGGGCGCGCTCTTCCTGTGCGTCGGCGTGGTCTACGACCGCCTGCATACCCGCGAGATCGCGCGCTACGGTGGCCTCAGCGACAATATGCCGGGCTACGCCCTGCTGTTCATGGTCTTCACCATGGCCAGCGTCGGACTTCCGGGCACGAGCAATTTCGTTGGTGAGTTCCTGAGCCTGATCGGCACCTATCATGCGTCGACATGGGCGGCGATCGTCGCCACCACCGGAATCATCCTCGGCGCGGCCTACATGCTGTGGCTGTACTGGCGGATCGCGTTCGGCACCCAGCGCAACGCCGACGCGGCGGCGATGCCTGACCTGAGCGCGCGCGAATGGTGGCTGCTGGCTCCGATCGCGCTCGCGGTGTTCTGGATGGGCATTTATCCGGAGAGCTTCCTGAGGCCGATGCGTAACGATATCGGCCGGCTGCTGACGCGGGTCGAGCGGGTCGCTCCGCAAGGCGATTCGCGCCCGACGCCGGGCAAGGCACGCGAAAAGCTGCAGCTTGTCGGCGAAGAGGAATCGCACTCATGAGCCGGTTCGCAGCCATCCTGCCCGAACTGATCCTGTCGCTCGGGGGCACCGTGCTGATGCTCGTCGCGGCGTTCACCGGCCGCCGCGGCTCGGCGCTGGTCAGCTGGCTCGCGGTGGCATTGCTGCTGGTTGGGACCGCGGCGCTGGTCGGCGCGCCGTCACACGCGGGCCCGCAGTTCGACGGCCTCATCTCGGCCGACCTGTTCGCAAGTTTCGGCAAGGCGATCATGTTCCCAGCAGCCGCTGTCGCGATCATCGCCGCGCACGGCTGGTTCGAGCAGGATCATGAGCACAGCAGCGAATATGCGGTGCTGATCCTGTTCGCCGCCGCGGGGATGAGCATCATGGTCTCGGCGACCAGCCTGATCTCGCTCTACGTCGGTCTCGAGCTCAACAGCCTCGCCTCCTACGTGCTCGCATCCTACCGGCGAAGCGACGAGCGCTCGGCCGAGGCGGGCCTCAAATATTTCGTGCTCGGAGCGCTCGCGAGCGGGATCCTGCTGTACGGAATCTCGCTGCTTTACGGCTTTACAGGGACGACCAATTTCGCCGGCATCGCCGCCGCGTTCGCGCGCGGTGCGCCGTCGCTCGGCCTGTTGTTCGGCCTCGTCTTCCTGCTCGCCGGCCTGGCATTCAAGATCAGCGCTGTCCCGTTCCACATGTGGACGCCCGACGTTTACGAAGGCGCACCGACTCCGGTCACCGCTTTCTTCGCGACCGCGCCCAAGGTCGCCGCGGTGATGCTTGCGACGCGCGTCTGCGTCGACGCGCTTGCGCCTGCGACCGACGCGTGGCGGCAGATCATGATCTTCGCCGCGCTCGCCTCGATCTTCCTCGGCGCGATCGCGGCCTACGGCCAAACCAACATCAAGCGACTGCTGGCTTATTCGTCGATCAACAATGTCGGCTTCGTCCTCATCGGCCTCGCTGGCGGCGGCGCGGTGGGCGCGTCGTCGGTGCTGTTCTACCTCGCCGTCTATGTGCCGATGACGCTCGGTGCGTTCCTCTGTGTGCTGTGGATGCGCGACTCCGAGGGGCGCCCGGTCGAGGACATCGCGAGCCTTGCCGGCCTGTCGCAGACCCGCCCCGGCTTCGCTCTTGCGTTTGCAGTGTTCATGTTCAGCCTCGCCGGGGTCCCGCCCTTCTTCGGCTTCTGGGCCAAGGTGGTGGTGTTCAACTCGGCGCTGAAGGCCGGGCTATTCCCGTTCGCTGTCGCCGGCATCCTCGGCACGGTCATCGGCGCCTATTATTACCTGCGGATCGTCAAGGTGATGTACATGGACGAGCCAGCGGCGCCTTACGCGCGCGTCCGGGAGCCGCTGCAGGGTCTGCTGATCCTCCTCTCCGCGCTGGTCATCTCGCCGCTCGGCTATCTCCTCATCGGCCCGCTCCAGTCGCTCAGCGACAAAGCTGCGGGGTCGATGTTCTAGCCCGATGCGGATCCGGATCGTCGAGCGCACGGGTTCGACCAACTCCGACCTGATCGCCGATCCGAACGCAGTCGAGGGCAGCTGGCTGGTCGCGCTCGAGCAGCATGCCGGAAAGGGCCGCCAGGGCCGCCAGTGGGTTTCGGCCAAGGGCAATTTCGCGGGCAGCACCCTGGTCGAGCTGCGCGACGACGATCCGCCCGCGCAGACCCTGTCGCTCGCCGCCGGTCTCGCCTTGGCGGATGCGATCGACGTTGCCACTCCCGGCCAACCGCTGATGCTCAAGTGGCCCAACGACCTCTTGCTGCGCGACAGCAAGCTCGCCGGAATCCTGCTCGAGCGAAGCGGCGACCGGATCGCGGTCGGGTTCGGCGTTAATCTCGCGGCCGCGCCGGCGCTGGTGGACCGCCGCGCTGCGGACCTCGGTGGAGCGATCGTCCCCGAAGCCTTCGCGCCCCTGCTCGCGGCAAGCTTCGCGCGGATGCTCGACTCGTGGCGGGCAAGCGAGAGCTCGGCCCTGACGCGCGCGTGGGAAGAGCGCGCGCACCCTGTCGGAACCCAGCTGACGGTCCATGCCGGCGCCGGCGAGACGATCTCTGGCCGCTTCGCCGGGCTCGAACCCGACGGCGCGCTCCGGCTGCAGCTCGACGACGGCTCGGTCGAGCTCGTCCGAGCCGGCGATGTTGACCTGGGTTAGCTCGCCGAGTCGCACTCTCGCGTCCGGCGTTAAGCCGGAGTAGGGGCAGCTTCGTTTCGCGAGCGAGTCGAATGTCGGGAGGGGCGATCGCCGCGGAGCCAGCACCGGTCCTGCTGGCCGGGCCTATGACTCGCAAGGAACCTCCCCATGTCCTTCATCACCACCCGCGACGGCACCGAGATTTTCTACAAGGACTGGGGTCCCAAGGACGCCCAGCCGATCGTGTTCCATCACGGCTGGCCGCTCAGCGCCGACGACTGGGACAACCAGATGATGGTGTTCCTCGGACAGGGGTTCCGGGTCATCGCTCATGACCGCCGCGGGCATGGCCGCTCGACCCAGACCGACACCGGCAACGACATGGACACCTACGCCGAGGACCTGAAGCAGCTCGCGGCGAAGTTGGACCTCAGGAATGCGATCCACGTCGGCCATTCGACCGGTGGCGGCGAAGTCGCGCATTATGTCGCCCGCGCCGAGCCTGGCCGGGTTGCGAAGGCAGTGCTGATCGGTGCGGTTCCGCCGATCATGGTCAAGTCCGAAACCAACCCAGGCGGAACTCCGATCGAGGCGTTCGACGGCTATCGCGCAGCGCTGATCGCCAACCGCGCGCAGCTTTATGCCGACATCGCCAGCGGGCCGTTCTACGGCTTCAATCGGATTGGCGTGCAGCCGATTCAGGGCGTGATCGACAATTGGTGGCGCCAGGGGATGATGGGCGGGATCAAGGCCCATTACGACTGCGTGAAGGCCTTCTCGGAAACAGATTTCACCGAGGACCTCAAGGCGATCGACATTCCGGTGCTGCTGCTCCACGGCGACGACGACCAGGTGGTGCCGATCGCCGATTCGGCGCTGCTCGGGATCAACCTGCTGAAGCACGGCCAGCTGAAGGTCTATCCGGGATATCCGCACGGCATGGCGACGACGCACGCCGACGACATCAACCGCGACGTGCTGGCGTTTATCCGCGGCGAGAAGGTCGGCGAGACCAGCCGCATGTCGCCGGCGCTCGTCGCCGAGTCGCTGCCGGCCTGACGATCGTCACGCGAAACAATGGGCGACGCGCCGCAAGACCTCGCCGCCACACGCGGCGCGCAGATGTTCCCGCGCCTGAACGACGATGAAGTTGCGCGGCTGTGCCGGTTCGGCGAGCCGCGCAATTATCGCGCCGGCGAGTATGTCGCGCGCGCCGGCGAGGCACCGCCGGGGCTGCAGGTGATCCTGTCCGGGCGGCTCGAGGTCACTCGGCACGGCGGAGGCGGCGACCGCGCGCCGATCGTCGTCCACGAGCCCGGCGATTTTACCGGCGAGCTCGCGCAGCTGTCGGGCCGTCCGTCGCTGGTCGACGCGGTCGCGCTGGGCGACCTCGAAACCGTGGCGATCGCGCCGGATCGCCTGCGCGCGCTGCTGATTGCCGAAGCGGATCTCGGCGAGCGGATCATGCGCGCGCTCATCCTCCGCCGCATGGGGCTGATCGAGTCCGGCGCCGGGCCGATCGTCGTCGGCAGCGAAGCAAGCGCCGACGTGCTGCGCCTGACCAATTTCCTGCGCCGCAACGGCCATCCCTATCAGCACCTCGACGCCGCAAGCGACGGCTGCGGGCGGACGCTGGTCGAACGCTTCCAGATCGAGCCCGAGGAGCTGCCGATCGTCCTGTGTCCATCCGGCCAGCTGTTGCGCAACCCGAGCGAAGACCAGCTTGCGCGTTGCGTCGGGCTCGTCGGGACGCTCGATCCCGATCGGCTTTACGACGTGGTCGTGGTCGGCGCAGGACCCGCGGGCCTTGCGACTTCGGTCTATGCAGGCTCCGAAGGCCTGTCGGTGCTGGCGATCGATTGCCGCTCGTTCGGCGGGCAGGCGGGCGCTTCGGCGCGGATCGAGAATTACCTCGGGTTTCCCACCGGTGTCTCCGGCATGGCCCTGATGGGCCGGGCGTTCAGCCAGGCGCAGAAGTTCGGAGTCGAGATCGCGATCCCCGACGAAGCGGTGAAGCTCGAATGCGGCAACGACCCGTGCCAGATCCGCCTTGCGACCGGGGAGCAGGTGCGGGCACGCGCGGTCGTCCTCGCCACCGGCGCCCGCTACCGCAGGCTCGACGTCGAGCGGCTCGATGAGTTCGAAGGCGCATCGGTCCATTATTGGGCCTCGCCGCTCGAGGCCGATCTGTGCCGCGACGCCGACGTCGCTCTGGTCGGCGGCGGCAATTCGGCGGGGCAGGCGACCGTGTTCCTCGCTGGCCGCGCGCGCCGCGTGACTTTGATCGCCCGGCGGCCGCTCAGGGAAACCATGTCGCGCTACCTGATCGACCGGATCGAGTCCCTGCCCAACGTCGACGTGATGATCGGGTGCGAGGTCGCCGCGCTGGAGGGCGCGAACGGCCAGCTCGAAGCGATCACCTGCAAGAACCGCGCGACCGGCAAGAAGGCACGGCGGCCGGTGCGCTACCTGTTCTCCTTCATCGGCGCGGAGCCGAACACCGACTGGCTGCACAGCTCGGGCATCAATCTCGACGCGCGCGGATTCGTCCTGACCGGCGACGAAATCGGCCTCGATCGGCTGCCGCTTGAGACGAGCCGCAGGGGCGTGTTCGCCGTCGGCGACGTCCGCTCCTGCTCAGTCAAACGGGTCGCCGCGTCGGTCGGTGACGGCGCGCAGGTCGTCGCTGCAATCCACGCTTATCTGGCCAGGCAAGAGACCGCGCCAGCCATGCCGATGCCGCTGGTTGCAGCGACGGTCTGACGCGCTTTCCGATTTGCCGTTGTTCGCCTAAGGCCCGCGGATGCTGCTCGCCATCGACGCCGGCAATACCAACATGGTCTTCGCGCTCGTCGATGGGGGCGAGATCAAGACGCGCTGGCGCATCGCGACCGACCCGCGCCGGACCGCCGACGAATATGCCGTGTGGCTGCATCAGCTGCTCGAGCTCGAAGGCTATTCGCGCTCCGACGTCGACGCGGTGATCATCGGCACGGTCGTGCCGCGCGCGCTGCACAATCTCGAAGTGCTGGCGAGCAAATATTTCCACGTCGAGCCGGCGATCGCGGGGCAGGGGAAGGCCGGATGGCCGGTCGCCTTCGAGGTCGACGAGCCGCAGAACGTCGGTGCGGACCGCGCCCTCAACGCGATCGCGGCACATGCGAAATATCCCGGCAACCTGGTCATCATCGACTTCGGCACAGCGACGACCTTCGACCTCATCAGTCCGGCCGGCGCCTACACCGGCGGCATCATCGCGCCGGGCATCAACCTGTCGCTCGATGCGCTGGTCAACGCGACCGCGAAGCTGCCGCGGATCGCGATCGAAGCGCCGGAGGACACGAGCGTGATCGGCCGCACGACCCAGAGCCAGATGCTGATCGGCATCTATTGGGGCTATATCGCGATGATCGAGGGCCTCGTCGAACGCATGCGGCGACAGATCCAAGGTCCCGAGACCGTGATCGCGACCGGCGGCCTCGCGGTGCTGTTCGATCGGCACACCGACGCGTTCGATGCGATTGAACCCGATCTCACCATCCAGGGGTTGAGCCTGTTGTACGAGATGTCAGCGTCGAAATGATGTGCCTGCGATGATCCCGGGGGAAGAACTGCTGTTTTGCGCGCTCGGCGGCTCGGGCGAGATCGGCATGAACGTCAATCTCTATGGCTGTCGCGGGCAATGGATCATGGTCGACCTCGGCCTGACTTTCGCCGATCCGGACTATCCGGGAATCGACCTGATCCTGCCTGACCTCGAGTTCATCGAGGCGCAGCAGGAGCGGCTCGCAGGAATCATTCTCACCCACGGCCACGAGGACCATATCGGCGCACTGCCGTACCTCGCCGAAGAGCTGAAGGCGCCGCTATTCGCGACTCCCTTCACCGCCGGCCTGATCGCCGGCAAGCTCGAGGAGGAGGGGCTGACCGGCAAGGTGAAGCTCAACATCGTCGAGCGCGGCGGCAACGTCGAGCTCGGGCCATTCAGGGTCAGCTTCGTCGCTCTGTCGCATTCGATCCCCGAGGGGAACGGGCTGCTGATCGAGACCCCGTTCGGCAATATCTTCCACACCGGCGACTGGAAGATCGACGAGACTCCCGTGCTCGGCGAGGCGGCCAGTACCGAGGCGCTGACCCGGATCGGCGACGCGGGTGTGCTCGCCCTGGTGTGCGATTCGACCAACGTCTTCCAGGACAGGCCGTCGGGGTCCGAGGAAGGTGTCCACGAAGGGCTGCTCGCCCAGGTGATGATGGCCAACGGCCGCGTGCTTGTGACGACCTTCGCGTCCAATGCCGCGCGGCTCCAGACGATCGGCCGTGTCGCTCGTGAAGCGCAGCGCCGCGTGTGCATTGCCGGCCGCTCGCTGGAACGGATCCTGCGCGTGTCGCAGGCGACCGGCTACCTCACGGATTTCCCGCCGCCGATCTCGTTCGACGAAGCGATGCGCCTGCCCAAGAGCGAAGTGCTGATCATCGCCACGGGCGGGCAGGGCGAGCCACGCGCGGCGCTCGGCCGAATCGCGTTCGGCACGCACGAGCTCAAGCTCGGCGAGGGCGACACGGTGATCTTCTCGTCGCGCGTCATTCCCGGCAACGAGGTCGCGATCGGACGGATCATGAACCAGCTGTCCGACCTCGGAGTCCAGATCGTCACCGAGAAGCAGGCGCACGTCCATGTTTCGGGCCACCCTGGCCGGCCGGAGCTCATCCAGATGTACGACTGGGTGCGGCCGAGGATCGTCGTCCCGGTGCACGGCGAGGGCCGCCACCTCGCCGAGCACGCCCGGCTGGCGCTATCGCACGGGGTGCATGGCGCGGTGGTGCAGAAGAACGGCGACGTCATTCGACTGGCGCCGGGCCAGCCGGAGAAGGTCGACGAGGTGCGGGTCGGCCGGCTGGTGCTCGACGGCGACGTCATCCTCCCGGCCAATGGAGCAACGATCAACGAACGGCGCAAGATCGGGCTTGCGGGGCTGATTACCGTCGCGCTTCCGGTCCGAGAGAATGGCAAGCTCGCAGGCAAGCCGCTGATCCGGCCGTTCGGAGTGCCGGTGGAGGAGGACCGCGAGGACTTCATCGCCGACGCGACCGACGCGGCCACGCGGGCCTTCAGCCAGAAAGGCAGCGATGATCAGGTGCGCGAAGCCGTGCGGCTCGCGGTGCGCCGCTGCGCGACGCTTTGGACAGGCAAGAAGCCGGTGGTCGAGGTGATGCGGCTCGAGGTCGCGCTCTAGCCCGCCATGCAGCCCGGTTCGATCGTCGCGATCTATTTCCTGTTCTTCAGCGCGTCGGCGTTCATCCTGCTGCCGTTCGGAGTGCGGACGAGCGAGGAAGCCGGCGAGAAGCTCATCCCCGGTCAGGCCGAAAGCGCACCGCACCGGTTCGACCTGAAGCGCCACCTGATCAAGGCCGCGCTTCTCGGCGCGGTGCTGTTCGCGATCTACTACGCCAACTGGACGTTCGGCTGGATCACGCCGGACGACCTCGACTTGTACCACTGAGTGGAAATCGTCACCCTGAACTCGTTTCAGGGGCCATTTCCGGGAGCGGCGCCGTTCGTCTCGGCAATGGATTCTGAAAACAAATTCAGCATGACGGAGGAACGTTACCGCCGCCGCTCCAGCGCCTGCGCCAGCGCGGCGTAAAGCTTGCCCATGTCGGACGACATCAAGGTGACGGCGATCGTCCCGCCGTCGCGCTCGGCGAGCACGCGGCGGAGCATCGCTTCGAAATCGTGGACGTAGCGGTTGGTCGAGCGCTGGAACTCGAGGTCGCTTTCGTATTGCGCGCGGATTGCCTTGGTTTCGCTTCCGTCGAGCAGCTTGACCGCGCGGCGGGTGAACACGCCACGATTGCCCTTGAGGTAGGAATCCCACGCGCGGTCGTCGATTTCGTCGGACAGAATCTTGCCAACGTCAATCGCGGCCGAATGCATCGAATCGATCAGCAGCGACACCCGGCGCGCGAACGCTTCGCTGTCCTTCTCGCGCTGGTCCTTGCTCGTATCCTCGATGTGGCGTTCGAGGGCAGCCGCGCTCTGGCCGATGTTGAGCATCTGCTGGGTCAGGCGATCGGACGCGCTGCGCGCAGCTTCGACAGCGCGGGTCGCAACGCTTTCGACTGCGCGCAGCCGCTCCTCAACGGTCTCGCGCACCACGCGTTCGAGTGCAGCGCGGGTCTCGTTCGACAGCTTGGTCGCACTTTCCGGGATCACCGCCTCGATGGCTTCGCGCGCCCGTTCCGCGGCATGGCCGGCAGCGTCCTTGACCTGGACCAGTGCAGCAACGAGCGCCGGCCCGGTCTCGGCGGTCAGTTGGCCGGCCTCGACCTGGGCCTCGGCGATCGCTGAAGTCAGCTGGGTGAGCTTGGTGTGCGCGCTGCCGACGCCGTCGTCGATGCTTGCGAGCAGGCCTGTAAAGCGGTCCTGTTGCTCGCCGATATGGGCCGAGGTGGCGCTCATCCGGTCGCTCGCTTCGACGGCCGCGTCGCGCAGCCATTCGAGCTCGGGCTTCACGCTCTTCGCAGCTTCGGCCAGCCGGTCAGCACCGCCTTGGGCGTCGCCGAGCGCGACTCCGACATTCTCGCGGACCTCGTCGGCGAGCTTGCCGATCGTCTCGCGCAAGTTCGTCGTCCGCTCGGCCAGAGCTCCAATCGCGTCGTCCTGGTTGACTGCCTGCTGAGACAGAGCGTCGAGCTCGGTCCGCGCCCGGGTCAGCGATTCGAGGAAATGATTGGCGCGCTCGTCGCCGTGCGAGGCGAGCTCGGTGAAGCGCTGGTCGATCAGCGCCAGGCCACGGTCGATTTCCGCGATCATCCGCTGCGACGCGCGTTCCTGCTCGGCGACCTTGCTCGACAGGCTGGCGACAGATTCGTTGGCGCGGCCGATGTGCCCGGCGAGGGCCTCCGCGGAATCCGATCCCGCGCGGCTGAGCCCCGCGGATGCCTGCTCGACAAGCGCTGCGACAGCCGCGGCCTGCGCGTCGATCCCCGAGCGGATTTCCTGAAGCGAGAGCGAGCTCCGGTCGAGCAAGGCGTCGAGCACGCTCGAGAAGCTGCCCTGCGCTTCGGCGACCTTGCTGGTCGCGCTTGCGCTTGCGAGATCGATCTCGGCGAGCCTGGCGGCGAGGTGCTCGGTCGACTCGGTCATGATTCGGTCGGCGGTCTGCGCCCGCTCGGCGAGGGCATCGACTTGCGTCCCGAAAGCGGCCGCCTTGGCCGCGGATTCGGTGCCGACCGAGCGAATATGCTCGGCGACCGAGCGCGCCGTGGCTTCGGCCTCGGGCAGATCGTGGAGCAGCACGCCGATGTCGTTGCGCGCCGATTCCGCGGCCCGGTCGAGGGCTTCGCCGTGGCGGAGGAGCTTTTCGGTGCTGGCGTCGAACTGCTGCGTGATTCCGCCGAGCTTGCCGGTCGCCTGGTCGCCCAATTGCATCAAGTGCTGGGCAATCATCGTCAGCTCGGATCGGCTGTCGCTAATCCGCTGCGATAGGACCTCGAGCAGGGCTTCGAGCGAGCGGGCTTCGGTCCGCATCGCGACCACCGAGCGGGTGAACCGTTCGGTTTCCTTCCGCCGCGTTCGCCCGAACGTCAGCCACAGCAGGCCAAGCAGCGCCAGCGGTCCGGCGGCGAGCGCGATCCACTGCGCAATTGCTGGCGACGACAGCGGCTGGCCGGCAAGCGACCGGCCCGCTGCCCAGGCGACGTAGCCGAGCCACAGCGCCGACAGCAGCATGAGGGCAGTGCCGAGCACCTGCCGCCCGCCTTTGCCCTGCTCTTCGCTACGGTTTTCCTCCCACTGGCCGGGATCGAACGTCGGCTCGATCAGCTGTTGCTGCGGGGTGAGATCGAGCGGTTCAGCCGGGTCGGCTGCCGGCTCGAGGGGTTCGGCGCGCTTTGCG
>Ga0207678_10004117_pt1 | contig 13069 bp, 26 predicted proteins | sample KBSC63metaG_FD_184319 | JGI IMG/M metagenome (GOLD analysis project Ga0207678, IMG submission 184319) | Corn rhizosphere microbial communities from Kellogg Biological Station, Michigan, USA - KBS C6-3 metaG (SPAdes) (version 2) | ecosystem: Host-associated > Plants > Roots > Rhizosphere > Soil ... | reverse complement strand
CTCGTGATCTGAAAAACGAGCTGTGACCGCAGTCATGCTGAATGATGAATAGCCTAACGAGCAGCCCGGCCGCCGGGATCGCCAGCAGTAAGGTTAGCCAGTAAAGGTCGCGCGATGCCCAGGCCATGGCCGCAAGCAACGCGACAAAGGGGATCGCGGTGATCGCCAGCTGAAAGATGCTTCGTTTGGTATCGGCGCCATAAGTGGTGAACCGCCGGGATAGCATCGGTCCGAGCGCCACTGCGCTCGACGTCCGTTCAACCTCGGTTTGTCCCGATGAAGTCACCGACGAAAACCTCGGCGCCTGGGGCCTGACGGGCCGTCGCCAACCTTTTCGCGATAAACGATCCTGCCCTTGGACAGGTCATACGGAGTCATCTCAACGTGCACCCGGTCGCCGACGATTGAGCGAATGCGATAGCGACGCATCTTGCCCGCTGTGTAGGCGATGATCCGGTACTCGTTGTCGAGCATCACCCCAAACCGCCCGTCTGGGAGAATCTCGTCGACGACGCCTTCGATTGTGAGCAATTCTTCTTTGGCCATCGGCAGGGCATCCTCGTTCGCCGAGTTGCCCATCAGCGGGCAGCTCGTGGCTAGCTGGCGTTAAGGATGGAGAGAGCGCGATTGCGCGAAAAACCGTCGATATCGGCTGTTAGCCCGGCACTGATAGCCAAGTCGTGAGCCAAAAGAAACGACGTTTGTATCTCTTAGAGGCTCGCTTTTCGTGCCCTTGGGAAGACGTGATTGTCCTGGACGCAGTTCACAATGACGCTGGGCTAGTCGCGAGTTCGCCGGCTATGCCAAGCGGAAGATCTCAGGAGACAGCATGGCACGAATACCGCGTCAGCCGCATCAGGCGGTTATTGCGCTGATGGACGAGCGGGACGACCTCCAGATCAAGATCAGTCTTGAAGCTGATGCACCCGAGCCCGACGAAGATAGACTCCGAGCCATGTCGTTGCGGCTTGCTCACCTTGAAACCGAGATCGCGCAGCAATGGGGCGACCCGTATGCCTAGATGCCCACACGGCAAGGAGGGCGTCGCTGGGTGAAATCGCGGCCGGATCGCGGGACATGCGCGGCGAGCAATGTGGGCAGGCTCAGCTACGAACGCGCTGCATCATATTGATCTTCCGTCGGAAGCGTATCGAACTCGGGCGAATAGCGTTTCTCCCGGTACGCCGCTTCCGTGATGTAGCTCGAAATGCGGCCGCCCCAGACATAGACCATCGGCGCTCGGCCGCTAGCCGGGCCGGTTCGATACTGGCCTTCCGGACTCTTCGGATTCATGTCGTCTCCTTTGCCCCCTTTGAGGGGGTATTCATCAATCGCCGGTACCAAGTCGGGCGTTCAGATCCGCGAGCCGTTTTCTCAGCACGGCGATGTTCTCCGGATTGGCGGCCTGTAGCTCGCGAAGACCGTCTTCATCCACGTGCGAGACCTTGCCGGTTTCGATGGCCCTTAGCAGCCGCACCAGCCGGTTCCGCTCCTCGTGCCAGTTCTCCGCGCTCACTCCGGCCTCCATCCTTCAAGTTCATATGGGGTGCCGGTGTCGGAATTACTCGGGCATTCATTGCCTGCTCACCCAAGAACACCTACATTCGCGCAGCTACCAGTCGCATCGACGGTCTTGAGCGTTTCGGCGCGCTTCGTTTCCATCCTTACGCCTCTTAGTCGCCCGGCGGCCAATTCAGGACGCCGCGGCAAGATGGAGACCGTCATGATCTATCAGGGGACCGTAAAGTCCTTCGACCGGGCAAGAAATCGGGGGACGATCGAAGCCGACAGCGGTGGCGAGTATCTGATCTTCGAACGAAGCGGTATTTACAAGAACCCCAGTGTCATCCCGCTCGTTGGGCAGCGGCTTACCTACCAGCTCGTCACAAGCGACGGCCTGCGCCGCGCCGTGAACCTGGGCAATGTATAATCACATCTCCGGCCGCGTCATCCGCACGCTGGACCGTAAGCTCCCCTACAAAGTAGTGATGCTGCCGGCCGTCTGCCCCGGCACCGAACCCACCTTCGCCACCATGCGCGAGGCCGAAGAGTTCATCCGGCGCAACACGCCGGTTCCGGCGCGCGCTCTTTCGGACTTGTACGACCGAACAGCCGACGAAAGCTAAGCGTCGGCCCCATATGGCCTTCGCCGTCGACCGCCTCAATTCAAGGATCACCATGCCGCGCACCAAGCCAATTGCCGACCGAACCAGTCTGATGTTCGACGCCTCGCGCCTGTGGGCTGATGCCGGTATGGTCGTCGCGCTCCGCTCGTGGCGTTTAATGCGTGGAGGACCTGCTGCGGCGCTAGAATTCGAGCGGATGGTCCGCGAGAAGGTCGAAGCGGGGTTCGAGCTGGCCGGCGCGTTCGCGGGAGGAAGAATGGCTACCCCTGAAGCCGCGGCGCAGGAAGCGCTAGGGGTATACGGGAAGCGCGTGCGCAGCAATCGCCGCCGCTTGGCTTAAGCCATGCGCCAGCCTTTCTGGCCGCGGGGTTACATTCTAGCAGCAGAGAGCCTATCTAACCGTTGCTACTAGTCGCAAATTGACGGTCTTCGGCGCTTTGCGGCTCCCTCTTCCTTCTCTCTCGCCTCTCCTAGCATCGGAGGGCCGATTGGCGGTCCGCCACAGAAGGAATTAATCAAATGATCACCGGAACTGTAAAATTCTTCAACGCCGATAAGGGTTATGGCTTCATCCAGCCTGAGGATGGAAGCACGGATGCTTTCGTTCATATCAGTGCAGTCGAGGCCGCTGGGCTGCGGACTCTCGATAGGGACCAGCGCGTAACCTACGACCTCGAAAACGATCGCCGCGGTCGCACGAGCGCTGTGAACCTCCAAACAGCCTAGTCATCCATTCCCTCCCCTTGCGGGAGGACCCCTGGTTCGCGCCATCCAAGTGCGCGGACCAGGGGAGTCTTATCCGGAGTCTGAAGTATGGCTGATCCAGTTCGTCATTCCGATTTGAACACTTATCTGAAGCGAGCTGAGCAGGCGCTTGCCGAAGCCAATTCGGCGAGCCTCGACAATGTTCGTCAGCGTTGCCTCAGAGCGGAAGCAGCCTGGCGCGCCATGGCTGAGAGGGCGGAGCGATCCGAAAGGATGAAAGCCGACGAACTCGCTCGCAAGCGAGCCGCGCAAAAGCAATGCTACGTGGCAACGCAGGCCACTTAGTACGTCGGCCTAAGACCTCTAATGTCGGCAATGGGTGGAAAGCGGAGATTAATCCTCGTCGGTCAACGCCGTCTGGGTTGAGTGTCGCCTGCGATGTCCGACGCGTTGCAGGAACCTCTTTCGGCTCCACTTCCAGACGAGCGCAAACCAGACCACAAATAGAATGGTAATTGCGCCGTCCAACCAGAGCACGAGTTGGCCCCCATCCCCCACCTGTGAAAGCAAGAATAGCAGCCCCATAAAAACGAGTAGTGCCCCGCCTCCCCACATCGAGAACAAGGGGCCCCGGCGAGAGGACCGGCCAACTCTTTCCGCAAACGACAGCTGAGGCTTCACGCTGCAACAATGCAGGTCGTGAGCGATGTCCGCAATGGATTGAAAGCAGACGCTACCCTTAAATGGTGTCTCAGTTTCAGTTTTCTCGCTTGGGCCCTGCGCCGTCGTCCTCAATGTCTTTGAAGAGTCTTGCCATCTCTTCCCCGTGCTGAGGCCGTTCGCGTCGAGCATGTTTGTCCGGCTTGCTCGGTTTATCGTCAGGGTCAGCCACGCGACCCTCCATGAAAAGAGGCGGCCCGTGATACGAAGGCCGCCCTAGGAAGCATCGCGGGAAAGAGGGTACAGGCGATGCGCCAGACTCAACCCGCCGGGTGCAGCTCCGTTCCAACCAGTGACGCTATTCGTCTCACTGTGGCAGGTTTAGTGGAAAGCATGGAGATGAAATGCGGAAGCCAAGACTCATAACGCGTGGCGTGGAATTTCTGATGGACGAGCGCGACCACACCACGATCCTCATTAGCTTGGCAAAAGATGCCGTGCCGGTTGATGAGCATAGGCTTGATCTGCTCCGGTCAAAGCTTCGCGACCTCGACAACCAAATCGCTTCAGACGGGCGGGCAGATGCCTGAATGCCCCGCGCGACAGTCGTGGGCCGAAAGCTCCTAGAGTCAGCTTTGGGTGGAAAGCTGACATTAGGAATGCTGTCCGATTTCTTAATTTCCCGGGCCGCATGCCGTTCCCAATTTCGGATCCAAGTCTCGCTCCAAAGCGGAATCAAGGTCCGCCGGATTGATGATAATCGTCCGTGTCGATCCCACAGTCTGCACATAAAAGTAGATTGCAACCCTGTGATATGCCGTCCAATCAGTCGCCTGAATCTCTTCCTCGTCGATTTCGATGGCATAGCGCCCGGGCGGCAACTCGCCGACATCGCGGTTCAAAGTGAACGGACGTTGGAAGTCGACAATGGATTTTCGGGTGCGCATGTCCCTCCAAACCTGGCAGCAATCGAATGTCCGGCCTTGCCTCAGGCAGAGGCGGCCTCCCTCTTCGCCGCGGCGATCGCATCCCTTGAGTTGGTGTAGCGATAGCCACCCCAATCGAAGACGGTCAGCTGCACCGGCGTGATGCCGTAACGCTTTAGCTCGGATTGTAGCTCGTCGCGCGACTGCATCTCGGGCGAACGCGCCGGGCCACCTTCGTTTTCCCAGCGATTGGTGGAGCCCTCGGAGGCGGGAACGTTGGTGGTCATGGCGGGTCTCCTGCGGCAAGCGGGAGCACATGTCTCTCAGTCACAAGCAGCCAGCAAAAATAAAGAAACGCTTGTGATGAGTTACTTATAACACGATCAGATGATCAGGTCCTAAACTTGCCCTTGATCTAAACCTCGCCGTACCAATCTAAGTAACGCTACCAGTCGATTATCGACGGTCTTTGGCGCTAAGCCGCTCCTTCCTCCATCAGTAACGTCTCCTAGCCGACCGGCCGCCAATTCTGGTGTCGGTCAACAAAGGAACTCACCATGAAGTATTTTGGAACCGTCAAGTCGTTCGACAGCGTCAAGGGCTTCGGCGAAATCAAGCAGGAAACGGGCGGTGACGATCTCCGCTTCGAAAAGAGCGCGATCTCGTGGGACAAGAACGTTGCCCCAACACCGGGCCAGCGTCTCAGCTACGAGAGGGGCACCTCGGCTTCGCATCAGCCCTGCGCAGTCAATCTGATGACCATCTAGTTGATCGGCGGGAGCTTTGTTTCCGCTAGATCCTGTGCGCGTTGGGGCCGATCTCGGGCGGCCGAGTGACTTTAGAATCCTCGCCGTCCGGGTGAGCCTTCGTCTCAGCCCAAGGTATCCGCCATGCTTGTGTCCCTAGCCTTCGCAATCGTAACGATGATTGTCGTGTTCAGTAGCCAGGCAGTGTTGAAACTGGTGCAGACGGAGCCTCGCCGCCGCTGAAGAGTCGAGCGAAGCGTCAATGGCAAGTCGTCAGCGCAACACTGGTAAAAGTTGCGCCGCATCCCACATTGACGCTGCAATTTGTCGTTATCGACGGTTGTGACGCCAACCTGCGTTTCTTCCGTCCCTCGCGACCATTAGCGAGTTGGTGGCCGCGATCCGGCGAGGAAGGACCTACGATGCCGTCCGACAAACACCCTACTTCTAAATCCTTCACGCCTTTTAGCTCTGCCGCCGAGGAAGTTGCGATGAGGTCCGTGCAAGCTACAGCCAATCAGGACGGCCGCATGAGCTCGACGGCTGGGCGCATTAAGCACGTGCCGGGGATGGACTTGCCCTTCGTGGTGACCCTGACACATCACAAGTGCGAAGCCACCGAACATCCATTTGCAACCATGCGAGAGGCCGAGGCTTTCATCGAACGGAGTACGCCGGTGCCACGCCCCGCCCTTTCGGCCCTTTACGATCGCCCAGCCTCCGACTTCGGAGCGCCCCAGTCGGGAGAGAGTGGCATGAACGACGAAGCTATCTTGGCGAGGCTCAAGGTCATCGACCAACGGCTGCGGCAAATCTCCACGGAGGACGCAGCTTCGGTGTTGGCGGCGGGGTTCGCTTCCGCTGGCATTCGTGAGCAGGAGCGCCTGCGACTGATTGCAGAGACTGAGCGTATTCTCGACGAGCTCGACGGCAACAACGACGATTGAGCGCTGGGGCCTTGGAATACCTGAATCGATACAATCTCGCGCTCTTGATGCTCGCGCTAGTCGTGGGCCCGCTATTCTACATAAGCAGCTGGTTAGGCGCGCTGGCTGTGGTCGCGATTTATTGCCTCATAGCCAGACTAGCGAGCAACGACCTCGACCGTCACGAGCCACGCATTCGCCGGTCCGTTGCACTTGTCTCCAAGGGTCGCGCGGACACGGAATACCCGCACGCGGCCAGACGTTCAACGTTCCTGGCGATTAAGCCGCCACCGGCAGACGGGATTCAAAGGTCGAGCGAGTCACCGCGATGGTCAGGCCGTCGTTCGACGACCTCTCGGTGATCTGAGATTTGAGCTGCTTCGCCAAAGCACCGACAAGCGCCGTTCCAAGACCGGTCGAGTCATCAACTCTTCCTCCCGGCTCCGCCCGACGCCGTTGTCGGCGACGGTGAGCTTCAGCCCGCAATATCACTAGGTAAGCTGCCGCTTTGGGCGCATGATACGCGCATCGCCGACGCAAAGCTCCCAGCGAGTCGGTGCCTGAGAGACATTCGTCGCGCTCCCGCTGCCGAGGAGACGCATAATGACCCTCCATGATACCGCCTATTACAGCGAGGACGCGTTGAACCAGCGCAAGCTCGTCATGACCGCCCAACGGGAAAAGGCCCGCAGAATCCGTGAAGCGCTCGAGCGCCAGTATGACGCGATGCTTAGCCCGAAGCCGGTCCGATCGAATCTCAGCATCGTCACTCCGACCTCATAGATTCTCAGCTAACACACTCCATCCGTATGCCTCCAGGCGGGGCAAGGAGACCTCCATTGACTCAGATGACTGAAATTCGTCGCGCGCGAGAACATCCGACGGTTTAAGGCACAGCTTCTGGCAGGCTCCGTCGGGACTCGCGAAACCACAATTCGCAGTCTGTTGGGCGACGAGGAGCAGCACCTTCGCGATCTTCTTGCCGGAAAAGAGTAAGGACAAAGTTCGGTCTAGGTGAATCTACGTATATGTCGCGCGAGTTCGCTGGATCATAAGGTCCGTCACCGAGGAGTAACATCCAATGTGGCAGGAGACCGGGAGCGGTGAAAGCCGCTTTCGGTCTTTTTCGGTCTGAATATCGCAAACCGAAAATCGGCCATGGGACCCAGAGCAGACAATTAGCGTCCCGCCTGAAGGAACGACCGCTTACGGATCTCCCGAGTTCCCGCGTGAATGGCTGCGATGGGCGCTTTGCGGCCGCAGCTCTAATTTCCGTTTTGGGTCGAAAGCTGACACTCGGCTAGAGTCAGCTTGGGGTCGAAATCGGACTCTCTCCTAGAGTCCGTTGCGACGATCGTTCCGGTGACCCAAGAGTAGCCGAGCCAGATGATCCCCTCGCGAATGAGAGCCGCACCAAAAACAACAACAAGCCACCACCAGCGCGCCATGCCAGTCACGCTTGCACTTGGCTATGTCGAGCGCAACTGAGCGTCAGCTTAGAGTGGAAAGCGAACATTCGGCAAGACGTTAATGCAGACCTAAAAAGTGGAGATTATGACTTTTGCACGCCCAGATATTGGCTGAGCCTGCGGATAATAATATCATTTGCCGTCCGCTATTCGGGGGCGCGTATGCAAGAGTATCGTGTCTATTGCCTCGACCGCGAAGGTCGGAGTGTCGAAACGAAAGAGATTCAAGCCGCTTCAGACGAAGAGGCGGTTATTAATGCGCAGGCGCTGAGCGGCTTGTCCCACTGTGAAGTCTGGCGCGGCCATCACCTGGTGGCGAAGGTCACGGAGTTTTCTGACGTTCGGGCGTAGGTTTTCCCGTTCAGGGGTGACCGGCACTAATCATCCGACAGATCCTCGAGCGATTTGTTCCTATCAGAATAGGCAAGCGGCCCGATGGGGTTGGAACTCCCGCACCGGGCCACCCGGCTCAGACGGATCCAAAGCGGAGGACTCCCACTCCGCACCGCGAGACTATCAAGGAAAGCGCGCCTGAATAGTCTTATCTGAAAGCCGGTTTCGTGGAAGGCTTGATCCCGGAACTACGTCATCGGCTTCGGTCGCGGCAAATAGCTATTGCCTTGCTGCTCGCCCGCGGCGCAACAATTCGCAGGTATTGTTTTGTTCCAGTGAAGCGCGGGATTAAATCGGTATTCGGTAGAACAATACGGACACAAAATGAGCGCTTGGTCTCCCATGTTCAGGTAGACATGTGGGTGATCATGTGGAGGCATTACGCCAATGCAGTCAAAGGAGACGACGCCGATCTCGATGCTTTTAGCGCCGAGTTCGTTGAAGAATAACGGGTGTGGAATAGGTGTCCCGCCGGGCATGACTACTGCGCCTGAGCGCCATTCTATTAGTTCGGGATCGTCAGCTTGACGTAAGCGATGCGGGTCACCTTGAGCTTTTCGCCCTTGTCGTTCTTTGTGACCATCGAGTGGCCGATCTTAACGGGCGAGGTTGTCCAGCAAGACTCGGCTTCCTTGGTTATGGCGCTGGTGAAGCAGGCCTTACCGCCCTTCATCACGGCAGTACCATGATCGATGTGCTTACCGCTTACCGAGTTTTCGACGTAGTTGCCGTCTGCGTCGATTGACTCGCGTACTCTCACTTTCTTGTCAGGGTCCACGTACGTCCAGGTGGTGTTGTTCAGCTGAAATCCCGACGTTTTAGCAAACACCTCGCCAGAGGCTGCGCTGAGCGCGAGGACGCTGGTAAGACAGACCATCAGACGCATCGACATTCTCCCTCAAAAGAGGACCCGCGATATCACCACTGTTTAGTCTCTGGTGGTCAAAATTGACCATAAAGGGCTGCGGACCAATTTCTGAGGAGCAACCTGAGGAATTCACTGGTTATACATTGCCGAGGTTGACGGCGCAGCGCTGGCCGTCGAGCGTGGCGAGTTGGTAGGTGAGCCGCTGACCCTGAACAGGCGGAACTCGGCGGTCCTGGTAGATCCCGCTTCTTTCGAAGATCAGTAATTCGCCGCCGCTGTCAGGCTTGATCACTCCGCGGCCTTGGGCCTCATCGAATGACTTCACGGTTCCGAGGTGCTTCATGCGAGTATCATCCTTTCCGTCGGCAGCCGGGCTCGCGTAATCCGTTACGCCACGTCATGCCGCTACCGGCAAATGGGATTCAAAAGTCGAGCGAGTCACCGCGATGGTCAGGCCGTCGTTCGACGACGTCTCGGTGATCTGAGATTTGAGCTGCTTCGCCAAAGCACTGACAAGGGCCGTTCCAAGACCGGTCGAGGTCTTCAACTCTTCCTCCCGGCTCCGTCCGACGCCGTTGTCTGCGACGGTGAGCTTCCAGTCGGAGTCGGCCATTTCGAAGGTGACGCGGATGCGAGCGGACGAGAGCGGCTCCGGAAATGCATATTTGATCGCGTTGATGATCAACTCAGTGACGATTAGCCCGATGCTCACCGCGTGGCTCGTCGGCAACCCGCCTGCGCTGGCCGCCACGGTGATGTCGATATGCTGCCTTGGTCCGACCATAGACGAGGCGAGGCCCGCGCTGAGCTTTGTGAGATACGGGCCCATCTCGATCTGTTCGATTCCGTCCGACGCGCTTAGATGGCCTTGGACGACGGCCACAGACATGACCCGCTGATGGGCCGCGCGGAGTTCGTTCTTGGTTTCCTCGGACGAAACCGAACCGGCTTTCAGCAAGAGGATGCTGGCGATGATTTGAAGGCTGTTTGCGATCCGGTGTCGCATCTCGCGTAGCAGCGTCCGCTGCTGCTCCAGCAGCTCTTCGGTATGTTCCAGCAGCCGCCGCGTCTCCTGCTCCGCGACGCGGCGCTCGGTGATGTCCTTGATTGCGAGAAGGACCATGCGGCTCTTGCCGCTGTCGTCCCGAATGGGGAGTGCATTAAGCTGGATCGTGCGCTTGCCGAGATTCGCAAAGGTTTGCTCGAATTCGAAGTCCTCGACCGCCGTGTGCCGGGGCACCACAGTCGCAAGCAGCTGCCGCAAGCCCGGTATGTCCCACTGTCCATCCGACAGATCGAACAGCGAGCGGCCGTGCGCTGTCGCGGCATTCTCGCCGAACACCTCGTAGAAACAGCGGCTGCCGGCAAGAAGATGAAGAGTATCGTCGAGGACGAGGAACGGTTCGGGCAGCGTATCCACGATCGCCAGCGCAAGGGCTTGAGCCTCCGCACGGTCGTGAAGCTCCCTCATAGGGTTTTCCTCCATTGGATAGCTGCTGATCGTGGAGGCCCAGCACGCAGCTAGCCGAACCGTCATTCTAGGCGCTGGGTTTGGCATCTGATGGTCAAAATTGACCATCAAAGCCCGGCAAAGCCTGTCTTTGTGACGAGCGATGGCGTCCGAGTTGACCCACGTGCGTTGACATCCGCGGGCCACTCTTCCTCACCCGTGCTAGAATCGCCGGTCGACTGTTGCGGGCTTAATAAGGATCGACAATGGCAAAGAATCAGAAGGCCGCGGCCTTTGACACGCACGCGTTCTTAGATGCGATGGGCCCCGGCCAGACGGTTTCGAAGCACCAGCCGCAGGACGTCATCTTCTCTCAAGGCGATCGTGCCAACAGCGTCTACTACGTCCAGAGCGGCAAGGTGAAACTCAGCGTCACCTCAGCGAGCGGGAAGGAGGCGGTCATCGCCGTCCTCGGCAACGGCGACTTCTTCGGCGAGGGAAGTCTGATCTCTCAGCCGGTCCGGCTTGCGACTGCCACTGCGCTGGAGGAGTGTAATCTTAATAGGATCGATAAATCGAAGATGCTGAGGGTGCTACATGACGAGGCGCAGTTCTCGGACCGTTTCACGGCTCATCTGCTGACTCGTAACAGCCGCGTCGAAGCTGACCTCGTCGACCAATTGATGAATTCCAGTGAGAAACGCTTAGCCCGCACGCTCCTCCTCCTCGCGAACTTCGGCAAGGAAGGGCGCCCCGAACCGATCACTACAAAAATCAGTCAGGAGACGCTTGCTGAAATGGTCGGGACAACTCGACCCCGGATCAGCTTTTTCATGAACAAATTCCGGAAGCTGGGCTTCATCGACTATAACGGGACACTTCGGGTGCACAGCTCTCTGCTAAGCGTCCTTTTGCGCGACTGAAGTGCGCCGCCGCACGATGGTCAATTTTGAACAGCCGCCTTTATTCACCGCCACTATCGGTCACTGGATGACCGATGACACTTGCGACTACGAGCGACTCTGCGACGAGGAGCTCGCCGCCGCGGACCAGGCCACGTGCAAGGACGCACGCATCGAGCATTTGGAGCAGGCTTTCCGGTTTGCAAAGAGAGCATCAGGGGAACTCGCGGCTCGCGTCGTAAGCGCACACGTCAGAGCCTAAGCGCTTCGGATAACCGGGTTATAGCCAACGAGGGCGAACGCAGAAATCTTCGCTTCTTGGCTGTCGGAGGGCCGTCGGACTGGGCAACTCCGGCGGCTCTTTTTGTAGCAATGTGCCTTTGCATTTGTCGGAACTCGACAGCGTGTTGGGTCACGGCAGGCGTCAAATGGGGGTCGTTAGTTATGCGTGTCCAGGAGTTGAGATCCGTCGCGGTCGCAGTCACGGTCAGCAAAGCGGTAAGAGCAGTGAATCGCTACGATTGGACGGCAGTCATCGTCGTAACGTCGATGGCTGTCATCATCGCGATGATGCAGCGTGGTCAGCATCCACTCGCTTGGATCGGATAATTTGCCTGCCTTCGTTGTGCCCACCGGAAGCGGCCATTGACGCTCTGCGCCGTTGAAGCTGCAGGGTCAGCCGAAGCAGGAATGGGTCGCAGGCTGACATTATGAAGGTGACGTTGGTCTCGCGAAAATAAACAAGCCCTTTCGAACAAGGGGTTGAGGCAAGTCAGAGGCTGTGGACCTCGCAAAAGAAGGGGCAACTTACCATCTAAGGTCCGCTACCAGTCGCTATCGACGGTCTTGGGCGCTAAGCCGCACCTTCCTCCATCTTTGACGCCTCTTAGCCGCGAGACGGCCAATGACGGCAGTTTCGGCAAAGAAGGATAACATCATGAAACTCTTTGGCACCGTGAAGTCGTTCGACGAAACCAAGGGCTATGGCATTATTAAGCCAGAAGCGGGTGGTCACGAGTTGCGCTTCGAGAAGAGCGCCGTGCAGTGGGGCAATGCGACGACCCCGAAGACAGAGCGCCGCCTATCCTACGAAGTAGGCAAGAACGGCAGCGGCGACGCCTGCGCCATCAACCTCCATTCGGCGTAATCATTCGTGAGGATTCGGGCAGCAGCAAGCGACGAACTTGCCGCTGCTCGGACTCTCCAATCAGAGGAATCCACCCATGTTTATCCTAGGTAAGCTCGCGCGCGGCGCGAGTGCTTTTGCTATTGCCGGCGCGCTGTTTGTGAGTGCTCCTGTCCAGGCGGCCGACAACCCGCAGGTATCCGCAGCAATCATGGCCTTGGCGCGCGCCCAATGGGCATCTGAGATCGCCGGGGCGCCGATGGCCCAGCAGAACGTATCTCTCGCCGAAGACTATACCGAGTTCAACGGGGACTTCCCGACCTTACTTGTGGGCAAGACTATGTCCACCCGCATGGGTGAGGTCACTCCCAACGACAAGGCGATGTATTCCGACATGCAGAACGCCCGCGTCCAGACTTACGGCGACACTGCTATCCTGACCTACAATTTTGCAGGACTCAGGCGCGCGGCTGATGGCAAGATTTCGCCGTCGCTGGCGAAGTCCACGCGGGTGTATGTGAAACAGGGAGGCAATTGGATGCTGGTCCATGCCAACTTCGCGCCCGTCGCGCTGGGACACTAAGCGTATCCTTCGAGGGTCGCGCTGTCGCCAGACGCGGCCCTCATCGTGCGGCGCAGTTTCTCCTGCCAACGCCGGGAGTCAGCTTTGGGTCGAAAGCTGCCGCTTCAAGCTAGTGGCAGGAATGGGTGGAAAGCTGACTCTAGCCGCCTAACGGACAGTTGGAGCGACCCAGCCAAGCGAGTAATGCCG
>Ga0207678_10004115_pt1 | contig 13081 bp, 8 predicted proteins | sample KBSC63metaG_FD_184319 | JGI IMG/M metagenome (GOLD analysis project Ga0207678, IMG submission 184319) | Corn rhizosphere microbial communities from Kellogg Biological Station, Michigan, USA - KBS C6-3 metaG (SPAdes) (version 2) | ecosystem: Host-associated > Plants > Roots > Rhizosphere > Soil ... | reverse complement strand
CGCGTCGCTGCGGACCCACGCCAGGTACTGGTCGATCGCTTCGCGCGGCCCGGACACGAACATATTGATGCCCTCCGGCGTCAGCAGGATGGTGCCCTTCAGGCCCAGCTCGTCGCACAGCGCCTGGTATTGCGGGCGCAGCTCGTCGAGGTTGTCCAGGGAGACGAATTTATAGGCGGCGATGTTGACGTGCATGATCGTTAAATACGGTGCGAAGCGGGGAAGAAGCCGACTATTATAAGCCAGCAGCCGTCCAAAGAGCACGTCCTGGACGCTTGTCAAGCCTCGCACCGTGCCTGGATGCAACCCTCAATTCCGGCCGTCCGGGGTAAAATGACAAGATGACTTCCCCGATCTTCACCCACCTCCGCGTCCATACCGAATACTCGATCGTCGACGGCCTCGTCCGTATTGACGACCTGGTGGCTGCCGCCGCCAAGGACCAGCAGCCCGCGGTGGGCGTCACCGACCTGGCCAACGCATTCTGCCTCGTGCGCTTCTATAAAGCGGCGCGCGGCAAGGGCATCAAGCCGATCGTCGGGGTGGATGCGTGGATCACGAACGACGAGAACCGCGACAAGCCGTTCCGCCTGCTCATCCTGTGCAAGAACAAGACGGGCTATCTGCAGCTGTGCGAACTGCTGTCGAAGGCGTGGCTCACGAACCAGTACAAGGGCCGGGCCGAGATCCGCGTCGAGTGGCTGGAAGCGCTGGCCACGTCCGTCTCCACCCTGGAGCCGGACGTGCCGCAGTCGAACGCCCTGATCGTGCTCTCCGGCGCGCAGTTCGGCGACATCGGCCAGGCCATCGACAACGGCGACCTGGACAAGGCCGAGGCGTGCGCGCGCCGCTGGGCGCAGATCTTCCCGGGGCACTTCTACGTCGAGATCCAGCGTGCCGGCCAGCCGAACCAGGAACAGCAGGTGCGCCACTCGGTGGCGCTGGCGAACCGGCTCGGGCTGCCCGTCGTCGCGACGCACCCGGTGCAGTTCATCAGCAAGGACGAATTCATCGCCCACGAGGCGCGCGTCTGTATCGCCGAGGGCGAGATGCTGGCCAATGCCAAGCGCGTGCGCCGCTTCAACGAAGGCATGTGCTTCAAGTCGCAGGCCGAGATGGCGGAACTGTTCAAGGACTTGCCGGGCGCATTGGCCAACTCCGTGGAGATCGCCAAGCGCTGCAACGTGACGCTCACGCTCGGCAAGCCGCAGCTGCCGAACTTCCCGACGCCGGGCATGACGATCGACGAATTCCTCGTCGCGGAAACGAAGAAAGGCCTGGAGGAACGCCTCGTCGAGCTGTACCCCGACCCGGAACAGCGCGAAAAGGAGCGCCTCGCCGAAATGGAGGCGCAGGTCACGGCGCACATCGCCAGCAAGGCGAAGGCGCTCGTGGACAACCACGCACTCGCGCTGACGGGCCTGGTGGCGGACAACGCGCTCGGCGACGTGCAGTCGCTGGTGCAGCGCGCGGTCCAGGAGGATGGCGATCTCGTTTACGGCCTGTTCGTGGATCACGACGGCAAGCCCTGGGCGTATGCCCACCGCGAGGCGGTGACGGGTGGCGCACCGCTCGGTCCCGATGCGGTGCTGCAACGCTGGGCGGAGATCCCCGTTCCAGAACAGGGCTGGTCTCCCGCTCAACCAGGCCAGCGCCGCATTCGTCTGCAGGGCGCGGAGGTGTTCGAGGTGTATCACCCGGTGCTGGACGCGGGCCAGGTGCTGGGCGCGATCCGCTACGGCTTCAGCACCGAGCCGCTCACGCGAGCGCTGGCCCACGTGCGCGCCCAGTCCGAGAGCACGCGCCGGGAGATGCTGACCTGGCTCTCGCTGTCGGTCGGCGTGAGCATGTTGCTGGGCGTGCTCTCGATCGGCCGCATCGCTCGCCGTATCACCGATCCGCTCGCGGATCTGACCCGCGCTGCGAATCAAATTGCTCAGGGTGAGCTCGGGGTGCGCGTCGCTGTGGCCAGCCAGGATGAGCTCGAAGTACTCGCTGGCGCCTTCAATCATATGCAGAAGGCGAACGAAGAGGCCATGGAGCGGCTGAAGACGGCCATGGCCGCCGCCCTGGAGGCCTCGCGCCTGAAGAGCGAATTTCTGGCCAACATGAGCCACGAAATCCGCACACCGATGAACGGCGTGATGGGCATGCTGCGCCTGATCTCGCGCATGCCGCTCGACGGCAAGCTGCGCCGCTACGTCGAGACCGCCGACACCTCCGCCAGCGCATTGCTGACGATCATCAACGACATCCTCGATTTTTCGAAGATGGAGGCGGGCAAATACGAGCTGCAGTCGGTGCCGTTCGACCCGGGCTCCGTGCTGCAGGAGGTGGCGGAGTTGCTGAGCAGCCGTGCCCACGACAAGGGCCTGGAGCTGATCTGCCACCGCGCGCGCGAGCTGCCCGTGTCCGTGGTGGGCGACCCGGACCGCTATCGCCAGATCTTGAACAACCTGGTGGGCAACGCGGTCAAGTTCACCGCCGAGGGCGAGGTGTATGTGGAGCTGAGCGTGGACCGAACCGACGAGCACACGACCGTGCTGCGCACGGTGGTCCACGACACCGGCATCGGGATCGCGCCCGAGGATCAAGACAAGCTGTTCGACGCCTTTTCGCAGGTCGACGGCTCGATGGTGCGCAAATTCGGCGGCACGGGGCTGGGCCTGGCGATCTCGAAGCGCCTGGTCGAGATGATGCACGGCGCCATCGGCGTCTCCAGCGAGCGCGGGATCGGCAGCCGCTTCTGGTTCACGGTGCAGGTAGAGACCGTCTCCGGCGCCCAGCCCGAGCGGGAGTCGGCGGCCGTGCCGACGGGCAAGCGCGCGCTGATCGTGGAGGCCAGCAAGCGCTGGTGCCGGGTGATCGAGGACCACATGGGCCAGTGGGGCGTGATCGCCGAGAGCTTCCAGACCAGCAAGCGCGCGCTGGAGCGCTTCCGCGACCGCGCCGAGCTCGGGGAGCCGTTCCAGGCTGCCGTGATCGGGGCGCGGCTGAGCGACATCGGCATCGAGGACTTCGTCGCCCAGCTGCGGCAGCTGCCGTCCGGCAAGGACTTGCCCCTGATCGTGCTGACCCAGCTGGGCGAGGGCGCGACCCTGTCCGAGCTGGAAGCAGAGATCACGGCGCAGGTAGCCAAGCCGGTGCGTGCCAGCGAGCTGTACAACTGCCTGGTCAGCGCCTTCACGGGCGGGCCTCGCCCGGCGGCGCGCCCGCGCCAGGCGCCGGTGTCGCAGGTGAAGCGCACGCACCACGCCATCCTGATCGTCGACGACAACGACATCAACCGCTTCGTGGCAACGGAGCAGGTCGAACAGGCGGGCTATCTGACGGTGACCGCCGAAGACGGCGCTCAGGCCGTGGAAAAGGCCAGGACGCAGGCCTTTGCGGCCATCCTGATGGATTGTCAGATGCCGGTGATGGATGGCTACACCGCCGCCGCCGAGATCCGGCGCTGGGAGGAGGGCAAGAGCCGCGTACCGATCATTGCGCTCACCGCGCACGCCATGCCGGGCGAACGCGAGAAGGTGCTGACCTCCGGCATGGACGACTACCTCTCCAAGCCACTCCGGCCGCATGCGCTCGAGCGCATGCTGCGGCGCCATGTGCGAGAAGACTCAGAGGCCCCGGGCCTTGCTCCGCCGAGCTCGACCCAGGTAGTGAGCGCCGAATGTCCCGTTTTGGAAGCGGGCATGCCGCGCTCGCACAAGCTCGTGCAGCTGTTTTTGACCCAGATGCCCGCGCAGCTCGATGCCCTGGAGGCGGCCATCGCAGCAGGTGATTTCGAGCTGGTGGAGCAACGCGCGCACAAGATGAAGGGCAGCTGCCTGGCGCTCGGTGCGCACGTGATGGCGCGCGGCGCAGAGGCGCTGCAGCATGAGGCGCTGCGCCGCGATGTGGGCCTGGCTCGCGCGCGCGTACAGACGGCGCGCGAGCATTTTGGAACGGTGATGAGCTTGCTGCTCCAGGAGCGGCCGAGCCTGGTCCCGCCCCGCCGCCTGGCTTCCGGCGCCCCACCCGGGTGAGGGTGTAGGCGCCGCCTGCGCGAAGCGACGCCGTACGCACTCACCCCCGCGATACTTCAGGCGCTCCCGGCGGGCGCGCAGCAGCAGATTGCAGACAGCGAGAGTTCTGCCGTTCCGGCTCTCAGGGTGGAGCTGTTGCGACGCGTGAAGAGGGGCAGGCGGGCGACGCTCGGGGGCTGTGTGCTCACCGCGGGCGCCATTCTGCTCGGTTGCTCGCACCCGCCCCAGGAGTACGGGCCCACTGTCGGCGTCATCCTCGACTACACCGGGACCGACGCGAGCGGCTTCAACGAGGAGCAGGCGTTCCTGCTGGCCGTGGATCAGATACAGGAAGCTCGCGCGGGCGACCCGCCATTTCGGCTTGTGTTCAGGGACTCCCGGGACAATCCGGACGACGCTCGTCGTGCCGCCTCCGAGCTGGCCGAGGCCGGCGCTGACGTGGTGATCGGTCCCTCCACGGATCGACTCGTGCCGATGGTCAAGGAGGTGCTGGACGAGACCGATGTCGTGCTGGTCTCGCCGAATCCGACGATCGGCGGTCCCGAAGCAGACGAGCGACCCTGGTTCCGCATGTCTCCCGGGAATCTCACGGGGTCCACGACCCCGGCACTGATCGGGGAGCACATGGCCGCCGAGTTCACGAACCGCGGCAATCGGCGCGCGCTGATCATCAGCGACAGTGATGTCTACGACGTGGATCTGATCGGCGGCTTCAAGGCTGCGCTCGCCAGCCGCGGCGGCGAGGTCGTGGAAGAGCTGTCCGGGGACGAGGCTCAGTCCCAGCGGCTCGTGGCCGCACTGAATCAGAGCCAAGTGGACGCGGTGGTGCTCGCCCTGCACCTGCTGCCCGCAGCACACCTCATCGCCGACGCCTCTGTGAGCACTCCGACCAAACCGAAGTGGCTGCTCACGCCGCGTCTCAAGTCCGACGTCTTGATCGCCAACACGCCGCTGGGCGCGCTCGAAGATGCGTTTGGTATATCGTTGCGCATCCCGGGACGTGCATCCGCATGCGATGCAGCCGGACCGGATGCCTGCTTCACCGACGCGTTCCACAGAGCCTGGGGGGCCGAGCCCTTCGAGAATGCGTACTTCATGTACGATGCTGCGGCAGTCAGCCTGATTGCTTGCGACAAGGTGTGGCGGGAGAACTTCGGCGCAATCGACCGATCGCAGCTCCGGGAGACCATCTTCGCGACTGCAGAGCGTGGCGGCGTCCGAATCGGCTGGAACGACTTTTCGACTGCCATCGAGTCAGCGCGCTCCGGAGGGCACGTCCAGTACTCCGGTGTGACCGGCGCCATCGTGTTCACACCGTCGGGCGTACGAGTGGGCGGGGAGACGGTCGTCTTCGAAGTGAATGACAACGCGTTCGTGGACGTGACCCATTGAAAGCCAGAAGGCTAATTCGTTCGGAAGTGAGAGAGATCGTGAGAACAGCTTCATACATCGCATTGTTGGCGGGCGTACTGGTCGGTTGCTCGTCAGATTCTGGAAATTCGAGCACCGATCCCGGGGCCGACGGAACTCCGGACAAGCAAGGGGTCACGCTGCGCATCGCCACGTACCTCGCTTCTCCAGACGAGCAAGCGGCGCTTCAGGCAGTGCTCGATGCACACCACGCACAACATCCAGATGTGCACGTGGAGCTCAAACCCTTGCAGCTGAGTCCGCCCCAGACCATTGCGCAGCTCACCGGCCAGAACCCGATCGACGGAGGCTGGGACCTGGCGATCCACACCTTCACGAGCGTGCCCGGCGTCACCGATGTGACGCTCGACCTGAATACGCTCCCCGCCTTGGCTCACCTGAAGTCAAATTATCATCCCGCGGTCGCTGCGGGCATGGAGTCCACCGGCATCTGGGCGGGAATGCCGCTGGGCGTTGCCGGGTTCAACATTGCCATTTCGAACAGCGAAGCGTTGAATCAGCTCGGGATCACGTCCCCGCCGACCTCGCTCGATGAGCTGCTCAACGTCTGCAACAAATACGTGCAGCTGGGCAAGGGCGCGGATCTGCCCATTCCGATCGGAGAGGCGAGCGACGAGTTTGGGCCGCTGGTCGTCATGGCTGCCTTCTTGCCGGGCAACGCTACGTTCGGCACGGGCATCAGCGAGCCCGATCTGGTTCGCGAATGGCGCCGATCGGTGGGCGCGCTGAAGACCTTTGCCGACAACGGTTGCGTCTATCTGGTCGACGACAAGAACGGCAACGGCTCGCACCACGACGAGAACTTCGATCGGACCATCAACGGAAAGAACGCCCTCGGCGTCGGACCGGTCTGGGGGCTCGGATACTTCATCGCGCAGGGACAGGTGGAACGCGGGCAGTTTGGCTTCGGGCCGCTGATCGGAAACGACGCCGGGTTCATTTACACCGTGGAGCTCGTGACCGCGAACAAGGATACCCCGCATCTGCAGGCGGTCTCCGATTTCCTGGAGGTTGCGGGAAATCCAGACGTGCAAGTGAACTATCTGCGCGCACGAGGCGGCACGCCCGCGACCTTGTTCGCGGATCCCTCTAAGATGCAGGATCCCGAGCTGGAGCTGGCTTACGACGCTTTCCAGAGCGCGGACGCCGACCACCACGCCGGCGCGTTCCCCGGATTCCTGTTGGACTTGCCCAAGGCGGTGGGCCCGCTGCGAGATCTGATCACGGGCCATGGCTCGCGAGACGAGGTCGTGGAGACCTACCTGTGCAAGATGACGCGGCATCCCGCTTTTGCTCACTACGAGTCGGAGCAAGCCTGCGTGGATGCGGTGCGCGCCATTCCCTGAGCGGTCCGTCGCCAGAGATTTGGCCCAGGCCAACCGGTAGAAGCTGGAGCAGAGCCCGTCGGACCTCGCAAGACTGCGCCCGCGGCGTTCTGGGGGATCATCGAGCTCAGCGGCGGAGCGTCATCACCAGCACCGCACACAAGATCAGAGCGCCGCCGGCGAGGGTGACCGGCTGCAGGGGCTCGCCCAGTACGAGCCAGCCGAGCACGACCGCCACCGCCGGGTTCACATAGGCGGTGGTCGAGACGCGCGCCGGCGTGGTGTTGCCGACGAGCCAGCTGAAGGCGCTGAAGGCCACCATCGAGCCGAACACGGTCAGGTACGCGAAGGCGAGCCAGCCTTGGACTGTGACGGCGCGGGGCGTGAAGCCGTGCCACTCTCCGCGCAGCAGCGAGACGAGCAGCAGCGCGCCGCCCCCGGCCAGCATCTCCTGAGCGCCGGCCACGGCCGCGTTCGGGTAGAGCTTCTGGTAGCGAGCGTACAGGCTGCCGGTCGCCCAGGCCGCGCCCGCCAGCACCAGCGCGAGCTGCGGCAGCCAGCTGCTGGTGCTGAGCGCGCTCGGGTCGGGGCGGAGTAGCAGCAACATGCCCAGGAGCCCGATCAGCACCCCGATCAGCACGCGGCGCGCGGGTCGGGTGCCGCCCGGCCGCAACCAATCCAGCAGTGCCACGTAGGAGGGCACCGCCGCGATCGAGAGCGCCGCGAGGTTGGATGGGATGTACTTCTCCGCCCAGGTGACGAGCCCGTTCCCCAGCGAGAGCATCAACATACCGGCCAGCGCCGCGCGCCTCCATTCGAGCGCGCTGGGGGCGCGGGCGCCGCGCAGCCGCAAGACCAGTAGCATCACGGCCCCGGCGCTGAACGAGCGCGCCCCTGCCAGCAGGAACGGCGGCAGGCTCTGCACCGCCACGCGAATGCCGAGATAGGTGGAGCCCCAGATCAGGTACACCGCCGCGAACGCGAGCAACACTCCCAGCCGGGTGGGTGCCAGGCGTGGGGCGGGGAGGGCTTCCGCGGAGATCGGCGCGCTGGCGATCACCGGGGAGCTCGGGGCGTGGGACAACTTCGCCAAGGAAGCCGCAAAGGAACTGGCGCTGACAGGCTCGTCTCGCATGGTGTTGCTTTCTCACGCGGGAGGAGCTCGGAAACACCACCCGCTGGCATCGGGTGGGTGTCTCGTGTCTTGCTCAGAACTCTATTCTGCGCGCAGCCTCGACCCACCACGGGTGCCCTTCAGAATGAGGCACCAGCGTCGCCATACCGGGCGGTGGAACGAAGGCTTCACGGGCGGGAATGTAGCGCCGCGGGTTTCCGCGTCAAGCCAGGGGCCGGCAAAACTCGTGCTCTGCACGCCTTCCGAGAATTGCCGGCCGCCGGCGACCTGAGTAGCTTTGCGCGGCAGAATGCCGGTCGAGCTGCAACGGACCTTTTGTCGCATCTGCGAAGCGCATTGTGGTCTCGTGGCAGAAGTCGAGCGCGCGAACCAGCGCGTGCTGCGACTGATCCCTGACCGAGAGCATCCAGTGTCCAGGGGCTATTGCTGCGCCAAGGGCTTGCGGCTGGGCGAGGTGCATCACGACCCCGACCGCCTCGACTTCCCGCGCAAGCGCGGCCCGGGTGGCTTCGAGCGCATCAGCTGGGAGCAGGCGCTGAGCGAGATCGGCGCCGCACCGAGACGGCGCACAAGGTCGGCGAGCACTGGTTCATTCGCCCCGGTACGGACGCCTATCTGCTGCTCGGCTTGCTGCATGTGCTGGTGATCTTCGTGCGTGGGGCAGGAGGCGAGCTGCGCTTGCCCGTACAGCTGAGCGACGACCTCCTGGAGGGCGTGATCGCGGTGCCGCACGGTTGGGATCACCAGCGCGCGCAGACCTCGCGCGCCTCGGCCTTGCCGGGCCAGAACTTCAATCGAGCCATTCCGAGCGGTGGCCCGCACCTCGAGCCCCCGAGTGGCCAGGCGATCCTGCTGGGCCACGGCGTGGAGGTCGGCCTTGCCGAAGGCGTCGATGGCACACGCTGAGTCTGCCCGACGGCGTTGGATCGGAGGCTTCCGCGCCGGACACCTGTACACGACGCTCGCGCCCCATCCGGAGCTGCTGCGCAGGTCCGACCCGGATGACCACGCTGCTCGCCCTCTGGGAAGGGCGCGCCGCCTGGCTGGCGCGCTTGCTCTATGCGGGGCTGGCCGGGCTCAGCGTGCTGATCGGATCGGCGTGGCGTATGGCTTCAGCGGCTACTTCGGCAGCTTCGGACGCGTGAACCCCGCCCTGTACGAGTCGTGGCAACAGCAGCTGGAACTGTGCCGGCGCCGCCTCTAGCGAAGAGCAGGACTTTTCTCGAGCGCGCCCCTCGACGCGCCGGCTCCCAGCCCATATGGTGCCAGCCGCGTGGCAATTCCGGGAAGTAGAGAGCGGGCTCGCCAAGCCTGGTGTTCGAGCGCGCTGCTCGCGCTCGGCTGTGCGGGCGCCATGGGCAACAGCCCGGCAGAATCGTCCTCGACCTCGACGACCACGTCGCTGCAGCCAGAGCCGTTGAAGCGGAAGGGGCCCGCCCAGTCCTCTTCCGGCCCTTCCGCGCTCGCTGCGGCGGCGAACAGCGCGCGGGCGGACGCCGAGTACTACCGCTCCTGGACAGCGGCTCCAGGTACGCCGACGCCGCGCGAGCTGTCGCAGCTGGATCTGCGCCGGCTGCGCCGCGGGCGGCTCTACGCACGGGGCATGCTCGAGCAGCGGCAGGTCAGCGCGCTGGACCGTGCGCTCTCCGACGCATTCGCCAGGGGCGACGACGCGACCGTCCTGGACGTGACCGCAAAGCTCCTGGCAAACGATCAGACCGACGTGCGCGCCAACATGCTGCGCGCGGTGGCTCTGCGCCGCACCGGCGACGCGCGGCAGGCGGAACAATTCGGCAAGTTGGGCGCGCTGCTGCTCGAGTCGCTGGTCCGTGACGGGGATGGCAAGAGCTTCGAGACCGCGTGGACGGTGTTTCAGGTGAAGGAAGAGTACGCGGTGCTGTCCTCGCGCGGCTATGCGGTCAGCAACCAGACGCTGGTCGAGAATGACCGCCGCCAATACGACGTGCTCGAGGCCCACTCGCTGCGCAACCCGGATCCCAGCGGAGAGGCCGAACGCTTCTACTTCGACGTGACGGAGATGCTCGAGCAAGAGCAACGCCAGGGCGACGAGCAGAGCGAAGCGAGATAGGGAAACAGCGAGGCAGCAGAGCTTTGAGGTAGAGCGGCGTGCATCAGATCCAGATCGTGAACGTCGGCGGCAGCCCGATGGAGGTGTTCCTGTTCGAGCCGCCCACCAGCGCGCGGCCGCCGCAGCCGCAAGCGCAGCGGCCCGGGCTGCTCTTGCTGCAGCACCTTCCGGTGGGTCACACGGGGCTCGAAAACGACGAGTTCACGCTGCGCACCGCCGAACGCTTCGCCCAACAGGGCTACGTCGTGGCCGCCCCGTTTCTCTTTCACTGGTGGCCCAAGTCGGCCGATCTGCAGCTCAAGCGCGAGCAGAGCCGCGACGAGCGCACGAAGCTCGATCTCCAGGCCAGCTTCGCGCTGCTCGCGGGACGGGCGGACGTGGATCAGCGCAGGATCGGCGCCGTCGGGCACTGCTGGGGAGGGCGCGTCGCCTGGCTCGCGGCTTGCCACCTGCCGCAGCTGGCGGCGGCCGCGATCTTCTACGGCGGGCGCGTCAAGCTGCCGATGGGCGAGGGCACCCCTGCGCCGATCGAGCTGGCCCGGCAGATCCGCTGCCCGATCATCGGCTTCTTCGGGCAAGAGGATCAGAATCCAGCGCCGGGTGACGTGGACGATTACTCGGCGGCGCTGCAGGCCGCAGGGGTGCGGCACGAGATTCATCGCTACGCCGGCGCAGGGCATGCGTTTCAGAACTTCCCGACGCCGGAGCGCTACCGCGCCGAGGCCAGCGAAGACGCCTGGACCAAGGTGCTGGAGTTCCTGGCGCGAGAAGCAATGACAGCGCGCTGACAGCGCTTCACTTGCGCTCGAAATACGGGAAGTAGCTGGCGACCGCCAGCTTGCTCCCGTAGAGCGAGAAGTGGCCCTCGTCCCACATCATGAACGTGCTCTCTTCACGATACGGGCAGGAGGGCAGGTGGCACAGGCGCGCCAGCGGATCGACGAAGCTGACGCCGGCGGGCATCGCGGCGGCGAGCTTGTGGTTCAGCTCGGAGTCGAAGGTGACGAAGCCCCAGCCATCGGGCTGCGTGCGGGCGCCACCCGACTGCGCGAACAAGGTCTGCACTTCGTTGCCGAACAGGGGTGACTGACCGATTACGTGCACCCCTACGCCCAGGCTCTGCAGCTGGGCCATGGTGGCGCCCACATCGGAAGGCAGCACGTGGCGGCGGAACGCATAGTCCCAGCGGCTGCTCACGATCACGTCCTGGATCTGGTACTGCTTGATGATCTCCAGCACGTGCTCGTTGAAGGCGCGGCAGGGCGGGTTCGACATCGAGTCGAAGCTGAACACCGGCGGGCACGCCGACAGGTTGTACTGCAGGACGTCCGCCTGCACGCGCTCTGCCTGGTGCTTCAGGCCGGGCACATAGTGCGCCGCGAAGGAGTCGCCCCAGAGCAGCACGCGCGGGCCCTTGCCCCGCGTCACGTAGCAAGCGTCGCCGCCCCAGTCCGCGTAGGTCTGGTTGGTGTCGAGGAAGCAGGTGTCGGCGCCCCCGGCGTCGTACTCGCTCTCGCCCGGCGCGGGCACGATCTCGAAGCCGGGCACGCGCGAGGGCAGCCCGTTGGTCGCCATGGCAGTGCCCGCGAAGGTGGCGACGGCGAGCGCTCCGCCGCCCGCGCCCAGGAACACCACCTTGCGATTGAAGCCGCCCTGAGCCTGACGGAACGGGCGCTCCACGAAGTGCCAGGACGCGACCGCCAGCAAGAAGCTGAGCCCGACGATGGCGAGCGCCTCCAGCGGTGTGAGCTCGCGCGCGACGCGATAGCGGTACAGCGCGAACAGCGGCCAGTGCCAGAGGTACAGCGAATACGAGATCTTGCCGATGAAGGTCAGCGGCGCGGTGCTCAGCAGGCGCCCGACCAGGCTCTCACCCGCGTTGCCCGCGTGGATGATCAGCGCCGCTCCCAGGCAGGGAGCGAGCGCGGTGAAACCCGGAAAGCGCGTTTCGTCCGAGTAGAAGAAGGACGCGCCGAGCACGCCAGCGAAGCCCGCGAGCGCCACCAGCTCGCGCACCGGGCGCCGCGTGGGGCCCGGGGAGCCGCTCACCGCCACCAGCCCGCCCAGCAGGATCTCCCAGAAGCGCGTGGGCAGCAGATAGAACGCGGCGCTGGGCGCGTGCGAGACCGCCCACTCGCTGAGCAGCAGCGAGACCAGGAACAGCGGAGTGAGGAAGGCGACGTAGCGCTTGCGCAGGAAGGCGCAGATGCCGACCAGCAGATAGGGCACCACCAGGTAGAACTGTTCCTCCACGGACAGCGACCAGGTGTGGAGCAGCGGCTTGAACTCGGCGGCGCCGTCGAAGTAGCCGGAGACCTTCCAGAAGTAGACATTGGACACGAACCCGACGGAGGACAGCAGGCTGCGTCCGAAACCGGCCAGATCGGGTGGCATCAAGACCAGCGCCGAGAGCCCGGAGGTGACGGCGAACATCGCGAACAGCGCCGGCAGGATGCGCCGGCAGCGCCGCTCGTAGAAGCGCAGCACCGAAAAGTCGCCGCGGTCCAGCTCCTTGACGATCAGCGAACAGATCAAGAAGCCCGAAATCACGAAGAATACATCCACGCCAACGAAGCCACCCTTCAGGCCCAGGAGATTGGCGTGGAAGAGGACGACAGGGAGGACGGCGACGGCTCGTAGGCCGTCAATATCGGGGCGATAGCGAATGCTCACGTGGGGCCAGTCTGAAGTGCGGGAATCCCAGGGGAATTACAGTATGTCTCCTATTGCGACGGGCGCCACTGGGGCTAAAAACGTGCAGCGGAAGGCGACGGGGCGGTCCGGGTGAGGCATTGCCGCTTCGGAGCGTCTCAATTCGGTTGATTGTGGAAAATTGTTTCCATGGTGTTCACGGATCTCTCCCCCCTGCCGATCACAGGCGTTGTCGGGATCGCAGGCCAATCGAAGAGATTCATTGATGCAACACTTCGGGTTCAAGCTGGGACGGTGGGGCTTTGCACTGCTGCCTTTGCTCGGGTGCGGAGGTGGCGATAGGCCCCCTGCGCCGTCGGGGGATCTGGGTGGCGCCCCGTCAGCTGCATCAGACGGCGGTCGACGATTGCTCGACGCCTGAGAC
>Ga0207678_10004114_pt1 | contig 13083 bp, 6 predicted proteins | sample KBSC63metaG_FD_184319 | JGI IMG/M metagenome (GOLD analysis project Ga0207678, IMG submission 184319) | Corn rhizosphere microbial communities from Kellogg Biological Station, Michigan, USA - KBS C6-3 metaG (SPAdes) (version 2) | ecosystem: Host-associated > Plants > Roots > Rhizosphere > Soil ... | reverse complement strand
GGCTGCGCTGCTTGGCGGCGAGGACCATGGTTTCGACGTCGCCGAGGGTGACGCGATTTTTCCCCAAGGTTGGAATTTGTGAATCCCACCCATCGCGGTGAGGCTGCGATGGATGGGGCACCCGGCTCTCAAGTGATGGACCTGTGGCGCTCAATGCGGTTTCCTGAGAGGGCTGTGAAGCTTCGCCCACCTTAGTGACGATATGGTCGTCGCGAAGATGGGGCACCCGGGTTTCCACTCCGTTTTGCGGGGCGCTGACGTAGAGGAGGAGTTTTTCGAATTCGCTGGCGATGAGCATCATATCGGAGCCGAGGGCGTCGACGAGTTCGCGGGCGGCATCAGGGTCGAACTTTACGTTGCGCGATTCGGCGCTGGAGATGACCCATTTGATGGCGTCAGCTTCGTCGACACGGGCCAGTTCGACGAAGCCGCACCAGTCGCCGAGGGTTTCACGAATCTTTTCAAAGCGCTCCTTGTCCTGGTAGTCCATCTTGCGGAGGTCGGTGGGGATGCGGAGATGGTCGGCGACGAAGAGGATGACGGCCTGCGGGTTGGGCGAGCGGAAGTAGGCGTCGATTGCGGCGAATTCTTCCTTTTTGCTGCCGCGACCATAGAGGGCTTTGAGGCCCCGGACGAAGAGCACCTGAAACGGGGCCATCAGCGATGGGGTCTGGGCGCGGTCGAGGACTTCGAAGATGCTGGTTTCGGCGAGGTCGAGATCGTGGAGGCAGAAGTCGCGGGTTTCCTCGGGCGCGAGGGTGGCGAGGACGGCCTTGCGGCAGCGGTCGTAGAGGAAGATCTCGTCGCCGACGAGGACGTAGCCGGGGCGGAGGGATGGGGAGGCTATCTCCGCGATGAAGCGGTCGGTCGAGGCGAAGCTGCGGAGTGACGTGGGCATGATTGGGTAAGACCACCGCGGATTGGCGCGGATGAAACGGATTAAGGCAAAGGCTGAATAACCGATTTATCGATCTTAGAAGACGATAAAGGCGGATGGGGCAAATGCAAAGACGAAACCGGAGCGAAAGTGCCGGAAACGATACTGCCGGTTGCGGTTAGAAGGATTCGAGCATGTCGCTTACGAGCGCCTGAGCAAAGTCGCGGGCGACGCGGTTGACGGCGGCGGTGTCTTCCTGGATGAAGCCGCCGAGGTCCTGGGTGGATTGGTATTGCTCATGGAAGGTGACGGCGTCGTTGCGGTAAAGGGTGTGACCATCATGGGCGGTGAGCAGGACTTTAGCGGTGATGGTGACGAGATAACTGGAGGATTGGCCGCTGGTGGCATCGTAGGTGAGGGGAGTGACGGTCTGGGAGACGATCGTACCGTGGAGGGTGGCGTCGGCATCGGACGAGCCGGTGTTGAGAATGCGGTAGTTTGTGCGGGTGTTGAGCTCGCGGATAGTGGCTTGGGTAAATGCCATCTCTGTGTGGAATGCCTGGGTCTGGGTGGTGAAGATGGGGACGGCGAGGGTGCGGACATTGCCGGGAATGTGCGTCGCGGAACCGGCCTGATGGTAGCCGCATCCGGCGAGAGGAAGGAGGAGCAGCAGCGTGAGAGAGCGGAGAGTCATGCGTCGTATCTCTATTGTCGCATCGAGGAGAATGGCGAGGGAGGGGTGGCCAAGGGCAGGGAATCCCGCATCGAACGGAGGGTACGCAGCACGTAAATCCAAATGTTGAGGTTTTACCTATGTACCACCATGTAAAGAAGCTGATGTACACCGTCAATATAGGCGAGCCGGATGTCCGGTTCGGGAATATGCTGCTGGAGCAGTTTGGCGGACAAAATGGCGAGCTTGCCGCTGCGATGCAATACACGATTCAGGGTTGGAACTGCATTGACGATCTGGGGCGGCGGGACCTGTTGCTGGACATTGGGACCGAGGAACTGAGCCATCTCGAGGTGGTGGGGGCGTTGATTCGAATGCATCTGGCTCCCTTGAAGACGAACCGGGAGGCTGCGGAAGCGGACCCGCTGGTGACGATTGCCGGGGGTGGTGGAATCAATCTTTTTGACTCCATGGGGAATCCATGGACTTCGACATACTTGAAAATCACCGGTGAGTTGGATGTAGATCTGCATAGCAATATCGCGGCCGAGGCCCGGGCAAAGATCGTGTACGAGCGGCTGATCGACCATACGGACGATCCCGGGACAATTGATACCTTGCAATTTTTGATGACCCGCGAGATCACGCACATGAAGGCGTTCCAGTCGGCGCTGGAAAGCCTGGAGAAGCCGAAGTTCTCGATTGGCATGCTGAAGCCTACGCCGGGCATCGTGGACGAGTATTTCAATGGATCGACAGGGGACGGTAATGAGGGCGACACCGACATGCGCGGTCCCTGGACTTCGTCTTATGGGCTGCACCTGGTCGATTCAAAACTGAATGGAGGTCAGGGCCTCTCGGTTGGAGATATCAACGGAAAGATTGAGGGCGAGGACCGCGGCAAGCAGGACGAGGCACAGAAGGCGACTACGTCTCCGGGAAATGAGGCGATTGGAAAGAAGTTGAAAGGCGCCGGAAAGGCCGGCGCGAGTAAAGGGTCACAGCAGAAACGTACACGATAAGACGTTAACGAAAAGACGGCAGCCTCAATGGGCTGCCGTCTTTTTGTTAACGGGAAGATTATGCAGGGGAGGTGTGGCCTTCGCCGAACCCCGGTTTGCGTCCGGCTTCGGGCTTGAGCACCTTCTGGGCCTCGCCGCCGTTGCCGGGATCCACGCCAGAGAGCGCGGAGCGGACAGCGGGGAGTTCCTTGCCTTCGATGATGAGCTTGATCTCGGCTGCATCCAGGGTCTCGCGCTCGAGCAGGGCGGTGGCCATGCGGTGCATGATGTCCTGGTTGGATTCGAGAATGGAGTAAGCGGATTTGTAAGCGGTATCGACGAAGCTGCGTACCTCGGCGTCGATCTGCCTGGCGGTGTCGTCGGAGAAGTCGCGGTGCTGTGCGATCTCACGGCCAAGGAAGATCTGCTCTTCCTTTTTGCCAAAGGTCATGGGGCCCATCTTGCTCATACCGAATTCGCAGACCATCTTGCGGGCGAGTTCAGTGACGCGCTCAATGTCGTTGCCTGCTCCGGTGGTCATCTGCTTGAGGAAGATCTCTTCGGCGCAACGGCCGCCCATGAGGGTGGCGAGGCGGGTTTCGAGATATTCCTTGGTGACAGTGTGCTGGTCCTCTTCGGGCAGATAGACGGTGACGCCGAGGGCCATGCCACGCGGAATGATGGTGACCTTATGCAGCGGGTCGGAGTGCTCGCGCAGGGCGGAGACGAGAGTGTGACCGGCCTCGTGATAGGCGGTGACACGCTTTTCTTCGTCGGTGAGCAGCATGGACTTGCGCTCGGCACCCATCATGACCTTGTCCTTCGCCACTTCAAAGTCGTACATGTGGACCGATTTGCGATTGAAGCGAGCAGCGGTGAGGGCGGCCTCGTTGACCATGTTCGCGAGATCTGCTCCGGAGAAGCCCGGGGTCCCACGAGCAAGCACGTTGAGGTTCACATCTTCGGCCATGGGGATCTTCTTGGAATGGACCTTGAGGACCTCTTCGCGGCCACGGATGTCGGGGCGATCGACGATGACGCGGCGATCGAAGCGGCCGGGGCGGAGAAGGGCTGGGTCGAGCACGTCGGGGCGGTTGGTTGCGGCGACGAGGATGACACCGTCGTTGGCCTCGAATCCGTCCATTTCGACGAGGAGCTGGTTGAGCGTTTGCTCGCGCTCGTCGTGTCCGCCGCCGAGGCCAGCGCCACGATGGCGGCCCACGGCATCGATTTCGTCGATGAAGATGATGCAGGGCGCGTTCTTTTTGCCCTGTTCGAAGAGGTCGCGAACGCGGGATGCGCCGACACCGACAAACATCTCGACGAAGTCTGAGCCGGAGATGGAGAAGAAGGGAACGTTGGCTTCACCGGCGACGGCGCGGGCGAGCAGGGTCTTGCCGGTTCCCGGAGGTCCGACGAGGAGAACGCCCTTCGGAATACGGCCGCCGAGGCGCTGGAACTTCTGGGCCTCGCGCAGGAACTCGATGATCTCCTTGAGCTCTTCCTTGGCTTCATCGACTCCGGCGACGTCCTTGAACGTGATCTTCTTCTGCTGCATGGATAGCAGGCGGGCGCGGGATTTGCCAAAGCTCATGGCCTTGTTGCCGCCGGACTGCATCTGGCGAATCATAAAGAACCAGAGGCCGAGGAGAAGGGCAAAGGGAGCCAGATTAATAAGGAGGCTCAGCCAGGTATTGCCGCTCGTGTCCTTGACGTTGATGTTGACGCCGTGCTCGCGGAGCGTGTTGTACATGTCCGGATAGTTGGCCGGAATAACGGTGTGGAACTGGACGTTGCCTTCGCGGTATTTTCCGGTAACCTCTGCGCCGTTGACCGTGACATCGGCGATCTTGCCGGCGTCGGCGTCATTGAGGAGTTGGGTAAGGCTGATGCTCTTATCCTGGCCCGCGCCTGTATTTTTGACGACGAACTGCCACACGAAGATCAGGCAGGTGATCATGAAGACCCAGATCAGGATTTGTTTGACAGTCGAGTTCAAGCGGATTCCTCATTTTCCGGTCTTGCAGCGGCCTCGAAAAATCGTGCTGGCGTCTGCTAAACCCGCCACCGGGAGACCACTCGCCCGGAAGCTATTTCGTTAGACGTGATCGGTAAGGGAAAGTGCTGAGGTAAGAAGATGAGCCCCGGCCCTCGATGACGGCCCTACCGCGTCAAGTAATTAGATTCTACTCTTTGGCTGGGGATTCGTGGACGCCGAATTGAAGCTTACGTGACTAAAGGCATGGGGCCGCAAGAAGAAGGTAAGAGAAGAGGTTTCTGCTGCTGCTTACGAGGTAGGTTGCAGAAACAAACGGAGTTCGCGGTGAGAGCGTTCGGCTCGGATCTGGTTGGAAAGTTGGAGGGTGGCCCCGGTTCTGGAGGCGACGGTGCGATCTGCTAGAAATCCACAGAGCGCGAGCAGCCGGGAGGTCTCGTCGAAGCTGAGGCGAGCGCCGAGATGGCGTGCGGCGGCGCGGATGACCCGGCGGCGAAGGGCAGGGTCGAAGGCGCGGAGGCGGTCGAGTTCGATAGCTACGGCAGACTGGCCGGGAGCGGTGCTGACGGAGCGTCCGCCGCCCCGGACGGGCTTGCCCGGCAGCAAAAGTTGTGGAAGCAGACGGTTTAGCTCGATTTGCCAGCGAGCCTCCTCTTCGCGGGCGAGCTCGGCGAGATTAGCCAGGGTCTGGTCGAGGCTGGGGTTGTACTCACGAAGGGTAGGCATCAGCTCATACCGGATGCGGTTGCGGGTGTACGCGGTGTCGGTGTTGCTGGAGTCTTCGCGCCAGGGCTGGTTGATCTGTTTGAGATATCTTTCGATCTCGGAGCGGCGGGTGTTGAGGAAGGGACGAAGAATCTTTCCGGGGCGGGTGCCGGGGACCTCGACGACAGGGTGAATGGCGCTGAGGCCTTCGGTCCAGGCTCCTCGGAGAAGCTTCATGAGGACGGTCTCGGCCTGATCGTCAAGAGTATGGGCGGTGAGAACGGAATCCGCTTCTTCGGCGGCGATGAGCGATTTGAACAATTCGTAGCGAACGGCGCGGGCGGCCTCTTCGACCGTTTCGCCGGTTTGAGCTACGCGCTCGGGAACATTGGCATGATGAATGCGGAGGGGAACGTCGAGTTGCGCACAGAGATCGCGGACGAAGTCGAGGTCGGCGTCCGATTCTTCCGCGGCGCGGATGCCGTGATGGACGTGGGCAGCGCTGAGACCGATGCCGAGCGCGTCCCGTTTTGCCGTATTTGCGGCATGCAGCGTGAGCAGGAGAGCGACGGAATCCGCGCCTCCCGAGACTGCGACGCAGATGCGATCGCCGGGTTTAATGTGGGTGCGGTCGAAGACGAGTGCGGGGGGCGGCATCGTTTCTATGGTAACTGGGCCCGCTTGAGACAAGTTGGGTGCCTCATGGATTTGGTAATGAGGCACCCGATGATTGCGAGGAGTCGGGTCGCTATTGTTCGGGTTTCTGCTCGGGAGCGGAGCGGCGGCAGCATCCGCTGATGAGATCAATGGCGGCGCGCAACTCGAGCAGGGGATTGTCCGAAGGCTCGATTCCATCCACACGCGGAATGGGGTCGAAGATGATGTTTTCTGTTCGTGGGCAGAGTCGGCGAACGGCTGAGTGAGAGTAAAGGTGCCAAGCTCAACGATGGTGCGGTCCTCGATAGGGAGGGAGATGGGCCGGGTTTGGACGGATCGCTTGCGGCCGCTGCGCGGAGCAGCTCCAGAAACTCCTATTGAGGGAAATTCTTGTCGCAATTTTTACATAGATTTTGCATATAGACGGCGCATACTCTCGGCGATACACCAGATTACAGAGAGGTACTCGTGGGCCCCCCGGCTATAGGAAAGGGCCTTTTCGCCTGATAAAAACCTGCAAATGAAAGGTATTTAATGCCTATTGAGACGCTTGCATCATCTGAGCTTCAGAAAATTGCTTCTGCCTGCCCTTGGTATGGAATGAGATCGCTCGGCGGTTTTATCTCCTCGGTAACTTTAACCATCTTTGATGCTTTTGTAATATACGATGCGCCACGATTCAGTCTGTTCGGGAGATTTGGTTTTATCGAGCTCCTGCTTATCACTCTAGATTTAGCACTGTTGATCAGTCTCGTTAATGTCTATAGATGGACGTATCGCTCATTTCGAGCCTGGCGCACGACGAGATAGTCGTACGATTTCGACAACGCCCCACTCAGCAGATGGTATCCGCCACGCTTATGGCTTATATGTGCCCAGCCATCTCTCATCTCAAACGGAAGAGTTGGTCTGTTTCCAGCTACAGCCGTGAACTTGCCCGGCGGTGATGTGCTAAATGGCCGTCCAGAGCTATCTTTCTTCAAGGAAGATTAGGTCGGAACTATTTGCGGTGGGCAACTTCACGACAATTCGGGACTGCAGCAATTCGGAGCCGCTCACAATTTGATCGGGTGAACTGTGGTCAATGAAAATGTAGAGAATACCGCTTGTCTGGAACGCTTTCCGGTGCACGGTGTCGATCGCATCATGACTGTTACTGAAGGAGCGGGCATCTCCACACGCGTGATTAAAAACAGTTCAGTCACCAATGCAGGGAAATAGTCTTCTTCTGATAGCCAGCGGCCACGGGAAGCTTTACGAGTAGACGGTCTAAATCGTTTTCAGCGCCAGCTTTTATCTTTTCAGAAACTATCGTTGCTCCATCGGCTCTGAGATTGTGAAGTTCCGCATTTCTGCGTAGTTTGAACTCAACTGTTGAGCCACCCTGCGCCTCCAGTTCAAGTTCCATCGAGTGTGGGTCTGTCTTTTGCATAAGGACCTTTGGCTGCGTAGTGCGAGCACCCGGAAGAGGCAAGCCATGAGGAAGCGCAACCTCAACTGCCGGAAGATTAAATGTCGCGGATTGCCCATCTCCCGCGATTATCACTTTTTGCGCGTCTGCTTTCAGGCGAATCGTCTCACCTGAAACGGAATTGAGGCGAACAATCAAGTGCTGACCCGTCCGCTGGTAAGTCAAATTCACAACAGAGTTCCCGATATGGAGATGCCGTATCTCGGCACGATCCCAGTCTGCGGGCAGCTGTGGATTGAGCGTTATGGTATGCGTCAAAGCATCGATATCAATCCCAAAGAGACCCCGTAAAGCCGGAGTAATCACCATCGAAGAAGACCAGAGTTGATGGCTCGTGCTTCTGCCGAACGGCTGGAAATATGCGCCTGAAAGAAGCTCCGTAACTGCACCGAGATCCTGGGTTGTCGTCTGATCGGCATTTTGCATTAAATGCGCATATCCGGAGAGCGCATGTCCTGTCCGGTACTCCGCAAGCGAAGCCCATCCGGTGAACAGAGGCCATACTGAGCCCTGGTGGTAGCTGATGGGATCGTACAGAGGATCGCTCTCGGCAATATCACGAAGGCCCCAGTCGGTTGAGAAATCGTGCGAACTCCAATGCTCGAAACTCGGCTCGGTGTGAGCCAAACCATGTCCTCCATTCCACCATGCTATCGCCGGATAAACAGTCGCCGTATGGTCGAGAACTCCGCCTTTATTCCAGCTAAAGGCATAGGTCTGCGAAGCTGGAATGTAGTACTCGTCCTCGATCCTTTTCGCCAGTTCTGTGGCTCGGTTTGAAGCAGCCGTAGAGGCCCCCTTATCACCGAGCAGTTCCTCCAGTTCTGCCATTGCTGCAGATGCCTGCTGATCGAGCAGCGCAAGGTATATCTCCTGATGCGGCATTCCCGGTGGCCAGCTCTCAACCCAGCCCGTCCCCTGGGAATTGTCGTAGATGCCGTCGCCATCAGAATCGTGAGTGGTCTCAAAATGCCAGGCCTTCTCTACCTGGACGAGGTTTCGGCGCAAAAATTCTACATCTCCGCTCGCCCGCACATAATCGAGCATCTGCGTCAAAAACAATGGAGTCGCATCGGCGGCGGCATACATGTAAGGTAGGGATTTCCAGTCGACGTTGGCCGAGGTCTGGGTGTACTCATGCATCATCTTGCCGTCATCGCGCTGCCGTTTGATCAAGAACTCCAGCGCCTCCCGTGACAGCGCAAAGTCTCCAAATCCATTGACTGCATAAAGCGTATAGAGCGTGTCACGCCCAAAGTACCAGCCAAACCCCGGCCGCGCCGAGTCGCCCGAAGAGTAATAACCGGCGACAAGCCCCGTTTCACCGCCGGTCTGAGCCTTCAGCTGTTCGATTGATATCTCAGCCCAGCGAAAATCCTCATCGAGTTCTGGATCCGGCGTGCTGATCGAGGTGAGTTGCGAAAGCATCTGGGAATAGCGCGCCTCATGAGATTCATAGGTCTGCCGCAATCCCGCATCAAGCGTAGAGATCTTTTCCTGAAGAGCACGGTTCGTTGCCGTTTCTACCGTTGTTCCCTCTGCCATCAATAGCGGAAAATATCGGTTTCCATCGCGCTTCGGATCGTAATGCAGCTTCAGTTGCAGCGGATACACATGCGGCTTTTCCTGATACGGAGCCATAATGCCAGGCTGCGTGTCCGGCATGGCAACCGCTCCTGCCATATTCGGGAAGTCGGTATGCAAAACGTAAAAGCCGCTGTTCCCCTGCTTCACCCACTCCGCCGATGGAATGCCTTCGCTGGGTTGAGGCCACATCGGCCGTATCTCAGGCGTAAAGCTGAAGGTAAAGTCGACGGGGCGAATCGAATCGATCTGGAAGAGAACAACCGCTCCGGTCCCCTCCTTCGCCCCATCGGGAGCGAACATAATTTGGCGGAGCGTAAATGCGATATGCGAGTAAGTGATGGTGGTGTGATCCGGATAAACTTCAATCTCGCTTGCGGCCTGGTTCACATCGATGGGAACGGAGTAGCCCTCGACGTTCGCCTGAATAGAGAAATGACTCAGAAGCTTAACAGGAAGAACCCAGGCCTCAAATTGTCCGTCCTGTTGTCCGACCACAATGCCACGCGCGCCTGCGACCGTAAAAGGCTTGCTTGTCTCCACAGGTTGCCGGATCATCAGTCCGTGGTCCTGCAATGGGAAGTTATCGGTACTCCGCAGCTCTGAATTCTGTGCAACTGCCACGCCACAAAGTGCAATCACTAACCAGCAAAGAGAACGCATAACGTATACTCCGCGCTACATGCCTAGTCTACCTTTCTTCGCGTCGACGGCTGGCGAGGTGTTCCCGCCACGCGACCTTACGGTAAAGCCGCGGGAGAGCTGAGTTTAATACGAGGGTGATCAAGAAGATATTGGTCAGTCCTGCGGCCGATTCGAACTCGCTCGCGCATTCACGGAATCAAAAAGCGGGCGGAACAATCGATTTAGTGCTTGACGAACCCGGACTCCCTCTCTAAAGTGCTCGTGGTACAGAATTCCAACTATTAGATGAGGCCAAGATCAACCTGAACGGTGAGGTCGGTTTTTCTAAGTAAACATTTACTCGATTTAAAGAAGCAGAAATCAATCTGACAGAGATGGAAGGTGGATCATGAATTACGTTCGTTTACTCGCAGTTGGTCTAGTCCTGGCAGTGCTCCTGTTCGTTGTTCCCCGGGCGCATGGACAGGAGAACGCAACCATCAACGGAACCGCCACAGATCCTTCCGGCGCAGTTGTTCCCAATGCCTCCGTAAAACTGGTGAATACCGAGACAAACGAAACCAGGAATGCGGTTACGAACGAAGCCGGCATCTTCAATTTTCCTGGTTTGCGCATCGGCCATTACAACCTGACGGTAACGGCTCCAGGCTTTCAGGTATCGTCCACGACGGGCATCGTGCTCAACGTCGCACAGACGCTTCAGGAAAATATCGTATTGTCGGTAGGAAGCGCGCAGCAGACCGTCTCAGTTGAGGCGAACGCCTTGCGAGTCCAGACCGAGACTAGCGAAGTGAGCAATCTCATCTCCGGTAGCCAGGTCTCCGAACTGGCGACGAATGGCCGTAATATCACCGCGCTCGCCGTTCTCGGCACCGGCGTTTCGAACAATCTTCCCGACTACAACGGCGTCAATGCCTTGACTGCGGGCAACGGCATCAGCTTCAACGGAACACGCCCGAGCCATAACATTTATCTCGTGGATGGCGGCGAAATCTACGACCGAGGCTGTGGCGGCTGCTTCAGTATTCTGGTCTCTCAGGACGCGATCTCGCAGTTCCAGACTCTCAACAGCAACTACAGCCCGGATTACGGTATTGGATCGGGCGGACAGATTCTGATGGTGCTTAAGTCCGGCACACGCGACTTTCATGGCGGTCTCTGGGAATTCAATCGGAATGATGCATTTGACGCGAACAACTACATCGCCAAGCTGAACAAGAGCCCGAAACCGGAACTGAGGGTGAACATCTTTGGCGGCAATATCGGTGGCCCGCTGTTTATTCCCCATCTCTACAACACACATCGCGACAGGACGTTCTTCTTCTTCAATGAAGAAGGCCGGCGCGAGATTCGCGGAAGCGCTCCCACTAGAACCACAACGATTCCAACGGCGGATTTTCCGACTGCCGGACAGGATCTCGCCTACGTGCTTCCTCCGAAGGGAGTCGCTCCGATTGTTCCCATCACAGGCGATCCAGCCAAACTTGCGCTCTATGCAGCCGATGGCTTGACCCCGGGCTCGACATTTCCCAACCCGAGCGGGGACAATAAAACTTACATTATCCCTTCCAATCTGCTCGATCCGAATGCTGTACGGTTCATGGGAACGGGAGCATTTCCGAAACCGAATGCTCCTGATGGAAGCAATGTATACGTCGCTTCCATCGCAGCGCCCACCTATGTTCGAGAGGACCTGATCCGCATTGACCATGCCATCAATTCGAAGTTGCAGTTGATGGGCCACTATATTCACGACGCCAACACGCAGACCAAATATCCTCCGCTCTGGAGCAACGATTCCTACCCAACGGTAGGCAGCGTGATGAATAACCCGGCCTGGGCCGCGGTAGTCAAACTGACGCAGACCATATCGCCCAATCTATTGAACGAAACTGCATTCAACTTCGACGGCAACAAGCTCACCTTCGCTCCCGTCGGCATCTTTGCCCAACCCGAGGGCTGGAATGCAGGGAGCTTCTTCACCGGAAACAACGCGCTGAATCGTCTGCCGGAGATCGACCTTGGTGCACCATACGGGACTACATGGAACTCGCAGTATTTCCCGTGGAAGAACGCCGCGATGGATTACCAGACCAAGGATGACCTGTCCTGGTCACATGGAAGGCACAACTTTAAGTTCGGCTTCTCCTACATGCATTTTATTAAGAACCAGCAGCTCCAATTCAATACGCAGGGAACCTATGGCTTTACTCCCGGGTCGTATTCCGGCGATTCCTATGTCAATTTCCTGTTAGGTTTTGCCAATTCCTACACTCAACTGCAGGCGCTCAACACGCCTCACTGGGTCAACAACACCTATTCCATGTATGCGATGGATAATTGGAAGGCGACCCGGAAATTGGTCCTGAATCTCGGGATCCGTTACGACTTGCTGCCCCATGCTTTTGAGCGGAACAATCGCTTCGCAAACTTCGTGCCCTCCGCTTACGACCCCTCTCTCGGTAATCCTCTTAACCCGGATGGAACCCTGAATCCCGCAAATCCCGGATTCAGACAACCTGATGGGGCTCCGGTCCCGTTCTATCTCAACGGAATAAAGATCGCCGGAGTCGATGGATTCCCACGCGGCGCAGTCAAAAATCCTTACAACACAATTCAACCTCGCATCGGCTTTGCCTATGACGTGACCGGGGATGGCAAGACAGTCATTCGCGGAGGGTACGGCATGTTCTTTGAGAGGGTTCAGGGAAATGACGTCTATAACGCGGGCGGAAATCCCCCGTTCTCCTACCAGCCTTCTACCAACAATGTGTACTTCTCCGATCCATCAAGGGATAATCAGTCCGGCCTTGCTGCGGCGGCTGCTATTCATCCTGCCACTCTCACCAATCTGGCATACAACTATCCGGCTCCCGGTGTAAACATGTTCAGCCTCGGCATGCAGAGAGAGATTGCTCCATCAGTCGTGGGCATACTCCAGTATGTCGGTACAACCGGATGGCACCAGAACGATGATCGTTCGATCAACACGCTGCCTTTGAGCAATCTTGCTGCGCGGCAACAGGTTGCAGCTGGTAAAGCCGATGCAAACAAGTACAGGCAATATCTGGGCTATGGCAGCATTACTCAGGAGGAGCAAACCACCAATTCCAGCTATCACTCGCTTCAGGCGGGTCTTCGCGTGGAAAATAAGCATGGTCTTACAGTGCAGTTCTCCTATACCTGGTCGCACGAGATCGATCTTGCTAACGGCGACCTCGCACGGCTCTCCAATCCCTTCAATCAAGATTATGACCGCAGTTCGGGCGCACTCGACCGGCGGCATATCTTCAGTGCGAATTACATCTACAGCCTGCCATTCTTCAAGAACGGCAACTTCCTTGAGCGCGAAGCTCTGAGCGGTTGGCAGATCTCCGGTATCACGATAGCGAACAGCGGTACGCCGGTCGCTATCGGTTATGGAACTGACACGCTCGGTCTGGGCGGCGGCACGAGCAATCGCGCTGACCTTGT
>Ga0207678_10004113_pt1 | contig 13083 bp, 13 predicted proteins | sample KBSC63metaG_FD_184319 | JGI IMG/M metagenome (GOLD analysis project Ga0207678, IMG submission 184319) | Corn rhizosphere microbial communities from Kellogg Biological Station, Michigan, USA - KBS C6-3 metaG (SPAdes) (version 2) | ecosystem: Host-associated > Plants > Roots > Rhizosphere > Soil ... | reverse complement strand
GGTCAATGCTGACCGCTTTCGCCAGCGCCGACCTTCGCGCGGTGCTGCCAGCGATCTCTGTCCCGACACTGCTGATCTACGGCGCCGAGGACGTGCGTGCGCCGCGGGGGGTCGCCGAGGCGCTGCACGCGGCGATCCCCGGCTCGCGGCTGACGCTGGTCCCAGCGGCGGGTCACGACGTCAACCTTGAGGCACCGCAGGAGTACGACGCCGCCGTCCGCGCGTTCCTGCGGATGGTGAGCGAGTCGGCGGAGCCCGAGAGCCGATAGCAAGGCCAGGAGTCCACGCGGAGGTTTCAGCGTGTGTTACTGAAGCCCGTACCGCCCACCCGCAAGCTCGTCCTCACACGGGCACGAGCCGGCGCCATGTCACCGGTCAGCGCAGGTAGCTGGCATGCAGATCAGCCGGATCTGCACTTGGCTAAACACCGCAGCCAGGCGGCAGAATCAGCGCCATATCGGCGGTTTCCGTCGCCTGGCTCTTGTCTTAGTGGCTCACCAAGTGTGAGTGTGCGAGCAGCCGCGAGAGCCGCAGCGCGCCGGGCAGAGGGCCTGGCGCACTGTCCCGGCAGGTCAAGGTGCGACGACAGCGGGTTCCAGAATCCGGGCGCCTCCGTCCGCTCCGAGAACGATGCCAATCTCAACATGGCCAGAAGAGTTCACGCGCGGGGCCTCGCGCCTGCGGAGGTCGCGAAGTCGCTCGGGCCACTTCAGCAGCTCATCGGCATCATCCGCCGACAAGTGAAGACGGTCAAAGATGCCGCCTCCGGTACGGATGGGAAGCTCGGAGAGTCGCGTCAGCAGATCGATCAGGCTCGACTCAAGTTCGTCCAGTGCCGTTGCCTCGCGCTCGATCTCCGCGAGGAATCGCTTCAGGCTCAGCCCTTGGTTGATCTGGGCGTGCTCCACCGCTTGCAGGACCATGAGCCGGCGCTTGGCAGCGATGGCGAGGCCGGCCATCCGCAACTCGGCTACGAAACGGCCGTCGCCGTCCTTGACCCCAGGAAATGACTTCTCGATCTGGCCGACGGTGGCCCGCTGCGACAACCGGGAAACGTCTTGGAGCCAGTGCTTCGTGCGATGCTCGGCTAGCGCAATCGCCGTATCGATCGCGTGCGCTGCCGCGTCGATCCCCAGGGCTGCCCCGAGCCGTCCCTCATCGACAAGCAGCGATGTCGCCTTTGCAAGGGCTGGCATCGCACCGTTGATGTCGGCCATCTCTTGATCGAGGTTGTTTTGATGAAGCTCTTTGAGACTTTCCTCGATGCGCTCTAGAGCGCGGCGCCGCTGCTCCTCGGCGTAGATCGCGCTAGCGGCGGCGAGCGCCGCGATCACAAAGGGAGCTGCCGCGATTGCCGCACCCCCCAGCCCGACTGCCGCGCCGCCACCAGCGGCCGCGAGGCCGATGCCGCCGCCCTCCGCGGCGGCGACAGGGAAGAACCTGGCCTTTCCCACGATTCCGGCCTTGCCCAGGAAGTCACCGTGGATTCCGCCGACGGCGGCCTTCATCGGACGCGCCAGGCCCTGAGCGAGTTGGCCCGCGATGCGCTGGTCGACGACCATCCGGTACAGGGTCTCGCCGCCCGCCGAGGCTCCCGGGGCCGCGGCGGCCTTCGGGCCGACGATCTGGGCGAGGTGCTGGAGGAGTGGAGCGCCCTGGGCAACCGGGTGCCCGCCGGTGATGGTGCCGGCTGGAAGCTCGTAACGCTCAAGTGTCACGGGCGGGTCATCTGCGAACGCCGCGAGCGCAGAACGGAGGTGCTGGAGCTTCTCCGCGGTGAGGCCCTCAGCCTTGACCCGTACATCGACCGGAAGCGGTTCCTCGGGCCCCGAACCCAGGATCTAGAACGGCAGTGGTTCGCCCTCGGACATCAGCGTGCTCCTCTTGATCTGTCAACGCTGAGGTGAGGCTATCGGACGCCGGGGACAAATCAGCCCATCGGCGGTCATTGCCGTACGCTCCTATTGGGGGTATTGCCAGCAGACACCGGCTGACACCGGGCAGTGCTGCGCAAGGTTTGCAGGCACCCTGAGGCCTGCCGCCGCCGGGCGGGCAGCCTAGCCGGTGCGGGGAGGTCGTGGCGTAACGTGCCGGTATGACATCGATCGCGGCCGTTGGCACGGAGGCGGCCGACGGGCAGCACAGGTACCGGCCCGGCATCGAGCGGCCTGCGTGACGACTACTTCCACCGCAGCCGCCTCAAAAACCGGACGCGGCCCGTTCGCTGGCCTGCCGCGCGAGGCGGCGATCTTGTCCGCGGTGTCGTTTACCGTGGCGCTCGGCTACGGGATCGTGGCGCCGGCCATCCCCGCCTTTGCCCGCCAGTTCGGTGTCAGCGTCGCCGCCGCGGCGAGCGTGATCAGCGCGTTCGCGCTGATGCGGGTCGCGTTCGCGCTGCCGGCCGGCCGGCTGGTGGACCGGTTCGGCTCGCGGCGGGTGATGACGATCGGCATCGCCGTGGTCGCGGTCAGCAGCATGCTGGCCGGGTTCTCCCGGTCGTTCACCGAGCTGCTGGTGCTGCGCGGCGCGGGCGGACTCGGCTCGGCCATGTTCTCGGTGAGCGCCCAGGCGCTGCTGCTGGCCAGCGTCCCGGGCGGCCAGCGGGGCCGGGCCAGCGGCCTGTACACCGGCGGGTTCCTGCTCGGCGGCATCACCGGACCGGCACTCGGCGGGGTGGTCACCGCCTGGTCGCTGCGCGCACCGTTCTTCCTGTACGGCGCGCTGCTCGTGGTGCCGGCGGTGATCGCCGCGGTCGCGCTCGGGTCGGCGGCGCGCCCGGCGGCCCCGCGGGCGGCCGCCAGTCCGCGCGAGAGCCTGACCGTGCTGACCGGGGCGCTGCGCAGCCGCGCCTACCAGGCGGTCGCAGCGGTGAACCTCGCCGACGGCTTCGCCGTGCTCGGCATCCGCGGCGCGATCATCCCGCTGTTCGTCCGCGACTCGCTGCACCGCTCGGCGACCTGGACGGGCATCGGGTTCCTGGTGTTCGCGGCCCTGAACGCGGCGGTGCTGCTGCCCGCCGGCCGGGTGGCGGACACGATCGGCCGGCGGCCGGTCATGGTGGCGGGCTGCGCGATCTCGGCGGCCGGCCTGCTGCTGCTCGCCGTGCTGCCCGGCCTGTGGGCGTACCTGGGTGCGCTCGCGGTGGCCGGCGCCGGGTCCGGGCTGCTTGACGTCGCGCCGTCAGCGATGCTCGGCGACCTGCTCAGCGCGCAGGCCCGCCAAGGCGGCACCCTGGTCGCGTTCTTCCAGATGGCAGGCGACGCCGGCACGGTGACCGGCCCGGTCGTGGCAGGCCTGCTCGTGGACAGCGCATCTTACCCAGCGGCGTTCGGCCTGGCCGCCGGCGTGCTCGCCGCCGCCGGCCTGCTCGCACTCATAACCCCGGAACCCCATAGCAACCGGGGTACCTCCCCATAGCGGCCGGGTGAGCTGGCCGCCGATTTCGCGATTGCGAGTTCCCTGTCCAGGCCACAGCGGGCATGCTGAGCGCAGCCGCCGACGATGAGGGAATGTGACAGCACCCATGACATACAAGCACGACTCGGCCTCCGGCCCTCCGCATAACAGCTCCTATGCAGATCCGCCGCTTATGAACGGGTTCGTCGTCCTCGTCGGCGACCACCAGGCCTTGAGCCTGGATGAGGAGATCGATCTCGCGGGCAACGCCGAGCTGACGATCCTCAAGCTCGTCCCTCTGACCGGAGGCTGACCCAGGATGGACGAGCGTGACGAGGCCTTTGACGCTCCTGCGGCGGTAGCGAGCCTGCCGGGCCTTTTCGCGGCCCGCGACCTGGCCGGGGTCGCCCACGTGCTCGTACGGATTGACTGGCCGCTGGGGCGCATCCCGCCCTGGGGCGGGTCGTACGCACGGCAGGTGCGAGACATCACGGCTGACGACGCGGCCGAGTTGATTCACCTGATAGCGCGCGAGGTCCGAGGATCGGGCGCCTACCGGCCGGCTGTCCTGCTCTGTGAACTGTCGCGGCTGCTCCCCGATGAGGCTGCCCTAGCGCAACTGGCGCGGCTCGCGGCCAGGGTCACCTACCGGGGCACGCTCGCCCAGCTGGACCGGGCGCTGGAGACTCGCGCGGCCGAGCTGGGCGTGTCGCGCGAACAGATCGAGGAGCTGGCTGTGCCAGACTTCGGGCTGACCGAAGTCGGCCGCCGGGTGGAACGGTTCGGCGGTGCCCGCGCCGAGGTTGCCGTCCGCGGCCGCGCCGTGGACCTGACCTGGCGCACTGAGGCGGGCAAAGTGGTGAAGTCCGCGCCGGCCCGGGTCCGCGGTGAGTTCGCTAGCGAGGTCAAGGAACTCAAGTCCGAAGTAGCCGACATCGAGAAGATGATGACGGCGCAGGCCGAGCGCCTGGAGCGGCTTTTCCTGGCCCGGCGGAGCTGGGAGTTCGCTCGCTGGGCCGAGTACTACCTGGACCATCCGCTGGTCGGCACCCTGGCCCGCCGGCTGATCTGGACCATCGGTGATGTCGCTGTCTGCTACGCCGATGGAGGGCTGCGCACCATAGCGGACGCGGCGCTGGTGCCGGCGCCTGACGCGCGGGTGGAGTTGTGGCATCCGGTCGGGCGGGAGATGGCCGAGATCCGCGCCTGGCAAGACTGGCTCGAGCAGCATCAGGTCACCCAGCCGTTCAAGCAGGCGCACCGGGAGGTCTACCCGATTACCGTGGCGGAGCAAGGCACCGGCACCTACTCCAACCGGTTCGCCGCGCACATCTTGCGGCAGCACCAGTTCCATGCCCTGGCGGCCCGGAACCTGTCAATCGATGTGGAACATCAAGCCACGAAAACTTGGGCTGCTGTGTCCTCCTGTGACTCGATGGTCGGCCGCGGCTGGTTGATCCAGGTTTTGCGGGGCAGCTGGGGCGCCCTGGGCGGCCGGCGGAACCTGTCGGGGCGGGCGGCGTAGGCGGCGTCGAGGACCTGCTGGCGGCGGGCCTGGATCTCGCGCCAGGTGCCGTCGTGGACCGACGCCGGGGTGTGCAGGCCGATTCCGGAATGACGGTGCTGGGTGTTGTAGTAGGCGAAGAAAAGGCCGCAGAAGTCGCGGGCCTCGCCCAGGCTGGCGAATTTCCCGGGGAACGCCGGGCAGTATTTCAGGGTCTTGAAGTTCGCTTCCGAGTACGGATTGTCGTTGGACACGTGGGGCCGTGAGTGCGATCGCGTGATTCTCAGGTCAGCGAGGAGGTCGGCGACGGGCTTGGAGGTCATGGAGGTCCCGTTGTCGGCGTGGACGTAGTCCGGCCGCGCTCCTCCGTTGGCTTTGACGGCGTTCTCGATGAAGGCCTTCGCGAGGTCGCCGTTCTCGGCCGCGTGGACTTCCCAGTGAATTGCTTTCCGTGAGTAGATGTCGATCATGACGTACAGGTCGAAGTAAAGCCCGCGCCATTCCGACTTCAGCTTCGTGATGTCCCACGTCCATACCTGGTCGGGCGCGTCGGCGACGAGCTCGGGGCGGACGCGGGCCGGGTGGGCGGCCTGGGCGCGGCGGTCGCGGACCTCGTCGCGGCTGGCCAGGACCCGGTACATGGTGCGGACGGAGCAGTAGTAGCAGCCCTCGCCGGGCAGCACGGCCCAGGCCTGGGCCGGGGACTTGTCGGCGAACCGGTCGCTGTCCAAGACGTCCAGGACCTGCTCCCGCTCGTCCCCGGAAAGGGCCGCCGGGTGCGGCGCCCGCTCGCTCTCGTGCTTTTCCGGGGAAGCCGGGCGGGGGTTCTCCGCGCGCCACAGGGTGGTTCGCGATTTCCCGAGGAGGCGGCATGCCTCCGTTTTCGAGGTGACCTCGATGAGGGGCGCGACGAACCCGTCTTTTACTTCTTCTGATTCTTTTCCGAGTCCGCGCTCTCGGAGAGCGTTTCCAAGAGCGCGTGCACTTTTCCCATGATCTCCAGGGCGGCCTCGGTCTTCGTGAGCTTCGCGGCGAGCTTCTCGTTCTCTTTCCTCAGGCGCTCGTTCTCGGCCTCGGCTTGGCTCTTTCCCGGGCGGCCGGGCTTCTTCTCCGGGGCGGCCTCGGATGCCATCCGGTCGCGGAGCCTGCGCCATTCGGTGATGTAGGCGCTGTAAATTCCCTCGCGGCGCAGCAGCGCGTTCCGTTCCTGCGGGCTGGACGCGGCCTCGTACTGGCCGAGTATGCGCATCTTGTACTCGCGGGTGAACGTCCGGTGCTTCGGCCGCGAGGAGCGCGGCCCGCCTGGGGTGCCCACGTTCCCATCTTGCCCGTCCCGGGCCGCGGTCACGTCGGCGATCGACATCGTCACGTCTGGTAGATCCAACTCTCGCCCTGCATGAACTGTTCGCACTGATATTTACTAGTTCATCCCGTTTCACACCATTATGGCAGGGAGGGGCCCAGCGAGGCTGGCAGAACCGGCTGCGGTTCATGGCGGAGAACGCAGGCCCGCCCGCGGCTCGGCACCTGCCCCAGTGGGACGTCCGCGCCGAGTTCCAGGTCAGCGGAATCGGCCAGGACCCCGACATAGACGGCACCGACTCGGGCGCGTTCCGGCACGTCACCACCGACCAGGTCCGTTTCTACCCGGCGGGTTCCCCGGGTACTGCCGCGCCCGCCACCAGATCCATCCCGCTAGCTGACATCCCGCCGCTGGTGCTGTCCGAGATCTTCCGCGACGTCGATCTATTCGTCGGCGTCTGCACCATTGGCAACGACCCGACATGGGACGATGCAGGCCCGGACGGCCGCCACCAGGCGTACTGGCGCTCCTACAACACTGGGGACCTTTCCGTGACGGCTGCCACGCGCGCCGACCTCCTCCGACGGCTGCTACCGCGGCTGGCCATCGGCCCCCGGTGCACCGTAGATGACAGGTTCCTGCACGTTAAGGGCACCCTGCACAGCTACAAGATCCACCTGGGATCAGGCAACGTCACGATGAGTCCCGGTGACACCTACCTGTGCATCGTCCCGGGTCCCCGTTCCCGGCATCCCTTCGCCGACGTGCCGCTTCCTTTCGAAGGCGATCAGATGCTCGCGATCATCTTGAGCAAGGCCATGCTCCTCGCGAACGACACCAAGATCACTGACCCGACCATCACTTGTCAGATCAGCACCGGCTAGGAGAACCGGATCCCTGAAACCTGGCCGTCGGGTTCCCCGTTGGCTGGGTGGGGCGATCCGGCTGGAATGCCTGGCACGGTGCCCTCTGGTTCTCGCTCCCCGCATGGGTCACACTTGCCAGAAAGGATCCCCATGCGTCTTGCGAACCTCGACGGCCAGGCCGGCCTGATACCCATGCTGGCTCCCGACGCCACGGCCCGGGGCCATACGCAACGGCAACCGTGACCACGGCGCGCTCGCGACCGCGTCAGCATGCGGCTCGTGCACTGCTTCGAACTTGACAAGGGCAAGATCATCCGCGAGATCGCCTACGAGATCTCCCGCGAATACCACGGCCCCACCGACCATGACGCCATCCCCGACGGCGCCATCGTGACCGACTACCCCAACGGACCGCACTACGGCCAATGGTGACCGCACCCGCGCCGCTACGGACAGCGCCGACCGGCAGGGAACACTGGAGCCATAGCAGAAACCACGATCACGCCGAACATCCAGGCAGCTGAGCGCGGCTCCTGCACGGATCGCCTTGACCAGCCGCCAAGGCGGAGCCATCCGCCGGATCCGGGCACTCCCTGCATGACCTTAAGCGAGCCAAGAAGGTCGTCGACTGCGCCGACCATGATGCGTACCTCCGCCGCACCCATGGCCAGTCGCGTTCAGAGCAGCAACACACTGTGATGGCCACCTGAGACCTCGGCAAAGCCGATCGCCGGCTCGGCGCGCCGGCTCAGGGGTCGTTCCGCCATCTCTGGCTGCTCAGATCTGCTGGTTCTGCCGGTTCTGCGCGAGCCGCACAGAGACGGCCGAGTGCTGCGGAATGTCCTGGCGCCCGGCAGCACGGTCCTGTTTTACCTAGAATGGTCTAGTCCAAGCTAAAAGGAGGGCGTCCTCATGTCCCACGGACTGACGAGCGACTCGGTTCACGAGGGGGACAAGCAGCCGCCTGGCATCGACGTCACCGTCGCGCACAATGCCCGCGTGTGGAACTACTGGCTTGGCGGCAAGGATCATTTCGAGGTCGACCGGGCGGCGGGGGACCAGGTCCGGGCAATGCACCCGGGCATCGTGCAGGTCGCCAGGGCCGACCGGGCGTTCCTCGGCCGCGTGGTCCGTTTCCTGGCCGGCGAGGCCGGGATACGGCAGTTCCTGGACATCGGGACCGGTCTGCCGACGGCCGAGAACACACACCAGGTCGCCGGGGCCGTCGCTCCTGCGGTCAGAGTTGTCTACGTCGACAACGATCCCGTCGTCTTGGCGCACGCCCGGGCGCTGCTGACCACCCCGCCGCCCGCGGTCACCAGCTACGTGGACGCCGACGTGCATGATCCGGACACGATCTTGCGGGCTGCGGCGAGAACGCTCGACTTCGGCGAGCCGATCGCGGTCATGATGCTGGGGATCCTGAATTTCGTGCTGGACAACGCGGAAGCGAAGGCCATCGTGGAGCGCCTGCTGGGCGCCGTCGTTCCCGGCAGCTACCTGGCGTTGTCGCACCCGACGGTGGAACTCGGCGGTGAGGGCAACGCGGAGGCCATGCGGTTCTGGAACGAGCACGCCAGGCCGCCTATCCGGGCACGCGGCGCCGAGGAGATCCGGCAGTTCCTGACCGGATTGGACCTAGTCGACCCCGGTCTGGTCTCCTGTGCGCTCTGGCGCCCGGACGTCCCTGCAGACGCTATCCCGCACTACGGGGTTGCCGCCATCAAGCCAGGTAGATTACCGACCTGATAGCCGGGTCGCCGCGTTTAGCCCTGGCCGAAGCCCGGCAGGCGGATAAGGCGAGTACGGGCCGGCTGGCACTCGCAGGCAGCCTCAGACATCGGCACGAGCATGCGCCGTAGCGGCCGCGGTGGCCGGCACGCGAGGTGTCCCCATCGTCACGGCAGCACAGCTGCACTCGCTTCCACCCAGTGCAGAAGTTGCCGGTTCCGGACAGCCGGGAGTTTCGCCGCTCGTTCAGCCAGACTCGCGCAGATCTCCTAGTTCTGGGTAACGGCTGATGACGCGAATCGCGGCTATCGGCAGGCGCTGCAACCGGCCGTGGCCGGGCGCTGGCGGCAAGCAGGCTGAGCCGCGACGGCGGGGAGTAGCGTGGATGTCAGCCCACCAGCTGATCGGAGGTGACGATGACCCGGCCAGTTACCGCACGGGGTGACCGAGTGCTCGGCCGGGGTCTGCTCGCGCTGGCTAACGTGATCACCATGGCGGCGCCGGTTGCCGCCGACTGGAATGACTCGCATATCTTCAACAGCCGCTGGCCCGGGCATGCCCGTTTCCACGGAGTGACCGCACTGGCGATGGCGACCACGCTATCGGCGCTCAACGTCTGGTCCGTCTGCTCCGGTAGGCACGACCGGGATACAGTCCGGTTCTTCGCGGCGGCGGTTCCCGTGGCTTACTGGGCGCCGTTCTTTGTGGCCCCGCTCGTTCCGGGTACCGCGGTCGATGACCCGCCGCACCAGGTGCGGCGTATAGCCGGGGCGCCGGTGAGCCTTCTGGGTGCGGCGGCGACCACGGCGACAGCAGCCGCGGGATGGTTCATCGACCGCCGTTCCGCCGCCGGGAGCAGCCGACCAGCCCGCATGGGCTCGGCAAGTGACCCTCGTCCCGTTCCAGCCACGGACGACCTTATCGGCCAGGGCGACGAGGCCTCACACGACGGAGATGAGTCGAGCACGGCAGGCCCGCGTTAGCAAATCCGTTAGCACCAGACATGCAAAAGGCCGGTTCCCTGGTCGGAACCGGCCGACCGGACCTCTGTGCAGGGACCAATGCCGTTTGGCCAAGCGACCGCAGGGGTGCCCGGGACTGATGCGGCGAGGAGATCTCAGCATGCCAGGCAACTGGATGTAAATTTATTTTCTGATGTAAAGAAAATACGCCTCAGAGACAGAAATCTTACATCAGAAAAAATTCTTACATGCTATCGCCCTGATCCCACCCCGAAGGGCCGGGCCGCCGCCCGCCCTGCGACTCCAAAGGCTAAACGCCATTGGTGCAGGGACCAAGGGACAGAGAATTAGAGAGAGCGGGGATACCTGTCTCCGGTGAGTGTCCTTCATTGTCAACCGCATTTTCGCAGATCAGACACCAACACGGAGGCACCGGGGATACTTTCTGGGTACCGTGACCAACAACGTTTGCCTCGTTGGATAGGTCCAACTGGAGGCGGAACGGCACGCCGAGCGCCGACTCGGCGCTATGAGGGATCAAGTCTCATCGAGACCTTCCGCCGCGCACCGAACCGGCCCTGCCGATTCCGAGTGCTTATGACTGGTGCGGTCTCGCGCTGCGGTTGAGCGCAGATTATTCATTCAAGCGCTCGGCAGCATCAAATATCCGGCGCGATCGAGCAGTTTGGAACCGTAGTTCCGTGGACTGGAGTCCACGGAACTACGGTTCTGCTTTCCTGCCGACTAACGCGTTGCGATGGCCGCGCACTGGCCGGACGCGGTTCCGCTGACGGTGTTGATGGCGCCGTAGTCGATTGGGTCCGGGTTGTTGCCGGTGCAGTAAAGCGATCCGGTCACCGTGTTACCCGACACCATGATCCCTGCCGTGAGGGGGGACGTGTTGTTCTCGACGTAGGCCAGGCCGTTGACCCGGCTGCCGTCCAAGGTGATCCCGTCGCTGTCGTTCTCTAGGGTCAGGGTTCCGTTCTGGTTCAGCCCGGTGACTGTTACCGGGGAGGTGGCCCCATTGATGGTGACCGCGCTCGGGATCGTGTCCGCGGCGCAGGCAGTGCCGTCGGCGAGGGTGCCGCCCAGGATCACTGGCCCCTGGGTAGGCCCGGTGACGGACAGTGCGCCGTGCTCGGTGGCCCCGCAGAAGGTGATGCCAGCCGGGCGGGTGGCGGTGACGGTGCCGTTGATGGTGGAGTTCGTCACCGACAGCGCCGCGCCCGGCTCAACGGTGACCTGGCCGTTTTGGGTCGCGTTAACCAGGCAGGTAAGGCCGCTGGTGGCGGTGATCTGCTCGCCGCTGGTGCCGGTGATCGTGGTCGTGCAGGTGGGCACCTGGTAGGTGTACTGGTCCGCGGCCGAGGTGGCGCTGTTGCCGGCTCCGGCGGCAAACACGATGACATCCACCGTGCCCGCGGTCCCGGCGGGGGCGATGGCGGTGATCTGAGTGTCTGAGTCCACCGTGAAGCTGGTGGCCCGGAATGAGCCGAAGTTCACGAGGCTCACGTCGGTGAAGCCGGTCCCGGTAATGGTGACCGTGTTGCCGCCGGCCGTCGACCCCGACGCGGGAGAGACCCCGGTCACCGTCAGTGGCGTCACGTAGTAGTAGTCGGTGCGACTGGTGCCGGTGCCGCCCGGGGTGGTCACGCTGACCGGGACGCTGCCGGGCGAGTGAGCGGGCGGGTAGGCGAAGATCAGCGTGCTGCCGAGCACCGTGAAGCTGGCTGCCGGAGTTGAACCGAACATGACCGCGGTCGCGCCGGTAAAGCCTGACCCGTTGATCGAGACCCGGTTCCCGCCCGCCGTCGACCCGGTAAACGGCTGGAAGCTCTGCACGACCGGCGCGGTTTCGTAGATGTAAGTGTCTCCGGGTGAGAACGCACTGGCGCCGATCGGGGTGACGACCGTGACAGGGCCGCCGCCGACGGTCCCCGCGGGGGCGATAACGGTGATCTGCGTGTCGGAGTCCACCGTGAAGACGGCGGCCGCCGTCTGGTTGAACCACACCGCGGTCGCACCGGTGAAACCCGTTCCGGTAATGGTGACGGTGTTACCCCCGGCGACCGGTCCCGCGTCCGGGGAGACCCCGGTCACCGCGGGCGCGGGAAGGTAGGTGAACTGGTCGGAAGGTGTGACCGGGCTCGTGCCGTCAGGGGTGGTTACACTGACGTCGACCGTGCCGTTACTGCGGGGGTAGGGGGCGGTGGCGGTGATCTCCGTGTCTGAGTCCACCGTGAAGACGGCGGCATTCGCAGAACCGAACGTCACCGCGGTCGCGCCGGTGAAATCTGACCCTGTAATCGTTACGGTGGTGCCGCCAGTGTCAATGCCCGAGGTGGGAGTGACGCTAGTCACCGAAAGCACGCCCGCGGCGCTGGCGGCCTGGCCGCCAATCGCCTGCAGCGCGAGTATGCAGGCCCCACTCGCCGTCGCCACGGCGAGTGCACGCTTAAGGTGCATCTGTCTCCTTTAGTTAACCTGTGCTTAAGATCGAGCACTTTGAGGTAACTGGACAGCACTTAATAACACGTTCGAACATCATTTGTCCACGAATCTGTCGCCGAAAATCGCGGCATCGGCAATCGGGCCTTCGCGGCAGCCCTAGCCGCCTGCGTCAAGTGATCCGTCACGGAATTGAGCCCGTTTTAGTCTCACTTAGCTTGAGCCATGCGGGCAACGCAGCAGGTCACAGGCATGCGATTTCAACTCCCCCTCGGATACCAACTCTTTGCGCGTGTTGCGACGCCATCGTTCTTGCGCCCGATACGTTGGGCGGCAGTACCGACACGCGTGAGGACCAGCTCACTAAAGATCTTCAACGGCGGAGGTTATGGCCCGGTGATCACAAAGCTGGGGCGGAAGCGTGCGGCGGCGTGGCAAACTTCGGTGCCATGGCCGTGCAACTTGTCCGCAGTACCCGGCTGTTCCCTGGTGTCCCGTATGCCTACGCCGCCAGGGCTCACCAGCCTGATCTGATCTTTACCGCGGGTGCCTGCCCGCTCGATGAGCACGGCCAGGTCGTTGCCCCGGCTGACGTGCGGGCGCAGATGCGCCAGGCTCTGGGGAACCTGCAGGTCGCCCTGGAGGAGTCTGGGGCGGCGATCCAGGATGTGGTCAAGACGACCGTCTATGTCGCCAGCGGCGTCCGTGAGGACCTGGTTGCCGCTTGGGATGAGGTTGCCGATTTCTTCGGTAACCACGACGTGCCGAGCACGCTGCTTGGGGTGGCGGTCCTCGGCTATCCGGGCCAGCTCGTCGAGATCGAGGCAGTCGCAGTCGCTTCGTCCCGGTAGCGGTGCTGATATGTAACCC
>Ga0207678_10004110_pt1 | contig 13089 bp, 9 predicted proteins | sample KBSC63metaG_FD_184319 | JGI IMG/M metagenome (GOLD analysis project Ga0207678, IMG submission 184319) | Corn rhizosphere microbial communities from Kellogg Biological Station, Michigan, USA - KBS C6-3 metaG (SPAdes) (version 2) | ecosystem: Host-associated > Plants > Roots > Rhizosphere > Soil ... | reverse complement strand
CGGAGGAGTGGCCGATACCGGGGTTGTATCGGCCGCGACGACAACGCCGCCGGTCGTCGTCTGGGCGCCGGGAAGCGGTGCGAGGACTTCTGACGCGGGCACTAGTTCAGGCGCCAGCTGGTTGGTTCGGCCGGCGTGTAGCGGCAGGCCGTACCAGTGGAGACCGAGGCATCGAGGTGGTCGGCCAGTTCGGGGTGGACGGCACGGATGCGCCGCAGCACGTCCCGGATCCGGGCGGTGACGGCCTTGCGGGCCCGCTCGTCCTCGTCGCCGAGCCGGCGCCGCCGGCCGCCGAGCCCGGTCGCGGCCGCCAGCTCGGCCAGCAGCGCCGACCGCTCGGCCCGGGCCCGGTCCGACGCCGCCGGGTCGCCGCGGGCGTCGGCCGCGTCCAGCAGCTCGTCCAGCTCCGCCAGCCGCCGCCGGTACGCCGCCCGGGCCCGCTCGTCCAGCACCGGGTCCGCACCGGGCGGCCCGCCCGGGCCGCCGCCCCACAGCCGGTACGCGGTGACCTCGGCGCCGGGGTTGGCCAGCAGCGTGGCCAGGTCGTGCAGTCCCTTGGCGTCGGCGAGGTGCACCTCGCGGCCGGCGTACCCGAGCGTCCAGGTCTCGCCGTCCCGCCGGAACGCGCCCGGAACCACCGGCACCGCCAGCGCAGCCTGCGCCGTCTGCCCGGCCAGCGCCGCCGGCCCGGCCGGCGTAGCCCACGCGGCCGGCGTGCCCTGCGGCGGTGGGAGGCCCGGCGCGCCGTCCGCGACGGCGCTGATCGTGGCGGTCCAGGCCGGCGTGCCGAGCCGCTCGCTCGCGGCCAGCGCGGCCCGCCGGTGGGCGGCGGCGTCGGCGGTGCGGCCCAGCGCGGCGGCGAGCAGGCCGAGGTGGTGGTCGACCGGGCCGTAGTACGCTGCGCAGCCGCCGACCACGACGTGCGAGCCCGCGTACGGGGCGAGCCTGGCGTAGCAGTCGGCCCGCTGCCGCTCGGTGCCGGCGGCGGTGACCCCGACCGCGGCGACGACCACCCACTCAAGGTCGTGCAGCTCGGGCAGCGCCGACATCCGCCAGCCGGCCAGCGCGGCCCTGGCGTCGGCGACCCGGCCGGCGCCGGCGGCCGCGGCGGCGGCCAGGATCGGGCGCACCGGCCACGCCGGGTCCTCCGGCGGGATGGCCGCCGGCACGTCCTCCGGCGGCGGCGGCCCGCCGGCCATGGCGAGCGCGGCGCGCAGCGTGAGGAAGACCGGCATCGCTTCCGGCGCACCCATCGCCAGCCCGAGGTCCAGACCCTCGGTGGCGAGCCGGGCCGCGGCGTCGAGGTCGCCGTCGAGCAGCGCGGCGGTCGCGCTGCGGGTCAGCGCCGCGTGCCGGCCGCGGGCGTGGCCGAGCCGGGCGGACGCCTCCGCGTACGCCCGCAGCTCGGCCCGGGCGGCCGGGTCGCCCAGCTCGAGCAGCGCGGTCGCCCGCAGCAGCACGGCCTGGGCCAGCAGCTCGGGGTCGCCGGCCGCCGCCTCGACCATCTCGTCCGCGATCGGCAGCCGGTCGGCCGCGGTGCCCGGCCGCCAGCGGGCGTCGTGCGCCGCGAGCAGCGCGGTCGCCAGCAGGGCGGGGTCGCCGACCCGGCGGGCCAGCTCGAGCGCACGGCCGGCCACGCCGGCGGCGGTCGCGTCCGGGGCGCTGTTCCAGCCGGCGTGCACCAGGTCCCCGGCCCGCGCGGCGAGCAGGGCGCAGCGGTCCCGGTCGGCGGCCGCCGGCAATGCCGCCTCCGCCTCGGCCAGCAGGCCGAGCGATTCGGCGAACTCCGCCGCCGTACGGGAGCCGAGCCGGTGCACGCCGAGCGCCGCCCGGACCAGTCCCGCCGTGTCCGCCGCCGTGTCCGCCGCCGTGTCCGCCGCCGTGTCCGCCGCCGCGGCGGCCTCGGCGGCCAGCCGCCGGAAGCTCGCCCGCGCCGCCGCAGTGTCGCCGGCCCGGTCCTGCGCCTCCGCCAGCTCCCCCAGCAACCGCCGCCCCTCCCCCGCTCCGGTGCCGGGCAGCGTCAGGGCGGCCGCGAGATGGGTGGCGGCCTCCGCGTGGCCGAGCCGGCTGCTGGCCGCGACCGCGGCCCGCTCGCACCAGCCGACCGCGTCGGCGACCGCGGCCGGCCGGGTGGGCCGGGCGGCGACCAGGTGCGCGGCCACCTCCCCCGGCTCCACCCCGGGCAGCGTGGCCAGCGCGGCTCCGATCCGCGCATGCAGCTGCTCCGCCCGGGCCGCCGGCAGGTCGGCCGCGGTCTCCCGGAACAGGTCGTGCGCGAACCGCGGCCCGTCGGCCGTACCGACCAGGATCCTGGCCCGCACCGCTTCCTCGACCAGCGCCCCGACGTCGTACCCGGCCGGCAGCACCCGGCCGAGCACCTCCGCCCGGATCCGCGGCCCGCCCACCGCCGCCACCGTGACCAGTTCCGCGCACGGGGCGGACAGCCGGGCCAGCCGCCGCTCCAGCGCGTCCCGCACGGTCACCGGCGCCGCCGCGGAGCCGAGCCGGGCGAGCTCCCGGACGAAGAACGGGTTGCCGCCGGTACGCCGGTGCAGCCGCGCCGCCAGCTCCGGGTCGGACGGCTCCCCGGTGACCGCGGCGACGACCGCCGCCACGCCGGCCGGGTCGAGCCCGGACAGCGGCAGCACGGTGCCGCGGTCGGTCGGCGGCCTCGCCAGCTCGGTGTCCCGGTAGGCGCCGAGCAGCAGCACCCGGGCGTACCGCAGGTGGGCGGCGGCGAACTCGACCAGCCGCAGCGACGGCTCGTCGGCCCACTGCAGGTCGTCGACGACCAGGACCAGCGGGCGGCGCGCGGCCAGCCCGGCGAGCGCCGTCACGACCGACTCGGCCAGCCGGAACCGCGCATCAGCCGCCGCCATCGCCGGGGTCGGCGCCGGTGCCGCGGGCCGCTCGACCAGGTCGGCGGCCGCCCCCAGCTCGGCGCCCGCAGCCCTGGCCGCCCGCAGCAGCTGGATCCACGGCCAGTACGCCGGCACCGCCGGCCCGTCCCAGCAGACCGCGGCCAGCACCAGCGCCCCGCGCTGGCCGGCCTCCCGGGCCAGCTCGCCGAGCAGCGCGCTCTTGCCGATGCCCGGCTCGCCGGCGACGAGCACCAGCCGGCCGTCGCCGGCGAGCGCCGCCGCCAGCGCGGCCCGGGCGGTGCGGAGCGCGTCGGCACGCCCCTCCAGCGTGGCCACAGCACGATCGTGCCGTGACCGGACCTAGTCCCGCAGCTCGAGCATCAGGTTCATCGGCGCGTCGGTCTCGACCGGGCGCACGGTGCCGAACCCGGCGGCGTGGGCGGTCTCGGTGAGCCGGGCCGGCCCGGCCAGCGTGCCCAGCGCGGAGCTGCCCTGGGACAGCGCGTTCGGGGTGCAGACCAGCGTCGAGACCGCGTAGAACATCCGCCCCACCGGGGTGAGGTTGCCGGTCACGCCGTCCGCCCCGGGCGGCTCGACCAGCAGCACCGCGCCGCCGGGAGCGAGCGCACCGCGGGCGCGGGTGAGCGCGCCGACCGGGTCACCGAGGTCGTGCAGCGAGTCGACGAAGGTGATCAGGTCGTACCCGCCACCCGGCAGCTCGGCGGCGGCCGCGACCTCGAAGCCGACCCGGGGCCCGACCCCGGCCTCGGCCGCCGCCTTGCGGGCGGCCGCCACCGACGCGTCGTGGTAGTCGAACCCGGTGACCTGCGCCGAAGGGAACGCCTGGGCGAGCATGATCGTCGGCGCCCCGTACCCGCAGCCGACGTCGGCGACCCGGCCGCCGGCCAGCAGCCGGTCGGCGATCCCGGGCAGCCGCTCGACCGCGCCGGCCAGCACCGCCGGCGGCAGCATCGCCCTGGTCAGCCCGTCCGTGCCCTGCCAGTAGGTCGCGTCGCGGCGGTCCCAGCCGTACCCCCGGCCGGCCCGGAACGCCTGCTCGAACTCGGCGAACCCGGCGCCCATCGAGGCGAACATCGACAGGCACGCATCCACCAGCGCGCCGCCGGGCGCCTGCAGCAGCGCCACCGCGACCGGCTCCGGCAGCGTGAACCGGTCGGTCGCCGGGTGGTAGTCGAGGTAGCCGCCGGCGGCCTGGGCCCGCAGCCACTCCCGCGCGTACGGCTCGACGATGCCGGCGCGCCGGGCCACTTCGGCCGCGGACAGCGGCCCGGCGCCGGCGAGCGCCTCCCACAGGCCGCAGCGGATGCCGAGGCCGGTCAGCACCGTCCCCAGCGAGCCGCCCAGATCGGCGGTCAGCTGCCCCAGCACGTCCTCCGGGCTCCTGTCGGTCGTCATGGTCCACCTCCGCGGTCGAGACACAGTCGGGACACCCTGATGGGCGCGCGATCCGGTCTGGCGGGCGGCCAGGTCCGATCTGGCGCCCTCCGGTCGACACCGGCGGACGGGAGGACGCGATGAGCACCGCGGCGATCAACGGGACCACGCTCCGGTACGACGAGGTCGGAACCGGTCCGGTCTGCCTCGTCCTGCACGGCGGGCTGGGCCTGGACCAGTCGCTCTACCGGGAGTTCGACCGGCTCGGCGACCGGCTGCGGGTGGTCCGCTACGACCACCGCGGCAACGGCCGGTCCGCCCGGCCGCCGCTGGCCACGCTGACCATGCCCCAGCTGGCCGACGACGCGGTCGCCATGGCAGACCACCTGGGAGCCGACCGGGTGCACGTGATCGGCCACTCGTACGGCGGGTTCATCGGGCAGGAGCTGGCGATCCGGCACCCGGACCGGGTCCGCAGCCTGGTGCTGGTCTGCACCGGACCGGGCGGCCTCGGTGCCGGCGAGGACCCGGCCGATCTCGGCGCGCCGGTGCCGGCCGACCTGGCCGCGGCGCTCGCCTCGGCTCCGGCCTCGGTCGCCGAGGCGGCCGCCGCGATGCTGCCGGTGCTGCACTACTACGTGCACCGCTACCCGGTGGCCGAGTTGGCCCGGCGGATGAGCGCGGTCGTCCCGGCGCCGGCGACGATGGCCCGGTCGATGGAGGTGCAAGCCGCCTGGAGCGCCGTCGACCGGCTGGCCGCGATCACCGCGCCCACGCTGGTCGTCGCCGGCTCGTACGACGTGCTCCTCCCGCCGGCGCAGGCCCGCCGGATCGCCCGCCGGGTGCCCGGCGCGCACCTGGTGGAGCTGGCCGGCAGCGCCCACTTCCCCTGGTACGACCAGCCGGCCGAGTTCTTCACCGCGCTCGACGCCTGGTATGCCGAGCAGACGGCGGGCGCGCGCCGGTGACCGCTCAGCCGACGTGGACGTGCGGGCGGCGGGCCCGGTCCCGCTCGGCCCGGCGCAGGATCTCCCGGGTGACCGGCGCGACCTCGCCCTGCCCCAGCACCAGGTAGCGGAGGAGGTTCGCGAGCGGGCTGCCCTCGGTCCAGCCGAAGTAGAGGTGCGGGCGCCGGCCGGTCAGGTCGCGCACGTGCAGCACGAGCGCGGCGAGCGCGGTCGGCACCGAGGAGCCGGTGACCGCGAGCACCCGCTGGTCCTGGTGGATCTCCCCGCGGGCGAACAGCTCGGTCTCGAAGTCGGACGGGTCGGTGACGGTGACCTCGACGAAGACCACATCGTGCTCGGAGGGCAGGTGGTGGTCCCTGACCACCTGCCCGAGCTTGGCCCGGTAGTCGGTGTGGTCGCGGCAGCCGGGCTCGTTCGCGATCAGCGTGATCTCCCGGCGGGCGGTGTCCCGGATGAACAGCTCGGCCATCGGGTCGAGCGTCACGCCGGTCACCCGCAGGTCGAACGCCCGCCGCACCCGGGAGACGAGCGAGACGAGCAGGATCCCGGCGATGAAGCAGGCGCCGATCTTCACACCGTCCGGCCGCTCGGCCACGTTCGCGCCGGTGGTGTAGACGAACACCGCGGCGATCAGGCCGAAGGCGAGCGTCGCCCGGCGCTGCCTCTTCCGCCAGCACGACAGCGTGACGGCCACCGCGGCGGAGGAGATGAGCACCAGCACGCCGGTGGCGTACGCGCCGCCCTGCGCGTCCACGTTCGCATCGAACAGCCAGGTGACGAGGAACGCGATCGCGGTGAAGACCAGGGTCAGCGGGCGGACGGCGCGGGCCCAGTCCGGCGCCATGCCGTACCGGGGCAGGTAGCGCGGGACGAGGTTGAGCAGTCCGGCCATCGCCGACGCGCCGGCGAACCAGAGGATCGCGATCGTCGAGACGTCGTAGACCGTGCCGAACGCGCCGCCCAGGTATTCGTGGGCCAGGTACGCCAGCGCCCGCCCGTTCGCCGCGCCGCCGGGCTGGAACTCGTCGGCCGGGATGAGCAGTGTGGTGACGAAGCTGGTCGTGACGAGGAACGCGCTCATGATCAGCGCGGCGGTGGTGAGCAGCCGGCGGGCGCCGGCGATACGGCCGGCCGGGTTCCGCTCGGTGTCGGTCGGGGCACCGCGGACCAGCGGCATCACCGCGACCCCGGTCTCGAACCCGGACAGCCCCAGCGCCAGCTTCGGGAACACCAGCAGCGCGATCCCCACCATGACAAGCGGATCGCTGTATTTCCCGGTCAGCGCGGTGGTCCAGTCCCCGACCACGACCGGGTGGCCGATCACGTGGCTCAGCGCGACCACGACCACCACGACGTTGAGCGCCAGGTAGACGGCCACCAGGGCGACGGCGATGCCGATCGCCTCGGAGAAGCCCTTCAGGAACACGCCACCGAGCAGCGCGAGCAGCACCAGCGTGACGGCGACCTCGTGACCCCGCAGCGCGCTGCCGACGAACGGGTTCTCCACCACGTGCGCGGTCGCGTCGGCCGCCGACAGCGTCATCGTGATGAGGAAGTCGGTCGCGGCGAATCCCAGCAGCACCAGCACGAACAGCTTGCCGCGCCAGAACGGCAGCAACCGTTCCAGCATGGCGATCGAGCCCTCGCCGCGCGGGCTCTCGCCGGCCACTCGCCGGTACACCGGCAGCGCGCCGGCCAGGGTGACCGCGACCAGCACCAGCGTCGCGATCGGCGAGAGCACGCCGGCGGCCAGCGCAGCGATGCCCGGCTGGTAGCCCAGGGTGGAGAAGTAGTCGACGCCGGTCAGGCACATCACCTGCCACCACGCGTGCCGCCGGTGCGGCGGGGGCACCGCGTGCGGCCCCGGCTCCCGGGTCGGCCGGTGGTCGGCGCCGGCGAGCAGCCAGGTGCGCACGCCGCGCCGGACCGGCACGACCGCCGTCACCGTCCACTCCGGACAGTGCCACGGTCCACACGGGACCGGATGACCCACGACACCGTGCGTCCTCTCCGCGGACCACGACGGCCCGACACCGATCACGATGCCCGCGTCCCGGCCGCCGGGCCGCGGTTATCACACGGCGCTCACGCGGCGAACGACCTTTCTAACGCTGCTCTAACACCGCGCCGGCTGCCGTTAGCGGCCCGTGAGAAACGCCGGGGACACCGTTAGCGTCCCGTGAGAACCGTTGTCGCTCGCCTCGGGGCGGGAGCAGTGTCGCCTGCGACGGTCCCGAGCACGCGAAGGAGCGAACGGTGCAGAACGGTCGGGTGCGGGTGACCCAACGGCGTCCGGCGGGGTTCCTCGCGATCCCCGCCCTGTTCGCGCCGGTGGCGGTCTGCGGCATCCCCGGCCACACGAGCTCCGGCTCGCAGCTGTCCGCGGAGGTCGCCGTGCTGGCGCTGGTCGTCGGCGTGGTCGGCTTCGAGAGCACGGTCTCCCTCGGCCTGATCGCCGCGGGAACTTCGCTGCTGTCGCTCAACGGTTTCGCCGAAGACTCGTACGGCCAGCTCGGCTGGCACCCCGGCGTCGACCTGCGCGCGGCCGCGGTGATCGGCGCCGCGCTGGTGCTGGCCTGCGCCGCCCGGCGCGGCGTCGACCGCGCCCATCCCGGGCCCGCGGCGGAGTCGCCCGTCGCGGCGGAGTCGGAGGCGTCGGCCGAGTCCCACGTCGCGGCGGAATCACCTGTCCCTGCGACGACCACCGCCGCCCGGTCGGCGCGCCGCCGGCCCGCTCCCGACTGAGCACGCCGCGAGCGGCACGCCGCCGGTGCGGCCGGTGCCCGACGCCCCGTACCCATGAACCACCAACGTCCTGAGGATGGATTCCGATGAGCGACGTCGCCTTCGTCGTGCTGACCATCGCACTGTTCTGCGTGCTCGCCCTCGTGCTGCGGGGAGTCGAGCGGCTGTGAGCGCGGAGAACCTGGTCGGCCTCGTGCTGTCCGGCGGACTGTTGATCTTCCTGGTCGTCGCCCTGCTCTTCCCGGAGCGCTTCTGACATGAACACCACCACCGCCGCCGTCGCGATGATCGCCGTCATCGTCGCCGTGCTGGCGATCGTGCACGTGCCGTTCGGCGACTACATGGCCCGCGTCTACACCAGCCGCCGGCACCTGTCCGTCGAGCGCGGCATCTACCGGCTGGTCGGCGTCGACCCGGACCGCGACCAGACCTGGGGCGTGTACGCCCGCAGCGTGCTCGCCTTCTCGGCGGTCTCCGTCCTGTTCCTCTACCTGTTCCAGCGGGTGCAAGGGCACCTGCCGCTGAGCCTCGGCTTCGCCGACGTGCCGCCGGCGCTGGCGTTCGACACCGCCGCCTCGTTCGTCACCAACACGAACTGGCAGGCGTACTCGGGCGAGTCGACCATGGGCGACCTCGTGCAGATGGCCGGTCTGGCCGTGCAGAACTTCGCCTCCGCCGCGGTCGGGATGGCTGTCGCGATCGCGCTGGTGCGCGGGTTCACCCGGAAGAACACCGACCGGATCGGCAACTTCTGGGTCGACCTGACCCGGACGTGCGTGCGGATCCTGCTGCCGATCGCCGTCGTCGTCGCGATCGTGTTCGTCGGCGCCGGCATGGTGCAGAACTTCCGCGCCGGTCTGTCGCTGACCACGCTGGGCGGTGCCGAGCAGGTGATCACCGGCGGCCCGGTGGCGAGCCAGGAGGTCATCAAGGAGCTCGGCACCAACGGCGGCGGCTTCTACAACGTCAACGCGGCCCACCCGTTCGAGAACCCGACGGGCTGGACCAACGCGCTGGAGATCTTCCTGCTGCTGGTGATCGGCTTCTCGCTGCCGCGCACGTTCGGCCGGCTGGTCGGGGACAAGCGGCAGGGGCTGGCGATCGTCGCGGTGATGGCGGTGATCCTGGTCGGCAGCCTCGCGGTCGACGAGGCGGCCCAGCACGCCGCACACGGCACCGTGCCGACCGCGGTCGGCGCTGCCACCGAGGGCACCGACGTCCGCTTCGGCGTGCCGCAGTCCGCCGTCTTCGCGACCGCGACGACCGGCACCTCCACCGGCGCGGTGGACTCCTTCCACGACTCGTACACGGCCATCGGCGGCGCGACCCTGCTGGTCAACATGATGCTCGGCGAGGTCGCGCCCGGTGGCACCGGATCGGGCCTGTACGGCATCCTTATCCTCGCGATCATCACGGTGTTCGTGGCCGGGCTGATGATCGGGCGGACCCCGGAGTATCTCGGGAAGAAGATCGGCTCCCGGGAGATACGGCTGGCCTCGCTCTACCTGCTGACCACGCCGGCGATCGTGCTGATCGGCACCGGGATCGCGATGGCGCTGCCCGGGGAACGCGCCGGGATGCTCAACACCGGCGCGCACGGCCTGTCCGAGGTGCTCTACGCCTTCACCTCGGCGGCCAACAACAACGGCTCGGCGTTCGCCGGTCTCGGCGTCAACACGACCTGGTACAACGCCGCGCTCGGGCTGGCCATGATCGTCGGCCGGTTCCTGCCGGTCGTGCTCGTCCTCGGCCTGGCCGGCTCGCTGGCCCGGCAGCGGCCGGTGCCCGTGTCGGCCGGGACGCTGCCGACCTATCGCCCGCAGTTCGCCGGCCTGCTCACCGGCGTGACGCTCGTCGTCGTCGCTCTCACGTACTTCCCGGCCCTCGCGCTCGGGCCGCTCGCGGAGGGCATCCACTGATGACCACCACCCTGCCGGACAGTCCGCAGCGGGCACCTCGGCCGGCGGCGCCCCGCCGGGTCTCCGGTGGCCTGCTCCACCCGGCTCAGCTCTGGCGGTCGGTACCGGACGCTCTGCGCAAGCTCGACCCGCGCACCCTGTGGCGGAACCCGGTCATGGTCATCGTCGAGATCGGGGCCGTGTTCACCACGGTGCTCGCGATCGCCGACCCGACGACGTTCGCCTGGCTGATCACGGTCTGGCTCTGGCTCACGGTTGTGTTCGCCAACCTGGCCGAGGCGGTCGCCGAGCGCCGTGGCAAGGCCCAGGCCGACGCGCTGCGCCGGACGCGCACCGACACCATCGCCCGCCGGCTCACCGACTGGCACGCCGGCGACGACCCGACCACGGTGACGATCTCGCCGACGCCGGCACCCGAGCTCGTCCGGGGTGACGTCGTCGTGGTCGAGGCCGGCGAGACGATCCCGGGCGACGGGGACGTCGTCGAGGGCATCGCCAGTGTCGACGAGTCGGCGATCACCGGCGAGTCGGCGCCAGTCATCCGGGAGTCCGGCGGCGACCGATCCTCGGTCACCGGCGGCACGAGGGTGCTGTCCGACCGGATCGTCGTGCGGGTCACCAAGGAGCCGGGCGAGAGCTTCATCGACCGGATGATCGCCCTGGTCGAGGGCGCGTCCCGGCAGAAGACGCCGAACGAGATCGCGCTGAACATCCTGCTGGCCGCACTGACGATCATCTTCCTGCTCGCCGTCGCGACGCTGCAGCCGCTGGCGGTCTACTCCAAGCAACTGCAGCCGGCGATCCCGGACACCCAGACGCTGACCGGCAACGGCGTCACCGGCGTCGTGCTCGTCTCGCTGCTCGTCTGCCTGATCCCGACCACGATCGGCGCGCTGCTGTCGGCCATCGGCATCGCCGGCATGGACCGTCTGGTGCAGCGCAACGTGCTGGCGGTGTCCGGCCGAGCCGTCGAGGCCGCCGGCGACGTGAACACGCTGCTGCTCGACAAGACCGGCACGATCACCCTCGGGAACCGGCAGGCGACCCGCTTCCTGCCGCTGCCCGGCGTCTCCGAACCCGAGTTGGCCGACGCCGCCCAGCTGTCCAGCATGGCCGACGAGACGCCCGAGGGCCGTTCGGTCGTCGTGTTCGCCAAGCAGACGTACGGGCTGCGCGAGCGCGGCGAGGGCGAGCTGCGGGACGCGCGGATCGTGCCGTTCACCGCCCAGACCCGGATGTCCGGGGTGGATCTGTCCACTGCGGACGGTGGGCGGCAGGTGCGCAAGGGCGCGGCCAGCGCGGTGATCGCCTGGGTGCGCGGGCACGGCGGCACGATCCCGGCGCAGACCGGCGAGCTGGTCGACGGCATCTCCGGTTCCGGCGGCACCCCGCTGCTGGTCGGCGAGCAGGTCGGCGATGCCGCCCGGGTGCTCGGCATCATCGAGCTCACCGACGTGGTGAAGCAGGGCATGCGGCAGCGGTTCGACGAGATGCGGCGGATGGGCATCCGGACCGTGATGATCACCGGCGACAACCCGCTGACCGCGAAAGCCATCGCCGACGAGGCCGGCGTGGACGACTTCCTCGCCGAGGCCACGCCGGAGGACAAGCTCGCGTTGATCAAGCGGGAGCAGGAGGGCGGCAAGCTCGTCGCGATGACCGGCGACGGCACCAACGACGCGCCGGCGCTGGCACAGGCGGACGTCGGCGTGGCCATGAACACCGGCACGTCCGCCGCGAAGGAGGCCGGCAACATGGTCGACCTCGACTCCGACCCGACCAAGCTCATCGAGATCGTCGAGATCGGCAAGCAGCTGCTCATCACCCGCGGCTCGCTGACCACCTTCTCCATCGCCAACGACGTCGCGAAATACTTCGCGATCATCCCGGCGATGTTCGTGGCCCTCTACCCGGGCCTGGACACGCTCAACGTGATGCGGCTGTCCAGCCCCACCTCGGCGATCCTGTCCGCGATCATCTTCAACGCGCTCATCATCATCGCGCTGATCCCGCTCGCCCTCCGCGGCGTCCGCTACCGGCCCGCCGGCGCGGCCACGATGCTGTCCCGCAACCTCTACCTCTACGGGGTCGGCGGCCTCATCGCCCCGTTCATCGGCATCAAGCTCATCGACCTTCTGGTCCAGTTCATCCCCGGAGTGAGCTGACATGACCACCCGCCTGCCCGGCTGGCTCCGCCAGCACCTGGCCGCCCTGCGGATCCTGCTCGTCCTCACCGTGCTGCTCGGCCTCGCCTACCCGCTCGTGATCGCCGGGATCGGCCAGATCCCGGGACTCAGGTCGCGTGCCGACGGCTCGATCATCAGCGACGGCAAGGGCGCCGCCGGTTCCTCGCTGATCGGCCAGGCGTTCACCGACTCCGAGGGCAACCCGCTGCGACAGTACTTCCAGTCCCGCCCGTCCGCGGCCGGCGACGGGTACGACCCGACCGCGACCTCGGCGTCGAACCTCGGCCCGGAGAGCATCGTCGACGTCCCCGACAACCCGGCCACCAAGGACACCGACGAGAGCAAGCCGAGCCTGCTGACCCAGGTCTGCTCGCGCAGCCTGGCCGTCGGCAGGCTGGAGGGCATCGACGGCTCCCGGCCGTACTGCACCCCCGACGGCAAGGGCGCCGTGCTCGCCGTGTTCCACGCCGGTCCCGGCTACACCGGCCCGGTGACGCGGGTGGTCAGCCTCGACCAGCCCTGCCCGGACACCCCGTTCCTGACCGCGTACCAGCGTGTGCCGGTGGAGTGCCGCAGCGACGGTGAGGACGTCTCGCTCGGGCAGGTCGTCGCGATCCGCGGAATTGCACCGGCGAGGCCGGCAGTGCCGGCGGACGCGGTCACCGCCAGCGGCAGCGGGCTGGACCCGCAGATCAGCCCGGCGTACGCGGACCTGCAGGTCGCCCGGGTGGCCAAGGCACGCAACCTGCCGGTCACCCGGGTGCGGCAGCTGGTCCGGGCCAACACCGCCGGCCGGTCCCTCGGGTTCCTCGGCGAGCCGGGCGTCAACGTCCTCACGCTCAACCTGGAACTCGACCGCATCGCCCCGGTCGCGCCATGAGCGCTCCGATGCCGGCGGGGCGGGGCACGCTTCGCGTCTACCTGGGTGCGGCGCCCGGGGTCGGTAAGACGTACGCGATGCTGGGGGAGGCGCACCGGCGGGTGGAGCGTGGTACCGACGTGGTGGTCGGTGTCG
>Ga0207678_10004108_pt1 | contig 13090 bp, 16 predicted proteins | sample KBSC63metaG_FD_184319 | JGI IMG/M metagenome (GOLD analysis project Ga0207678, IMG submission 184319) | Corn rhizosphere microbial communities from Kellogg Biological Station, Michigan, USA - KBS C6-3 metaG (SPAdes) (version 2) | ecosystem: Host-associated > Plants > Roots > Rhizosphere > Soil ... | reverse complement strand
GGTCTCGACGTCCCCGTTGCGGAGGGGCCGGATCACGAGCCCCGACCCGCGTCGCAGCGGCACGTACCGCGTCGGCATGGTCGGTGGGTGCTCGACCGCCGGCTCCGGAGTGCCGGCCGCCGCGGCGGTGGCCACGACGGGCCGCCTGCCGGATCGGAGCGACATATACGGCAGGGTCGACGCGAGCAGCAGCCCGCCGAACGCCACGGCGAGCGCCGGGAAGCCTCCGAGCGCGAACGCCGCCCCGCCCGCGAGCGACCCGATCAGGTACCCGAGCTGCGTCGTGACCGCACGCGCGGCCGCGACCTCACGGCCGAGGTCTCCCGCGACCGAGAACCCGTAGACCGTGGCCGTCACCGTTCGCGTCGCCACCATCGCGCCGCTGATCGCGAACACGACCAGCGTCACGGCCACCGCCGGCGTGAACGCCCAGGTCAGGGCGACGGCAGCAGCGCCGACGACGCTCGTCGCGATCGTCGTCGACCGGGCACGATCGGGCGCGCCGCCCCCGGCCCGCTGGTTTCCGAGCAGGTAGGCGACGGCGACCGCGGCGAGCGCGACGCCGGTTGCGGTCGTCGTCATGCCGTATCCATCGGTGAGGAGCGCGCCGGAGTAGACGAGCGTTCCCGCCCATGCGGACGTCGCGAGCAGCTCGCCGAGCGCCCAGCGGCGCGGCGCCGAGCGGCGGAGCAGGCCGCTCAGGGACGTTCCGGCGTCCGCCAGGGGTGCGTCCTCGGGCCGTCCGGCGACGGCGAGCCCGGCGAGCAGCGCCGCGGGGAGCGGCAGGACGAGGAACGCGAGGCGCCAGCCGCCGGCTTCGGCGACGACGCCGATCAGCGGCATCCCGACGATCCACGCCGCGGGCGGCCCGGCGTACATCGACGCGACGACGCGTGTCCTGCTCTCCGGCGTGCTCCACGCCGCCGATGCGGCGATCGCGGCGGTGAGCAGCATCGAGATCCCGGCCCACAGCGGCACCTGCGCGAGCGCGAGGGCGGCGAACGACGGCGCGACCGCGCTCGCGACCGAGCCGAGCGCCACGAGCGCGCTCCCCGCTCCCATCACTGCCCGTGGCGAGAAGCGCACGAGCGAGCGTGCGGCGAGGAGCGCAACGGCCGCCGCGAGCGGCGCCGCGACGATCCGGAGCTGACCGGCAGTTGCGATCGACACTCCGAAGTCGTCGGCGACGTCGCTCAGGATCGGCGACAGCACGAGCACGCCGGACTGGCTCGCGAACAGCGCGAGGAAGAGCGCGAGCGCCGGCGAGGCGACAAGGTCGCGCCGGCGGGCCGGGGCCGTGGGTATGGAGCGGACCGCGTCCATGGGCGGAGGATCGCGATGGCGGGGCGATGCGCGGGTACGGCCGGCACCCGAACATGTCGGCGGCGATCCGAACCCGGCGCTCGCCGAGGCCTCGGATCGGCGTCGCTGGAGGGGCTGCCGGAGCTAGGTGGCTGTGCACCGTCGTTGGGAGCGGCCAGCCTCCTGGTGGCTGACCAGCTACGCACCCTCTTAGCCGAGGATCGCACCGACGAACGTCGTTCCTGCACGCATCCGTCCGACACGGCGCCAGGACGCCGACCGTGGTCGGCGTGGGGGCTGGTCGCGGGGTTCCCGCGGTTCTTCCCGGTTAGGATCGACGACTCGCATCACACGCCCTACAACGAGGAGATTCGATGAGCGGCAAGCCGAAGTGGCAGGTCGCGCGTCTCGACGACATCGAGCGCCGCGGCAGGGACATCCCGGTGCGCGAGCACCTCGGAATCCACGCATTCGGAATCAACGCCTTCACGCCCGGCGAGGATGGCACGCTGGTCAACGAGCACGACGAGTCCGGCACGGGCCATGAGGAGCTGTACCTAGTGCTCGACGGGAACGCGACCTTCGAGATCGACGGGGAGACGGTGGACGCGCCCGCGGGGACGTACGTCTTCGTCGCGCCGGAGTCGCGGCGGAAAGCGACCGGGGACGGAACCGTCCTTGCGATCGGCGCCGCACCCGGCGAGGCGTACCAGGCTGTCGACTGGGGTGAAGCGTGGTCGTTCCACAACGCGTCCATGAAGGCCTACAGCGAGCAGCGCTACGCCGACGCGCTCGAAGCGGTCCGCGCCGGCCTCCAGCACACACCGGACCACCCCGGCCTCCATTACAACTACGCGTGCTTCGCGACGCGCGCGGGCGACACGGGCGACGAGACGTTCGACCACCTCCGGCGGTCCGTGGAGCTGTTACCGCGGTTCCGGGAAGACGCGCGCAAAGACGACGATTTTGCCGCCGTACGCGACGACCCGCGGTTCGAGGAGGCTCTTCGCTAAGAGCCCAGGTTCCACCCCGACAAGCCGGGAACCAACGTCGGCCCACCTACGGCGAGGCGCCGCCAGTCGGTTTCTGGTGCATCCCCGCACGCTGGCCCAGGCGAGAATCCGGCGCCCAACTACAGAGTTGCGTTTACCCGACCGCGCTCAAGCGACAGCACGCTCGTCCAGGCGACGGTCCTTCCTGTGCGAGACTCGCGCGGTGGCCGACGACTACTTCGGCGAGCAGGTCGCCGAGCACTTTGACGAGCGGTACGCCCACAAGGCCGTTCCTGCTGTCGTCGATCCCATGGTTGCGTTCATCGCGGATCTCGCGGGACCCAGCGCTGCGCTGGAGTTCGGGGTGGGCACCGGACGGATCGCCTTGCCGCTCGCGCAGCGCGGTGTGCCCGTGCACGGCATCGATCTGTCGGAAGCGATGATCGCGCGGATGCGCGCCAAGGCTGGCTCGGACCGCGTCGTCGCAACTGTCGGTGACTTCGCCACGACGAAGGTCGAGGGCACCTTCTCCGTCGTCTACCTGGTAGCCAACACGATCATGAACCTGACGACGCAGGATGAGCAGGTCGAATGCTTTCGCAACGCCGCGGCACACCTGGAGCCCAAAGGGAGCTTCGCCATCGAGGTCCTCGTCCCACGTCTACAGCGTCTTCCGCCAGGCGAGACCTTCCAGCTGTTCAACGTGGAGCCGACCCACGTCGGCTTCGACGAGTACGACATCGTTCGGCAGGGCCTGACCTCGCATCACTACTGGATCGAGGGCGGCGCCGTCGATGTGAACTCGCCGCCATTTCGCTACGTGTGGCCGTCCGAGCTGGATCTGATGGCGCGACTCGCCGGAATGACACTGCGCGAGCGCTGGGGAGGATGGGAGCGGGAGCCGTTCACCGCCGACAGCGCCAAGCATGTTTCTGTGTGGGAACGAGTGGCCACCGGCCCCTTCTAAGACCATCCAGCCCAGGGGACATTCCCGAACGCTGGCCCACGGCGCGGTCACCTCGCTGGCATTGAGCGATGCGTCTGGGGCGTATCGTTTGTTACATGGCGGATGCGCCCTCCGTGGCGGTCGTCGGTGGCGGGATCGGCGGCCTCGCTGCTGCGCTCTCGCTCCACCGGGCCGGGTTCGATGTGCACGTGTACGAGCAGGCGGGTTCGGTCAGCGAGGTCGGTGCGGGCATCCAGGTGACCCCGAACGCGACCCGTGTCTTGCAATGGCTTGGGCTTGGCGACGATCTGGCGGCGATGGCCGTGCGGGCTCTCGCGCTCCATCAGCGCCGCTGGGATGATGGACGCACGCTCTTGCGTACGCCGCTCGCAGACGCGGTTGTCGACGCGTTCGGGTTCGTCTGGTACCAGATGCACCGCGCCGACCTATTGACCATCTTGCTCCGGGCGTTGCCACCGGAGCGCGTTCACGTCGGGCACCGCCTCGTGGGCCTCGTGGAACGCGACGACGCCGTCGAGGCCGAGTTCGAGAACGGGAAGTTGGTCCTCGTCGATGCGCTTGTCGGTGCGGATGGCATCCACTCGACGGTCCAGCGGATCCTGTTCGGCCCGCGGAGCGCCCATTTCACCGGCTGTGCGGCGTATCGCGGCCTCATCCCGGCTGAGCGCCTGAGCCATCTCGATCTCGAGGTCACGTGCGATGTGTGGATGGGTCCGGGTCGGCATTTCGTCCACTACTTCGTGCGCAACAAGCAAATGTTCAACTTTGTCACGGCCGTCGAGCAGGACAGCTGGACGGGCGAGTCATGGACCGACAAGGTCGACGTCGCGACCGCGCTTGCCGAGTTCGACGGCTGGCACCCCCAGGTACGCGCCATCATCGCCGCTGTCGACGAGGTGTACATCTGGGCGCTGTTCGACCGGCCGCCACTCGAACACTGGTCGGTCGGGCACACGACGCTCCTCGGCGATGCCTGCCATCCCATGCTGCCGTTCATGGCCCAGGGCGCTGCACAAGCGATCGAGGACGGCGCAACGCTGACGGCGTGTCTCGCGCGCACCAGCCGCGCGGACATCCCATTGGCACTCCATCACTACGAGCAGTTGCGGCTACCCCGCGCCTCACGTGTGCAAGCGGGCTCCGCTGCCAACAAGACGCGCTTCCACCTCCCGGACGGTCCCGAACAAGAGGAACGCGACGCACAGATGGCCACCGGATCAACCGACTTCTCGAAGACCGCGATCGCCTGGATCCTCGAACACGACGCAACGAGGCTCGAGCCGTAGGACATCGTCGACCCGCCCGCGGGGGAGGTCGCGGACGAGACTCATTTCTCGCTCGGGGGACATTCCCGAACGCCGGGGCCACGCGAACGATCTGTCTCAGGACTAGTCGCTTTCAGGACATCGGCAGCGAGCCGCCACTACTTCGTCGTCATGGTCACCGCGACACGGTTCCCCTCAGGACGCTGACTGTGTACGCCGCGTTCTCGGTCTCACTGCCCTTGCCATGCAGTCCCTTGTACGCCCCGCTGCCGGATGCAATCGTCCAATGGGATGTGCCAGCTTTCGTGTCAATCTTGACCACGTAGGTGATCGTGCCCTTCTTGCCCTTGGTGAAATAGCGGAGCGTGATCAACGTCCCCTGCGAACCCACTGTCCGGTAGGCGAGGGCTTTCCCGGTGTCCGTGACGGCTCCACTGGCTTGAAAGGTGCCAGTGCCGGCGAGGCTTCCATCCTGGACGTCGTACTTGTCGTTCGTGCCAGCGATGACGACCTTGACCTTGCCGCCTGCGATGCCTGATCGCGCCGTGAGCGCTCGGGACGAGTTCTGTGACTCGGCCGTTCGCTCGAACACCGCGAAGAGAGTGGCTCCCACGAGAACAACGCAGGCCACGGCGGCCATCCGGATCCGTCGTCGCCGTCGCGCGCGCTGCCTCGCCTCTTCGATAAGCGCCTCGACGAGAGCCTCAACTTCCTGGCGATCAACGGGATCGCTCGAGCGAGGCGGGCGAGGCGGAGCCGTCACAGTCATGGCTACCTCCCTAGCTCTATTGCGCTAGTATTACTAGCACCATGTTGGATGTCAAGGTAGACAAGAGCGACCCCACCGACCTGTACCTTCAGGTCGCGGGCGAAATCCGCCGGGCTATCGCCGATGGAGAGGCGAAACCTGGAGAGCGCCTTCCACCGGCCAAGGATCTCGCCGCGGTGCTCGGGGTCAACACGAACACCGTGCTGCGTTCGCTACGAGTGCTACGCGATGAAGGACTACTCGAGTTCCGACGCGGGCGTGGCATTTTGGTCGCCGGAACACTCGAACGCGGTGTCGTCGTCCAGCGGGCCAAGGAACTGGTCGAGTTCGCCCGCCACCACGGCTACCGCCTGGACGAACTCGTCGAGATCATCGAACACGTCGGCTGAACCGGGCGCGTCGCTCGAGGGACATTCCCGCACGCTGGCGGAGTCGACCGTCGACGACTTCGAACGGGTGATCGTGCCCAAGCCGCCTAGCGCGTTCCCGTTTACCGGGCCGGGTCGATCGTTGTCCGCATCACGGTGTGGTTCTTGCCCTTGGGCCGCACATAGCTGAAACCGGCTTGCTCGAACAGGCTGCGGGTGACGCCGTAGAGGAACGACGCCGTGATCTTCTTGCCGCCGGTGTCCTGGGGATAGGCCTCCACCACGCCGCCGCCAGCCTTGGCGATCAGGTCCAGCGCGCCCTGGAGCGCCAGGGCCGAGACGCCGCGGCGCCGGTAGCGCTTGTCGACGAAGAAGCACGTCAGGCGGTAGTCCGGCAGGCTGTCGAGCTCGGCCTCGTACTCCTTGCGGTGCTTGATGTTCTTCAGCTCGTCCGGGCTTCCGAACTGGCACCACCCGACGGCGACGTCGCCGTCGAAGACCAGCGCGGCGTGGGCTCGGCCCTCGCGGACGAGTCGCTCCTTGAGTGCTCGATTGGCGTCGTACGAGAACTCCTTCTCGGCGTGGAAGGTGTGGAACCACGTGCACCAGCAACCGCCCCACACCCCGTTGTGTCGTTCCGCGAGGCCCGCGAACGCGTCCCACGTCTCCGGAGTCAGAGGTCGAACGGTGAGGGTCGCAGCGGCGTGCTCGGTTACCGGCCGGAGCTTAAGGAGACGGGGCCGTGCCAAGCTCAGGGTGCATTGCGGAACACTGGCCCAAGCGAGTGGCGTCTGGGGCTGCGGCGGAGGCATCCGCCTGGCCGCCGCTCAGGCGGGCGCGTGCTGTCCGAGGAGATGAGCGAACGTGGCAGCGTCGGTTTGGAAGGCATCGCCCATGAACTCGATGCTCGCGAGCGCCCGCTGACCGGCCTCGTCGTTGCCGGCACCGCAGGCGTCGGTGACGACGATGGGGATGTAACCGAGGTCGGCGCCGTGCCTGACGGTCGGCTCGATGCCGATCTCCATCGCTACCCCGCAGATCGCGAACGCGGTGATGCCACAGTCGCGGAGCGCGATGTCGAGCGGGGTGCCCTCGAATGCGGAGAAGGTGATCTTGTCGAAGATCGCCTCGCTCGAGCGTGGGGCGAGCTCGGGCAGAAGCTCGAAGCCGGGCGTGTCGCGTAGGAACCAGGGTCGAACGTCGGTGGCCCGCGCCACCTGCTGCCAAACCATCGCCTGGCGCAGTTGGAAGACGCCGGCGAGCTCGACAGGAAGCGACAGGTGGCGGAGGAAGAACACGCGCACCCCGGCGCCGCGCGCCGTCTCGAGCGTCTCGAGCACGCGCGCGGTGAGGGCTGACGGATCCTGGAGTTGACGCAGAATCCCGACCTGCATGTCGTACACGAGAAGGGCCAGCTTCCGCGGGTCGCAGGCCTCCTCGAGACTCTGTGGGATCTCGAGTCCGAACGCTTTCTCCACCACTACCTCCTGGCGTCGAAGGTTATGGAGTCATAGTCGTCGCTCGCAACGGCGGTCGAGCACGCTGCTGGAACGGTCTTGACTCACGAGCTCGAGAAGCGGGCCTACGTTCGCCCGTGTGCTCACCGAGGCCGACTGACATCGCCGCGATCCGACACCGATCTCAGACGCCGCCCCAGAGGCTCCGATCCTCGGATTCCGCGTGACTTCCGACTCGGCTATCGGTCAATCGGACGTCCGGCATACGACCCGATCGCGTTCCCGTCATTCGATGATGTGCTAGCCACTGGGCGGTATGAGCCCGCGCGTCGCGACGTTCGTTGTCTTCGCCATCAACGGAGCGATGGTCGGCACCTGGGTCGCCCACATTCCCTGGTTGCAGGATCATCTGGGCCTCTCGAAGGCGACGCTCGGGTTTTGCTTGCTCTGTATGGCGGCCGGCGCGTTCGTCTCGATGCCGTTGACAGGTCACGTCCTTGACCGTGTTCCGAGCGCCTCGGTCACGCGGTGGGCTGCGCTCGTGTTTTGCCTGATGCTGCCGCTCCCGCTATTTGCGACGAGCCCGTACATGCTTGCGGCGCTTCTGTTTGTGTTTGGGGCGAGCAACGGCGCGATGGATGTCGCGATGAACGCGCACGGCGTCGGAATCCAGGAACGGCTCGGCCGTCCGGTGATGTCCTCGCTGCACGGCGGTTGGAGCATCGGCGGGTTCACCGCTGCCGGATTCGTCGCTCTCGCCGTCACCGCGGGGCTCGACCCACGCGTCGAGAGCCTGATCGTCGGCGTCAGCCTGCTCCTACTGAGCCTTTGGATCACCCGGAGGCTGGGAGCTTCGTCTGCGCACTCCTCGGAGGGACATGGGCTGACGCTCCCGACTCGACCCTTGATTCTGATAGGCGGACTCTGCTTCCTCGTGATGCTGGCGGAGGGCGCCATCGGCGACTGGAGCGGCATATACCTCAGACACAACACCGGAGCGAGTCCGGCGACGGCTGCGCTTGCGTTCACTGCGTTCTCGTTGGGGATGGCCATTGCGCGGCTTGCCGGTGATCTCGTCAACGAGCGGATTGGCGCCAGCATGTTGCTTCGTGCAGGTACGGCAACGGTCGCGATCGTTCTCGGCGGCGTGCTCCTGATCGGCCACACCATTCCCGCCGTCGTCGGCTTTGTACTGTGCGGACTCGGAATCGCAAACGCGGTACCGCTGCTCTTCAGCGCCGCAGGACGAATCAATCCGCCCGGACCGTCACTTGCAGCAGCGTTCACGCTCGGCTACACCGGCTTCATCGTCGGGCCGCCGATCATCGGTGTTCTCTCCGACCAGGCTGGACTTCCGCAAACGCTTGCGCTGCTCGTGCTCGCGCTTCTCACCGTGACGTTGCTTGGAGGCAAGGCGCTGGGCAGGAGTGACAGCTCGCTCGCGGAGATCGAGGCCGCCGCCGCCGTCGGGATAGCCGATCGACAGCCACCCCACCCCCGCGGTGAGGTCGATCACAGTTGAGCCAACGAGCATCCCGGGTCCGATCTCCATCGTCGCGCTCGACGAGCACCAACGAGCAAGACGGGATGCCGGTGCGCAGTAGCCGCGAGTCGGCATGTTCTTCATGTGAGCCGCGGGCGGCGCAGCCTTTCGCGCTTGTCGCGCGAGTGGAGTTCGCGCCGGCTCCGGGGTCGATCCGATGCAACGTCTGGATCGGCGGTAAGCGATTCAGAGACATCCGCCTCGTCTGGGACGACCCGACGGCGCGCTGCTATTTGCGCCTCCCGGCTGGTGCGCGCGGTAAGCGCCTGACCGTCGGACTCGCGCGGCCACGCTCGGCGGTTCGCTCATCCGCACAACGCTGGCGTTCCGCGTCTCCTGAGCGATCCGAAGAGACCGGCGATACCCAGACATGCGCGCCTTGCCATGTCGGATTCGTGTCAGATCACACCGACGGACGGTGGTCCACACTGACGACGCCGTTGCTCGCTTACCGCGTGTTCACCGGGCTCAGACCACCTGTAACCCGCGTAGACGAAGCCGAGACGGGACTGTCACGCCGGCGGTCGCGGTTCGAGCCCGTCGCTGGATCGTGCGCCGAGGCCGCCTAGCAGGAATCGACGGATCCGACTGTGCTCGTTGGGCGCCGCTGACGGCCGAGATGGAAGGCCCACCGCAGGAACAACGTGGGGCGAATCGGAGACCGTCTGGTCCGCTGACGAGCTGAGCGAGGCATCTCGGCGTCGTACGCGACCCGCTCCTCGGTGGCGCGTCGGGCCATCTGGATTCCAGCAACGAGATCAAGCATGAGCGTTCTCCCTGGATAGATGAATCGATTCAAAACACTCTACCTGAAACGATTCATCTAATGCAGTAGGCTGATGCGATGCCCGGCGAAGCCCGACACCGCGTCCGACTCAGCGACGTCGCGGCTCGTGCCGGCGTCTCGGTCGGAAGCGCCTCTCAGGCCTTCAGCAGGCCGGAGCTGGTCTCCGACAAGATCCGCACGCGCGTCCTCGAGGCGGCCGAGGCGCTCGGGTACACGGGTCCCGACCCCGCAGCACGCCGACTCCGCACCGGGCGGGCCGGCGCACTCGGCCTGATCTTCAGCGAGCGGCTTCGTTACCAGTTCACGGATCCGGCCGCGCCCGCGTTTCTCGGCGGTGTTGCGCTTGGGATGGAGGACGCGCCGATGGGCCTCCTGCTCATCCCCGACTCGAGGTATCGGGAAGCCACGGCGGAGACAGTGCGCGGCGCCGCGGTCGACGGATTCATCGTGTACTCGGCCGTGCGAAACGACCCCCGAGTCGAGGCGGCGCTCGCCCGTCGGCTGCCCATTGTCACCGTGGACCAGCCGCGAGATGCCCCGACCCCGTTCGTCGGCATCGACGACCGCGCGGCCGCGAGTATGGCCGCCCGATACCTGCGGGAGCTCGGACACCGCCGGGTGGGAGTGCTCTCATTCGTGACCGCGATCGACCGTGAAGGGAAGCTCGTGCTCGAGATCGTGAACGAGCGCCTTTCCGGCTATCGGGAGGGACTCGGCGACGTCTGGGACGAAGACACGGTTCGCACCTGCCGCCCGAATGCGACGAAGCCCGCGCGCGAGGCGTCGCTCGAACTCCTCCGCGGCCCCGCACCGCCCACCGCCATCCTCGCGATGAGCGACGTGCTCGCGCTCGGTGCGCTCCAGGCCGCCTCGGAGCTCGGCCTCGCCGTCCCCGAGAACCTGTCGGTCGTCGGCTTTGACGACAGTCCCGCGGCCGCCTTCGCGACACCGATGCTCACGACCATCGCACAGCCGCACGAGGAGAAGGGCAGGCTCGCAGCCCAATGGCTACTCGAGGAAATCGCCGACCGGCGCCCACAGCGACGGCGCCGCAGGACGATCCTGCCCACGGAGCTCGTCGTACGCGGAAGCACCGGCCCCCCGCCCAACGCGCGGACCCGCAGACGGCGATGAGAGATTCGGCTCCCGTGCGCCGAGTAGCTTCGTTGCGTGTCAGATTCGTGTCAGATCACGCAGACCAACTGCGACTAACGCCGACGATGCCTCGCGTGGCAAACGGCTTGCTTCCGCGGGTTCGGATGACCCTGACGATCTCAGCCCACCCCGCACGAGAATTTGCAAGCTGGGGGTAACCGGGTGTCGGTCGGACGCCGAAAGGTGCGATCCTGTGGGTCGCCGCCAGCTTCACGTCCGAGGCGGTCGCAGTCCTCGCAGATGACCGCGGTGTCCGGCTGTCGACGGCGACCTCCCTAGCGACCTGAGTACCCGCTTCGGACTCGACTAGTCGCAGCGAAGGTGCTTGATCGACCTCGAGCGCCGAGAGGCCCCACGGCAGACGCGTTGACGTCAACGCGAGCGGTGGAGTCCGAGCTCGCTGACGGTAGAGGCGCTCGAAGCGATTGATCAATTGGCGCGAGATCAGTCGTCAGCGGTCAGCGCCGCTCTTCGCGGCTTGTTCTGCCAGCTTCTTGATGGCTGTCAAGCGCGTGTCCCACCGTGCGGCGGTTCGTGCCAGGGCGGCGCGGGCCTGATCGAGGCGTTCCTCGCGAACGGCGTAGCGAACTTCGCGGCCGCTTCTTTGGGCCGTGACGAGACCGTCGCGCTCGAGGACGGTGAGGTGTTTGGCGACGCCCTGTCTCGTGATGGACACCGCGCCCGCGAGCGTGCTCGCTGTGGCCTCACCGCGCTCGAGCAGGAGGTCGAGCAGGCGTATCCGCATTGGGTCGCCGAGCGCGGCCCATAGGCGGTCGGCCTCGTCGGAGCGCGCGGTCATCGATCACTGTTTGCGCCAACCGTGCGGGCGACGTAGTCGCGAAGCTCGTCGAGCTCGGTGAGCCAACCCTTCGAGTTCTCGTCCGCGTAGCGGGCGCGCGCGTTGTCGGCCCAGGGCAGCGTTGCAAAGCCGCTCTCGACGACGCGGAGCCGGGTCCCTGTCTCCTCGGCCTCGAGTGTCATCACGACGAGGGTCGAGTTCGCCTCGCTGAACTCGCCCTCGCGTGTCTGCCAGCGGAACGCAAGCAGGCGCGGTGGGTCGACTGTTTCGACGCGTCCCTCGTAGGCGCCGTGTCCACGCCAGGTCAGGAGCATCCGGCCGCCGGAGCGGAGGTCGATCTCGGCCTCGTCGCTGAACCATCCAGCCAGGTGCTCGGCCTCGGTCACGATCGACCAGACGACGCGCGGCGGCGCGTCGATGAGGATCTCTCGCTCGATCGTGTCGGGAGCCACGGCGAGGACGCTATCACCATGCGCAACCTTTAGTTGCGCAGACTGTCAGATATGTGCAACTATCGGTTGCACAAACCGAACTCTTCGGAAGAGGAGGCGAGGCACGTTGACGACCTCAACCTCAAGAGACTTGATCGCCGTCCTGCAGATGACGCTCGACGGCAGGATCCTCGACGCGGACGGCGGCTCGGACTGGGTCGACTCGTGGGCGGACGGGCTCGAGCTGCTGCCGGCGGTGGACGGGTTCGTTCTCGGCGCCGGGATGTTTTCGGGATACGAGCAATTCTGGGCGGCGATACTCGAGAACCCGGCGGCCGCAGCCGAGATGCTCGGTCGCGATCCCTATCCGCGCGAGATCGCCTACGCGGAGGTTGCGGCACGAACCGAGCACCTGGTGCTCTCCGCCACCCTCGCGGACGTCACCTGGCCAAGCGCACGAATCGTCCGCTCGATCGAGGAACTCCGCCGGTTCAAGCACGCCGATCTCGGCACGGTCTACGTCGTCGGTGGCCCGACATTGATCTCGAGCCTCCTCGCCGCCGGCCTGCTCGACGAGCTCCGTCTGATCGTCCATCCGATCCTCGTCGGAGCGGGTCGGGGCATCACCGAAGTGCTCGACAGCCCGCAACATCTGCAGCCGGTTGCGGCCGAACCTGCTGCTTGCGGACGCGTGACGCTCGCATATCGCCCGCGCCGCATCGGATGAGCGACCGGCGATCAGATCGGAACCGCTTCGACGAGTCTGTGATCGAAGAATTCCGGGCCGCTGGCGGCGTCGTGGGCGGCGAGCTCGCGGCCATCCCGCTCCTCCTGCTCACAACGATCGGTGCGAGGAGCGGCCACCCGCGCACGACGCCGCTCGCCTACCACAGATGCGGCGATCGTTATCTCGTCATCGCATCGAACGGCGGCGCCGAAAGCAATCCAGCCTGGTTCCGCAACCTGGAGCGAGAGCCCCGCGTTACGGTCGAGGTCGGCGTCGAAACCTTCGCTGCGACGGCAACGATCCTGGGAGCCTCGGAGCGTGACGCCGCCTTCGCCACGATCGTGGCAGAGGCGCCGTCGGCGGGCACGTTCCAGGCGAAGGCGCGCCGAACGATCCCCGTGATCGCACTAGAGCGCCGCCGGCGAGCGCGGCCGAGATAGCGCCTCGTCGGCGAGGACCTCCGGCTGGGACACCGAACACCGGGATTCGAATCGACCAGCCGCAGCCTGCGAGCTGCCCAACCATCCG
>Ga0207678_10004106_pt1 | contig 13093 bp, 11 predicted proteins | sample KBSC63metaG_FD_184319 | JGI IMG/M metagenome (GOLD analysis project Ga0207678, IMG submission 184319) | Corn rhizosphere microbial communities from Kellogg Biological Station, Michigan, USA - KBS C6-3 metaG (SPAdes) (version 2) | ecosystem: Host-associated > Plants > Roots > Rhizosphere > Soil ... | reverse complement strand
TGACGATCGCGATACGCCCCTCTTGTGGGCACGGGATGGCGCAAGCTGGTAGCGCTGATTTGCCCGACGGCGAAAGCGGAATATTTTTCACGAGGGGGATGGACAGGAAATACGCCCGACGGGCAAATCAACTGCCACGTCGGGCAAGTATTCGTCTGCGGTGAGCGGAAACGCGAGATTCTGATTGCCGGACTATTGCCGAACGCTGTGGCTTGCAGTCCACTCATGTCGCTGATCCGATCGATACAAGAAAAAGAGAATGGGGATGGACCGATGACAGGAAAATACTGCCGCGCGATTACTATCGGCGGCACGATAGCGCTGCTGATGGGGCTGGCCGAAGCCTGCGCGCAAGATGGACCGCGCTTTCCCAAGCCCACAATGGAGCAGTTGAGCGCGGAACAACAAGCCGTCGCGGCCGAAGTGCTGAAGCAGTCCAGCGCGGGGCTCGGCGGTCCCTACGGCATGCTGATCAAAAGCCCGGAGCTTTTGAAGCGCTATCTGATGATGACCGACTATCTGCGCCAGAAGACATCATTACCACGCCGTCTCAACGAGATGGCGATCCTGCTGGAGGCGCGACTATGGGATGCGCAATACGAATGGTGGGCGCATGAACCGCTGGCACGTAAGGCGGGCCTGTCGGATGCCGTCATCAGCGATATTCGCGAGGGTAAGCGCCCGGGCGCGATGCAGCCGGACGAGGCCGTCGTCTACGACGTGGTGACCGAATTGCTCAACAAGCGGCAATTGTCGGACGACACATTCGGCAAGGCAAAACAAGTCCTCGGCGAGCAGCAGGTCGTGGATCTGGTCGCAGTCGCCGGTTTCCACGTCATGGTCTCGGCGGTCATCATCGCCGGGCGGGTCGCGATACCGGACGGTGCGCCCGCGCCGATGCCGGTGCTGGTCAAGTGATGCGCGAGACAACACATGCTGGGAAATAAGATCGGACTGGGAATCATCGGCTCCGGACGCATCGGCACATTGCGCGCACGTCTGGCAGCCGGGCATCCGTCTGTTGCCACGATCGCGGTGTCCGATCTCGATCCGGCGAACGCAGCGAAGCTTGCGGCGCTGGTCGGAGCGCGCAATCACGGGGACGACAACCTCGCCGTTATCGAGGATCCCGATGTCACCGCCGTGATCGTCTCCACGAGCGAAGGCGAGCATATGGCTCCCATGCTTGCGGCGATCCAGCGCGGAAAGGCGGTGCTGGTGGAGAAGCCGATCGCGCTGACGGTGCGGGAGGCCGACCATGTGCTGGAGGCGCTGGCGAAGTTCGGAGGCAACGTACGGGTGGGCTACAGCCGGCGCTACAAGGAGCGGTACCAGATTGCAAAAGAACAAGTCCTGAAAGGGCGCGTCGGCACGCTGACGGGCGGCGCCGCGCGGGTATTCAACTCTCGCTCCCAGGCGCTGGCCATGATGGCGCGCAATCCGCACGCGACGCCGGTGGTAGATGCGCTGACCTACTATGTAGACCTGATGAACTGGTTGTTCGAGGGCCGGCATATCGTCGAGATCTATGCGCGCGGACAGACCGGCGTGTTGAAGGCGGCGGGACATGACGTCCCCGACGTAAGTTACGCTGTGCTGACCTATGATGACGGCGCGGTGGTGAACCTGGGCGTCAGCTATGCGCTGCCGGAAAAATATCCGGCGTTAGGTCACGCCGCGCGGGTAGAAGTGTTGGGCATGGGCGGCGTGATGATCCTCGATGACGATCATACAGACCAGATCATGTACAGCGAGACCGGCGTGCCACACGTCTATTTGCCGGACCACAACGTCAACATGGTGTTTCTCCAGAGCGGAACCCCAGGCGATTGGGCGCTGGGAGAATTCTGGGGCCCGATCGCCAATGAGACGCGGGCCTGGCTCGATCATATTGCCATCGGTCGTCCCTGCACTCTGGCTACTCCGGCAGATGCTCGCGCCACACTGGAAGCGACGCTGGCGATCGAACATTCCATGCGGATCGGTGCGCCGGTCACGCTGCCGTTGCGGGCAGGATAATCAGACCGGCAGCAGCCGGCACTTTGGGGAGATATCGACATGACCGATCGACGCCTGCTGACACGCCGCGCCATGCTCCGCAGCGGCGGCGCCCTCGCCTTCGGTGCGACCGCCTTCGCGCGATCGGCGGTCGCTGCCGGATATCCGGATCGCCCGGTCCGCATTATCGCGCCGTTCGCGGCGGGCGGCCCAAGCGACCTGCTGGCTCGGCTGTTGAGCGTCAAGCTGGGCGAGGCGCTGGGCGGGACCTTCTATGTGGAGAACCGAGCCGGCGCCGGCAGCAACATCGGCACCGCGGCCGCGGCCCGCGCTGCTCCGGACGGCTACACAGTGCTGCTCACGTCCAGCGCGTTCGTGTTGAATCCCGGACTCTACAAGCAGGTGCCGTACGATCCAGTAAAGGATTTCGCCCCGGTCGCCGAACTTGTGACCTCACCCAATGTGTTCATTGCAACACCGGCATCCGGAATAACGTCGATAGCGGAGCTGATCGCGCGGGCCAAGGAGAAACCGGAAACGCTCAACTATGCCAGCGCCGGTATCGGCACGACACCTCATCTCGCCGGGGAATGGCTGAAATCCATCACCGGCATCAGCATCACACACGTGCCGTTCGCCGGAGCCGGGCCGGCATTGCAGGCAATTCTGTCCGGTACGGTTCCGGTCATGTGCGCCTCACTGCCGGGCGCGCATCCGCTGATCCTGAACCGCGACGTACGCGCCCTGGCGGTCACCGGTTCGGAACGCTGGTACGACATGCCTGATGTGCCCACGATGATTGAACTGGGCTACAAGGATTTTCTGTCCGACACCTTCCACGCCATGCTCGCTCCAACCGCAACACCGCCTGAAATCGTCGAGCGTCTTGCGGCCGTATTGCTGGAAGCCCTGCGTGCGCCGGCGTTTCGGGAGCAGTTGCGTTCACTTGGCTTCGAGGTGATCGGCAACGGACCGGATGGCTTGCGACGGAGGATCGAGGTCGAACTGCCAAATTACCGCGAACTGATCGTCAAAGCAGGAATCGAGCGCGTGTAGGTTTCGCGCCCGGGGCCGCTGGATAAATGGCACGCCGCTCGGAATAAGACTGCGAACTCTCAAGCGCCATGACGTTGCGGCTGCCGCGGCAGAGATGCCAGGAAGAGAACGGCACAGACGCAGAGCAGGACGATATCCTTGAAGATGAATTCGCCGGTCAGGTTCCAGGCCATCGGATCCGTTGACCAACTCCACTTAACGACACCCGGCGTCGTAAAGAAGAACGACCATGTGATGGCGAACGTGATCATGCCCATCAGCGAACCGACGGCCGACAGGATCGGACTAAACGCACCCGCCGCGAGAAGCGCCGCAATGCCAAACTCGGCGACACCCAGGAAATACGCCTCGCCCCTGAAGCCGAATACCGATAGCCAGGAGATGAATGGACTATTGCTGATGAATTGGATGATACCCTGAGCCGACTGCAGCGTGAATTTCTGCATGCCGAACGATACGAAGATCACAACCATGACCCAGCGAAGCACGGCCAGCAGACGGTAAGACCCGGCTCCTTTTTCAGCAACGTTGAAAAATGTGTCCATGAGGTCACTCGCCCTTGATCATGATTGGTTGTTTCTGCCTCGTTGAGGCGCGTTCATGTCTCCTCTACGCGCACACAGCGCCAGCTGTTACGCGCATCCATGGATGCCGGATTCACGATGATGTGTATGGGACGCGGGAATATTCGCGCGGAACGGCAAATGCCGCGGGCATGAACATCATCCCCGCGGACTACTTCAGCTTGCGCATCTCGCCTTTCAGGCGAATTCTTGCGACACAACCGTAACCGATCGCTCGCCGCGCACCTCACGCGGCGTCATTCCGAACTGGCGGCGGAAGCGACGGTTGAAATAGGACAGATCGCCGAAGCCGACACCATGGGCGATCGTACTGATCGTCTGACCCGAACCCGCGTCGCGGAGCAATTGGTGCGCTCGCGCCAGGCGACGGCTGGCCAAAAACTCCGAGAATGTGGTGCCCTCGGCCTCAAACAGGCGTTGCACATAGCGCGGGCTGACGTCGAGCCTTTTGGCCACGCTTGCGACCGACAATTGATGGCAATTGCTGTAAGCGACGACATAGGATTTTGCGAACTTCAATCGCGCCGCGCGCAATCCGTGCGTACGGGACGGCTCGCCAAACTCGGCGGCCGGATCCAGGGTTTGCGCCAGGAGACCATGGATATCGCGAACCGAGGGTTCGAGCAGCTGCTGGTCCGTCGCACCCGGCTGGTGCAGGAGCCAGCCTGCATATCCCGAGAGCAAGGTCAGCGAACCGCGGTCACCCTGTATCGGACGCATCAGTGCGTCATTCACGCCTCCGGTTGCCGACTCAAATATCGCCCGCGGCACACGCATCGTGAAGGAATGGCCGGCACCCGTTCGATGGAATGAGAATGCGTCGGCGCCACTCAGAAGAATGGCTTCGCCCTCTCGAAGATTTTGCTCGCGTCCGCCGGACGCGACGACAACCGAGCCGACTTTGTTGATCGCAAGCAGGATGTCGTCATTGCCATCGGCAAGGTATTGCCCGCTGCGAGAGATTTTCACGGGCGAAGACGAAGCCTCCATCAGTTGCAGGCCAGGTAGCGACAACGATCTGATGCGAGCATCGAAGACGGTGCCGGGAGTCGGCTCCATGTCTACTCTGAGCATCACTTGACCGTAATGCTCACGCCAAAAAGCAACCCGGTCTCGTTCGGGAATGCGGTCAGTCGCAAATTCAACAACTTGTTCCATGCGTCACACCGAAAAATTAAAGAACAGCATTCTCAGCTCCCGCGGCGACACATCCTTGTCGATCCCGCGCGATTGCACCTGCACTTAAGGCTGGACCATCATGTACGTGATACTTCGATTCAGCCGACCAATGTCGTCCTCCGGCAAAGAGCTATTCGCCTGGCACAACATTCTCACCAAGAATTCCCGATCGCGAACGCCACTCACTTTTCTTTCGCACCGTCACGCAACCAGCTGTCCGAGCTATCGCATGAGACTCAGCAATACTGAGTGAATGGCGCACACAGGCGATCACGTCGCTAGACAGCGGGCACGATGGATAGCAGACTCGATGCGTTTCTCAAGACTCGTTCTTCTTGCCAATGCCTTGAGATATTCTTGCGGCCGTCTTCAGGTCTTTTTCGCGAGACGCACCGAAATGATTGGCATGTGGGCCGCGCGGAGACCTCGTTGCGCGTCTTCAAGCGTGCCTTGTGCCGGCGCCGATCGGTTACCGGCTGTCGTTGTCAATCCGGACGGAACCGGTCAATTTCAGTCACGGGAACCTGGCAGCTTGGCGCAGCGGCGCCGATCTGGCAGGCTATCTCGATTAGGGAGAACCATTATGAAATCGTTGAAACCGTTGTTTATCTTTTGCTCACTGATCCTGGCCTCCACAGTGATGGCTCGCGCCGAAGACAAATGCGAATCCACCGAGCACAACGTGGCGCACAAGATTAGCGGGAAAGATTATGTTTGCGACAAATGCGTCGTTTTGGGCTGCGATACCAGTGGCAAGGATATCGGCAAATGCACGCGAACAACAAAGTACACAAATTGCGTCGAACCGGCCAAGCCGGCAGACAAGAAGAAATAACATCCGCGGCCAGAGAATTCCGCCAAAGCGCGGCGGCCACTGCCCGACCGACCCGGACGCCGCCGCGTTCGGCGGAAGCGCTCAGGCGATCGGCGCTGCGCAGGCGGCCGCTGCAATTAGCAACGGCCGCTCGCGATCATTTGCGGCGGATCAACTGCACTTGAGGCTCACCGACCACGCAAATCCCCGCCCCATTTGCTTGGGTTCGTAAGTTCTGGTTTCGCAGCCTTTGGCATCAACCGCCTTGGCTTCGAATTTGACGTGACCGTCGTTGTTCTTGTCGAGCTTCATCGTCCCCGACCAGCGCTCATTGTGCTTAAGCGTCTTTGGGCCGTTCGTGAGAGATTTGCCACCGTCGTTCATGTCATTGGCAGTGACCGTCACCGTCCGGTTGTCGGTATTGTCGATGTAAACTTCCGCCGTGCCGTCTGCACGGGCAGGACTGCCGAGAAATAGGCCGGCGATAGCGACCGCTCCGGCTGTGCTGACCCATTTGCCGCGCGAAGTAATTCTAGTCATCGTAGTCTCCAGGTTTTGTTCAAGGGCGATACCAAAATGGATCGCAAAGCATTTCTTTGGTCGGAGCACGCACTTCCGGGGTTCAGCAATTCGCTCGAGAGCGGAAAAAAAGGATGGATTCTAGACAAACCCTCCAGCGATTCCGCCGGGCGTCCAAACCATCAGTCGCGTTCGATTTGCCACAACGGCCTGTTTTGAATAATGATCAACCCAACTGAAAACGGCGCGTTCGCGACTAATCGCGCGCCGATAAGGTATTTCGCAGGGGATTGAACCCTGGCGTTCGATGGATCGACCAATACGGTTTCGCAGGTACTGGACATCGTTCCGACAGGCGCCGAACGGCATCACGAAGAGGTGGGATTCCTACAATGGCCAACAATTTTCTCGAACTCACACACGTTCTCGGCGAATCCCTGGATCACGAACACAAAATGGCGATCGAGATACATGATTGGAGTTGGAGCATCGAGAACCGCGCGCCTTACCGGCTTCAGCAGAGCGACGCCACCAAGCAGACGTCGGTCGCCCACATCACGGTCGAAAAGTGGGTCGACAAAGCAACGACCACACTGACGAACTATTGCGCGAACGGCAAACACATCGACGAGGGCATCATCACGTGCCGAAAGAATGCCGGCGAGTCGCAGGTAGAATTCCTGATAATCACCCTTAAGCACGTCAAGGTAGAAAAAGTCGCGTGGGGCGGGAGAGGCGACCCCATTCTCGGAATTCCAGAAAGCGTCGAATTGTCGTTCCTGCACTTCGCAATAGAGTACTTTGCGCAACACAACGCCACCGGTGAGCTTGCCGGCTCGAACGAGTTCCATTTCGATCTTCCGGAGCACAAGGCGCAACCGGCACAACCGGCAAAGAAATAGCCGAAGGCATTTCGAGGCGATCTATCGATGGCTGAAATAAACCGCAAAACCCATGTCAGCCCACCGCTCATGCATGCTTTTCGCGCAGCGCATGAGGCGAAGGACGCGACCAGTGAGATCAATTTACGCACCGAGGGCGGCGAGCGCGTGATCGCCGGCCGCAGATTGCGGCCGCGCCAGGCCATCACGGAACAGATGCTGCGGCGCGAAGTGGCGCGGGATCTGGACGCCCTGCTCAACACCGTGGCCATGGAATCGACCGTCGATATGGCGGAAGCGCCCTATGTGCGGAAATCGATCCTGAACTTCGGCCTTCCCGATATTGCCAGCCTCACCATAGAAGCCGTCGAGGTCAAAAGAATTCCCGAAGAAATCAAGGCAGCTCTAATCAACTTCGAGCCCCGCCTCGCCGCGGCCTCTCTGGAAATCGAACGCGACATGAGCGTGGATCCGGACGAACTCAAGGTGCGGTTTCTGGTCCGTGCGGATTTGACGTGCTATCCCATTCAAATTCCCGTAGAATTCGTCGCTGACATTATTGAGACCGGTAAAATTGTCGTTAATCGATTGTAACCGCGCATGAACCGCGAATTTCTGGATCTTTACAATCGGGAACTGCAATTGCTTAACGAACAAGCGCGCGAGTTCGCCGAAGAATATCCCGGCATTGCGGAGCGGCTCGGCGGCATCCTGGAGGACCGGACCGATCCGATGGTGAGCGGGCTGCTGGAAGGTGCCGCGTTCCTCGCGGCGCGCGTGCAGCTCAAGCTCAAGCACGAGTTTCCGGAGTTCACCAACAATCTGCTCGAGCAATTGGTCCCGCATTTTCTTGCGCCCACACCCTCGGCGATGGTCGTCCAGGTGAACCCCACTTTCGGCGACAAATCGCTTCACGAGGGTCACGCCGTCCCGCGCGGCTCCTATCTCGATGCTTCGTTCCGTGAACGCGACCGGCAAATCGCCTGCCGCTATCGTCTGAGCAGCGGCATCACCGTCTGGCCGTTCGAACTCTCCGCCGCGGAATATTTTTCCTCGCCGGCGCAGCTCGGCGCGCTGGGGTTGCGGGTCGGGAGCGAGATCCTTGCGGGAATGCGGCTGACATTGACGCTTCGAACGGCGGCGCGCGCGGAAGACGAGGCAACCGATCCCGAAGCGCTCAAGAAACCCGAGACGTGGTTTGCCAGTTGCCGCACCACCGATCTGCCGCTGTATTTCACCGGCCCTGAAGCGGATTCGATCGCGCTTTACGAACAGCTGTTCGCTCACTGCAAGGGCGTCTATTTCCGCTTTCTCGACGATTTCGGAGATCCGGTAGTGTTCCCGGCTCCCCCGGAGTGCCTCCAGCAGGTCGGGTTCGAGCACGAAGACGCGTTGTTTCCGAACGACACGCGGGTTTTTGAAGGCTTCAACCTGCTGCGTGAGTTCTTCGTCTTTCCAAGAAAATTCCTGGGCTGCGTGCTGACCGGACTGGATCGGGTCTTTCCGCACCTGAAAACCAGGACCGTCGACATCCTGTTTGCATTCGACGAACTCAATGTGCGGCTGGCACCAGCCGTGCAGCCATCGATGTTCGCGATCTATGCAGCGCCGGCGGTGAACCTGTTTGAAAAGACCACCGACCGGATCGCGCTGAAGTCGAACCAGCACGAATATCATATCGTGCCCGATCGCAGTCATCATCTCGATTATGAACCGCACCGCCTGCTCGAGGTCTTCGCGCATTACTCCGGCGGCCGGACAAAGGTACCGGTCAATCCGCTATATTCCGCTTCGCTCGAAGGGGCGCAGAATTCGGCAGGGCCATTTTACACCGTGCGCCGCTTGCCGAGACGGCGGGCCGTGGAGGAAAAACGCGAAGGTGTATCCTCGAATTACACCGGCACGGACATGTTCATTTCCCTGAGCGATCTCGCAGGGACCGATGAGGACACCGCCGTCGCCGAGCTGAGCGTCCGGGCGCTATGCTCCAACCGGCACCTCACCGAACAGTTGCCGGTCGGTTCCGGCGGCATCGATTTTCGTCTGGTTGACGATATCGCGCTCGAACTGCGCTGCGTCGCGGGACCGACATCCCCAAGCGAGCCGGTCGTGCGGCAGCTGCGCAGCCGCAGCGAAATGGCACATACCGGCAGCGTGAGCTGGCGCCTGATCAATATGCTCAGCACCAATCATCTCGGTCTTGTCGAGCGCGGCGGCGGCCGTAACGGCCAGGCGCTGCGGGAAATGCTCTCGATGTTCGGCGAATTGTCCGACAGCATCACCGAGCGGCGAATTCGCGGCGTGCGCGCCGTCGACAGCCGGCCGATCGTGCGCCGCGTCCGCCAGCGCAGCGGCATCGGCGCCGCGCGCGGCATCGAGATTACGGTCACCATCGACGAGAAGGCATTCGAAGGCGCCGGCATCTTCCTGCTGGGCGCGGTGCTGGACCGGTTTTTTGCCGAGTACTCCGGCTTCAACCATTTCACCCAGACCGTGATTCGCTCGGTCGAACGCGGCGACATCATGCGATGGCCGCCGCGCATGGGAACGCGCAAACCATTATGATCCCGTCCGCAATGGTCGCAGGCCCCTTGATCGAAGCTGCAGCACAACCATGAATTTCGTCCGAAACCTCATAGCTGAGCCCTGGCGCTTCGATTATTTCGCGCTGCTGCGGCAGCTCGAGCGAACCTTCAAGGACGGGCCACGGATCGGAGACAGCGCCGCGTTGCGCGAGGAGTTCGCCAGATTCGGGCAGGACCCCTTCATGGAATTTCCCGCCTCCAACGTTGCGCGGGTGAAACAGGACGGCGATAACGCACCGCTGAAGATTTTCGTCAGACACCTCGGCCTGCTCGGGCCGCAGGGCGCCCTGCCATTGGCGGCCACTGAAGAAGCCTATCACTACGTACTCGCCGGGGACGACGCGTTCCCGCGCTTTCTCGATCTGTTCAACCACCGCTTCATTCAACTGTTCTTTCGGGCCTGGGCAGATTCCCGCCCCATTGCGCAGCACGACCGGCCTGACGCCGACCGCTTCGTCGCCTATCTCGGCTCGGCGATCGGGATCGGCTCGGGCCCTTACCAGAAGCTGGACACTGTGCCGGACGCCGCAAAGCTCGGCTTTGCCGGCCTGCTGGGACCGCAGGCGAAATCTGCCTCGCGGCTTGCCGCGGCGATCCATGGGATGTTCAACGTCAAGGCCGAGGTCGAGGAGTTCGTCGGGTCGCGTCTGGTCATCGAAGCGCCGGAGTGGACCCGGCTCGGCCGAGGATACAATGTGCTTGGCGAGGACGCCCTGCTCGGACGCACCATCTTCAGCGTCCAGGACAAAATCAGGATCCGGATATTCACCCGCGACCTGGCTCAATATATCCGCTTCCTGCCGACCGGCGATCTCTGCGAGCCGATGGCCGACTTGGTGTTCTTTTACAGCGGCGAACTGCTTGAATACGATGCCGAACTGGCGATACCTGCCGGCGCCGCCGAACCGGTCCGGCTCGGCCGTTTCGGTCAGTTGGGCTGGACGACATGGATGGCACCCAACTGGACCAGCGACGAAGCCTATCGGCGCGACGCGCGGTTCCATCCTGCCGAACGCATGAGACACAAGCGCAAGCGCGCGCAACACAAGACTGACAAGGAAGGGCGAGGCGATGGCCGACATTAGCCTTGAGACCGTCGCAGGAAAACTCAACCGGGTCGGGTACGAGGCCTTTTTCAAGGCGTTGCGCCAGGCCAAGGGCGCGGGAAATCGCCATGTTGAACTGGCGCATTGGCTCGTTCATATCCTGCAACTCGAGAACACCGACATCAGTGCGACCGCCGATTACTTCAAGCTGGATCGCGCCGCGCTGCTGTCGGACGTTCAGGCCGTGGTCGCCGGTTTCCGCAAGAACGAAACCGAAATGCCGGCGGTCTCGAACACGGTCATGGATCTGTTCGACCGCGGCTGGCACTACGCCACGCTTTTCTTCGGCGAGACCCAGATCCGTACAGGCCATCTCCTCGTCGGCGCCCTGCAATCGCGCGATCTGGCGCGGGCGCTGCACGCCACATCGAAGCAATTTGCGAAGATCTCGGTGGAGACCCTCACCGCGGAACATCGCAAGATATGGGCCAGCTCCGAGGAAGAGCATTTGCGCCCGATGGACGGCTCCGGTGCCGTTGCGGCGGGTTTGGCCGGCGCCGAGACGGCCCCCGGCGCCAAGGGCACCACCGCACTCGACCGCTTTTCCCAGGACCTCACCGCCAAAGCGAAATCGGGTGAAATGGACCCGATCCTCGGACGCGACGAAGAGATCCGGCAGGTGATCGACGTTCTGATGCGACGCCGCCAGAACAACCCGATCCTCACCGGTGAGGCCGGCGTCGGCAAGACTGCGGTCGCAGAAGGATTTGCCCAGCGCATCGCCGCGGGGGATGTGCCTCCGCCGTTGCGCGGCGTGAAATTGTGCATGCTCGACGTCGGCCTGATGCAGGCCGGCGCGTCCATGAAGGGTGAATTCGAGCAACGGCTGCGCTCGGTGATCGACGAAGTGCAGAGTTCCCCGGTGCCGATCATCCTGTTCATCGACGAGGCGCATACCCTGATCGGCGCGGGCGGCTCGGCCGGAACGGGTGACGCCGCCAACCTCCTCAAGCCGGCGCTGGCGCGCGGCACATTGCGAACCATCGCCGCAACCACTTGGTCGGAATACCGCCAATACATCGAGAAAGACCCGGCGCTGACGCGGCGCTTCCAGCCAATCCCGGTCGGCGAGCCCAGTGTGCAGCAGTGCTGCGACATGCTGCGCGGCATCATCGGCCCGATGGAGAAGCATCACAAAGTCCGGATATCGGAGGCGGCCATCGTGGCGGCGGTTAACCTGTCGCATCGCTACATTCCGGCCCGCCAATTGCCCGACAAAGCCGTCAGCCTGCTCGACACCGCCGCAGCCCGCGTCGCCATCAGCCAGAGCACCACGCCGGCAATGATCCGCGACAAGACCGCCGCGATCGCCGCTCGCGAGGCGGAAACCGCGGGCCTCGTGGGGGATAGCGACCTTGGCGCGGACAAGGCGGAACGCGTGGCGGCGATCGCCGCGGAGATTACCGAACTCAAGGCTGAGCTCGCCGAGCTCGAGACCGAATGGGCGACCGAGCAGAAGCTGGTCAACGAGATCCGTGATCTCCGCGACATTCTCAACCCGCCGAAAGAGAGTGACGGAAAGGGCAAGCCTGCGGGCCAGGCATCCGCAGGTCCCGGCGAAGCATCCGCAGCTCCCGCCGCAGCGGAGCAGGCGCCTGCGAGCGATCCCAAGGATTTGCGCGACCAGTTGCGCCAGAAATTCGAGACCCTCGAAGCGCGCGATCCGGAAAAGCGGATGATGTACGCCTTTGTCGACGAACAGGTGGTCGCATCCGTCGTGTCGGACTGGACCGGCATCCCGGTAGGCCGCATGGTCAAGGACGACATCGAGAACGTGCTGCGGCTGCCCGAGATCCTCAACAAGCGCGTGGTCGGGCAATCCCATGGGCTGTCGATGATCGCCAAGCGCATCGAAACCAGCCGCGCCAAGCTCGACAATCCCAACAAGCCGATCGGCGTCTTCATGCTGTGCGGCCCGTCCGGCGTCGGCAAGACCGAAACCGCGCTTGCCCTTGCCGAAGCGCTGTATGGCGGCGAGCAAAACATCATCACCATCAACATGTCCGAATTCCAGGAAGCGCATTCGGTATCGGCGCTGAAGGGAGCGCCTCCCGGATATGTCGGCTATGGCGAAGGCGGCCGGCTGACGGAAGCGGTGCGACGGCGGCCCTACAGCGTCATCCTGCTCGACGAGGTCGAGAAGGCGCATGTCGATGTGCACGAGATTTTCTTTCAGGTGTTCGACAAGGGCTTTATGGACGACGGCAACGGCCGCCGGATCGACTTCAAAAACACGCTGATCATTCTGACCACCAATGTCGGCACCGACATCATCATGGATCTGGCGGCCGACCCCCGCTACCAGGACGATCCAGCCGAACTCGCCCTGGAACTGCGTCCCGAATTGCTGAAAGTGTTCCCGGCGGCGTTG
>Ga0207678_10004102_pt1 | contig 13100 bp, 10 predicted proteins | sample KBSC63metaG_FD_184319 | JGI IMG/M metagenome (GOLD analysis project Ga0207678, IMG submission 184319) | Corn rhizosphere microbial communities from Kellogg Biological Station, Michigan, USA - KBS C6-3 metaG (SPAdes) (version 2) | ecosystem: Host-associated > Plants > Roots > Rhizosphere > Soil ... | reverse complement strand
TCGATGTCGCCGGGCAACGGGGCCGTCGCGGCGTAGCTCACCACCGGATCGCAGCCGATCGCGATCGCCACCGGCAGCCGCTGGCCCAGCCGCTCCGCCACGGCGTGGTGCGCCGTGCTGTCCTTGTGGATCTGCCAGTGCATGCCCAGCGTGCGCGGGCCGTGCTGCTGCAACCGGTACAACCCGAGGTTGCGCTTGCCGGTCTCCGGATGCTTCGTGTGGGTGAGACCGAAGTTGTGGAAAACCCCGCCGTCGCCGGGCCAGGTCTGCAGCCCGGGCAGGCGCCCCAGATCGACGTCGGCTCCCTTGTAGACCTTGTCCTGGCAGGACGCGCTCTTCACCCGCTTCGGGGGGACGGACTTGAGCTGCATCAGCTTGCCCAGCCCCTCCCGGATCCCGGACCAGCCGACGGGCAGCTCGGGCCGGACGAGCTCGCCTATGCGGTCACCGATCTCGTCCATGCTGTCGACGCCCAGCGCCATCGCCATCCGCTTCGGCGTGCCGAAGAGGTTGATCGCGACAGGCATGTCGCCGCGGGTCGGGCGCTCGAACAGCAGCGCGGGGCCACCCGCGCGAACCGTGCGCGCGACGATCTCGCTCAGCTCCAGGGTGGGGTCCACAGGGACCCGGACGTGGTGCAGCTCACCTGCGCGTTCGAGCGCGGTGAGGAAGTCCTTGAGGTCCGGATAGGGGAAGCCACGCGCCATGGCGTCCAGTCTGCCAGCGCCCGGCGGGCGGCCCGCGCGGCGTTCATGATCGCCACGATCTTGCAGTTGTGGTGGGCGACAAACCAGGCCCAAGCAGGGCGAATTCTGGCACCACAACTGCAAGATCAACGCGATCTTGGGGCCTCAGTTGCCGGCGTACGAGTGCAGGCCGGTGAAGAAGTAGTTGACGATGAACTGGTTCACCATCAGCGCCGTCCAGCCGAGCAGCGCCAGGTACGTCGCGACCCGGCGACGCACGCTGGGCGTCGCCCGCGCGTGCAGGTAGCCGGCGTAGAAGACCCAGGTGATGAACGACCAGATCTCCTTCGGGTCCCAGCCCCAGTACCGCCCCCACGCCGATTCGGCCCAGATCGCGCCGCAGATGATGCCGACGGTGAGCAGCGGGAACGCGAAGGCGTGCACCCGGAACGTGAAGCGCTCCAGAGCGTCGGCCGCCGGCGCCCGGCCGGCCAGCGCCCACGGGAACCCGGCCTTGCCGCTCTCGTAGCCCTCCCGCAGCAGGTACAGCACCGCCGAGACGAACCCGACGAGCAGCACCCCGCCGGCCGTCGCCACGGTGGTGACGTGGATGCGCAGCCACGCCGAGTTGAGCGCCGGCACCAGCGGGCCGGCCTGCGTGTAGACCATCCCGGCAGCGCCGAGCAGCACCACGAGCAGCGACGTCACCAGCAGGCCGAGCGGCCGCATCGCCGGGCGCAGCCGCAGCACCACCAGCCAGGAGATCGCGCCGACGAGCGTCAGCACCAGCAGGAACTCGTACAGGTTGCCCCACGGCACCCGGCCGGCCGCGACCGCCCGCGTCACCAGCGTGGCGATCTGCGCCACCACCCCCACGGCGGTGAGCAGGACCGCTGCGGTACCGATCCGCTCCGAGATCTTGGAGCCGCCCGGCCCCTCCGCGGGCACCTCGTCTCCAAGATCGTCGACCGAGGCGGCGCCGCCTCGGTCGTCGACGGAGGCGGCGCCGCCACTGGACCCACCTACCGGCGCCAGCTCGCGCTGGGCCGCCCTCGCGACCACCCCACGGGCGCCGAACGCGTACTCAGCGGCGTAGCACAGCATCGCCGCCAGGTACGCCAGAATCGTGATCACCAGCAGCTGGTCGGACAAGCTCGCCATCCGGACCGGCCCCCCTCCCTGCCTCCTGCACGATCGACTCGAACTCAGCCGTGAACCCGCTGTAGTCGGTGCGCGGCAGCCCGCCCGCCTCGACGCCCTCGGCGGTCACCCGGAAGAAGATCCGACGACGCCGGCCCGCCAGCGACCCCAGCAACCCCACCACGAGCAGTACAGCACCCACGAGGACGAGTTCCTCACCCGGGTCGTGACGCACCGACACCGCGATCCACGGCCTCGTGCCGAGAAACTCCACAGTGGACCCGTCCGGCAGCTTCGCGGACTCGCCCGGCTTCAGGGCCAGCGGCTCGCCCACCGAGTGCAGCAGCCCGGCCGAGATCTGCCGCTGGTTGATCTCGTACACCGACTGCGGCTCGCCGGCGTCGAGGCCGAGGTCGCCGAAGTAGGGGCGCAGCATCAGCCTCGGGTTGCGCTCGGCCGGGTGCGCCGACCGTCCTACATGGACATTGTCCGGCACCGTCGGCAGATACGTTCCCTCGAATGCCACCTGTGCCTTGCCGGTTGGCCCGTACGTGGTGTCGACCACGCCGATGTTCGCGTCCGGGAAGGCTACGACGCCGCTGCCGGTGAGGAAGTTGTCGGTGGTGAGGAACGGCACCACCTGGGTCTGGGTGCGGCCGGTGCGGTCGGTGTAGCGCACCACCGGCGCGTAGCCGTGGCCGAGCAGGTATACCGTCGCCTCACCCAGCCGCAGCGGGTTGTTCACACCCACCGACCGCCCGCCGCCGCGACCGTCGATCTCGTATGCCATCCGGGCCCGGAACGACGTCGCCTGGCCACTGTCCAGATAGGACGCATGGAAGTCCACAAGGGACAGACAGAACCGCGGCAGGTCCGCGTCGTCGACCCGGCTGCCGGGCGTGAACTCGTCGTACTGCTGGCGGTTGTTGCAAAAACCCTGCTCCGCCCCCGCCACGACGATCCGGTTGCCCTGCCAACCGAACAGCGAGCCGCTCGCCACCCCGATCAGCACGCCCAGCAACGCGAAGTGGAACAGCAGGTTCCCGGTCTCCTTCAGGTAGCCCTTCTCGCCGCTGACCGTGAAGCCGTCATCCGACTCCCGCACCGTGGCGCGGAACCGGCGCGCGCGCAGCAACCGCCGCAACCGCCGCGCGGTCGCCGCGGAATCGCCGTCGTGCGGCAGGCCGTCGGCGTGCGCGGGCAGCCGCTCCAACCGCTTCGGAGCATCCGGGGGGACGCGGAGAAGCGACGTGACGTGCGTGCGCAACCGCGGCACCAGGCATCCGACGAGCGACACGAACAGCAGCAGGTAGATCGCGGAGAACCAGACCGACGAGTAGACGTCGAACAGTTGCATCCGGTCCAGCCATCGCCCGGCGGACGGGTTGGTGGCGAGGTACTCGGACACCTTCGCCGGGCTGATCCGCCGCTGCGGCAGCACCGATCCGGGGATCGCGGCGAGCGCCAGCAGGAACAGCAGCACCAGCGCGGTGCGCATGCTGGTGAGCTGCCGCCAACCGTTACGAAGAATGCTCATACGGGTGCCACCACACCGGGGAGGGTGATGCGCAGCCAGTCGACGAACACGTCCCACGCGCCGGTGACCAGCGCCAGGCCGGTCAGCACGAGCAGCGCGCCGCCCACCCGCGTCACCCATCGGCTGTTGCGGCGCACGGCCCGGAACAGCCCGAGCAACCGCTGGAATCCCAGCCCGAACGCCAGGAACGGCAGGCCGAGCCCGAGGCAGTAGGCCAGCCCCAGCACCACCGCGCGCGGCACCGACGAGTCCACGGCGGCCAGGCCGAACACGACCCCGATCGTCGGGCCGGTGCACGGGATCCAGGACAGCGCGAACACCGCGCCGAAGACGGGCGCGCCGACCAGGCCGGCGGACGGGAGGCGTTGGATCCGCCACTCCCGTTGCAGCACGGGCACCAGGCCGGCGAACACCAGCCCGAACACGATGATCACGATCCCGACGACGATCTCGATGGCCCGGCGGTGCGTGTACAGCGCCAGCAGCGACGTCGTGCGGGCGGCGAGCACCGCGCCGGCCACGAACACCAGGGCGAAGCCGAGGATGAACAGCGACACCCCGGCGACGATGCGGCCGCGGCGGTGGCCGGCGTCGAGGTCGGCGCCGGCGAGCCCGGTGACATAGGACAGGTAACCCGGTACGAGGGGCAGCACGCACGGGGAGAGGAAGCTCACCAGCCCCGCGATCGCCGCGACCGCGACGGCCGCGACCAGCGGACCGGCGCTCGCGATCCCGGCGAACGTGTCACCCACCGTCGAGCACCTCCCGCACCGCGGCGACGAGGTCGGACTCGACCACGGCGGTGCGGAACGTCTTCGCGGGGCGGCCGTTCTTACCCAGGATCACCGTCGTGGGGATGCCCGCCGGCGGGATCTCGAACTCGAGGGCCAGCTTGCTCTGCGGGTCGCGGATGCTGGGGAACGGCACCTTGTACTGGTCGACGAACGCCTTCGCGAGGTCGACGTTCGGGTCGCGGACGTTGACACCGAGGAACGCGACGCCGTCCTTGTTGAGCTCGTCGTACGCCTTGACCAGCCCCGGCATCTCGGCCCGGCACGGCGCGCACCAGGAACCCCAGAAGTTGACGACGGTCACCTTGCCCTTGTACGTGGCCGGGTCGTAGCTGCCACCGGCCACCAGGTCGCCGGCGAGCACCGGGTCGCGCTTCTCCTTGTGCGAGGTGCACGCGGCGCCGGTCGTGGCAAGCGTCGCCGCCAGCAGGACGGCCGCGAGGAGCCGCAAGGCCCGGAACCCCATGAGCTAGGCCCCCTTGGCCGTCCGCGCGTCCGGGTGCAGCGCGATCAGGTGCGCCGCCGGCTCCTCGTACGTGATCTTGACGACGGTGTCGTCGGCGAAGTGGATCGACGTGAGGCTGGCCAGCGCGCACTGCCGCACCCGCGGGTCGTGCCAGAGGCGCTTCTTCTCGACGAAGCGGCGCAGCGTCCAGATCGGTAGCTGATGCGAGACGCACACCGCCTCGTGGCCCCGGGCGGCGTCGCGGGCCGACTCGACCGCCGCGAACATCCGCTTCGCTATGTCCTTGTAGGGCTCGCCCCAGCTCGGCGTGAACGGGTCGCGCAGCATCCACCAGTTGCGCGGGTGACGCAACGCCCCGTCGCCGACGCCGAACGCCTTGCCCTCGAACCGGTTGACGCTCTCCAGCAGCCGGTCGTCAAGTTCGACGGTCAGCTTGAACTGCGCGGCGATCGGTTCGGCCGTCTCCTGCGCGCGCTCCAACGGCGAGGAGACGACGTACGTGACGTCGCGCTCGGCGAGCGCCTTGGCGGCCGCCGTGGCCATCTGCCGGCCCAGCTCGGAGAGCTTGTAGCCGGGCAGGCGGCCATAAAGAATCTTCGACGGGTTGTGCACCTCGCCGTGGCGCAGGACGTGAACGACCGTCCTCACGTCAGCCCCTCGGATCCAGCGGCCGCGGCTCGCGCGGCGGCCGGAAGCGCGGCGGCGATCGCGTCCAGTGCCTCGGCGTCGATGGCCGCGCTGACGAACCACGCCTCGAACGCGCTCGGCGGCAGATATACCCCGCCGGCCAGCATCGCGTGGAAGAACGCCTTGAACGCGCCGACGTCCTGGGTCTTGGCCTGCTCGAAGTTGCTCACCGGGGCGTCGGTGAAGAAGATCGAGAACATGTTGCCGGCGAACGAGAGCCGGTGCGCCACGCCGGCGCCGGCGAGCGCCTCGGTGACCAGCTTCGCGACCGTCTGCGCAGTGGCGTCGACGAGCGCGTAGACGTCGGGGGTGCAGTGCCGCAGCGTCGCGAGGCCGGCGGCGCAGGCCAGCGGGTTACCGGAGAGCGTGCCGGCCTGATACACCGGGCCGGCCGGGGCGAGCCGACCCATGATCTCCGCGCGGCCGCCGAACGCCGCCGCGGGCAGGCCGCCGCCCATGACCTTGCCGTAGGTGTAGAGATCGGCGTCGACCGGGTCGAGCCCGTGCCAGCCGGTGCGGCTCACCCGGAAGCCGGTCATCACCTCGTCGACGATCAGCAGCGCGCCGTGATCGTGCGCGCGGCTCGCGAGGCCGGCGTTGAAACCGTCATGGGGGGCGATCGCACCCATGTTGCCGGCGGCCGCCTCGGTGATCACGGCGGCGATGCTCTCGCCGTGGGCGGCGAACGCCTCGTCGACGGCGGCCAGGTCGTTGTACGGCAGCACGATCGTGTCGGCCGCGCTCGCGCCGGTGACGCCCGGCGTGTCGGGCAGGCCGAGCGTGGCGACGCCGCTGCCCGCCGAGGCCAGCAGCGCGTCGACGTGGCCGTGGTAGCAGCCGGCGAACTTGACGATCTTCGTGCGGCCGGTGAAGCCGCGGGCCAGCCGGATCGCCGTCATGGTGGCCTCGGTGCCCGAGTTGACCAGGCGGACCTGCTCGACCGGGGTACGGGCGACGATCTCCTCGGCGAGCTCGACCTCTCCCGGCGTCGGGGTGCCGAAGCTGGTGCCGAGGGCCGCGGCCCGCGTGACGGCCTCGACCACGGCGGGGTGCGCGTGCCCGAGGATCAGCGGGCCCCACGAGCAGACCAGGTCGACGTAGGAGTTGCCGTCGGCGTCGAACATGCGGCAACCCTCGCCGCGCACCATGAACCGCGGCGTGCCGCCGACGGCCCGGAACGCGCGCACCGGCGAGTTCACCCCGCCCGGCACGATGGCGCGGGCGCGGGCGAACAGGGCGGCCGAAGCGGCAGCGGTTTCGTCGGTCACGGTGCGCCTATTGTGACGCACCGGGCCGCATACGCCGACGGCGGACCGGCGAGGTGCGGGGTGAGTCACTTTTGCCGGGATTGTTGGTGGGCTTCATGCCCTGGTGTCGGCCCGGCCTGCCCGTACGGATCAGCCAGGTTAGGCTACCGAGGTGGATCGGCCTGATCTCAATATCGCGGTGGAACGAACGGCTTCCGAGGCTGTCGTGAAGCTGGCTGGTGAGATCGACATGTCCACCGTCCAGCGACTGTCCAAAGTGGTCGGCGACATGCTCGCGAACGAGCCGCCGCCGCGCGTCGTGCTCGACCTCACCGAGGTGACGTTCTGCGACTCGCAGGGGCTGGGCACGCTCGTGGTGCTGAGCCGCAAGGCGACGATGGCGCAGAGTTGCCTCGTGCTGACCAACGTCGGCGACTTCCTGATGCGCGTGCTCGACATCACGGGCCTACGCGGCGCCCTGATGATCAACTAGGCCGACTGTGGATCAGGCGGCGCTGCCGCGGTCTTCCAGTGCGCGCAGGGCCCGCGTCGCCGCGTCGATCGTGCGGCGCAGCTCGACCACCGGATCGTGCCGTACGCCGGCCTCGGCCTGAGCGAGCCCCTCGTCGATCCACTCGCGGATGAGCCGACTCACCGACGTCTTACCGCTCAGCGCAACGGCACGAATGCGTTCGTAGGTCTCCAGCGGCATGCGCACCGACCGGCCGATCATCACCTCGCCATCGGGGTGTCCGCTGGCCACGATCCGCTCGGCGGAGACCTCCCAGGCGCCCACCCCGGGTGCGCCATCGATGTCGCGATCGGCCATCGCGTCGGCGAGCAGCTTGTCAGGCGTCATGAGTGATCGTCTCCAAAGGCGTTTTTCCACGTCGCCTCGCCGAGAAGACCCGCGGCGAAGGCGACCCACACATCAAGTTCCTCGCCGTTCGGGCTGGCGCGCGCCAGATCTCGATCAGCCGACCGGCCGCGGTGCGTGCGAGCACCCGCCGGATCTCACCGCCAGGGATCAGATGCTCAGGTGGCGCTGGGCGCGGTCCAACGCCGCCAGGGCGCGGTCCCGCTGGCCCGGCAGCAGCTCCCCGCCCGTCGCGTCCGCGCTGTTCAGCGCCGTCAGCGCCTCGTTCACCGCGACGGCGGCCGCGCGCATCGCGTTGTCGCGGACCCTCGTCGCCTCGCCCTGGGCGAGCAGCTGCTCGGATTTCGCCCACAGCTCCACGAACACGGACACCTTGGCCCTCAGCACCCACGGGTCGAACGGCTTGGTGATGTAGTCGACTGCCCCGACGGCGTATCCCCGCATCGCCAGGTGCGAGTCGCGGTCGGCCGCGGTGAGGAAGATGATCGGCACGTGCCGGGTGCGCTCGCGGCGCTTGATGTGCCGGGCGGTCTCGAAGCCGTCCATGTCCGGCATCTGGGCGTCGAGCAGGATCACCGCGAAGTCGTCCACGAGCAGGTGCTTGAGGGCTTCCTCGCCGCTGTGCGCGGCCACCGTCTGCACCGGGAGGCCCTGCATGATCGCCTCGAGGGCGAGCAGGTTGTCCTTCCGGTCGTCCACCAGCAGGACCCGCGCGGTGTTCACGCGCCGGCCCCCCGTCCTGCCGATCTTGGACGTTTGCCATCGCTGGAGCGATGGCAAACGTCCAAGATCGCGGGAAACCGCGGAGCGGAAGGCGCGCTCACGACGGGCCCCGTCCCGTTACCCAGCCGGCCATCGTTTCGAGCAGTTCGTCCAGGTCGACGGGCTTGGTGATGTAGTCGCTCGCGCCGGCCGCGAAGCTCGACTCGCGGTCACCCGGCATCGCCTTCGCCGTCAGGAACACCACCGGCAGGTCGGCGAAGCGACGGTTGCGGCGGATGGCCCGCGTGGTCTCGTTGCCGTCCATGTCGGGCATCATGGCGTCCATCAGGACGATGTCCACCTCGGGGTGCTCCGACAGCAGGCGCACCCCGTGCGCGCCGTTGTCGGCGTAGAGCACCGTCATCCCGTGCATCTCCAGCGCGCTGGTCAGGGCGAACACGTTGCGGACGTCGTCGTCGACGATCAGCACCGTGGCGCCGTCCAGTTGCTGGGCCGCCGAGGTGGTCCGCCGTTCCGGGTCCTTGAGCGGCCGAAGCGGGCTTGGCGCAGCGCGCAGCGGGGCGGGCGCCGGCGGAGGGCTCAGCGCAGACAGGTCCACAGCGGCGGGACGCGCGGTCGGGCCGAACGTCACCAGCGCGCCACCACCGCCCAGCAGTTCGGGCAACGGCAGCGCTTCCGCCCGCAGCACGTCGGGCAGGTAGAGCACGAACGTCGAACCCTCCCCGAGGGTCGACGTCACCTGGATGACGCCGCCGAGCAGCCGGGCCAGCTTCAGGCTGATCGACAGACCCAGCCCGGTGCCGCCGTACTTGCGGCTCGTGGTGCCGTCGGCCTGCTGGAACTCCTCGAAGATCAACCCGAGCTTGTCCTCGGAGATGCCGATCCCGGTGTCGGCCACCGCGAAGGCGATCACCCGCCGGGCGCCGTCCAGCGCCGGGACGCCGAACGTCGCGTCCTCCGGTGCCAGCCCGATGGACAGCTCCACCGATCCGGCATCGGTGAACTTGACCGCGTTGGAGAGCAGGTTGCGCAGCACCTGCTGGACGCGCTGCGGATCGGTGACGATCATCGGCGGCACGTCGTCGGACACCGTGACCGCGAAGTCGAGTCCCTTCTCCTCGGCCTGCGGGCCGAACGCCTGCTCCACGTACGAGCGGACGTCGACGAGCGAGACCTCGCCCGGCTCGACGTCCATCCGGCCCGCCTCGATCTTGGACAGGTCCAGGATGTCGTCGATCAGCCCGAGCAGGTCGGAGCCGGCGCTGTGGATCGTCCGGGCGAAGTCGATCTGCTTGCTGGTGAGGTTGCGGTCGGTGTTCTCGGCCAGCAGCCGCGACAGCAGCAGCATCGAGTTGAGCGGCGTGCGGAGTTCGTGGCTCATGTTCGCCAGGAACTCCGACTTGTACTGCGACGCCTGGGCCAGCTGCTGCGCCTTCTCCTCCAGGCCGAGGCGGGCCATCTCGATCTGCCGGTTCTGCGTCTCGATGTTGCCCTTCTGCTCCGAGAGCAGCGCCGCCTTCTCCTCCAGCTCCGCGTTGGTGCGCTGCAGCTCGGCCGACTGGTCCTGCAGCTCCAGCGCCAGCCGCTGCGACTGGGACAGCAGCTCCTCGGTGCGCCGGTTGGCGAGGATGGTCTTGAGCGCGACACCGATGGTGACCACGAGCCGGTCCAGGAAGCCGAGATGCAGCTCGCTGAACGCGGCGACGGAGGCGAACTCCATGACGCCCAGCGGCTCGCCCTCGAAGAGCACCGGGAGCACGACGAGGTCCACCGGCGGCGTCGCCGACAGGCCGGACCGAACGACCAACCGGTCGTCCGGCGGGGCGCTGACCCGGATCGCCCGGCGCGACAGCGCCGCCTGGCCGACCAGGCCCTCACCCGGCGCGAACGTGATCGGGTGGTCCAGCGCGGCGTAGCCGTAGCTCGCGCCGAGCCGGAACCGGGGTGCGCCGTCGGACGCCGGCGCCGCCAGGAAGAACGCGCCGATCTGCGCGTCGACCAGCGGGGTCACCTCGGTCATGATCATGCGGGAGACCTCGCCGAGGTCGCGCTGGCCCTGCAACAGGCCGCCGATGCGGGCCAGGTTGGAGTCCAGCCAGCCCTGCTCCGCGTTCTTCTTGGTGGTCTCGCGGAGCGTCACGATCATCTGGTTGATGTTGTCCTTCAGCTCCGCGACCTCGCCCTGCGCCTCCACGGCGATGCGCTGGGTCAGGTCGCCGCGGGTCACCGCCGTGGAGACCTGCGCGATCGCCCGCAGCTGCGTGGTCAGCGTCGACGCGAGCTGGTTGACGTTCTCGGTCAGGTCCTCCCAGGTGCCGGAGACGCCCCGCACCTTGGCCTGGCCGCCCAGCTTGCCCTCGGAGCCGACCTCGCGGGCCACCCGCGTCACCTCGTCGGCGAACGAGGACAACTGGTCGACCATCGTGTTGACGGTGTTCTTCAGCTCGAGGATCTCGCCCTGGGCGTCGACGGTGATCTTCTGACCCAGGTCGCCCTTGGCGACGGCGGTGGTGACCTGGGCGATGTTGCGGACCTGGCCGGTCAGGTTCGAGGCCATCGAGTTGACGTTGTCGGTCAGGTCGCGCCACACGCCGGAGACGCCCTTGACCTGGGCCTGACCGCCCAGCTTGCCCTCGGTGCCCACCTCGCGGGCCACCCGGGTGACCTCGTCGGCGAACGAGCTCAACTGGTCGACCATCGTGTTCACGGTGTCCTTGAGCTGCAGGATCTCGCCCTGCGCGGCCACCGTGATCTTCTGCGACAGGTCGCCCTTCGCCACCGCCGTGCCGACCTGTGCGATGTTCCGCACCTGCGCCGTCAGGTTCGACGCCATGTAGTTGACGTTGTCGGTCAGGTCGCGCCAGGTTCCGGAAACGCCCTTGACCTGGGCCTGACCGCCCAGCTTGCCCTCGGTGCCCACCTCACGGGCCACCCGCGTCACCTCGTCGGCGAACGACGACAGCTGGTCGACCATCGTGTTCACCGTCGACTTCAGCTCGAGGATCTCGCCGCGCGCGTCGACCGTGATCTTCTGCGACAGGTCGCCGCGGGCCACCGCCGTACCGACCTGAGCGATGTTCCGCACCTGCGCCGTCAGGTTCGACGCCATGAAGTTGACGTTGTCGGTCAGGTCACGCCACGTCCCGGACACGCCCTTGACCTGGGCCTGACCGCCCAGCTTGCCCTCGGTGCCCACCTCGCGGGCCACCCGCGTCACCTCGTCGGCGAACGACGACAGCTGGTCGACCATCGTGTTCACGGTGTCCTTCAGCTCCAGGATCTCGCCCAGCGCCGCCACCGTGATCTTCTGCGACAGGTCGCCGCGGGCCACCGCCGTCGCCACCTGGGCGATGTTGCGCACCTGCCCGGTCAGGTTCGACGCCATGTAGTTCACCGCGTCGGTGAGGTCCTTCCAGGTGCCGGCCACGCCGGGCACCTCGGCCTGACCGCCCAGCTTGCCCTCGGTGCCCACCTCGCGGGCCACCCGCGTCACCTCGTCGGCGAACACGCGCAGCGTGTCGGTCAGCGAGTTGATCGTGTCGGCGAGCTCGGCGACCTCGCCCTTGGCCGCGACGGTGATCTTCTGCGACAGGTCGCCCTTCGCGACCGCGGTGACCACCGTGGAGATCGACCGGACCTGGCCGGTGAGGTTCGCGGCCATCGTGTTCACCGCGTCGGTGAGGTCCTTCCAGGTGCCGGCCACGCCGCGCACCTCGGCCTGACCGCCCAGCTTGCCCTCGGTGCCCACCTCGCGGGCGACCCGGGTGACCTCCTCACCAAAGGATGAAAGCTGGTCGACCATCGTGTTCACGGTGCGGCCGATCCGGAGGAACTCGCCGCGCAGCGGCCGGCCCTCGATCTCCAGCGCCATGTGCTCGGTGAGGTCACCGTCCGCGACGGCCGCGATGACCCGGGCGATCTCCTGCGTCGGCCGGCCCAACTCGTCGATGAGGGAGTTGACGGCGCGCACCCGATCACCCCAGGCGCCCTCCATGCCCTCCTCGTCGAGCCGCTCGGTGAGGCGCCCCTCGCGGCCCACGACGCGGCTGATCCGCATGAGTTCCCGGGTGGACCGCTGCTGCATCTCGACCACGCGGTTGAACCTGTCGACCACCTCGCCGGCCGCCCCGGCGCGGCGGCCCAGCCGCACCTTCAATTCGCCGGCGGCGATGCGGTCCAGCGCGTCGACAAGTTCGGCGAGCAGACCGTCGTCGGGTGGTCCACCGGCCACCCGGGGGGTGGCCTGGTCAACTGCGGTCATTGGCGTCCTCTTCCAGGCTTGCGGGCTGTTCCGAGCTCGGCGTTCCCACCGGACCATCAATCGTCGTCGCGATCGCGCAGCGAGGCAAATACCGACCAATCAAAGGGGGAATGACCCCGGTTGGATTGTTACAGCCGATCAGTGGAGACTGCGAACTGTGACCCAGTCGGGCGCGCCGACCGTGCGGCGCCTCACGCTGCCGGCGGAGCTACGCTCGCCGGGCGCCGCGCGCGCCGCGGTCCGGTCCGTCGCCGTCGAGGTCGGGCTCACCGATCTACTCGACGAGGCGCTGCTGCTGACCACGGAACTGGTGACGAACGTCGTGGTGCACGCCAACACCGACGCGACGCTGGAGGTGCTGGCCGACTCGAGCGGGCTGACCGTCACCGTCCTGGACGGACTGCCGGGCCCGATACTCGGACCCGCAGCGGTCGACGGTGCCGAATTCAACGAGGAGCGCGGCCGCGGACTGCTGCTGGTCGACCGGCTCGCCGCCCGCTGGGGCACCGTGCACCATCCGGACGGCAAGGGCGTCTGGTTCCACCTGCCCAGCGCCGCGATGCCCGTCGACGCGCTGATGCCATGGCCGGCCGTCGACCCGATGGCGGTCCTCGGCGCGCTCACCGACGGCGTCGACCTGCCGGACCAACTCGAGGGCCTGCTGCGCCGGCTGGCCCACGCCACC
>Ga0207678_10004098_pt1 | contig 13106 bp, 13 predicted proteins | sample KBSC63metaG_FD_184319 | JGI IMG/M metagenome (GOLD analysis project Ga0207678, IMG submission 184319) | Corn rhizosphere microbial communities from Kellogg Biological Station, Michigan, USA - KBS C6-3 metaG (SPAdes) (version 2) | ecosystem: Host-associated > Plants > Roots > Rhizosphere > Soil ... | reverse complement strand
CGAGCAACCACCACGCCGGAACCCACGAGCTCCCGGCAAGATATGCCAGCTCCAAGGGGCTGCGGATTCTGCTAACCAGCAAATAGCCGAATGGGACCAGCGACAGGGGCCGCTCAAGTCGCGACATATTCACAATCTTTCCCTGCCCACCGGCCTCGGCGCGACCCGCTGGGCAGGATCACCGTGCGGCGATCCGCCAGCGCCAGCAAATCGCGATCCGAGCGATTGTCCGTGTAGACGTGGATGGCTTCGCTCGCCTCGAGCATGCCGGCAATCGCCTGCGACTTGCGGCCCGTCAGGTCATGCACCAGCCGGCCGGTGCACCGGTCGTCGCGGAAGCCGAGTTCGGATGCGATCCACATTTCGACACCGAGGCTCTTCGCCACCGGTGCGATCACCAGGTCCAGGCTGCTCGAGGCGAGTATCACGCGATCGCCGCGCGCAAGATGCTGCCGCAACCGCTCGTGCACGGGCTGAACGCTCCGCGCGGACAAGGATTCCCGTACATAGTCGCGCGCGGCGCGCTCGAGCTCATCGCGCGGCGAGCCATGCAAAGCGGCAATGATTCGCGTCCGTCCAATGTCACGGTGCAGCAGCCTGAGTGCGAGCGCTCCGGCGTAGAAGGCCGGGCTCGACCGCGCTGTCCAGCGCTCTAGCGCGCGGTTGAGCTTCACATCGCCGGAGCGTTGCGCGTGGAAGCGCAGGAAATCGAGCGTTGTATTGGCGCTGAACAGGGTGTCGCAAACGTCGAACACCGCGGTCCACTTCCGTTCGCTTGGGCCGGCGCTGGTCACGGCTCGACCGTCACCGGCGCGCGCAGGTTCTCGTAGATGTGCCGGTAAGCTTCGACCGCCGTGCCGAGATCGAGAAAGCGCCTGGCTTTTTCTCGCACCTGCTCGCGGTTGGCGTCGAGCAGCAGCGGGACGGCCGCTGCAGCTTCCTCGATGCTGGCGGCGCTCAGGTCGGGAAGAGCAATCCCGCTTCCGATTGCGTCGACGATCCGATCAAAGTCGCCGATCTGGCTGTTGCCGACGATCGGCAGGCCGCAGGCAAGATACTCGCCAACCTTCGTGGCAGAGACGCCCGCGCTGGAGAAAGTCGGCGTGCAAAAGCACAGGCCGATGTCGCCCGCGTTGATGTACCGTGGCACCTCGGCGCGGGCGGCGCTGACGGAGCGGATTTCGTCGGGATGCAAGGCAATGCCGAGACTCGCGGCCTCTGAGAGAATCCGGTCTGCAGCACCGCCCCCGATGAACAGCAGGATCAAGCCGGGGATTCGCTCGCGCGCCGCTGCGAACAGTTGTAGCAGCGCGTCGAGCCGATAAACGGTCCCCAGCGAGCCGAGATAGGCGAGAACCGGCGCATCTTGGGGAATGCCGATTTCGGCGCGGGCGGCGGCGCGCTCGTCGGCGCTCGCAATCCGGAACAGTTCGAAATCGGCAGCACAGGGAATGATCGAGATCGGCGCGCCGAGATAGGCTGGCGACGCCGCGATCAGGTCGCGGGCGGCGGCAGTGAGAACGATGATGTGGTCGGCTTGCCCGAGAAGCTCCGCCTCGATCGCTTTCCAGCGCTTGTAGAGTGATCGTCCAAGCAGGCTTCGATCGGTCCATCGGCCGCCTTCACGCCGCTGATCGGGCCAGAAGCCACGCATGTCGAATAGCAGCGGCAGGCCATGGCGGCGCTTGAGCCTCAAGCCGACGGAAGCGGCCGGATAGCTTCGAGCGTGAACGAAATCGAACGAGGACGACCGAACGGCCCGTTCCGCCGCTCTCCGCATCGCAAGCATGTCGGCAATCTTGGAAAGCACTGGCGGAAAGGTGCGGAAAGATTGCGGCCGCCAATTGATCGCCGCATCGGCGCACCGGCGCCGCACCCCGTCGCCGGATGCGGCCATGCGCGCCCGTTTCTCGAAGCTGATCAGCGTGATGCGATTTCCTGCGTCAGCGCAGCCGAGGAGGTAGGGGAGCACCTGGGACTGGCCAATATTGTCGCACATGCCGTCGTACGAGAGATACAGCACCCGCGTCGAGCGCCGGGACGCCGGGCTCCGGCCCGCCGCCGGAGCTGCACAAGTTTCAGCCAATTCCCGCTCCGCGCCCCTTGCCAACTCGCGGCCTTTTCTTATCCAACGACAATGTTGCGGACCATAGCGGAGTTAATCGCCTCCGCGAGGGAGATACTGAGCGTGTTGGACTTGGGGAAGCGCCGTTGCTGATTCGCCGCAGCAATGGTGCTGAGAGAGTGTCCTGGCATGGCTAGGATCGCGTTCCTCGTTCCCAATCTCGGCGGCGGCGGCATGGAGCGCGTCGCGCTGACGCTTGTCGGCGGGTTTGCCGAGCGCGGCCACGAGGTCGACCTGGTCGTCATGGAAAAACGTGGCGAATTGCTCGGCGAGGTGCCCGACGGCGTCAACGTCATCGAGCTGAAGGTCAGCCGCATCCGCAGCGTGCTTCGCCCGCTGATCCGCTACCTTCGCGAGCGGCGGCCGGACGCAATCCAGATTTCGATGTGGCCGCTGACCGTCATCGGCATTCTCGCGGCGCGGCTTTCGAGAGTGCCGATGCGGGTGGTGGTCAGCGATCATAGCTCGCTCTCGCAGCAATATCGCAGCAACCGACTGACGGTCGCCTGGATCAGGTCCACGATCCGCCTGTTTTATCCGCTCGCCGACGCCCGCATCGGCGTCTCGCGCGGGACCGCGCAGAATCTTGCGAAGCTGTCCGGCCTGCCGGAAGAGCAGTTTACGATCATCTACAATCCTGTGCCCGCTCCCGCCGAGCAACTCCCGCGGACGGACGTGGAAGCCCGCTGGGGCTCGGCGAAGGCCCGGATAATTTCGGTCGGCACGCTCAAGAATCAGAAGAACCACGCGCTGCTGATCAAGGCGTTCGCGGATTTTGCGCGCACGCACGACACCAAGCTGCTGATCCTAGGCGAGGGGGAGTTGCGGCCGGAGCTGCAGCGGCTGATCGACGATCTCGGGCTCGTCGATCGCGCCGAGCTGGTCGGATTCGTTGTCGACACGGCGCCCTATTATGCGTCGGCCGACCTGTTCGTGCTCTCGTCGGATTATGAGGGTTTCGCGCTCGTGCTGGTCGAAGCGCTGCACGCGGGACTGAAGATCGTCAGCACCGATTGTCCCGACGGCCCCGCGGAAATCCTCGATTATGGCAAGTTCGGTCGGCTCGTGCGCGTTGGCGACCGCGCCGGCCTTGCCGCAGCGATGGCTGGCGAACTCGCCGACGCGCGCGATCCGCAGGCGCAGCGGAGCCGGGCCGCGGATTTCGCGGATGACGCGGCTGTCGAAGCCTATTTGCAGGTGCTTCTGCCGCCGCGCGCCGAACTCAGCTCCGAAGCCGCTCCTGCAGCGCCGTTGCCGCGGCAGGCGCGCGGATCTTCGCGCCGTTGATCATGAACAAGTAGCAGTCGCGGCCACCGCGCTGCCACCGGCGCGCCCGCTCGGCGAAGGTGTCGAGCGCCGCCGGTGAATAGCCGCTCGGTTCCTCTTCGCTCATGCGCTGCAGGCGGGCATAGGCGAAGCTGGCGGTGTCCGCATCGATGCACGGGAATTCGTCGTCGTCGCCGAACACCACGGCGACGTCATGCTCGCGGCAAAGCTCGAAGAAGGCCTCGTCGCGGAAGCTCTCGTGGCGCGGCTCGATGACGTGCCGCAGCCGAATGCCGTCAAGCTGCACCGGTAATAGCTTCAGGAACGCCGCAATGTCGTCGCGCTCGAACTTGCGCCGCGCGGCGAACATCCACAGCACCGGTCCAAGCTTCTCGCGCAGTGCCGCCATGCCTTGCGCGAAATAGACGCCGAGGCCCTCTCCGGCGTCGGCGAGCCGCGGCCGCGTGACGACATAACGCGAGCCCTTGACCGCGAACTGGAAGCCCTCCGGGACGACCTTGCCCCATGCCGCCCAGCTCTTCGGGCTCTGCCGTCCATAAAAGGTTGCGTTGATTTCGATCGCGCCGAGCTGGCGCGAGGCAAATTCGAGCTCTTTCGCCTGCGGCAGCTTGTTCGGGTAGAAGCTGCCGCGCCAGGGCGGATAGGTCCAGCCGCCGATTCCGACGCGGATATCCGCCGGCACCCCTCAGTCCCGCGTGATGAACCGTGCCGCGATATCGCGCGCAAGCCGCGCCGGCCGCAGCGATGACGCGTCGAGGCAGCACCAGGTGCTCTTGACCTCGGCCAGCACCTCCTCGCCTCGCTTGATGATGGTGGTGAATAGCGCCCTGGCGCCCTCCGCCTTTTCGGCAATCACATCGGCGACGACGACATCGTCGAGAAAGGTCGGCCGACGGTAGCTGATCTCATGCTTGAGGGCGACCCACAGGTGCCGCGCGACCGCCTCGGGCGGGGCGACGCTTTCCCAATAGCGGACCACCGCCTCCTGAACCCACTTCAGATAGACGCTGTTGTTGACATGACCCATGTGGTCGATGTCGTCCGGCCGGATGCCGATCGGATGATGGAATGCGTGGCTCACCATGCCGTCCTATAGGTGAGTGTCGCTGACATTCGTGTCAATATCCTTACCGCAACTGGCTGTCCTTGCTCCCGCGGCGGTTGATCGTGGAATGCACGACCGTCTTGTCGCGTTCCGCCTGGCAGGCGACGCAGGTCCGGACGCCGGGAATCGCCTCGCGCCGCCTGGCCGGGATGGGTTCGCCGCAGTCGTCGCATTCGCTCGCCGAGTCGCCGGTCGGCATCCGCGCCCGCGCGGCGGCGATCGCGTCCCTGACGCTATCGTCGATCTGATCCTGAACCGCGCCGTCGCGTGTCCATCCACCGGCCATTTGCCACTCCTACGATAGGCAATATGGGTCGCGCATGGACTTCCGCAACATCGTCATCCTGACCGGCGCCGGAGTGTCGGCCGAGAGCGGGCTTGCGACCTTCCGCGGTCCCGACGGGCTGTGGGAAGGACATCGGGTCGAGGATGTCGCGACGCCCGAGGCGTTCCGCCGCGATCCGGCGCTCGTCCACGCTTTCTATGATGCGCGCCGGGCGAGGCTCGGGGAGGTCGAGCCCAACGCCGCGCATCGCGCGCTGGCGCGGCTCGACGCCGAGTGGGAGGGCGAATTGCTGCTCGTCACCCAGAATGTCGACGATCTGCACGAGCGCGCCGGCTCGAAGCGCCTGCTGCACATGCATGGCGAGCTGACGAAAGGTTGGTGCCTGGCGTGTGACCAGCGCTTCGGCTGGGCCGGGTCCATGGGCGAGGGCGCCATCTGCCCGAGCTGCGCTGCAACGGGCCAGGTGCGCCCCGATATCGTCTGGTTCGGCGAGATGCCGTACGAAATGGATCGCATCGAGGAGGCGCTGCGCCGCTGCGACTTGTTCGTGTCGATCGGCACGTCGGGCGCGGTCTATCCCGCCGCTGGGTTCGTGCAGACGGCGCGGTACTGCGGCGCGAAGACGCTCGAGATGAACCTCGAGCCGAGCCTCGGCAGCACCATGTTCGATGAAAGCCGCACCGGGAGGGCGGGGGAACTGGTCCCGGCGTGGGTCGACGAGGTGCTGGATTCCTTTCCCGTGTGAGGGACGGACGCTACTTCGCCCACTCCAGCCCGATTTGGCGGTAGAGGCCGCGGTCTTCGTCCCAGCGCGGGTTGACCTTGACGTGCAGGAACAGGTGGACCGGGCGGCCTAGATGCTCGGCGATTTCCGCGCGTGCCGCCGCGCCGATGGCTTTCAGCCGGCGTCCACCCTTGCCGATCACGATCGCCTTCTGGCTGTCTCGCTCGACGAGGATTTGCTGGCGGATTGCGGTCGAGCCGTCCGGACGGTCCTCCCAGGTTTCCGTCTCGACCGCGGTCGCATAGGGCAGCTCTTGGTGGAGCTGATTGACGACCTGCTCGCGCGTCAGCTCCGCGGCGATCATGCGGTCGGTGGCGTCGGAGACCTCTTCTTCCGGATAGAGCCACGGCCCCTCGGGCATCGCCTCCGCCAGCGCCCTTTTGAGGTCGGGGACGCCGTCACCCTGTGCCGCGCTGATCATGAACACCTGGGCCGGATTGAGCCGCTCAGTGAGCCTTGCGGACAAGCCGAGCAGGGCTTTCTTGTCCACGAGGTCGATCTTGTTGAGGGCAAGGAACAGGGGCTGCCGCCGATCGGCGAGGCCGGCAAGGATCCGGTCGACCTCGTCGGTCACGGCGCCGGCCGCATCGATCACGAGCAGGACGAGGTCGGCATCCTGCGCACCGGTCCAGGCCGCGGCAACCATCGCCCGGTCGAGCCGCCGGCGCGGCGCGAAGATTCCGGGCGTGTCGACCAGCAGGATTTGCGCCCGGTCCTCGATGGCAATGCCCATGAGGCGCGCGCGCGTGGTCTGCGCCTTGGGGCTGACGATGGCGACTTTCTGGCCGACCAGCGCATTGACCAGGGTCGACTTACCGGCGTTTGGCGCGCCGATGACGGCAACGAATCCTGCCCGGTGCGCGCTCTCGGTCATTTCAGGTTTGCGAGCAGCGAGGATGCGGCGGCGGTCTCCGCTTCCTGCTTGCTGGCGCCTTCGGCCGTGGCCTCGCCGAGTTGCTGCACGGCCACTTTGACCGTGAACCGCGGCGCATGGTGGGCGCCAGTGCGCGCCACGACTTCATAGACTGGAGCCTTGACGCCGCGTGCGGCGGCAAGCTCCTGCAGCGCCGACTTGGGATGTTGCGGCGCCCGGCGTTGGCTCGACAGGTCGGGTTGCCACAGGTCAAGGATGAAGCGTTTTGCGGCATCCAGCCCGCCGTCGAGGAACAAGGCGCCGATCAGCGCTTCAACCACGTCGCCAATGACATTGTCGCTCTGGTTCGCTCCGTCCTCGCGCGCCTGCTTGCCGAGCTTGACCAGTGCCGGGACGCCGATCTCGCGCCCGTTCTCGGCGCAAGTTTCGCGATCCACGAGTCCGTTGAAGCGCTTTGATAGATTGCCTTCGGGCTCGTTCGGGTAGCGCTCGAACAGCGCCGCGGCCATGACCATGCCGAGCACCCGGTCTCCGAGGAATTCGAGCCGTTCATAGCTGTCGCCGCCGACGCTCGAATGCGTGAGCGCGCGCTCGAACAGGGCGAGGTCGCGCGGGTTGTGCCCGAGCTTGTCTTTGATGAAACCGGTAAGCTCCGCGCTCATTCGCTGTTCCCCATATAACCGTTGCCGATGCGCCCAGGCCGCAATGCGCTGAACCATGTCCACGGTTTCCAGTAGGACGCTCTTCCGTCGGTGGACCAGAAGGTGACGGTCGCCCGCCCGATCAAATCCTCAATCGGGACCATGGCAATTCCGCCCTGGCGGCGAGGGAAACGGCTGTCGAGGCTGTCGTCGCGGTTGTCGCCCAGCAGAAAAAGGTGGCCGGCCGGCACGCGGGTGGCTGGGAAATCGTCCGCGTCGGATCCGACGACCTGATCGAGCACGGTGTAGCTGCGACCGCCCGGAAGCGTCTCCAGATATGCCGGGTAGAGGCAATAGGCGCGGCCGTCCTGAACGCGAATGTCGGGAGTGGCCGGAGCGATGGTGCGGCACGGGCTGTTTGGAGTGACCGGGATGCGCGCGGGCGGCAGTCGCCGCCGGGCGATCGCGCGGCCATTGAGGATCACCACCCCGCCGCGGAGCTCGACCGTGTCTCCGGGAAGGCCGATCACGCGCTTGACGAGGTCGCTATTCTCGTCCGGGTGCCGGAACACCACGACGTCGCCGCGGTTCGGCAGCCGCGCGAGGACACGGCCTTCGAATGAGGGTATTCCCAAGGGAAAGCTGTAGCGCGAATAGCCGTAGGGCCATTTTGCGACGGCGATATAGTCGCCGATGTGGAGGGTCGGCAGCATCGAGCCCGACGGAATGCTGAACGGCGCGCCGACCAGGCATCGGAACGCCCAGGCGAGCAACGCGACGGTAAAAACGAAGCGCAGGACCGATCCGGCGGCCTGTTTGCTCTCCTTTCTTGCCGAACCCAGGGTCGATCGGTTGCGGCGGGAGGATCGCGAGGCCATTGGCCCATCTTCTTTCCGGGCGGCTGCCGCGCGTCAAGGCGGGGTGGCAAATGGCTGGCCGCGCTTTATGTGCGGCGGCCATGGAGCAAGAGCCGATCAAGTCGCTGAGCGCGCTGTTCGCCGATGAGCCGGACCGGCTGAGCAAGCTGAGTTTCGCAGTCGCCGGAATCTATTTCGACTGGTCGAAGACTCATCTCGGCCAAGTCTTAATCAGCGGATTTCTCGAACGGTCGCGGAAGGCTGGGTTCGTCGCGGCGCGTGACGCTTTGTTCGCCGGCGAGATCGTCAATCCCAGCGAGCAACGTGCGGCGACGCACGTTGCCGAACGGGGCAGCGCCGCACCGGATGACGTCGATCTCGCTACCGCGCGGCGCCAGCGCATGCGGGCGCTGGTCGACGCCATCGAGGGCGGCGCGTTCGGCGACGTTACGGGTATCCTGCACATCGGCATTGGAGGCTCGGTTCTGGGACCGGCGCTTGTCGTCGATGCGCTCGGCCGCAGATCGCCGGCATTTACGGTGCGCTTCCTGTCGAACATTGACGGTGCTGCGTTCGACGATGCCGTGAAACCGCTCGATCCGGCGACGACGCTGGTGGTCGTCGCGTCGAAAAGCTTCACCACGCTTGAGACGATCCTTAACTTGGAGGCGGCGCGGGAATGGCTTCGAGGTGCCGGCGTCGACGATCCCGACGGGCGGCTGATCGCGGCCACTGCCAACCCGCAGGCCGCGGTCGAGCAGGGGATCGACGACAGCCGCATTCTCCAGTTCGCCGAAACTGTGGGCGGGCGCTTTTCGCTGTGGAGCTCGGTCGGGCTCACCATCGCGCTGGCGCTCGGCTGGGGCGGTTTCGAGGCGCTGCTCGAGGGCGCCGCCGAGATGGACCGGCACTTCCGCTTCGCCGAGCCGCACGCCAACGTGCCGCTGATCGCCGCGTTCGCCGACCGGCTCTATGTCGAGCAGCTCGGTTGCCAGTCGCGCGCGGTCTTCGCTTACGACGAGCGACTGCGTCTGCTGCCGATGTGCCTGCAGCAGATCGAGATGGAGTCGAATGGCAAGTCGGTCACCAAGGACGGCCGGCCGGTCGCCCACCCGACCGCTCCCGTCGTGTGGGGCGGGGTCGGTACCGACGCGCAACACGCGGTGTTCCAGCTGCTCCACCAGGGCACGGTCCTCGTTCCGGTCGAGTTCGTCGCGGTTGTCCACGGCGATGACAAGCAGGACGGCGAACATCACCGGCTGCTGCTCTTGAATGCGTTCGCTCAGGGGGCGGCGCTGATGGCGGGGCGCGAGTCCGAAGATCCGCACCGCGCCTATCCCGGCAACCGGCCGAGCGCGACCGTTCTTCTCGACCGGCTCGACGCGCGCTCGCTCGGCGCGTTGATCGCTTTCTACGAGCACCGCACCTTCGCCAATGCGGTGCTCGTCGGCATTAACGCGTTCGACCAGTTCGGGGTCGAGCTCGGCAAGGATATCGCTCGGCATCTCTCCGAGGGGGCCGAGCAGGACAGCCTCGATCCCTCGACCCGCGCGCTGATCGAGCGGACGGGCGTATGACGCGTGTTGTCGCGCTCGCTGCACTGTTTGCACTCGCCGCCCCCGCCACCGCCGAACCGCTGCGATCGTACAATGGACGTCTGTTCATCGACGCGCGCATCGCCGGCGTCGCGACCGAGGCCCTTCTCGACAGCGGAGCGGAGGCGACCGTCGTCGATTCGCGCCTCGCCGCGAAGGCGCATCTACCCGAGGGTACGCCGCAGACCATGCGCGGCTCGGGCGGCAGGGCGAGCGCGCGGCTGGTCGAAGGCGTGACGGTCACCGCGCTTGGCGTCGAGCTTCATCCCGAAGCCGTGGTCGTCATGGATCTCTCGGAGGTCGCCTCGCGCTTGATCAAGCATCCGACACAGGCGATCGTCGGCCGCGAGCTGTTCGACGCCGCGCGCCTTCGGGTCGACATCGCGGGAGGCCGCATCGACGTGGTTCCCCGGGCCACGCAGCCGTCAGGCATCCGCCTTCCGCTGACGGGCCATGCTGGCATCGAATCCATTCCCGTCCTCGCCAACGGCCGCCGCGTTGCCGCCGAGTTCGACCTCGGCAACGGCAGTGACGTGCTGATTTCGCGCGCGCTCGCCAAGCGGCTCAAGCTGCGCGTGATCGGCCGCAAGCAGGGCGGGGGTATTGGCGGCCCCGTGATGCGCGATCTCGTCAGGATCGTCAGCCTCGACGTCGCCGGGCGCCGCTTCCGCAACGTCACCGCGGCGGTCGACGACCAACCCAATGCCAATGATCTCAACATCGGCACCTCGATCCTCAGGCAATTCCTGATCACGACCGACTTCAACAAGCGGGCCGTCTGGCTGCGGCCGCTGCGGAGACAATGAATGGCCGACTATGACCTGTTCGTGATCGGCGCCGGATCGGGCGGGGTGCGCGCCGCGCGCGTCGCGGCGGCTTACGGCGCGAGCGTCGCGATCGCGGAGGAGCACAAGGTCGGCGGCACCTGCGTAATCCGCGGCTGCGTGCCCAAGAAGCTGCTCGTCTATGGCTCGCATTTCGCCGAGGACCTCGACGACGCCGCGATGTTCGGCTGGGACGTGCCCGAAAAGCGCTTCGACTGGCAGGTGCTGCGCGACAACGTGCTCGCCGAAGTGTCGCGCCTGGAGGGCGCGTACACGGAGACGTTGAACAGCCACAAGGTCACCATCTTCCGCGAGCGCGCCGAACTGACGGGGCCCTATTCGGTGAGACTTACAAGTGGCCAGGAACTCACCGCCGACAAGATCCTGATTGCCACCGGCGCGCGGCCCGTGATGCCGGCGATCGACGGCATCGAGCATGCCATCACCTCGAACGAGGTGTTCCATCTCGACAAGCTGCCCAAGCGCATCATCATCGCCGGCGGCGGCTATATCGCGAACGAATTTGCCGGAATCTTCCACCAGTTCGGAAGCCAGGTGACGATGGTCAACCGCACCGACGTGATGCTGCGGCATTACGATCAGCAGATCGTCGACCGGCTCATCCAGATCTCGCTGCGCAAGGGCATCGGCTTCAAGTTCAACGCGACGATCGACAAAATCGAGCGCGACGCCGAGGGTTCGCTGCATATCGCCATGACCGGGTGTGACGACATGCAGGCCGACCAATTGCTGATGGCGGTCGGACGACAGCCGAATACGGCCGGGCTCGGGGTCGAAGCGGTCGGCGTCGACGTCGGCGACAACGGCCAGATCAAGGTCGACCCGGACAATCGCACCTCGGTGCCCTCGATATTCGCCGTCGGCGACGTCACCGACCGCATTCAGCTGACGCCCGTCGCGATCCGCGAGGGGCAGGCGTTTGCCGACACCTTCTTCGGCGACAAGCCGACGCGGGTCGATTACGGCTGCATCCCGTCGGCGGTGTTCAGCCACCCGCCGATCGCCGGCGTTGGCATGACTGAAAGCCAGGCGCGCAACACCGTTGGACCGGTCAAGATCTTCACGTCCGACTTTCGGCCGATGAAGAACGTGCTTGCCGGCCGGAACGAACGCTCGCTCTACAAGCTCATCGTCGACGGCGAGAGCGAGGAGGTCGTCGGGCTGCACATGATCGGCCCGGAATCCCCCGAGATCCTTCAGGCTGCCGCGGTTGCGGTGAAGGCGCGCATGAAGAAAGCCGACTTTGACGCCACCGTTGCGCTCCACCCGTCCATGGCCGAAGAATTGGTGCTGATGCGCTAGTCCGTGATCGCGAGCATGGCGAAGCAATCCAGCACTCGTTAGTGGATTGCGACGGCCGCGTTGCGGCTTCGCAATGACGAGCGGGTGGGGAGATGTTCTTGCACGACGCAGTGATTATCGGCGCCGGCCACAATGGCCTGACCTGCGCTTACTATCTGGCGAAAAAGGGCTTGAAGGTCGCCGTGCTGGAAGCCGCGGATACGGTTGGCGGCGCGGCGGTGACCGACGAATTCCTGCCCGGCTTCCGCAACTCGGCCGCGAGCTACACCGTCAGCCTGCTTCAGCCGAAGGTCATCCGCGACATGGATCTCGAGCGGCACGGCCTCAAGGTCGTGCTGCGCAAGGTCGACAATTTCCTCCCCGGCGACGGCGACTATCTTCTCGCCGGACGCAACGGCCTGACCCGCAAGGAGATCGCGCGCCACCACAAGGCGGACGCCGAGGCTTACGACCGCTATGTCGCGGAACTGGAGACGGTGGTGCGGCTGCTCAAGAAGTGGCTGCTGCGCTCCCCGCCGAACGCCGGCCGCACGGCGAGCGCAATCCCGAAGCTGCTGAGCCTGGGCCGCGACATGGCCGGCCTGTCGCTCGCCGAGACGCGCATCGTCCACGACTTCGCGGTGCGCAGCGCGGCCGACATTCTCGACCGCCATTTCGAAGGCGACCTGACCAAGGCGCTGTTCGGATTCGACGGCGTCGTCGGCAATTTCGCGTCGCCGCAGTCGCCCGGCACCGCCTACGTGCTGCTTCACCATCTGTTCGGCGAAGCCGCGGGCGTGCCCGGCGCATGGGGGCACGCGATCGGCGGCATGGGCTCGATCACGCAAGCCATGGCGCGCGCGTGCCGCGAGGCGGGTGTGGATATCCTGCTCAACATGCCGGTCGAGGAAGTGATCGTTGCCAATGGCCGGGCGAGCGGAGTCGTCGCCGGCGGCAAGGCATGGCAGGCGGGTAGCGTCGTCGCCGGCGTCAATCCGAAGCTGCTGTTCGACCGGCTCGTGCCCCACGGTGCAGTCGAGGCCGACGTCTCGGCGCGCATGCACGGCTGGAAATGCGAGAGCGCGACCTTCCGCATGAATGTCGCACTATCCGAGCTGCCGAAGTTCACCGTGCTCCCCAAGAAGGGCAACCAGCTGACCGCCGGCATCATCATGGCGCCGAGCCTCGATTACATGCACCGCGCCTATCTCGATGCGGCGGTGAACGGCTGGGCGAAGCAGCCGATCATCGAGATGCTGATCCCGTCGACGCTGGATTCGACGCTGGCGCCGAAGGGCAAGCATGTCGCCAGCCTGTTCTGCCAGCATTTCCGCTACTACCTCGGGCCGGGCCGCAACTGGGATGAGGAGCGGGAGAAGGCCGCGGACCAGATCATCGCCACCGTCGATTCCCATGCGCCCGGCTT
>Ga0207678_10004096_pt1 | contig 13110 bp, 11 predicted proteins | sample KBSC63metaG_FD_184319 | JGI IMG/M metagenome (GOLD analysis project Ga0207678, IMG submission 184319) | Corn rhizosphere microbial communities from Kellogg Biological Station, Michigan, USA - KBS C6-3 metaG (SPAdes) (version 2) | ecosystem: Host-associated > Plants > Roots > Rhizosphere > Soil ... | reverse complement strand
CGGCCGGCCGCGGGGGCGCCCCCCGTTTTCCACACTACCGGCAGGCACCGACAGTTTCGGGCCGTCGCCCGCCGCCCACCCGCTCTGAAAGCGTTTTCAGTACAGACGACCCGCTTGGCCCACTCGAGCCGCGGCTACCCGGTGCTACCGTCGCCTCACCGAAAGATCCCCGCCCCGGTTCTCCGGGAGCGCTCTCGGCTTCGGCAAATTCCTGCCCGCAAGGAGGCGTGCATGAGTTCACACGGAAGCATCAAGAAAGCGCTTACAGCAGCCGCCGCACTGGTCACGATGGCCGCGTTGGCGCCACCTTCCGAGGCGGCCGCCACCACCCTGTACGTGGCACCGAACGGCAAGGACTCCGCCGCCGGCACCCAGGCGGATCCGACGACCCTGCCATCGGCGCTCACCCGCGTCGGCGCCGGCGGCACCGTTTCGCTCCGCGGCGGCACCTATTCCTACGCCCAGACCGTCACCATCGCCCCCGGCAACAGCGGCACGTCCAGCGCGCGCAAGACCCTGTCGGCCTATCCCGGCGAGACACCGGTGCTGAACTTCTCGGCCATGAAGGAAGACCCGGCCAACCGCGGCCTCGCGCTCAACGGGTCGTACTGGCGGGTCGCCGGCATCGTCGTCGAACGCGCCGGGGACAACGGCATCTTCGTCGGCGGCAGCAACAACGTCGTCGAACGCGTGGTCACCCGGTTCAACCGCGATTCCGGGCTGCAGATCTCGCGGATCGCGTCGAGCACCCCGAAGGACCAGTGGCCGTCGAACAACCTCGTCGTCAGCTCGGAATCCCACGACAACGCCGACTCCGACGGCGAAGACGCCGACGGGTTCGCCTCGAAACTCACCTCCGGCCCCGGCAACGTGTTCCGCTACGACGTCTCCCACAACAACATCGACGACGGCTGGGACCTCTACACCAAGACCGACACCGGCCCCATCGGCCCGGTGACCATCGAGGACTCCCTCGCCTACGCCAACGGCACCCTGAGCAACGGCACCGTCAACAAGAACGGCGACCGCAACGGCTACAAGCTCGGCGGCGACAAGATCGCGGTCAACCACATCGTCCGGCGCGACATCGCCTACCGCAACGGCCACCACGGGTTCACCTACAACAGCAACCCCGGGTCGATGACGGTTTCGGACAACGTCGGCATCGACAACGCCGAGCGCAACTTCTCCTTCGACACCGGGACTTCGGTCTTCCGCAACGACACTTCGTGCCGCTTCTCCAGTGGCGGTTCGAACGACAAGACCGTCGGCAACGCCGACAGCTCGGACCAGTTCTGGACCGGCAAGAACGGGTCCCGCTGCTCGTCCTACGCCGGCACGATGAGGTGGTCCTTCGCTTCCGACGGACGGCTCGTGGTCACCTTCGGCTGAGCAAACCCAACTGCCCAGGGTTAGCCCATTCGAGTGAACTGGATCACTCGAATGATTTTGTTCACGCTAACATTCGGCCCTCGAACCTGGAGGGCCCACCATGGCAGTCCCGATGACGCGACGCGCCGTTCTTCGCAGTGCCGCCGTCGCCACCGCTGTGCCCGCGCTCGGCATCCCGCTCGACGCAACGGCGACGGCGGCAACGGCGACGGCGGCACCGACGACCACCGCACCGTGGGCCGTCCAGCCGTTCCAGCTCGCCGACGTCAAACTGCGCGACGGCGTCTTCGCGGCCAAACGCGCGCTGCTGCTCGACCACGCCCGCGGCTACGACGTCAACCGGTTGCTGCAGGTCTTCCGGGCCAACGCGGGCCTGGACACCCGCGGCGCGGTGGCCCCCGGTGGCTGGGAGGGCCTCGACGGCGAGGCGAACGGCAACCTGCGCGGGCACTACACCGGGCACTTCCTCACGATGCTCGCGCAGGCCTACGCCAGTACCGGCGAGGCCGTGTTCCGCGACCGCATCCAGTACATGGTCGGCGCGCTGGCCGAGGTGCGCGACGCGCTGCGCCGCGATCCGGCCGCTCTCGTCGTTCCCGGCCGCCTCCAAGCCGCCATCGAGCAGCCCCGCGGCTCGTACCAGTACGTCGAGCTGCCGTCCACCGTGCTCGGCGACGCCGCCGAGGTCACGATCGCGGCGTGGGTCCGGCCGAGCCACGCCGACAACTGGGCGCGGGTGTTCGACTTCGGCGACAACACGACCAAGTACCTGTACCTGGCCGCGCGCAACGGTTCCGGCGTCCCGCGGTTCGCCATCACGAACGGCGGCGCCGGGCGCGAGCAGGGCATCGACGGGACCGCTCCCCTGCCCGCCGGCGAGTGGAGCCACCTGGCCGTGACGATCTCGGGCACCACGGGAACGTTGTACGTCAACGGGTCCGCGGTCGGCACGAACACCGCGATGACGCTCAACCCGGCGGCGCTCGGCGCGCTGGCGAACCACTGGCTGGGGCGCTCGCTCTACCCGGACCCGGTGTTCGCGGGTGCCTTCGGCGGCTTCGACGTCTGGTCACGGGCGCTGCCCGCCGCCGAAATCGTTGCGCTGCAGGGGAAAACCGGCAACGGGGATCTCGCGTCGTACGCCTTCGACACGCTCACCGACCGGTCGGGGCGGTCGGGTCCCGCGGTGGTGCGCCGGACGTGGGGCGGGCCGAGCCACCCCGGGTTCCTGGCCGCCTACCCCGAGACGCAGTTCAGCACGCTGGAGTCGATGACGAGCGGGGACTACACCGTCGTCTGGGCGCCCTACTACACCGCGCACAAGATCCTGAACGGGCTCTTCGAAGCCTATCGCGCCACCGGTGACGCAGGCGCGCTCGACCTCGCGTCCGGGATGTGCGACTGGATGTACGCACGGCTGTCGAAACTGCCGAAGACGACACTGCAGCGGATGTGGGGCATCTTCTCCAGCGGCGAGTTCGGCGGGATCGTCGAGGCGATCTGCGACGTCCACGCCGTCACCGGCCGTGCCGAGCACCTCGCGCTGGCGAAGCTGTTCGACCTCGACCACCTCATCGACAGCTGCGTGGCCGGCACCGACATCCTCACCGGGATGCACGCCAACCAGCACATCCCGATCCTGACCGGTCTGGTGCGGCTGTACGACGAAACCGGCGAGCGGCGCTACCTCGACGCCGCCCGGAACTTCTGGGGCATGGTGGTCCCGACGCGGATGTACGGCATCGGCGGCACGAGCCTGGGCGAGTTCTGGAAGGAACCCGGCAGCATCGCCGGCACCCTCGGCGACACGAACGCCGAAACGTGCTGCGCGTACAACATGCTGAAGCTGAGCCGGATGCTGTTCTTCCACGAACCGGATCCGCGGTACCTCGACTACTACGAGCGCGCGCTGTACAACCAGGTCCTCGGGTCCAAACAGGACAAGGCCGACACCGAAAAACCGCTGGCCACCTACTTCATCGGGCTGAACCCGGGCCACGTCCGGGACTACACCCCGAAGGCCGGCACGACGTGCTGCGAAGGCACCGGGATGGAGAGCGCGACCAAGTACCAGGACACCGTCTACTTCCGCAGCGCGGACGACAGCACGCTCTACGTCAACCTCTACAGCCCGTCGAAGCTGTCGTGGAAGGGCGTCACGATCGAGCAGCGGACGAACTTCCCGTACGAGCAGGAGTCGACGTTCCTCGTCCGCGGCCACGGACGGTTCACGCTCCGCCTGCGGGTCCCGTCCTGGTGCCGCGACAGCTTTTCGGTCAAGGTCAACGGCAAGCCGGCCGACCCGGTGCTCACGCGCACCTGGCGCGACGGCGACACGGTCGTCGTCCGGACGCCGTTCCGGCTGCGGACCGAGCAGGCGCTCGACGACCCGAAGACGCAGACGCTGTTCTTCGGCCCGGTGAACCTGGTGGCCCGCGATCCGCGGACGACGTTCCTCGAGCTCGGGCTGTACCGGAACGCCGGGCTGTCCGGCGACCTGCTCCCGTCGTTCTCGCCGGTCCCGGGCAAGCCGCTGCACTTCCGGCTCGGCGACGTCGAGTTCGCGCCGTTCTTCGAAGGCACGGAGGACGCGACGCACGCCTACTTCCACCGCGTCGAGCCGACCGTGGTGTTCGGCGGGCTCGACTCCGGGGTCGCGAACCCGGCGCAGGCGGGGAAGACCCTGCTCGACGACATCTGGGCCGGTGCACCCTTCGCGTCCAAGGAAGCGCTGCTGCGCCAGGTCAAGGCGAAGACCGAAGCCTGGGGGCTGAACGGCGCCGACGCCGCGAAGGTCCTGGCCACGGCGCGGCGGGCGCACTACGCCTGCTGACCGCCCGATCCCGGCCCACGACCACGACCGCGAAGAAGGGCTGTGCGCGCTCGAACCTGTTGAAATGCTGTGAACCGGACAGAACTGGCACTCTCCGCGCCACCCGCGCGTTCTCTCGGTAGGGAGAACGGAGGGACCATGGGTGCACTAGGGACGCTGCTCGGGTTCGCGCTGAGCCTGTACCTGCTCGTACTCGTCGCGCGGATGGTGCTGGACTGGGTCGCGGTGGTGGGGAACACCCCGCCGTGGGCGCGGCGCGCCCGTGGCCTGGCCTACGCCGCGACCGAGCCGGTGATCGGGCCGGTGCGGCGGGTCGTGCGGCCGGTGCGGATCGGCGGGATCTCGCTGGATCTGGCCTTCACGCTGGTCTTCATCGGCGTGATCGTGCTGCGGGGAATCGTGTACGCCCTCTAAAGCGTGCCGCGGAAGCCCGCGGAGAGCCGGTCGACGCTGCGCTCCAGCTCGGCGCGGAGCCCGCGCAGGTCGACGCCGTCGGGGTCGATCAGCGCCTGCATCGAGATCCCGCGCAGCTGGGCGAGCAGGGCCGATGCGTACGAATCGGGGTCGCGGACGCCGGTGATGGTGCCGTCCGCGACCCCGCTGGCCACGGTCTGCGCGATGGCGAACCGGAACCGGCGGTCGGCCTCGGTCAGCGCGCCGCGCAGCCCCGAGTACTCCGCCGCCGCGTCGCCCCAGAGGGCCAGGAACGCCTGGTTGAGCGTCGGCATCGTGCGGATCAACTCGAAGATGATGTCCAGCAGCGCGCGCAGCATGTCCATCGGCGTCGCGGTCGCCGCCCCGGTCCGGGCCGCGACAGCCTCGCTGTAGACGTCGGTGAACTCCTCGACGGCGTGCTCGACGAGCCGCCGCCCGAGCCCGTCCTTGTCGCCGAAGTGCTGGAAGATCACCGACCGCGCGTAGCCCGAGCGGGCGCAGACGCTGCCGATCTTCAGCCTGCCGAAGCCCTCTTCGGCGATCAGGTGTGCGGCGGCATCCAGGATGCGTGCCTCGACGGCGTCCTCGCCGTCCTCCTGGATCCGGCCTTCGGCGGCGCGGTCCACGCGGGTCATGTTAGCGACTGCAACCGCGCCTCACTGGCCGAACCGTCAGCGGACCGTGCGAGGGCGGTAAGCGGCCGCCCGCAGTCTCGGCGTCGGCATCCACCGACCCGAGAGGAATCTTCCGATGACCGACAGGACCGTGCTCGTTTCCGGGGCAGGCATCGCCGGCCCGGCCGCGGCCCACTGGCTGCACCGCGCGGGCTACCGCGTGACCGTCGTCGAGTCCGCGCCCGCCCTGCGGCCCGGCGGCCAGGCCGTCGACTTCCGCGGCGAGCAGGTGAAGCTGCTGGCCGCGATGGGCGTCCTCGACGAGGTGCGCCGGTACGAGACGGCGATGGGCGACCAGACCGTGCTCGGCCTCGACGCCCGGCCCGCGTTGACCGTGCCGGGCGCCGCCTGGAGCGGCGAAGTCGAGATCCTGCGCGGAGACCTCGCGCGGGTCCTCTACCAGCACACCGCGGACCACACCGAATACGTGTTCGGCGACCGCGTCACCAGCCTCGCCGAGACGGCGGACGGCGTCGAAGTCACCTTCGCGCGCGGCGCGGCGCGGCGGTTCGACCTCGTCGTCGGGGCCGACGGCGTGCACTCCGGGGTGCGGGCCGCCGCGTTCGGGCCGGAGCGGGACTTCCGGCGCGACCTCGGCTTCGGCATCGCCGGCTACACCGCGCCCAACCACCTCGGGCTCGACCACACCAGCGTCATGTACAACGAACCCGGCCGCGGCCTGATGGTGGGCAGCCACCGGCTGCCGGACAAGCTGCACGTCGGCCTGGTGTTCGCGGCCGACGGCGTCGAGTTCCACCGCCGCGGCCCGGAGGACCAGCGCGCGCTGGTCGCGCAGCTGTTCGCGGACACCGGCTGGGAGACGCCGAAGCTGCTCGAAGCGCTGCCCGCGGCCGACGACCTGTACGTCGACTCGATCAGCCAGATCCACCTCGGCCGCTGGTCGAAGGGCCGGGTCGTGCTGCTGGGCGACGCCGCCTGGTGCGCCGGGCCGGGCGGGTCCGGCACCGGGCTCGCGATGATGGGCGCCCAGGTGCTGGCCGGGGAACTCGCGGCGGCGGGCGGCGACCACGTGACGGCGTTCGCGAAGTACGAGGAGCGGCTGCGCAAGCCGGCCACGATCGGCCAGAAGAACGGCAAGGGCTCGGGCAACTTCCTCGCACCGCGCACGGCCGCGAAGATCCGCAGCCGCAACCGCGCCTACCGGATGCTGAGCACGCGGCTGTTCGGCAGCATCTTCCTCAAGATGACGGACCGGGCGGCCAACGCGCTCGGCTACCGTGAATACCCGGCGCTCACGGCCGCGTGATTCGTCTCATCGGGGGATCCGGCTGGCGGCCCGGCGTGAGGTGCGTCACTCTTGACGCCATGTCAATACGTCGGGCCGCCGATGCTCCGGTCAGGACGGCGCTGGCGGGACTGACCGTGCTGACCCTCGGCGTGATCACGGCGCTCAACGTGCGTTCCCTGCCGGTGATCGGCGACGGGACGACCTATTCGGCCGAGTTCGGCGAAGCGGCCGGGCTGATCGAGGGCAACGACGTCCGCATCGCCGGCGTCGAGGTCGGCCGGGTGTCGGACGTGCGGCTGCGCGGCGACCACGTACTGGTTTCGTTCAAGGCCAAGGGCGCGTGGCTGGGTGACGCGACGGGCGCGGCGATCCGGCTGAAGACCGTGCTGGGCCAGAAGTACCTCGCCCTCGACCCGCAGGGCGAGGGCACGCTCGACCCGGGGTCGCCCATCCCCCGGTCCCGCACCACGGTGCCCTACGACATCCTCGCGGCGTTCGGCGAACTTTCGTCCACAGTGGACCGGATCGACACCGCGCAACTGGCGAAGAGCTTCGACACGCTGTCGGCGACGCTGGCGAACACCCCGCAGAGCGTCCGCGCCGCCCTCACCGGCCTGTCCCGGCTGTCGGAGACGCTGTCGTCGCGCGACGAACAGCTCGCCACGCTGCTGGGCAACACGCGCGTGGTTTCGCAGACGCTCGTCGACCGCGACGCGGCGGTGCAACGGCTCCTCGACGACGGCAACCAGCTCCTCGCAGAGCTGGCCAACCGCGAGACGGCGATCACCACCCTCCTCGACGGCTCCCGCCGGCTCGCGGCCGAGGTCTCCGGACTGATCGGCGAGTCACGGGTCGGCCCCCTGCTCACCCAGTTGGACCAGCTGACGTCGATGCTGCAACGCAACCAGGACGCACTGGCTGCGGGGATCCGCGGCTTCGCACCGTTCATCCGGCTGGGCACGAACATCGCCGGCAACGGCCGGTGGATCGACGGCTACCTGTGCGGGCTCGTCCTGCCGTCGTTCGGACCGCTGAACGAAGAAGGTTGCCACGGCTAGGGTTTCGCGCCGGCAGCCCCGCGCGAACACCGGGCAGCTGACGACGGCGGGCGAGGAAGCCGGCGCCGTAGCGGAGGCCGTCGACGAGGACGGCGACCATGCGCCCGCCGTGCTCCGGCTCGCGGCCGGGTGCGGGCCGGCCCAACAACGCGATCGCGTGCGGGAGGTCCTCGGCGCCGAGGTCGCCGCGGATCGCGCCGTCGGCGGCCGCCGCGTCGAGCAGGGCCGTGAGCGTGGGACCAGCCGCTCCATGAAGTAGCCGGGCAGGCCTTCGAACGCCGGATCACCCGAGTGCAGGGCCGAGGCGAGCCCGCGTTTGGTCCCGAGGAGTTCGACGAACCGGGCCCACCTGCTCACGCACCTCAGCGACGAACGCCGGCTCGACGTCGTCGAGCAGCTCGTTCCGCCGGCCGTCGGAGCGGGCCTGCCGATGACCCACCTCGCGATGGCCTTCGTCATCACCCACCCCGACGTCACCAGCGCGCTGCTCGGTCCTCGACCGCATCGACGAAATCGTGCAGCCCGGCAGCAACATCGGCGCGCTCGACCAGAACTACCAGCCGCCGGCCGTGCACGATCCGGGCCTGCGCTGCCGTCCGCTCGTCGAGCGCCCCGCGGCCTGGGCCACGGCCCGCAGCGAGTGGTGAACCGCTAGGCCACGATCAGCCGGAAGCCCGCGTCCCACTCCGGCAGGTCGAGCAGCTCCGCGTGGTCCGCCTGCCAGCGCCCGGACTCCAGGTCCTCCCGCAGCCGCGCGATCCCCCGGGAAACCGCCGCCGGTTCCGTCTGGGCCAGTGCCGAGCACGAGCGGCGCACCGCCGGGTCGAGGTAGGCCTCCGGGCGGCGCCAGTACGCCGGGAACACCCCGTCGGTGAAGTCCCACGGCACCGGCAACGGCAGCACCGAAGCCGCTCCGAGGAAGTCCGCGATCTCCGGTGCCGAAGGCCTCGACGCCTCCAGCGCGGCGACCTCCGGCACGTACTCCCGCACGAACCAGAAGTCGCTGTGCAGTGCCGTGTCGTAGGCCAGGATGACCTGGCTGCGGGAGACCCGGCGCAGTTCCGCCAGTCCGGCGCGCCAGTCGGGCCAGTGGTGCACGGTCAGCACCGCCAGCGCGGCGTCGAACGTGCCCGAAGCGAACGGCAGCGCCTCCGCGACCGCCCGCACCACCGGCGCGGCCCCAGCAGCGCGTTGCCGGATCATCTCCGCCGACGGCTCCACCGCGAACACCCGGCGCGAAGGCGGCTCGTAGGACCCCGTCCCGGAGCCGACGTCCAGCACCGAAGCCGCGGGTCCCAGCGCGGAGAACACCGGCACGGACCAGCGCGGGTCGGTCCGCCGCCCCCGCGCGTAGCCGACGCCGATCTCGTCGTAGCGCGTCATCCGCGCTCGGGGCCGTCGCCGCCGTTCTGCTCGGCCAGGAACCGCTCGAACTGCGAGCCGAGCTCCTCCGCCGTCGGCATGTGCTCGACCGACTCCGCCAGCAGGCTGCCCCGGTCGGAGGCCTCGACGAACGTGTCGTACTGGCGTTCCAGGGCGCGAACCACGTCGGCGATCTCGTCGGACTCCGCGACCTGGCGGTTGATCTCGGCGTCGGCGAGGTCCGCGGCCGCGCGCAGCTCGCCCTCGGACAGGCTCAGCCCGGTCGCCCGGCTCAGCGCGTCGAGCACGATCAGCGACGCTGCCGGGTACGTCGATTGCGCGAGGTAGTGCGGCACGTGCGCGGCGAAGCCCATCGCGTCGTGCCCCCACTCGCCGAGGCGGTATTCCAGCAGCGCGGCGAGGCTGCCCGGCACCTGCAGCCGGTTCGGCAGCGGCTGGTTTTCGCCGACCAGGTCCTTGCGGGTGGCGTGCGCGGTGACGCCGAGCGGGCGGGTGTGCGGCGCCCCCATCGGGATGCCGTGGAAGCTCGCGGTCAGCCGGACGCCCCAGCGCTCGACGAGGTTCCGGACCGCCGCGCAGAACCGCTCCCAGTCGTGGTCCGGCTCCGGGCCGGTCAGCAGCAGGAACGGCGTGCCGTCGGTGTCGTGCAGCAGGTGCACCACCAGCTCGGGCGCGTCGTAGTCCTCCCAGTGGTCGACCGCGTAGGTCATCGTCGGCCGCCGCGAGCGGTAGTCGATGAGCCGGTCGACGTCGAAGCGGGCAACCACCCGGTGCTCGCCGCCCAGCAGGTGCTCGGCCAGCAGACGGCCCGCCGAGCCGGCGTCCATGAACCCTTCGAAGTGGTGCAGCAGCACCGCCCCGGTCAGGTCGGGGACGTCCGAGTCCACCTCGTACAGGTCGTCGGGATCGAGTCCCACCGGATCCTCCTGCTCTTTCCACACAGCTGTCCGTCAAGCACAACACACCCCGGGAGGGATTCCATTCCGCCGACGGTGTCGCTGATCGTAACGCCCCGAGGTCGAGGCCGGACCGCGTCGGCATCGTGACAACCGTCCTGGGCACGCAAGGCCCCGATCGGGCACGCTTGAGCGGTGAGCGAACACACCACGAACACGGCGTTGCAGCTGCGTCCGCCGGCGCACCGGGTCAGCCGCCGGGCCATCGGCTACTGGACGGTGACCGCCTCGATCCTGTGGATCATCCTGATCGGCATCCAGACGCTCATCGTGGTGACCAGCGACGACGCGCCGTCGTTCCTGACCGTGACGCTGGTGCTCTCCTGCGTGCTCGGCCCGCTGCACCTGATCGTGATGCCCCAGTGGCGCTACCGGGTGCACCGCTGGGAGGTCACCGGCGAGGCCGTCTACACGCAGGCCGGCTGGCTGAAGCAGGAGTGGCGGATCGCGCCGGTCTCCCGGATCCAGACCGTCGACATCGAGCGCGACCCGTTCGAGCAGCTGTTCGGGCTGGCGAAGATCACCGTGACGACGGCGTCCGCGGCGGGCCCGCTGCGCATCTCGGGCCTGGCGCACGACCGCGCGCTCGCGCTGGCCGACGAGCTGACGAAGACGACCCAGGCCGTGCGGGGCGATGCGACGTGAGCACCGAGGTGATCACCCCGCCCGCCGAGGGCACGCAGGACGCGCCGTGGCACCACCTCGACCGGCGCATGCTGCTCATCCGGCCGGTGCTCGACCTGGTGAAATCGCTGCCGGTGCTGCTGGGCGCGCTGCTCTTCGGCCACGGCGAAGTGTGGCAGTGGGTCGGTCTCGTCTTCACCGCGATCACCGTGTTCACCGGCGTCTCGCACGTGCTGACCTCGCGCTACCGGATCACCGAGTCGCAGGTCGAATGGCGCACCGGGCTGCTGTCGCGCAAACACCGGGCCGTCCCGCGCGACCGGATCCGCACCGTCGACGTCACCTCCGAACCGAAGCACCGGCTGTTCTCGCTGGCCGCCGCGCGCATTGGTACCGGACGGCACTCGAACGGGAGCAGGCACAAGGACGAACTCGTCCTCGACGCCGTCACCATCGCCGAGGCCCAGCGGCTGCGGACGCTCCTGTTGCACCGCAAGGCCGAGGCCGTCGCCGAGGAAGCCGCCGCGCCGCCGGAGCAGCTGATCGCCGCGGTCGACAAGCGGTGGCTGCGGTACGCGCCGTTCACGCTGTCCGGGCTGGCGGTGGTCGGCGCGGCCGTCGGCACCGTCTACCACTTCGCGCACGAGCTGCACTTCGACCCGATCCAGTTCTCGCTGGTCCAGGCGGTCGTCGGCCACTTCGCCGACACGCCCGTGTGGCTGAGCCTGGTGCTCGCCGCGGCCGGGCTGCTGGTGCTCGTCTCGCTGCTGTCGATCGGCGGGTACGTGCTGTCGTTCTGGAACTTCCGGCTCACCCGCGAGCCCGCCGGCACGCTGCACGTCCGGCGCGGGCTGATCACCACGCGGTCGGTGTCCATCGAGGAGGACCGCCTGCGGGGCGCCGAAATCCGCGAGCCGCTGCCGCTGCGGCTGGCCGGCGGCGCCCGCTGCGTCGCCATCGCCGCCGGCCTGCGGGAGGGCAAGAGCGCGGACAAGGGCGGCGGCCTGCTGCTGCCGCCGGCGCCGCTGGCTCGCGCGCACGAAGTCGTCGCCGAAGTGCTCGGCGAGGCCCCGGCCGCGACGCCCCTGGTGCGCCACCCGCGGCGGGCGCTGTACCGGCGGCTGTCCCGGGCCGTCCTCGGCGTGCTGCTGCTCGCCGCGGCGCTCTACGGCCTCGCCTGGCTCGGCGCGCTGCCGGACTGGCCGTGGCAGGTCGCGCTCGTGCTGGTGCCGTTCGCCGCGCTCGTCGGCTGGGACCGCTACCGCGGCCTCGGCCACGCGCTCACCGGCCGGTACCTCGTGACGCGGTCGGGCTCGCTGGACCGCGGCACGGCGGCGGTCCGCTGCGACGGGCTGACCGGGATCGTCGTCGAGCGCTCGTACTTCCAGCGCCGGGCCGGGCTGGTCACGCTGGTCGCGCCGGTCGCCGCGGGCAAGGGCGGGTACCGGGTGCTCGACGTCGGCGAGAGCGACGGGCTGGCGCTCGCCGACCGGGCCGTCCCCGGCCTGCTGACGCCTTTCCTCACCGGTGACCGGGACCGTGGTTGACGCTGCACCGGCGCCGCTCCTAACGTGAAATCCGCCGTCCGAACCCTCGATTCGCGTTCACGAGAGAGGACGGCAGGATGTTCCGGAAGCTCTTCGGTGTGCTGGCCGCGGGGATCGTCGTGACGTCGGCGGTCGCGCCGGCCGCGGTCGCCGCGGAAAACCCCTACGGCGACCCGAATCTCGTCTCGATGTTCGACGGCACGGACCTCGGCCCGTGGACGTCGTCCAAAACGGGTCTCTGGTCGGCGAAAAACGGCGTCATCCACGGCAATGGCACCGCGCGCGGCTGGTTGTACTACAACAAACAGCAGGTCGGCACGTTTCGGTGGATATTCAATGTCCGGCAGGTCAAGGGCAACCACAAACCGACCGTGCTGATCTGGGGCACCACCGACCCGATCCGCGACGCACTGAGCGCCATCCAGTTCCAGCCGCCGAACGGGGGACACTGGGACTACCGGCCGGGGCACAACAACGGCGGCGGAAAACTGTTCCAGCAGCTGCCGCACACCACGATCGACATCAAGAAGTGGGCCCAGTGCGAGCTGATCGGCGACGCCGCCACCGGCGTCGCGCGGATGGCGTGCTGCCCGCTCACCGGCACGGCGATCACCTGCAAGGGCGTCGAAGTGCTGCGGTTCACCGACAAGACGGCCGGGCGCGTCGGCCCGCTGGCGCTGCAGGTGCACAACTCCGGGATCCAGGACGAGTACCGCGGGCTCTACGTCGAATCACCGGTGGTGACGAAACCGGGCGAGTTTCTCACGATGTGACCAACCGGGAATGCTGGCCTTCGTTTCACACTACGTGCTAATTTATTCACCCCGTGTGATAGCGAAGGTCGTTTTTGTCTCACCGAGAGGTCATGATGACGCCTGCCGTCAGTGCCGTCGACGGTTCCGCCACCACCACCGCCCCGCGCCGGACTCCCGGCGCCAGCAGTTCCCGCAAGGTCCTCC
>Ga0207678_10004092_pt1 | contig 13117 bp, 12 predicted proteins | sample KBSC63metaG_FD_184319 | JGI IMG/M metagenome (GOLD analysis project Ga0207678, IMG submission 184319) | Corn rhizosphere microbial communities from Kellogg Biological Station, Michigan, USA - KBS C6-3 metaG (SPAdes) (version 2) | ecosystem: Host-associated > Plants > Roots > Rhizosphere > Soil ... | reverse complement strand
TCTTCAAACTCCAGGTGCGCGCTCAGCCCGCGGTCGAGCTCCCCCCAGAGCCGGGCGGCGTCCTCGCGCGCATCCGCGTCAAAGGCGGCGCGTAGGTCGCTGAAGAGCTGGTCGAGCCGCTCGTGGTCTCGGCTGAGCTCGCCGCGCAAACCGGCGTTCCGCAAGGATGAAGCTCTCTCTGGATGGGTCATGCTGGTTCGGCCTCCGAAGCCTGTTGCGAGACCCATCAGCAAAGGCCGTGCCCCCGCGTCCCCACGCACCCCGCATCACAAACTCTCTAGAAGTCTCGATGCGGTCACGCAATCTTTGCGCGAGCCCCAGCGCACGTGCATGATTCGCGCTCCTGCGGCCTCGGTGGGCCCTGAACGGGCGGCGCGAGGCTGGCAAGCTCCTTGCAATTCCGCAGGATCGGGGAGGACTTCCCATGGTCGCAGCCGTTCCGCTACGCTTCGAGCTCAATCCAATGGAGCAAACGACAGCCAAAATCCTCGTCGTCGACGACAACGCGCAAAACCGCGCACTGGCCCAGGCCACGCTGGAGGACGAGGGCTACCAGGTCATCCTGGCAGAAACGGGGGAACAGGGCATCCAGGCCGTGCAGAACGAGCGGCCCGACTGCGTCCTGCTCGACGTGCGGATGCCGGGCACGGACGGCTTTACAGTCTGCTCGCGCATCCGGGCTCTTCCAGAAGGCTCGGACACCCCGGTCGTGTTCCTCACCGCCTTGCGCGACGTCGACACCTTCGACCGCGCCTTGCGAGCGGGCGGCGACGACTTTCTCACCAAGCCCGTTCGACCGACGGAGCTGGTACTGCGCGTGCAAGCCGCACTGCGCCTGCGGCGCATGCACACCGACTTGCGGGAGCACTATGCTCTCGTGCGCCGGCAGCGCGACGATCTGATGCGGCTGCAGCTCCAGAAGGAGCGTCTCACGGCGTTCGTCGTGCACGACCTCAAGAATCCGGTGAACACGCTGGATCTTCACGCGCAGCTGCTGCAGCGCAACCCGGCGCTACCCGAGAGCGCCCGCGACAGCGTGCGGCACATCCGGCACGAGGCCCGTTCGCTGCTACGGCTGATCTTGAATCTGCTCGATATCAGCAAGAGCGACCAAGCGCGGCTCACCACCAATAAGAGCCGCGTCGAGCTCGAGCCGCTGCTGCGCGATATTTGCGAGGCCTTCGAGCTGCGTGCAGCGAGCGGCCAGCTCCAGTTCGAGAGGCAGGTCGACGTGCCGTACGTTCAAGCCGACCCCGATCTGCTGCGGCGCGTGCTCGAGAACCTGATCGACAATGCACTTCGGTACGCCCCACCCCAATCGCTGATTCGTCTGAGCGCCAGCTCGAGCGACGGGGCCACGCTCCTTCGCGTCGCCGATCAGGGGCGCGGCATTCCAGCGGCCGAGCGCGACAAGTTCTTTGAGGCGTTCACGCAAGGATCGGCCGAAGCAGCGCTGACCTTCCGCACGAACCGCGGCCTCGGCCTCGCTTTCTGCAAGCTTGCCGTGGAAGCCCACGGCGGGACCATCTCCATCGAAGACGCACGGCCCGGTGCTGTTTTTTGCGTGAGGCTGCCCCACGTTGACTGACTCCGCAACACCGACCTCGCTCGCGCTCGACCAGATCCCACAGCGCGACGGCTTCTTTCGCCAGCTGCTCGATGCTGCTCCCGATGCGGTCGTGGTCGTGAATCAGCAGGGTCACATCGTCTTTGCCAATGGGCAAACGGAGCGGCTCTTCGACTACGCTCCGGGGGCGCTCTTGGGCCAAGCGGTGGAGCTTCTGGTCCCGGACGCCCTCCGCTCTCAGCACGTCCGGCAGCGAAAGCAATACGCCATGTCACCGCGCACGCGGGCCATGGGCTCCGGCCTGGAGCTCTGGGGTCGCAAACGCGATGGAACGACGTTTCCCATCGAGATCAGCCTGAGTCCGGTCCACACGCCGGAAGGCAAACTGGTATCGGCGAGCATTCGCGACGTCTCCGTGCGCAAGGAGGCAGAAGCGGCGGCCCGCCGCGTGCAGTCCCAGCTGCTCAATTCGGTCGAGAGCATCCAGGCCGCCTTCGCCATCTTCGATCCTGAGGACCGGCTGGTGCTCTGCAACAGCGAGTACCGCCAGCTGCTGGGCCCCCGACTCTCGGGAGAAGTCACCGGTCGCAGTTTTTCGGAGTTGCTATCGTCCATGGCGTCCGGCGTCTTCCGCACTGGTGACTCAACGCCACCGGCGCTCGAGCAACGCTGGGGCGCGCATCACCTTCAGCCGGACGGTCCCCTCGACCTGCGGACCGTGAACGGCCAGCACCTGCGAGTGCTCGAACGGCGCACGCTCGATGGCGGCGCGGTCGTGACCATTTCGGATATCACCGACGACGTCCGGCGCGAAGACGAACTACGCAGCGCGCGAGCGCTGGCCGAGGCAGCGAGCTCCGCGAAGAGCGAATTCTTGGCTTCGATGAGCCACGAGCTGCGCACCCCGCTCAACGCGATCCTCGGCTTTGCTCAGCTCTTGCAGCGGGATCGCAAGGCCCCTCTGTCCGCGCACCAGCTGGACCGAATCCAGCACGTACTGCGAGGAGGCGAGCATTTGCTGCGGCTGATCGATGACGTGCTGGACCTGGCGCGCATCGAGTCCGGCAGGATCCTGGTCTCATTGGAGCCGGTCACCCTCCCCGATGTGCTCGCAGAGGTGAAGGGCACACTTCAGCCGCTCGCGGAGCGCGCCGAGATGCAAGTGTTGCTCGAGCCGATCCCGACCGATGCCACCCACGTCGTGGCGGACCGCACCCGACTCGAGCAGATCTTGATGAACTACGGCTCCAACGCGGTGAAGTACGGGCGCCACCGCGGCAGCGTACGCTTGCGCTCGCGCGCGAGCGGCGACGGCGTCCGGATCGAGGTTCAGGACGACGGCATGGGCATCGCCCAGGACAAGCAGAGCGCACTGTTTCAGCCGTTTCAGCGCGCCGGGCAAGAGACTGGCCCGATCGAGGGCACGGGCATCGGACTCGCCATCAGCAAGCGGCTGGCGGAGGTGATGGGTGGCCGCGTGGGTTTCGAGAGCGTCGAAGGCCATGGATCGACGTTCTGGATCGAGCTGCCTCGACCGGCCCTGGAGCGAACGCCGGGACCTGTGCCAGAGGCTCGGCACGAGGACGACAGCTCGCTCGCGAGTGACCAAGGGCCTCGTTACGTGATCGTGTACGTGGAAGATAACCCTTCCAACATCGCCTTCATGCGCGACTTGCTCGAGGAGTTCGAGCGCGTGGAGTTGATCACTGCTCCCACGGCGGAGCTCGGACTGGAGATCGTGCGCGCGCGCATTCCCGACGTGGTCATCATGGACATCAACCTGCCGGGGATGAGCGGCATCGAAGCCAGCCGCCTGCTCCGCCAATGGCCGGAGACAAGCGACATCCCCGTGGTCGCCTTGAGCGCAGCCGCGATGATCCGCGACGCAGCGCGGGTCACGGGCGCAGGGTTCTATCGCTACCTGACCAAGCCGGTAAAAGTGGATGAGCTGACGAGCACGCTCGAAGAGCTGCTGTTGGCGCGCGCACCGCACCACAGCTGACGCTCCGCGCGCAAGCCTTGCGGGTGGGGCCTCGGAGCGCGCAAAGACTGCCGCACGCACGTAGCGCAGGCACCGGATCGCCATCAAAATACGCCTGGCACGGCTCCTGCTTGAAAGCTGGCCGTGGCTACATTCAAGAAGATCCTGGTTCCGGTAGACTTCTCCGAACACTCGACGGCCGCGCTCGATACTGCGGCGGTCCTGGCGAAGCAATGCGACGCGTCGCTGACCATCGTACACGTCTACGAGCCGCTCGCGATCGCGGTACCCGAAGGCTACCAGCTCTTCAGCGAGGACCAGCTGAACCGGATTTTCGAGGAGCTCCAGCGCGAGCTCGCGGGACAGAGGCAACGCGCCGAGGCCGCCGGCGTCCAGCGCGTAGACACTGAATTGCTCCATGGTTTTGCGGTGAGCGAGATCCAGAACTTCGCGCAGCAGTGTGGCTTCGATTTGATCGTGATGGGCACCCACGGTCGTCGCTGGCTGAGCCATGCGCTCTTGGGGTCCGTGACGGAGCGGATGGTACGCCTGGCGCCTTGCCCCGTGCTCACGGTGCGGGCGCACCGTACTGCTGCGAACACGCCGAAGGCCGCCTGACAGCGTTGGCGGCCTCGAGGCCGCCCTTTCGACAGCCCTTCCCCCCGGCCCGGCCGGCAGACTAGGCTAGCTCGGCGATGAGGTCTGCCGAGTCGGGTGCGGGTGCAGAGGCTGGTATGGACGACGCACCGGTTTCTAGCGATCTGCTGCCGAGCTTACTGCTCGACACCGCGCCCGACGCCATGGTGGTGGTGGGCCCCGACGGGCGCATTCGCTTCGTCAATGCGCAGACGGAGCACCTGTTTGGCTATCCGCGCGCAGAGCTGGTCGGGCAGCACCTCGAAATGCTGATCCCGGAGCGCTTTCGCCCGCGGCACGACCAGCACCTGGCTCGATTCTTCGCCAATCCGGGGTCGCGCCCCATGGGTTCGGGGCTAGAGCTGTACGGTCGCTGCAAGAACGGCACGGAGCTGCCGATCGAGGTCAGCCTGAGCCCGCTGCGCACGACGCAGGGTGTGACGGTGTCCGCCTCCATCCGCGACATCAGCGAACGCCGGCGAGCCGAGGCAGCAGCGCGGCTGGAAGACGAGCGCCAGGCCGAGGAACTACGTCAGGCGCGCGCGCTCGCCGAAGCGGGCAGCGCGGCGAAGAGCGAGTTCCTGTCCTCCATGAGCCATGAGCTGCGCACCCCGCTGAACGCGATCCTCGGCTTTGCGCAGCTGCTCTGGCGCGATCGCCGCGATCCGCTGTCGGAGCGTCACAAGCAGCGCGTCGAGCACATCTTGAAGGGCGGCGAACACCTGCTGCGCCTGATCAACGATATCCTCGATCTTTCCCGGATCGAAGCGGGCCAAATCTCGATCTCGACGGAGCCCGTGAGCGTGCGCGACGTGCTGGAGGAGGTCGAGCGCACCCTGCAGCCGCTGGCGGCACGCCAGCAGATCGATCTGCGAATCGAGGCGCTGCCGCTCGGTTTGCCCATGGTCGCGGCCGATCGCACGCGCTTCGCGCAGATCCTGATGAACCTCGGCTCGAACGCGATCAAGTACAACCGGCTGAACGGAGATGTCGTATTCTCCGTCTCCGAGCGGGACGACGACCAGCTGTGCGTGACGGTCAAGGATACGGGGATCGGGATTCCCCTCGACAAGCAGACCTCCATCTTTCAGCCGTTCCAGCGCGCGGGACAGGAAACGGGGCCCATCGAGGGCACTGGCATCGGCCTGGTCATCACTCGGCGTTTGGCTGCGCTGATGAACGGCGACGTCGGCTTTCACAGTGTGCCGGGCGAGGGTTCCGAGTTCTGGATCAGCCTGCCGATCCATAGTTCGAGGCTCTCCTCACAAGCGCCGCCCGCACTGGGCGACATCGACACCGATCGACTGGTGCGCGAGGGGCTGCGCCGTGTGCTCTACGTGGAAGACAACCCCGCCAATGTGCTGTTCATGCGCGACCTGCTCAGCAATTTCGAGAGCATCGACCTGAGCGTGACATCCACGGCGGAACAGGGCGTCGAGGTGGCGGAGCGGCTGCGCCCGCACGTCATCATCATGGATATCAATCTCCCCGGGATGAACGGTCTGAATGCCCTGCGCGCCCTGCGCGCCAGACCCGAGCTGCAGGAAATTCCCGTGATTGCGCTCACTGCGGCTGCCTCCGAGCGCGATCGCCAGCTCGGCATGCAGGCCGGCTTCTACCGCTATCTGACCAAACCGGTGCAAGTCGACGAGCTGATCGGCGCGCTCGAGACGCTGCTGCAATAGCCACGGCGAGCCTGGCGGGCTCGCCGTGCACCCTGACCACGACTCTGCTCGGAGGGTCTCAGCTCACCTTCACGGCGATGGCCTTGGGCTTGGCCTTCTCCGTCTTGGGCAACACGACCTTCAGCACGCCGTCTTTGTACTCCGCGCTGAGCCTGGAGTCGTCGACGTTCTCGGGCAGTGAGAAGCTGCGCATGAACGAGCCATAGCTGCGCTCGACGCGATGGAACCTCTTGCCCTTCTCTTCCTTCTCTTGCTTGCGCTCGCCCGAGATGCGCAGCTGCCCCTCCTCGACGGACACCTTCACGTCCTCCTTTCTCACGTCCGGAAGCTCGGCCTTGATCTCGAAGGCCTCCGGCGTCTCGGCGATGTCGACGGACGGAGCCCAGTCAAACGACAAGAAGCCCTCCCGCGTATCGGCGCCACCGCGAGGCGTGGCCAACGCCGAACGTGCGAAAACCCGGTTCAGCCGGTCGCTCATTTCTTCCAGTTCCCGAAATGGATCCCAACGCGTGATGCTCATGTTCCTTCTCCTAAACGATGGCGGGCGCCCCGCACTGTGAGCCCGGCAGACGCCACGCTCGACACGCTCGTCGAACGCCCGTTGCCGGCGTCTCCATCAGACTAGCGCCCGACGGAAGCAGCGAATGTGCCAATCCGTTGAGCCCGATCCGGCGGAGCCGGGCGCGACGATTCAACGCGGACCCCGCAATCGGTGCGCAGCGGTCGCTGTCAGGCGCAGTGCTTGCGCCGAGCTCGGTGTGGCGTGGTGATGGCGAGGCGCGTGGCGATGAGCCTCGGCCAGCACCGGGGCTGGTCTGCATCTTGCTGATGCAGTCGCGCCAGGCGCCCGTGTCACGGCACCGGCTCCAGCCAGAGGAGAACGGACATGACTCGCGAACGACACGTCATCATCATCGGCGGCGGACTTGCCGGACTTTCCGCGGGCAGCTACCTGCGTGCCTCCGGCTACCGCACGACCGTCATCGAGCACGGACTCTCGCTGGGTGGTGTCTGCAACGCCTGGCAGCGTTGCGGATACACCATCGATGGCTGCATTCAGTGGCTCACCGGAGGCGCCTTCGCTTCCATTTACGAAGAGCTCGGTATCGTGCCCCGCATCGGCCTGCGCATCATCGATCAGTTCGTCGCCTACCGAGATCTGCAGACGCACACCGATCTGGCCGTGAGCTCGAATCTGGAAGCCACGGCACGTGCGTTGATCGACGTCTCGCCCGGCGACCGCGCCGAGCTCGAACGGCTCATGGACAGCGCGCGGCTCTTCGCCAGCATGAGCCCGCCCATCGATCCACCGATTGAGCTCTCGAGCTTGCGCGATCATCTCGGCCGTATGTGGGAGATGCGGCAGGGGATGGGTGCGCTGCTTCATTTTCGCAAGCCTGTGAGCGTGTGGGCGGAGCAACAGCTCGAGAGCGCGCTGCTGAGGCGCCTGTTTTGCCGGCTCTTCCCCGAGGAGACACCAGCGCTGTTCCTGCTGATGGTGCTCGGCTATCTGAACAAGGGCTACCTGTCGCGTCCCGAAGGCGGTAGCGCGGCGTTCCGTGACGCGCTGGTCTCCAGCTATGAACAGCGCGGCGGCGCGGTGCTGTTGAACACCACGGTGGATGAGATCCTGGTGTCCAACGATACCGCTCGCGGTGTACGGCTCGCGGATGGTGAGATCCTGGAAGCCGACCTCTTGATCTCGACCGCCAGCGCGCCAGAGACGGTGCTGCGCCTGCTGCAAGGGCGCTATGGAGCAGACGAGCTGCGCGCGCGCATGTCGAGCTGGAAGCTGTTCGATCCGATCGCGCTCGTGAGCTACGGCGTGGCGCTGCCGCTGCCCGATGTGCCCCACAGCTGGATCCTCGATCACATCGCGCCGTTCGAGGTCGGCGGTCGCAGCACGGACCACCTGCTGATCGTGACGCACAATGACGACCCTGCGCTGGCCGCACCAGGGCACTCCGTCGTCCAGTTGATGCTGCCGACCAACTACACCTGGTGGGCCACGCGCAGAGCGAGCTACAACGGCGAGAAGGACGCGCTCGCGCAGCGCGCCCTGCGGCTGCTCGACGAACACCTGCCCGGTGTCCATGCGAAGTGCGAGGTGAGCGACGTGGCCACGCCGCTCACCTTCTGGAAATCCGCGCGCTCCTGGCGCGGCGCGTACGAGGGCTGGGCGCCAAATTCGGCTGCCTTCTTCGGACACGTGCAGAAGTCGCTGCCGGGGCTCGGGAACTTCTACATGGCGGGGCAGTGGGTCGAGCCCGGCGGTGGCGTGCCCACTGCGCTGATGTCGGGGCGTCAGGCCGCCCAGCTCGTGTGCGCTCGCGATCAACGCCCGTTCCGCACGCAGGCATGAGCGGCGCGGCAAACACACTCGCCGGGCCTTGCCAGCGTGCGCGTTTGCGTGAGGTCGCACCGCACCCGACCTGACCCAAAAAGCGCGGCGCTAACGCCGCGTGCGGTCCACTGAACGCGGGCGGCATCAGCGTGTCGTCACGCACAGCCTGAAACGCGAGATCAAGGCCGAGATACAGGCTGTGCGGCACGGCATCTAGCTGCTGCTCAGAACGGCAGCCGGCGCGAGAACGGTCGTGAGTTGCCGTCACCTTGCTCCGGCCGGAGCGCCACCGCGCGCTGCGAGAGCAGGCCCCACGCCGCGAGGCCCGCGATCAGGGCATACATCAGCAGTCCGTAAACGCACGCCGGATAGCCGAAGATGGTGCCGGCCGCGCCCGGCGAAGGGCAAATCAATGCGGTCGCGCCGGTCAGCTCGCGGTAGCTGATCCGGCCCGAGAAGGCGACGCCGAACAGACCGATGCCGAGGATGAGCTGCAGTGCGCGTCTGGAGGACATGCCTCGACCCTGTGCAAGCGATGTTCCAGTCATCAAGGGCGCACCGAGCCGCGATTTTACAGAAGGAATCCGAGGTCGCCACCTACGCCAGAAGGTGCGGCAGGTGCTGATCGAACAACGCCTCTGTCAGCTCGCCTTGCTCACGTCCGCGCAGCGCGCGCCGGAGGTCACACCACGGCGGCGCGGCAAAATGGGAGCGATGGAGATGGGCCGCGGCTGTATGCAAGGGGGCAAGATGGGAGGGACGGAGATGGGCAACATGCAGGGCGGCATGGGCGCCATGCATGCGGGCGGGTCAACGATGAAGTCCATGGACACCGACGACCGTCTGGATGGCACGGACTGCATGCATTGCGAAGGCAGCGGAACGTGCTTGACTACACCTGCCCCGGCGACGGCTCCGGCCGCGCCGCATGGAGCTCCCAAGGCCGCTACGCGCGTCGCTCGCTCTGGGGCACATGGCTGCAACCATTCCCAGCGCACGCGCTGCCAATGGGCGCCTCGAACGGAAGCCCAACCCAACGGAGTCTCAGCATGCCCAGCATCGGAATCATCGTCGCAGACGGGGCCCGCGCCCGCTTCATCACCTTTCAACCGCCGGATGAGCTGACCCCCGGAAGGGGAACCAACCTGATCGAGCACTCGGACCTGATCAACCCGGAAGGCGATCTGCCGGCGCGGGAGCTGTTCAGCGATCGCGCGGGCCGCACCCACGGCTCTCCCGTGGGCTCCGCTCACGGCCCAGACGATCACCGCGAGCGCCACCAGCTCGAGCTCGCCCGGCGCTTTGCCCGGCGCATCCTGGAAGAGGCTCGAGCTTTCACGATGCGACACTCCGTGCAGCGGCTGATCCTCGCCGCCGAGCCTCGGCTACTCGGTGTGCTGCGTGCGGAGCAGGAGCAGCGCTCAGCCGGCGCTGCCAACATCGAATCGCTCGCGGAAGATCTCTCGCGCCGTTCGCTGGGCGACATTCGCGAGATCCTGGTCCACCGTGGCTTGCTGCCGCCCGTCATCCCTTCGCGCCCGGGGGTATATCGTCCGCGCGGGCAACCGCCGCCGCCGCGCTGAGGAAACTGGGCGATCTGTCCCACAATGCTTCAGCTCGCAGGAGTCTTGCCGTGCACACAGCTGGCGCAGACCCGAGTACCGTCGTCCAGCCGAAACACCGGCCCCCACGCGCCGCAGGCGGCGCAGTGTCGATCTCCCGCTAGGCCATCGGTATCCCAGTCCCAGTCGGCCGCATCGGTTTCTGCCGCTTCGAGCGGGTCTCCGTCTTCGAGAGTCACGATTTCCTCTCCTACGCCGCGGCGCAGGCGCTCTTCAGTTTCGCTCGCTGTACGTCGCCGTTTGGTCTCGTTCATGGGAACCTCCTCTGGAACGCCCGCCGGAGCGGCGTTGTCCCACTCGTTGACAAGCAGACCGCGTGCCAGCCGCGACAGCATCGGCGCACCGCTTGTTCCGGCGCGAATTACTACCTGGCATTCGCCAGACTCTCCGGCCAACGCGTCCCAACGGAACAGGGCCCAAAAAATCTTGGTCCCCCCTTGCACGTCAGGAACCGATGGACAGGATGCCGGTGTTCCGGAGACCCAGCCTCGCTGGCGTTCGACGGAAAACCATTTCGATCATACCGGGCGCTGCCGCTTCCTGGCAGACGCCGCAAGGAGGTTTCCCGTGTTGTCGCGATACAACGTCCTGGATCCCCGCTTGCCCGTATGGGGATGGGGTGGGCCGACGAGGACCAACGGTATCCATCAGATGATGGACCGCTTGTTTGGAGATTTCCAGACCACTTTTCACAGCGCAGCCTCCGACGGCAAATCTCTCGCGCCCAATCCACGAGCGCAGTTGCGGGATCTGGGAGAGGCGGTGAGCGTGCTCGTCGATCTACCGGGCGTGAGCCTCGACCAGTTGGACCTGAGCATCGAAGATACGACCGTGGTGCTGCGCGCAGCCGCGCGCACGAATCCAGTCCCCGAAGGCTTTTCGCCGGTTTACCGCGAGCGCAACGCCCGAGCAGTCGAGTGGTCGTTCGAGCTTCCCTACCCCATCGATGCAGGAGCGACGACAGCAGTTCTCGAACAGGGCCGGCTCCGTGTGACGCTACCCAAGGCCATCGAGGCGAAGCCCCGACGTATCGCGGTGACCGCGGGCTGACGCAGAAAGGAGTGCGACGACCATGAATGAGATCGAAACCAGTCGCGGTGCAGCCAGTGAAATGGCGCGCAATGGTGCCTCGAAGGTTCCGCTGTGGCGGGTGACCCCCGAGCTCGACCTGTACGAAAGCGATGGGGAGTATCTGCTGCAGCTCGACGTTCCTGGCGCCTCTCCTGAAGGCCTGAACATTCAGCTACTCGGCACCTCGCTGCAGATTCGCGCGGAACGCGCGCCAGCCGCTCAGGGCGGCGATGTCGCGCTGGTCAGCTTCGAACGCACCGTGGAGCTGCCTGCTGAAGTCGATGCCGAGAGTGCTCGCGCGCAGCTGAAGAACGGGATCTTGGAGATCCGGATCTCCAAGAGCTCGGCGGCGCGACGTGTCCGGATTCCCATCAATTCCAACTGAGTCTCTTTCGTACCAACAACTCTACTTGCACACACAATCGAAGCAGCTACAGAACATCGCCTAGCGATGAATGCCGCGAACTGACGGCGCCGGACCGGCTCCCGCAACGAGGCTCACGCCCTTTGCGGGGGCCGGCCGCATTCTAGATGAGCAAGCCTGCTCCTCGGCGGCAGCGGGAGTGCGGCTCGCCTACGCGCGGCGCCCCGCGACGCCAGAATGGGCCCTCCTGGCGTCGCTCACTGTGCCGCGCTGGCGAGCCCTCTCGCCCTCTCTGCCGGCTCGGCTTCCGCCCTGGACGGGCCGATCGAAGCGGTCCAGGCGACGGAACTATGCGTTCCGAGCCAGATTGCCCGCGCCATGACGTCTCCCCCAGCGTTTGGTGGTCGCCGAAGGACGTGCTAGATCGAATCGCAAGGCGCTCCGCCGCGCGTCTGGTCTGACGAGCGCTGCGCTGGTCGTACTTGGGCCAGCGGGGCGGCACGGCGAACCGCAACCTGCCGCGGCCATCGGCGTGCTGTCCCGCTGTCCCGCTGTGCCGGTGCGCACCGCCCGACCCGCTCTCGCTTTCGAGCGGCCCCTCAGCACATGACGATGAACAACTTCGATCTGCCCCTGGCGAGCCACATGGTGGCGCCCGTTCACACGCTCCGCGATACGGACGGGCTCGCGCACGCCGGCCGCGCGCTGGAGCAGCTGGACGTGTCCGCGTTGCCCGTCGTGGACGCGAGCGGACGCCTCACTGGTGTGCTGGAGCGCGCGGACCTGTTGCGGGTCGGGCGTCTCCGCTGGCATGCCGCAGAAGGCGACGCGCGCTGGTCGTGGCCCGACCTGCGCGTCTCGGAGTGCATGCAGACGGCCGTGCCCGTGGCGCGGCCGGAGCAGCCCCTGCGGGACTGCGCGCGCCGCATGCTCGATCGGCGCCTGCAGCGCGTGTATGTGCTGGCCAGCGAACAGCTGGTCGGCGTGGTCAGTACGCGCGAGCTGATGCTGGCGGTGGCGGAAGCCGGCATCGACACGCCCATCGGGCAACTCGCTGCCGGCACGGCCGAAACCATCGCTGCGGACGCACCGGTGGCGGCAGCGAGCGCTTTGCTCGGCGCGAGCTCCGGACAACCCCTGGTCGTGCTCGAGGGCGGCAACCCCGTCGGAGTATTCGCCCCACCCGAGTTGCGCGCGTGTCTGGAAGCGGATGCGGCCCATGCGACGCGCCTGTACATGGATTGGCACGTGCTCGCGCTGCCCTCCGAGTATACTGCCCACCAGGCAGCACGGGAGGCGGCCGTCGCGCGCGCTCGCTACATCATAGCGGTCGACGCGGCGCTCGGCTACCGGGTGATCTCCGGTCCGGGCTTCGCGGCTCGAGTCTGCGGCGTCGCCCCGGCGCCCGACGCCGCAACCAACGCCGCGCCCCTGCCCGCACCGCCCCTGCCGCTCGCCGACGCCGGCTTCGGTCCGCCTGTGCCTCGCGTTCCGTGTCCAGAGCCTGCGCGCCTCCCGGCAAGCGCCGAGCGCTCCAGCGAACGCGCGCCGGCGGCTCCGGCTCCGGGCGAATTGGGCGAGGTATCTCCAGCCAAGCCTCGTACGCGCGAGCACACGTAACGACTCTCGCTCTGCCGAGAGCGGAGTGTTTGCAAGTGCGGTCTTCCGCACGGAGCCACACCCAGAAGCCGTACCAGGCCGAACCCGCGCGGGACGCGCCCTGCGCCGCGCAAACCATTCGGGAGCTCCGGGCGCAAACGCAGCTTCTGCAGCGCCCGAGTCGGCCGCGTTAAACGCCCGCCTCAACCTGCCTGGACGGCTGGCGACACCCCCCAACCATCGACCAC
>Ga0207678_10004091_pt1 | contig 13117 bp, 10 predicted proteins | sample KBSC63metaG_FD_184319 | JGI IMG/M metagenome (GOLD analysis project Ga0207678, IMG submission 184319) | Corn rhizosphere microbial communities from Kellogg Biological Station, Michigan, USA - KBS C6-3 metaG (SPAdes) (version 2) | ecosystem: Host-associated > Plants > Roots > Rhizosphere > Soil ... | reverse complement strand
CACCGGGTGGTGCCGCGGCGACGGACGCAGGTACTGCGTGATCGTCAAGATCTCGCACCCGGCATCCACCAGATCCTGCATCGCCGGAGCCACCTCGTCCGGGGTCTCGCCCATCCCGAGGATCAGATTCGACTTCGTCACCAACCCGGCCTCACGCGCCGCCGTGATGACCTCCAGAGAGCGCGCGTAACGGAATCCCGGACGGATACGCTTGAAAATCCGCGGAACTGTCTCCACGTTGTGCGCAAGAACCTCCGGCCGCGACCCGAAAACCTCGGCCAATTGCGCAGGATCCGCGTTGAAGTCCGGAATCAGCAGCTCCACACCCGTTCCGGGGTTGAGAGCGTGGATCTGCCGCACGGTCTCGGCGTAAAGCCAGGCACCGCCGTCCGCCAGATCATCCCGGGCGACACCGGTCACCGTCGAATACCGCAAGCCCATGGCCTGTACCGACTCGGCGACCTTCCGCGGCTCCGACGTGTCCAACGCAGCCGGCTTACCGGTGTCGATCTGACAGAAGTCACATCGCCGGGTGCACTGGTCCCCGCCGATCAGGAACGTGGCCTCACGGTCTTCCCAGCACTCGTAAATGTTGGGACAACCGGCCTCCTCACACACCGTGTGCAAACCCTCGCGGCGAACCAGGCCCTTGAGCTCGGTGAACTCCGGACCCATCCGCACCCGCGTCTTGATCCACGACGGCTTCTTCTCGATCGGCGTCTCACTGTTGCGAACCTCGAGACGCAGCAGCTTCCGGCCTTCGGGCTGGGCGCTCATCGGGAAAGGTCCGCGTACAGCGGGTGCTTCTCGGCGAGGGTCTCGACGCGGTCGCGCAGCTTGGCACGCAGGGCGTCGTCGAAGTCCGGCTTCAGCGCCTCGGCGATGACGTCGGCGACCTCGGCGAAGTCCTCGGCCCGGAAGCCGCGGGTGGCCAGCGCCGGCGTGCCGATCCGCAGGCCCGAGGTGATCATCGGCGGGCGCGGGTCGAACGGGACGGCGTTGCGGTTGACCGTGATGCCGACCTCGTGCAGCCGGTCTTCGGCCTGCTGACCGTCCAGAGTGGACTGCACCAGATCGACGAGCACGAGGTGGACGTCGGTGCCGCCGGTCAGCACCCGCACGCCCGCCGCCGCACAGTCTTCCTGCGACAGCCGCGAAGCCAGGATGCGGGAGCCTTCGAGGGTGCGCTGCTGACGCTCCTTGAACTCCTCGCTCGCGGCGATCTTCAGCGCGACGGCCTTGGCCGCGATGACGTGCTCCAGCGGCCCGCCCTGCTGGCCGGGGAACACCGCCGAGTTGATCTTCTTCGCCAGCTCCTCGCGCGACAGGATGAGCCCGCCGCGCGGGCCGCCGAGGGTCTTGTGCGTGGTCGTGGTGACGATGTCGGCGTGCGGCACCGGCGACGGGTGCAGCCCGGCCGCGACCAGCCCGGCGAAGTGCGCCATGTCCACCATGAGACGGGCACCGACGAGGTCCGCGATGCGGCGGAACTCGGCGAAGTCGAGCTGACGCGGGTACGCCGACCAGCCGGCGATGATCAGCTTCGGCTGGTGCTCGACGGCGAGGCGCTCGATCTCGGCGAGGTCGACGATCCCGGTCTCTTTGTCGACGTGGTAGGCGACGACGTTGTACAGCTTGCCCGAGAAGTTGATCTTCATCCCGTGCGTCAGATGGCCGCCGTGCGCCAGGTCGAGGCCGAGGATGGTGTCGCCCGGCTTGAGCACGGCGAACATCGCGGCCGCGTTGGCCTGCGCGCCCGAGTGCGGCTGGACGTTGGCGTGCTCGGCGCCGAAGAGGGCCTTCGCGCGGTCGATGGCGAGCTGCTCGACGACGTCGACGTGCTCGCAGCCGCCGTAGTAGCGGCGGCCCGGGTAGCCCTCGGCGTACTTGTTGGTCAGCACCGAACCCTGCGCCTCGAGCACGCCCACCGGGGCGAAGTTCTCGGAGGCGATCATTTCCAGGGTCGACTGCTGGCGGTTCAGCTCGTCCGCGACGGCCGCGGCGACCTCGGGGTCGACGTCGGCGAGGGGGGCGTCGAAAGTCGTCATCAGTTCTCCTGGGTGTGCGCGGCGTACGCGGCGGCGTCGAGCAGGTCCGGCACGTCCCCGGTCAGACGCACCTTCAGGAGCCATCCTTCGGTGTACGGGTCGGAGTTGATGACCTCGGGGGTGTCCGATGTGGTGCCGTTCACCTCGACGACCTCGCCGGAGACCGGCGCGTACAGCTCGCTGACCGACTTGGTCGACTCGACCTCGCCGAACACCTCGCCGGCGGTGATGGTCGAGCCCGCGTCGGGCAGCTGGACGAACACGATGTCACCGAGCGACTCGGCGGCGAAGGCGGTGATGCCGACGGTGGCGACGCCGTCCTCGACGCTCAGCCACTCGTGTTCCTTGGTGTACTTCAGGTTCTCGGGGATGCTCACGGTTCGGCAAGTCCTTTACGCGCGGGAGTAGAAGGGCAGGGCGACGACCTCGACGGGCTCGATCCTGCCCCGGATGTCGACGGAGAGCTCGGTGCCGGGCTCGGCGTACGCCCGATCGACGTACGCCATGGCGATCGGGTAACCCAGCGTGGGCGACAGCGCGCCGCTGGTGACCTCGCCGATCCCGGTGCCGTCCACCAGCAGTTCGTAGCCGTGACGCGGGGCGCGGCGACCGGCGCCCTTCAGTCCGACGCGCACGCGCGGGACGTCCTGCTTCGACCGCTCTTCGAGGGCGGCGCGGCCGACGAAGTCGCCCGGCTTCTCGAACTTGACGACGCGGCCGAGCCCGGCCTCGAACGGGCTCTGGTCGACGGTGAGTTCGTTGCCGTACAGCGGCATCCCGGCTTCGAGGCGCAGCGTGTCACGGCAGGCGAGGCCCGCCGGGACCAGCCCGTGCGGTTCGCCGGCCTCCAGCAGCAGACGCCAGAGCGCCGGCGCCTCGTCCGCGTCGACGAACAGCTCGAAGCCGTCCTCGCCGGTGTAGCCGGTGCGGGCGAGCAGGACGTCGTGGCCCTTCACCGACGCCGGGACGCTGGCGTAGTACTTCAGCGCGTCAAGGTCGGCGTCGGTGACCGCGCCGAGGATCTCGACGGCCTTCGGCCCCTGGACGGCGATCAGCGCGGTGGTCTCGCTGCGGTCGTCCACGACGGCGTCGAAGCCCGCGACCCGCTCGGCGAGGGCGTCGGCGACGACCTTCGCGTTGCCCGCGTTCGCGACGACCAGGTAGTGCTCGTCGGCCAGGCGGTAGACGACCAGGTCGTCGAGGACACCGCCCTCGGGGTTGCAGATCATCGTGTACCGCGCCCGGCCCGGCTTGACCCCGGTGAGGTTGCCGACCAGCGCGTAGTCCAGGACGTCGGCGGCCTGCTTGCCGGTGATGTGGATTTCGGCCATGTGCGAGAGGTCGAACAGCCCGGCCGCCTCGCGGACGGCCTTGTGCTCGGCCAGCTCGCTGGCGTAGCGGACCGGCATGGACCAGCCGGCGAAGTCGGTGAACAGCGCACCGAGTCCCTTGTGGACTCCGTGCAGGGAGGTCTCTTTCGACACTGAAGCTCAGCCTTCGTAAGCGTTGAGGGGCGGGCAGGAGCACACGAGGTTACGGTCGCCGCGGGCGCCGTCGATGCGACGCACCGGGGGCCAGTACTTGTTCTTGCGCGAAACACCCGCCGGGTACACGGCCAGTTCGCGGTCGTAGCGCTTGTCCCACGCGCCGACCAGCGTCTCGGCGGTGTGCGGGGCGCCCCGCAGCGGCGACTCCTCGGCACTCCAGCGACCGTTGGCCACCTCGTCGATCTCGGCGCGGATGGCGATCATCGCGGCGCAGAACCGGTCGATCTCGCCGAGGTCCTCGGACTCGGTCGGCTCGACCATCAGCGTGCCGGCGACGGGGAACGACATCGTCGGCGCGTGGAAGCCGTAGTCGATGAGCCGCTTCGCGACGTCGTCGACCGTCACGCCGGTCTCCTTGGTGATCTGCCGCAGGTCGAGGATGCACTCGTGCGCGACCAGGCCGTCCTGGCCCGTGTAGAGCACCGGGTAGTGCGGCGCCAGCCGGGAAGCCACGTAGTTGGCGGCCAGCACGGCGACCTTGGTGGCCGCGGTCAGGCCGGGCGCGCCCATCATCCGGACGTAGGCCCAGGAGATCGGCAGGATCGACGCCGAGCCGTACGGCGCGCCGCTGATCGGGCCGACACCGGTCGCCGGGCCCGCGGCGTCGAGCAGCGGGTGGTTCGGCAGGTAGGGCGCCAGGTGCGCGCGCACCGCGACCGGGCCGACGCCGGGGCCGCCGCCACCGTGCGGGATGCAGAACGTCTTGTGCAGGTTCAGGTGCGAGACGTCGCCGCCGAACTCGCCCGGCTTGGCCAGCCCGAGCAGGGCGTTGAGGTTCGCGCCGTCGACGTACACCTGGCCGCCGCCGTCGTGGACGATCTTGGCCAGCTCGTCGATGTCGTGCTCGTACACGCCGTGCGTCGACGGGTAGGTGACCATGATCGCGGCGAGCGTGTCGCGGTGGGCGTCCACCTTGGACCGCAGGTCGGCCAGGTCGACGTTGCCCTCGTCGGTGCACTTCACGACGACCACGCGCATGCCGGCGAGCACCGCGGACGCGGCGTTGGTGCCGTGCGCGGACGACGGGATCAGGCAGACGTCACGAGTCTCGTCGCCGTTCGCGCGGTGGTACGCGCGGATCGCGAGGAGGCCGGCGAGCTCGCCCTGGCTGCCCGCGTTCGGCTGCAGCGACACCTTGTCGTAGCCGGTGACTTCGGCCAGCCACTCGGCCAGCTGCGCGACGAGGACGTGGTAGCCCTCGGCGTCTTCGGCAGGCGCGAACGGGTGGATGCCGGCGAACTCGCGCCAGCTGATCGGCTCCATCTCGGTGGTGGCGTTGAGCTTCATCGTGCAGGAGCCGAGCGGGATCATGCCGCGGTCGAGCGCGTAGTCCAGGTCGGACAGGCGACGCAGGTAGCGCAGCATCGCCGTCTCGGAGCGGTGGGTGCCGAAGACCTCGTGGCCCATGAAGCCGCTCTCGCGGGCCAGGCCGTTCGGCAGCGCGACGCCGTCGTGGAGGTCTTCTTCGACGCCGAACGCGCGAAGGACCTTCGCGGTGATGGCGGGCGTGCTGACCTCGTCGAAGGCGACGCGGACGTGGTCGGCGTCGACGTGACCGAGGTTGATCCCGGCCTGGCGGGCGGCCGCGTGGATCCCGGCGGCCTTGCCGGGCACCCGCGCGACGACGGTGTCGAAGAACGACTCGTGCACGACCTCGACGCCGTTCCGGCGCAGGGCGCCGGCGAAGCCCGCGGCGAGGCCGTGGACCCGCCCGGCGATCTTCTTCAGGCCGTCGGGGCCGTGGTAGACCGCGTACATCGCGGCGAGCACGGCCGGGAGGACCTGCGCGGTGCAGATGTTCGACGTCGCCTTCTCGCGGCGGATGTGCTGCTCACGCGTCTGCAGCGCGAGCCGGTAGGCCGGGTTCCCGTCGGCGTCGACCGAGACGCCGACCAGGCGCCCGGGCAGCGAGCGCTCGAGCCCGGCGCGGACGGACATGTACCCGGCGTGCGGGCCGCCGTAGCCGAGCGGGACGCCGAAGCGCTGGGTCGAGCCCGCGGCGACGTCGGCGCCGAACTCGCCGGGCGCGGTGATCAGCGTCAGCGCGAGGAGGTCGGCGGCGACGGTGAACAGCGCGCCCGCGGCCTTCGCCGACTCGGAAATCGCGTGGTAGAAGCCGCGGCCGCGCAGCACGCCGGACGCGCCGGGGTACTGGACGACGACGCCGAAGAAGTCCTCGGGCAGCCCGGTGAGCAGGTCGCGGACCTCGACCTCGATGCCCAGGGCCTCGACGCGGGTGCGCACGACGGCGATGGTCTGCGGCAGGCACTCGGCGTCCAGGACGACCTTGTTGGACTTGGACTTCGAGGCGCGGCGCATCAGCGTGACGGCTTCGGCGACGGCGGTCGACTCGTCCAGCAGGGACGCGTTCGCGGTGGCCAGGCCGGTCAGGTCGGCGACCATCGTCTGGAAGTTGAGGAGGGCTTCGAGGCGGCCCTGCGAGATTTCCGGCTGGTAGGGCGTGTACGCGGTGTACCAGGCCGGGTTCTCGAGCACGTTCCGGCGGATCACGCCGGGGGTGACGGTGTCGGAGTAGCCGAGGCCGATCATCTGCGTCATCGGCCGGTTGCGCGCGGCGAGGGCGCGCAGCTCCGCGGTGGCTTCCTCTTCGGACGCGGCGGGCGGGAGCCGCAGGTCACGGGTGGCGCGGATGGCACTGGGCACGGCGGCGCCGACGAGGGCGTCCAGGCTGCCGTAACCGCACTCGGCCAGCATCTTCGCGCGCTCGGCCTCGGACGGGCCGATGTGGCGGGCGTCGAACTGCGTGGAAGTGATCGGGAGCTCCTTGGGCCGGGCACACAGCTGTGCGCTGGAACTCCCCCTCTGTCATGGCACCTGAGAGTTTCACCGTGGGCAACACGGCTTTCACCTTGGGTGAGGCGCGGGTGCGCCTTCTTTCCAGAGTGGCCTCGCACGAAGCGGTAGCAGGTACCTGAGAGATTCCGGGGAGTTTGCTCCTTCGGTGCCCCACCGACTTCGTGAGGGCTCTCCCGCCTCGGCTCAACGGCCCGATCTGCAGTTGTGGCGGCTACGGTACCCGGCGCTTCCCGCAGGCGTCTACTTCACCCGGGCAACACCACATCACTCCTCGACCGAACCTCGACCGCGACCTCCGGCGACCCGGCGGACCACCCGACCGGCCAGCGCGGGCGGGCGGCGGACCCGGCCCGAGGGCAGGACCAGGCGTTTCAGCGGGCCGCCGAGCGGGACCGGCGGCAGGCCCGCGCCCAGCAGGACCTGCTCGACGATGTGCTCGGCGTGCCAGGCCACCGAGTCGTTGAGCCGGTCCAGGGACGGCCGGTCGCCGTCGAAGATGTCGTCGTCGGCCAGCGTCACCTCGAAGTACCCGCACCCCGGCGGGACCGCGATCGCCTCCTCGATCGCGCGCGCTCCCTCCAACGGGTCGTCGAACCCGGCTTCGAGCAGCGCCGACCGGTAGATGCGGGCCGCCCGCGCGCGCATCCGCGGCCCGTAGCGGACGACGACCGGGAGGCGGCCGGTCAGGTCCGGCACCGCGAGGCCGTGCAGCAGCATGATCGGCGGCACCGAGTGCACCAGCCGCGGCGCCGGTTCGGCCAGCTCACGCGCGGTGACGCGGACCCGGTCGGCCATCTTGTCCGGGAGGCCGAAGTAGCGGAAGTCGACGTTGCCGAACCCGAGCCCGTCGGCGAGCAGCGACGCCAGCAGCTCGCCGTAACCCCAGATCGGCGACAGCACCACCACCGGCGGCGCGGCGACGACCGGCGACGGCACGGGCGGCCGCGTCGCCTCCTGCTCGGGCACCTGGATCACCAGCCGCGGCGGCTCGTGCCAGTCGTGCACCTCGGCGACCCGCCAGTACAGCCCCAGCGGCCGCCACAGCTCGCCGAGGACGTCGTGCTCGATGATCCGGCGCACCTCGGCGTCGTCGTAGGGGAAGTCCCGCGGCGGCACGATCCCGACGTAGTGGTGGTAGGTGACGTGGACCTCGTCGCCGCGGGTGGCCGAGCGGATCCGCATCTCCCAGTCGATCGGCGACGCCGCGATGGCGTTGGCCACCTGCGTGCCCGGGGAGGAGTAGACGAGCGCGGTGGCCTGCCGCAGGAACTGCCCGGCCCGGTCGATGCCCTCCCGCAGCGCCTTCGCCGCCTGCGCGACGTGCACCGGGCTGGCGAGCGAGTCGGGCAGGACGCCGGCGACGCGCAGCAGCTCGGCCTCCCCGAGCCCGGTGACCTCGGCGATTTCGGCCCAGTGGTCGAACACCGTCACCTTCGGCGCGTGCCGGTGCTCGATCCAGCTGCGCAGCGTCGACGTCGGAACGCCGATGCGCCGCGCGGCCTCGTCCAGGGACAGACCGCGGGAGCGGATGCCGGCCCGGACCGCTTCCGCCCACTCGTCGGCGCGCCAGTGCGTCACCTCACAAAGCTAACGAAACCGGCTAGCTTTGCGCAGGGACGAAACGCCCGGACCCGCCCGAGGCTGGTCACCATGACCACCACCGTGATCGCCCTCACCCTGATCGTCGGCGCGCTGACCTTCGCCGCCGGCGCGTTCCTCGCCTCCGAGGTCGCCACCCGGATCCTGCGCCGCCGGGAGAAGGAGATCTCCGAAGAGCGCAAGAAGCTCAACGCCGCCTGGCGCTACCTGCGGGAGGTCTACGACGTCAAGAAGAAGACCAAGCGTTAGAACGTGGCGATCGGGTTGACCGGGCTGCCGGACGTCCCGGCGAAGCGGACCGGTGCGATCGCGAGCTGGAAGTCCCACTGGCCAACCTCGGCGGCCGTGGTCGCGCAGGCCTCGAGGTCGCAGTTGTCGAGCAGCCACAGGCCCATCGCCACCAGGCCCACGGTGTGCACCGGCATCGCCAGGTCGTCGTAACCCGACGGCTGGACGTCCGTGGGCGTGTCGGCGCCGATCAGCGCGACTCCCCGTTCGTGCAGCCACGGCAGGCACGACGCGTGCCAGCCGGCCTGCGTGAAACCGCCGGACGGTCCGGACTCGTGCCGGACGCGGCCGTAGCCGGTCCGCAGGAGTACCGCGTCGCCGGAGCGCACCCGGACACCCTGGCGACGCTCGGCCTCCTCGAGGTCGCCGGGGAACACCCCGTCGCCCGGTTCCAGCGACGGCACACCGCGGACCTTCGCGATGTCCAGCAGGACTCCCCGCGTGACGATCCCGTTCGCCGCCGCCGTGACGGCTCCCCACGCCGACCCCGTCTCGGCGCCGACCAGCGAATGCGGCCGCCCGTTGTACATCTTGCCGTCCCAGAAGATGTGGCACGGCGAGTCGACGTGGGTGATCGTGTTGCCGTGGAACAGGATGCCGAGCCGCTCGTTCGAGTAGCCCCAGTGCTGGTCGTTGCGGAACCCGGGGATCGGCATGTTCGCCGCACCCGGCATGTCGGCGAAACACGGGCACGCCGTCGTCGAGCGCTCCATCTCTTCCGGGACGGCCACCTCCCACGCGCACGACACGCTCCGCCCGTGGCGCACGGCTCGCGCCGCCGCCAGCCGGACGTCGTCGGTGACGTGGTTCAGCGTGCCGAGCTCGTCGTCGTCGCCCCATCGCCCCCAGTTCGACAGCGTCTCGAAGTAGCCGAGCACGTCGTCCTGGCTGGGCATCGGTCCCGTCACCACGCCGGCTTGTCAGAGCGGGGTGACGTACGCGCCGGAGATGCCGCCGTCGACCAGGAACTGCGACGCCGTGATGAAGCTGGCGTCGTCGCTGGCCAGGAACGCGACCGCCGCCGCGATCTCCGATGGCTCGGCGAACCGGCCGACCGGCACGTGGACCAGGCGCCGGGCCGCGCGTTCCGGGTCCTTGGCGAACAGCTCCTTGAGCAGCGGGGTGTTCACCGGCCCCGGGCAGAGCGCGTTGACGCGGATGTTCTCGCGCGCGAACTGCACGCCGAGCTCGCGGCTCATCGCCAGCACACCGCCCTTGGACGCCGTGTACGAAATCTGCGACGTCGCCGCACCCATCACCGCGACGAACGAGGCCGTGTTGATGATGGAACCGCGCCCCTGCCGCTGCATGTGCGGCAGGACCGCCTTGCAGCAGTGGTACACCGAGGTCAGGTTGACCCGCTGCACGCGATCCCACGCCTCGATGCCGGTGGTGAGGATCGAGTCGTCCTCCGGCGGCGAGATGCCGGCGTTGTTGAAGGCGACGTCGACCGAGCCGAACTGCTCCACCGTGCTGTGGAAGAGGTTCTCGACCTGCTCGGCGTCGGTGACGTCGGTCTGGATGAACGCGCCGCCGATCTCGTCGGCGGCCGCCTTGCCCTCGGCCGGCGAGAGGTCCGCGATGACGACCTTCGCGCCTTCGCTCGCCAGGCGCCGGGCCGAGGCGAGCCCGATGCCGCTGGCGCCGCCGGTGATGACCGCGACGCGGCCTTCGAAACGCTGGACCATTACTCCTCCGTGCTCAGAAAGACGTTCTTGGTTTCGGTGAACGCCGCGGCGGCGTCCGGGCCGAGCTCGCGGCCGAGGCCGGACTGCTTGAAGCCGCCGAACGGCGTCCAGTAGCGCACCGACGAGTGCGAGTTCACCGAGAGGTTGCCGGATTCGACGCCGCGCGCAACTCGGAACGCGCGGCCGGCGTCGCGGGTCCAGATCGACCCGGACAGGCCGTACTCGGTCGCGTTGGCCATCCGGATCGCGTCGGCCTCCTCCGCGAACGGCACGACGGCGACGACCGGCCCGAACACCTCTTCCGCCGCGAGCGGGTGCCGCAGGTCGGGTGGGGTGACGACGGTCGGCGGGAACCAGAAGCCGGGGCCGGCGGGCGCGGTGCCGCGGAAGGCGACCGGCGCGTCGTCCGGGACGTAGGAGGCGACCTTCTCCCGGTGCGCGGCCGAGATCAGCGGGCCCATCTCGGTCTTCTCGTCGCCGGGGTCGCCGACGACTACGCCGTGCACCGCGGGCTCGAGCAGTTCCATGAAGCGGTCGTACGCGCTCGCCTGCACCAGGATCAGCGACCGGGCGCAGCAGTCCTGGCCGGCGTTGTCGAAGACGCCGTACGGTGCGGTCGCCGCGGCCTTCTCCAGGTCGGAGTCGGCGAAGACGATGTTGGCGTTCTTGCCGCCCAGCTCCAGCGTCACGCGCTTCACCTGCGCCGCGCAGCCGGCCATGATCTGCTTGCCGACCTCGGTGGAGCCGGTGAAGACGACCTTCCGGACGGCCGGGTGGCCGACGAACCGCTGCCCGACCACGGACCCCTTGCCGGGCAGCACCTGGAAGACGTCCTCCGGGATGCCCGCTTCGCGCGCCAGCTCGGCCAGCCGGAGCGCGGTCAGCGGCGTCAGCTCGGCGGGCTTGAGGACGACGGTGTTGCCGGCGGCAAGCGCGGGCGCGAAGCCCCAGCCGGCGATCGGCATCGGGAAGTTCCACGGCACGATCACGCCGACCACGCCCAGGGGCTCCTGGAAGGTGACGTTGATCCCGCCCGGCACCGGGATCTGCTTGCCGATCAGGCGTTCCGGGGCGGCGGAGTAGTAGTTGAGGACGTCGCGGACGTTGCCGGCTTCCCAGCGGGCGTTGCCGACGGTGTGCCCGGAGTTCTCGACCTCCAGCCGCGCGAGGTGCTCGATGTCGGCCTCGACGGCGTCGGCGAAGCGGCGCAGCAGCCGCGCGCGGTCGCCGGGGGTGACGTCGCGCCACGCCGGGAACGCCGCGTGCGCGCGGGCGATCGCCGCGTCGGTCTCCTCGGCGCTGGTCAGGGGGACGCTCCGCACCACCTCCTCGGTGGCCGGGTTGAGCACGTCGAAGGTGGTCATCTACTTCTCCTTGCTCGCGTCGACGAGAGCCTGGAACAGCCGGACGTCATCGGTGTCCTGCTCGGGGTGCCACTGGACGCCCAGCGTGAACTCACCAGGTAGTTCAGCGGCCTCGATCGTGCCGTCGCCCGCCCAGCCGACGGCCTCCAGGCCGGTGCCGAGCCGGTCGATCGCCTGGTGGTGGTAGCAGAGTGTCTTCGTCTCGGGCCCGAGGATCGCCGCCGCCCGGCTGCCCTCGGCGAGCGTGACGGTGCCCCGGCCGAACGTCGCCGGGGCGGGCTGGTGCTCGGTCGTTTCCCGGGCCTCCGGCAGGTGCTGGGTCAGGGTGCCGCCGAGGGCGACGCTCATCACCTGCAGGCCGCGGCACACGCCGAGCACCGGCTTGCCCGCGTTGCGCGCAGCTGCGAAAAGGCCGAACTCGAAGGCGTCCCGCTCCGGCCGGACGTAGGTGGCCGGGTGCGGGTCGTGGCCGTAGCGCGCGGGCTCGACGTCGGCGCCGCCGGTGAGCACCAGCCCGTCCACAGTGGACACGAGCCGGTCGTACGCGTCGGACACCGGTGGCAGCAGCACCGGGATGCCGCCGGCCGCGACGACGCAGTCGACGTAGACCCGGTGCAGCAGCACGGCCTCGGTGTCCCAGACCAGGAACTTCGCGGGTTCCAGGTAGGACGTCAGCCCGATGACGGGCTTAGAGGCGCTCGAAGCCACGGACGAGCTCCCAGTCGGTGACGGCGGCGTTGTAGGCGTCGATCTCGATCTTCGCCGCGTTCAGGTAGTGGTCGACGACGTCGTCGCCGAACGCCCCGCGTGCCAGGTCGCTGCCCGCCAGCGCCGCGGCGGCTTCGGGCAGGGTGGTCGGCACGGTGGCGCGGTCGGAGTTGTAGGCGTTGCCGGTGAACGGCTCTTCGAGCTCCAGCTCGTTCTCGATGCCGTGCAGGCCGGCGGCGATGAGTGCGGCGACGGCGAGGTACGGGTTGACGTCTCCGCCCGGCACCCGGTTCTCCACGCGCAGCGACTCACCGTGCCCGACGACGCGCAGCGCACACGTGCGGTTGTCAGTACCCCAGGCGATCGCGGTCGGCGCGAAGCTGCCGGGCACGAACCGCTTGTAGGAGTTGATGTTCGGCGCGAAGAAGTACGTCAGCTCGTGCAGCCCGGCGAGCTGGCCGGCGAGGAAGTGCTCCATCAGCTTCGAGAAGCCGTGTTCGCCGTCCCCGGCCAGCACGGCCCGGCCCTCGGTGGAACGCAGGCTGATGTGGATGTGGCAGGAGTTGCCCTCGCGCTCGTTGTACTTCGCCATGAAGGTGAGGCTCTTGCCCTCCTGCGCGGCGATCTCCTTGGCGCCGTTCTTGTAGACGCTGTGGTTGTCGCAGGTGGAGAGCGCGTCGGTGTAGCGGAAGGCGATCTCCTGCTGGCCCGGGTTGCACTCGCCCTTGGCGGACTCGGGGTAGAGCCCGGCGCCGGCCATGTCGTTGCGGATCCGGCGCAGCAGCGGCTCCAGCCGCGCGGTGCCGAGCATCGAGTAGTCGACGTTGTACTGGTTGGCGGGCTTGAGACCGTGGTAGCGCTTGTCCCAGGCGGCCTCGTAGGTGTCGTCGAAGACGATGAACTCGAGTTCGGTCCCGACGTAGGCGGCGAGCCCCCGCTCGGCGAGGCGCTCGAGCTGACGGCGCAGGATCTGGCGCGGCGACACGCTGACGGCGCCGCCCTGCACGCGCTCGACGTCGGCCAGCACCAGCGCGGTGCCCTCCTGCCAGGGGATCTCC